>Ga0187890_10000067_pt1 | contig 72846 bp, 56 predicted proteins | sample June2016WEW_21_1_FD_133005 | JGI IMG/M metagenome (GOLD analysis project Ga0187890, IMG submission 133005) | Peatland microbial communities from SPRUCE experiment site at the Marcell Experimental Forest, Minnesota, USA - June2016WEW_21_10 | ecosystem: Environmental > Terrestrial > Soil >... | reverse complement strand
GTTGCACCGGTGTTGCCCGTATTGCCAGTGTCACCCGTTGCACCCGTGTTTCCTGTACTGCCCGTGTTCCCCGGATTCCCAGTATTTCCGGCGCTACCAGGTGCACCTTGCGGTCCGGGGGGACCCGGCTGAGAGCAAGCGCTAAACGCGAGCATCATCAAGGAGGCGACGATCAATTTTGAATAATTCATGGTGGTTCCTTAACTATTCGAGCGTCAAGCATTACCCAAGCGTTTCCGGTCAATGCTCAAGACTTGATCTGCTTCGGGCTTAATTCTTTCTGCAAGCAAATTGGCCAATCGCACGTAAAGTAGCCGAAGGCCCCCATCGGGGGAATACGTACATACGCTTAACAAGGTGGCGAGAAGAGCATAGTTGAAGGCAAGATCCTATTGGGGCCGTTCAACACGCAAGGTCTCCGGGGCTTATTGGGGGTGTTTACCGAAACCTGCCAATGGTAACGGTTTCCTGTGGATAACTCATTTCGCGCCGGCGGCGATCTTTCGCGGGAGCACTGACGGTAGGAGGCGGTCCAGGTAGCGCGCCAGCGGAAACCGATAGGTCCCCTGAAAGTTGATGTGTCGGAAGGCAATAGCGGCCACCATCGGGACGATGCGAACTCCAACGTCCATGGGCGGCGTCCTCCTCGATTTCGGGATTGCCAGCAACTCGCGTTCCGACGCCGTGATCGTGACGCATTGGGTCCGACACGCGCGCGCCGTTTAGATCGAACGATCGAACGATCGAACGAAACGCTTCCGCCCTTGCTTCAGGGTGAACGTAACCCTCTGAGTCAGCTCATGCCATCACGGACATCATTTAGGGGAAAAGGACAGGAAACGGGGTAATCCACACGACATGACCACACTGAGCCATCGATTTCGATGGACGTTGCACTCAGGCGGGTTTCATGGGTTTATGGCAAGCTTTCGGCGGTGCAGCCGACCGCCGTGTGATTAGAATGCGCAAGGCAGGGTGGTCAACCTTTGGAGGCTGCCCGTGGCTTCCAGGGAGATCAACCCCTCCCAGCGGTGACGCGTTCGATTCTCCATAATGAGCGGTTAACATGCTGCACTGGCTTGATTCTTTACTACCTCGCCTCCCTCATTATGGGTATGCGCTCGTCTTCCTCGTTGTGTTTCTGAACAATGTCGGTTTTCCCCTGCCGGGAGAGACCATCCTCTTGGGTGCTGGATTTGTTTTGGGGAGAGCTGCAGGCTCGCTGTGGGAGCCTATGTTGGCCGGAGCATCAGCCTGCTTCTTGGGCGGCATTTGTGCCTTTTCGCTAGGCCGGCGATTGGGCCATGGCAGCTTAGAGAAAATTCGCTGGCTCCATCTGACGTCGAAACGGCTAGAGTGGCCCCAACGATTTTTCAAACGGCATGGCGCCAAGACTGTTTTCATCGCGCGGTTCATCGCCCTGTTTCCGCCCGTTGCAGCCAATCTTTTGGCAGGCATGACGAAGATGCGTTGGCCGCTTTTTCTATCGTTCAATCTCGCGGGGTCGGCAGCCTATACTGTCGTTTATATCCTGCTCGGGTATTTTTTTGGGAAGAAATGGAAACTTCTCCAAGCTTGGTTAGGCCCTACGATGCTATACGTGATTCTTGCCGGGATCACTCTCATTGTTCTGGCTATTGTTTTCCGACACACGCTATCCCGATATGTGGGACGCTTTCCCTCCAAGGGCAGAAAATGACAGCCATGGATGAATATCCGTTGCGGAAAGCAGATTGAGAACGTGGCAGCATGCTCGGGAATTAGGTGGCGGAAGAGACCGGATTCTTTTTTTTAGCGCGGTCATCCCGTAGGGAATCGGTAGACTTTCTTCCGCCAGTGCTTAATCCCGGCAAATTGCTCGGCTGCCCTTGTTGGAAGTGGGCGCACGCCTGAAGATCGATCCACTATGGCGGCGTGAACCATGGAGCCATCCGTGTCCTTATATCGAAGAGAGCATTTCGACACTTCCTATATTCGGTGATCCGCGAAGAAGGGGCGTCTCTGACCGTGCTGTCAGAACTCGCACGACACAACCTAGATCCATGGGAGGCTGCCGAGGAGCTAACGCGTGTGTCGTGGGCGGTGGCCGTGGCACAGCTAAGCTCGCTGATCGCGCTTGCACCGAGTGATACGGCAGTCCCTCAAATCCCCGATTCTATTGTGATCGATTTGCTGGCGAAGTTACCTCGATCGTCGATCGTCCGACGGCCCATAGTGGAGGTGACGTGGGAGTCGCTGACCAATATAGCTATGAGATTAAAAACGCATCTCAAGCCCCGTAGCTCGACTAGGTGCGGGAAAGAATGATGGCCTGAGACCGCGATAAACTGCGCGGGATTGTCGGGCCGCGGCCGGCAGGGAAATTGCTCTCGTGCCAGTCGCCCTGCCTCGTGCCAAGGTAGGTCATTTACCCGCGCTTCGACTGGACTCTTCGGCAGGCGTGTCTGTTGGGGATGCGGTCATAGCGATCGGCAACGACGCAGCAATTAGCCGCGGAAACCCGGGCTGGCCCCTGCTGACCGTGGACGGTACGGTCGTGGACGAAACGTCGGTAATCTTCTCGCCCAGTGGCGAATGGACGAGAATCGAATCATGCGGCGCCTGAAGATTCTTCATCGAACATACTATAATTTTCGCGGCACCGTACAGCTCGAGCCGCATCGATTACTGCTCCGACCACGCGAAGGAGCGGGATTGCACATCGAGTTCTCGAAACTCGAGATCACACCTTCCGCGCAGATCCGCTGGCATCGGGATGTCTATGATAACTCGGTCGCGGTAGCAACTTTTGCTTCGTCTACCGCACAACTCGCTATCGTCAGCGAATGCATCGTGCAGCAGTTCGACGAAATGCCGCTCGACTTCCTGATGGCGGATTTTGCCGTGAACTATCCCTTCACGTACGACGCCCGAGTCCCAGGAAGTTCTTCGTCCCTATATGCAGAACCTGCCGCAGAGCGACCCGGCAGTGCTCGGTGCGTGGGTGTACCGCTACAGGCGTCCTGGCGAGCCGGTGCAAACCTTTGAGCTGCTCACGCGCCTATGCACGGCGATCAATGAGTCAATGACTTATCAGATCCGCGAGCAACCCGGTGTTCAGTCGGCCGCCGAGACGCTCGTGCGGGGTGTCGGGTCGTGTCGCGACTTCGCCAACCTTTTCATGGAGGGTGCGCGCTTTCTCGGTCTCGCGGCGCGCTTCGTTAGTGGGTACCTAAATGCGCCGTTCCAGGATGGCCGCAGCGGATCGACTCATGCCTGGACGGAGGTCTATCTGCCGGGCGCGGGCTGGAAAGGATTTGATTCAACCAGCGGCGAAATCGCCGGCAGCCGGCACATCGCCGTGGCTGTCGCCCGTTCGCCCGAAGTGGTGCCGCCGGTGGCGGGCACCTTCTTGGGGCCGCCCGGCGCAGATCTTTCGGTAGGTGTCTGGGTGAGCACACTATAACGCCGCGAAACAGCGCAATGGAGCAGGTGCGCGCTCTGCGCGCACCTGCCTTCGTCAGCCGTCCAGGGCCTTGCGCTGCATCATCCCGGTGCCACTCTGCATGCAGATTACGCGCCTATACGACCCGGGTCCCGCGCGGCTCCGAAGCTGCTTTATTTCGATGACTTCTTCAGGTCTTCTGTGACGTCGCCGACTTTCGCCTGAACTTTGCCGACGTTCTTTTCAATGTTCCCTTTTGCCTGCAGCGAGGGGTTGCCGACGATCTTACCCGCCGTTTCCTTGATCGCGCCTTTCACCTCATCGACGCGTCCTTGAACCTGATCTTTGTTGATTGTCATGACTCATTCCTCAGAATGTATACCGGCAAGCGACCGGCGCGCGACGATTCAGGAACCGAATAACCTCACTATCGGACATCAGTGCAGAATTCCGATCGAATTTGGCATTCTGCTCTAGATCTGAAGAAGTATCGCCACCAGAGACACTGATGTCTGTACGCGATTACACGTACGTCGCTCGCGCAATCACTAGGCTCGCGGAATCCTTAATATCACAGGTGCAATGTACGGATGGATTCATCGCATGCGGAACCGCCCCGGAGTCAGCCGGAATCCTTCGGCCCGCGTCTCGCGGGCGACATGTCGACAGGATCGGGCGATTCGGCCTGAAGCTCGGTCTTCGGCTCCCCCGCTTTCGCGGCCGCGATGGGTACGTCGGCCTGGACAACGGCCCGCGCGAATATTCGCCCAGCACCCTGCGGGTCCTTTCGAAGGGCGGCCAGGAGGATGTCGCCAAGTGTCATATCGAGCGGTGTCACGACGTCGGTACTCGTTTCATCTTGAGGTTCGTTCTTGGTCCCACGGCCGATCCGCGCTTTGACTTGGGTCGGCGGTTCCGCCTCGTCTTCAGGCCGCGGCCCGGCTATGGAATCAGGTGGCGGCGCGTCGTTGGACGACGGTGATGGTACATCCTTGAGTTCAGGTACCGGTGCGCCCTTGGCTTCAAGTTGCGGCGCGTTGTTAGCTTCCGGCTGCTGCTCGGCTTTCGGCCGTGGCACCAATGTGGCGGGACTCAAGAACGCAAATGCGTGCGGTTTCAATAGCATGAACAACACGGTGCCGAACACGGCGGTAGTGACGCCCAGCGAGGCAAAAACCACGGTTGAATTCGAGTGGCGCACGAACCCCATGTAAAGCCCAAACGCAAGAAATACTGCGCCGACCGCCAGAAGTATGTAGCAGGCCTTTCGATGAGCAGGGTCGAGCCGCTCGGATTCAAACATGGAATATCCCGCTTCGACAATCCTCGCATGATGAGTCTCTCGTGGATCTCGTCTGTACGGTGCCGTACAGACGATCGTCCCCGTCCCGCTAACATCGCGTGAAAGCGATGAATACACAAGCGCGCAAGCAAAATCGCGGCACGCTAAGGACGCTATTCCGATTTGTTCGAATACCAAGATCCTGCGGCGCATACCGGTCAGATTCGCCAAGCCAAGCCTTGCCCCGTAGCCGACAGGCAGTGAGGGACGTTTATGGCCGTGGGCACCGCCAGGGCAATGGGCAACCAGGCGATCGTTGCGAGCGGCCTAACCAAGTCATTTGGCGAAGGCGAAGCCAAGGTGACGGCCGTAAGGGGGGTCGCGTTTTCCGCGCGATTCGGGGAGATGCTTTACATTGTCGGTCCATCCGGCAGCGGCAAAACCACCTTGCTCAGTATGATTTCCGGGATCCTGCGTCCCACTTCGGGCACTGTGACGGTCAAAGGTGCCGACATCTGGACCCAGAGCACCGACCAGTTAGCCGACTTTCGCCTGCATACGATTGGCTTTGTATTCCAGGACTACCATCTTTTCCCGCGCTTGACCGCGGCCGAGAACGTCGCAATCCCGCTGCTCCTGCAAGAGCGCGATTGGAATGAATCGATCGCCGCAGCGAACAAATACCTCGAGATCGTCGGCCTGAAGGGCCGAGGTGAGATCCTGCCCGTGAAGCTCTCGGGCGGAGAGCAGCAGCGTGTTGCCATCGCACGTGCCATCGTGAGCGGCCCAGAGATCTTGATTTTCGACGAGCCGACAGCCTCGTTGGATGGTGACACTGGCAAGATGATCATTTCGTTCGTGAAGACAAAGATACTCAATAGCAAGCGCTGCATCCTGATCGTGACGCACGATGCGCGCATCAACGAGTACGCGGACCGCATTATCCATATGGAAGACGGACGTATTACCGGGCTCGACAAGGGAACGGAGTGAGAAACAAGATCATTTTTTCCTTGGCGATAGTGGGCGTCCTGGCCGGCTTGGTCGCCGCCTACATTTTCGGCATCCAGCGGAAGGCTCAGCCTCCCGTGTTCAAGCCGGCGAGCAGCCCCTATGTGACGGCTATTTTCGCCAACGGCATCATCGAAAGCGACCAAACCAGCGGTTCGAACATCAATGTCTACCCGGAGGTTTCCGGTCGGGTCACCCAAGTGCTGGTGAAGGAAGGTCAGCAGGTATCCGCCGGCGCTCCGTTGTTGAAGATTGACGACTCCGTGCAGAAAGCCACCACTGCACAACTACACTCACAGGCCGAAGCGGCACTGGCATTGCTGAAAGAGCTCAAGGCGGAGCCGAGAAAGGAAACGCTGGATATAGCCAAGGCGCAGGTGGTGTTGGCCGACGCCAATGTGAAGGCAGCACGCGATCAGTATGACAAGGATCGCACATCCTTCGACGCCGACCCGCATTCGATCAGCAAGAGCGTGCTGGACGTTGCGGAGGACGCTGTACACCAGGCGGTAGCCGCACTGGAGGTCGCGCGCAGGCAGTACGATCTCACCAAGGCGGGCGCATGGAGCTACGACATCGACAACCAACAGAAGACCTACAACTCGCTCACGCAGGCTTATGGATCCGCTAACGCACTACTCGTCAAGTATACGGTCACGGCTGAGAAGGACGGCGTCGTGTTGGCTCTTTACGCAACGGACAGCAGTTACGTCTCGCCTCAGGGTGTCTACGATACCTATACGCAAGGACAGGATCCGATACTGGTCATCGGTCCACCCCAGGAATACCTGGCGGTGCGCTGTTTTGTCGACGAGATACTGGTTTCGCGCTTGCCCAATGCCTGGCATATCCGCGCGCAGATGTCGGTCCGCGGCAGCGACATCAAGGTGCCCTTGGAGTTCGTCCGGGTACAGCCCTATGTGACCCCCAAGATTGAGCTATCGAATGAGCGCCAGGAGCAAGTAGACCTGCGCGTATTGCCGGTGATTTTCCGCTTCCGCAAACAAGACGCACCGGTCTATCCGGGCCAGGAAGTGGATGTCTACATTGGGGAACAGTAATGCCCCCGGCCGCCAGATATCCGTCAGAGCTTATGCGATGAGCCCATTTCGGTCATCATTTTGCCAAAGCGCATGTCTCCTTGTGGTCCTCACAACGCTCGCCGCGTGCGCGGTGGGCCCCGACTTTGTACGCCCTTCGCCGCCCGCGGAAGGCCGCTATACGGTCGAGCCGCTGGTTGCAGCCACGGTCGCGGCGGACAACCAAACGCAACGCTTCACACCCGGCGCCGCTCTCACTGCCGACTGGTGGCGACTTTTCCAGTCAGTGCAGCTCGACGCCGTCGTGCGACAGGCGGTCGCCAACAATCCGACGCTCCAGGCGGCCGAGGGGAGCTTGCGTCAGAGTCAACACCAACTGCGCGCAGGCTACGGCGTGTTCTTTCCGCAAGTCGAGGCAGACGTGGATTTCACCCGAGAACGCGTCGTTCCGCGGGAGGAAGGGGTGCAGACGCCCGCTCAGGTCTTCAATCTGGTTACTATGAGCGGGACCATCAGCTACGCGCTCGACATCTTCGGCGGTGAACGGCGCATGGTGGAGGGCCTCAAAGCCCAAGTCGACTATCAGCGCTACGCGAGCAAGGCAGCCTACCTCACCCTGTCCGCAAATGTCGTTAACACGTGCATCGCGCGCGCCGCCTACGTCGCAGAGGTTCGCACGACCGAGCAGCTGATCGAACTGCAACAGCAGCAACTCAAGTCTACCGAAGTGGAGGTCCGCGCGGGCACTGCCCCGTATTCCGACGTGCTGAGTCTACGCAGCCTGATCGCCGCCAATCAAGCGACGCTGGCGCCGCTGAAGCAGCAAATCAGTCACACTGAGGACTTGCTCGCGACACTGGAAGGCGTGACGCCTTCCAATGCAACCCTGCCGGAGATCGACCTGACCGCACTTTCGTTGCCGGTCGATCTGCCCGTGAGCCTACCGTCCGACCTGGCGCATCAACGGCCCGATATTCTGTCGTCCGAGGCGCAGTTGCACGCGGCGAGCGCCAATATCGGCGTCGCCACTGCCGCGATGTTTCCCAGCGTCAGTTTGAGTGGCACTTACGGTGGGGCGGCCTCCAGCTTCGGCAATCTGTCCGCAGCCAGCGGCCGATTTTGGAGCATTGGTCCATCCGCCACCATTCCCGTATTTCAAGGCGGCAGGTTATGGTATGGCCGGAAAGCGGCAATTGATGCCTATCAGGTGGCGCAGGCCACCTATCGCCAGACCGTGCTCGACGCGTTCGCCCAAGTCGCTGACACTTTGAAGGCACTGGAGCACGATGCGCAGGCGCTGCAGGCGCAGGTCGATGCGAAGCGCGCCGCCGGCGAGGCACTCGGTCTGCTGCAGGTCAATTACCGGGCGGGCTTGGTCGCATACCTTGATGTATGGGCGGCCGACGTACAGTTTCACGAAGCGACCATCGGCTATTTGCAGGCTGTCGCGCAGCGCTACCAGGACACCGTCGCATTGTTCGTCGCTCTGGGCGGGGGCTGGTGGAATGCGCCACGCCCGGCGGATCCGCGCGGGGCGCCATGAAGAACAGCGGGGTCCTGCGCATCGGCTTCAAGCTGCTGGTGAATGACAAGGGCAAGTTCTCCGCGCTGCTGATCGGCATCACCTTCGCCGTGTTCCTGATGATGCAGATGACCGCGATGTTCGCCGGCATCCTGAACCGTGCCTACGCGACCGTCACCAATATCGGTGCAAGCATTTGGGTCATGGACCCCGGGGTCAATACGGCCGCCAGCCCAATTCCACTGCCGGACTACCTGCTGGATGCACTTCGCAGCGTGGACGGCGTCAGCTATGCGGTGCCGCTTTTTGTCGGTGGCGCGATGGTCAAGCTTCCTAACGGTACGTACCAGGCCGTCAATGTCGTCGGCCTGGACGACGAGAGCTTGTTTGGACGCCCTGAGCTCGAACAGGGCAACATCCAGGACATCTACGCGGACAACTCGTTCATAGTCGTAGACGACGCTGAATTCGGGAAACTCGAGAACCCGAAGATCGGCAGCACGTTCGAGCTCAACGATCATCGCGTTACGATTGTGGGCATCGCCCGGGTCGCTTCAAATGGGCTGAACGGTGTGCCAACGCTCTATACGACCTACAACCGGGCGGTCCAATACATTCCGCAAATGCGCTTCACACTGTCCTATGTATTGGTCCAGGCGAAGAGCGACGCGGATGTGGCGGGTATCAAGCAGAAGGTCGCCAAGCTCGGCTATGTGGCCTTTACCAAGGACGAATTCAACAGTGGCATTGCCGACTACTACATCTACAAGACCGGTGTAGGCACCAACATCCTGCTCATGACAATCATTAGCTTCATTGTGGGTTTAGCCATCTCCGGGCAGACCTTTTACACTTTTATTATCGAAAATCTCGAAAAATTTGGTGCACTGAAAGCCATCGGCGCCCGGGGACGCAAGCTCGTCTACATGATCCTGTTCATGGCTACCTTGACTTCGCTGACTGGTTACGGCCTCGGCATTCTTCTGGTGACGGTGGTGATCTCGGGCGCCCGTTCCCTATCGCCCTACTATGCCGCGACGATTACCTATTGGAACCTCGGACTAGCCTTCGGCATGGTGTTGCTGATCGCCGCGATCTCCGGCTATATCGGCGTACGCAAGGTACTCAAGATTGAGCCATTTGATATCTTCAGAGGGTAGGGTGAGCGTTCAACGTCCCGCGGAAGTGCCGCAATGGACGGCGTTGATCGGGACGGGGCGCCCTGCCGATGGCTGTGGCCGACCTACGCCGGCCGGCGCTCGCCGCCACAGGCCGTCCCAGGACGGCTAAGCTCGTCATTCCCGATTTGCAACGCCGCAGGGCGCTCGGTTTATGGAGGGTCGGATCGTGTCTATGCAACTGCGGTGTGCACGACTTTCGGTGCACCGGCCACGAAGTCATTCGGGATGATCCTAACATCGGTGGGCAGCGACCCAATTTGAATCCCTTCGCTGCGGAAGATGTCGGTTAGCCGTACTATGATTTGAGACTGGACGGCAGACGTTAGTATAAAATTCTCGACGGCAAAATAGAGTCTGTAGGTCACCAGTGAGTCGTCGAACCCACAAGCATAAGCGGCCGGGTTGCTTCGGCAAGCGGTTCCGAGGCTGGCGCTCGCTGCCGACTCGAGAGCCTTGATCACGCGCGTGGACGACACGGCCGAATCTATCTTGAGCGACAGACTGGATGTATAGGGCTCGTTCAACTTGCGATGATTGGTCACGATGGACTTTGCGATGACGCTATTCGGAATGACGACAATGTCGTTGGCAAATGTCCGGATCCGCGTCGCCCTCCAATCAATTTCAATGATCTGGCCCTCGACGGTATCGTTCATGGTGATCCAATCGCCCGCCCCGAAAGGACGTTCGATGTTGATCGCCAGACCTGAGAACACATCGGCCAGCGTGGTCTGTAACGCTAAACCCAAAACGATTGCAAGCACGCCTGATGTCGCCAAGAATGCGGAGATCGGCTGCTTCAGAACCGTGTCCATGATCCCGACAAAGGCTACAATGTACAACATGCCGGATGCCAGATCGGCGAACAGGCGTCGCGCGTGAGGCTGATAGTCGTTCGGAAAAATAGTCCTGCGGAGAATCAGAGTCAGCAGGCTTCTGATAAGCCACGCGCCGAGGACCCACCATGCAATTCCGAACAGCTCCAATGGTAGGTGCATCGAGCCGGAGGTTTGAGCAAAGAGAAATTGCCCGAGCCGGTTCCCTGGCCGGGGGAACAGCATTGTGATCGCCGTGAGCGCACTCGCTCCCAAAAATAGGGAGCGATAGGTCCGCAGCTGCGGGATGAATGCGCACACGAGAAGTGTCGTCGTTGCCGCCGCGAGGCAGATCTCAATCCAATCAGACATCGTCTCTCCAGCAATGACGAGTGGACCATTAAAACCTCAAAATCCACCTCGGTCTGTACGCTGAAGTACGTAGAAGGAAGGCAACGACGAGTCGAACCCGAACCCGCAATGTCAACAAACATCAGCAAACCCGAAGTAACGGGATCTGCCTTGTCATCTCCTCCTTCGGAGGCATCCAAACGGCTATTGCCATGGCTCGTCGCGGTCGCCTTTTTCATGGAGTCACTGGATACGACGATTCTCAATACGGCGGTGCCCGCGATTTCATCGGCCCTTCAGGTGACCCCTCTCAGCATGAAGGCAGTGCTGGCGAGCTACACGCTGAGCCTGGCGGTTTTCATCCCGATTAGCGGCTGGATGGCGGACCGGTTCGGAACCCGTCGCGTATTCGCATCGGCGATCGGTCTGTTTACGCTGGGCTCCTTTCTATGCGGAATATCCGGCGACATTCATCTGCTCATTGCATTTCGCGTCCTACAAGGTTGTGGCGGGGCGATGATGGTCCCGGTAGGCCGCCTCACTTTGGTGCGGACATTTGCCAAGTCAGACCTTTTGCGCACTATGAGCTTCGTTTCCATACCCGCTCTGGTGGCTCCCATGCTCGGGCCCATCGCCGGGGGACTCATCGTCGGCTATCTTCATTGGCGCCTCATTTTCTTCCTCAATATTCCGATCGGACTGGCAGGTTTGGTTCTCGTCTATATGCACTTGCCCGACTACCGCGGAAAGACAGTCCATCCGCTGGATGTGGTCGGACTCATCCTCTTCGGTTCGGGCATCGCATTACTGTCCTATGTGCTGGAGATATTCGGCGAACATAGCCTGAGTGCGCTGGAGATGTCAGGGCTCAGCGCGTTGTCTCTCCTGTTGCTCACCGGCTATGCGCTACACGCCCGTACTCTTTCATTCCCTTTGCTGGAGCTCAAATTGTTCGCCATTCGCACCTTCCGGGCAGCCGTGAGCGGCAGCTTCTTCACCCGTCTGGGCATCGGCGGAGTTCCCTTTCTCTTGCCGCTCCTCTATCAGGTAGGGCTGGGATTCACGCCGATTGAATCGGGCCTACTCATCATGCCCCAGGCGATCGCAGCCATGTGTATGAAGATGATCATGCCACGGCTTCTCAAGCGTGTCGGCTATCGTGGCGTCCTTGTCTCCAACACCTTGATTCTTGGTGCTCTTTTGATCGTTTTTGCGACCGTCGGTCGCGGCACACCTGTTTGGCTCATTTTGCTGCAAGCCTTCCTCTACGGAGCATTCACGTCCTTGCAATACACGAGCATGAATACGCTCGTATACGCGGACATCACCGAAGAGGAGACGAGCAACGCAAGTTCCATCGCGAGCACCATGCAGCAGATGTCGATCAGCTTCGGCGTGGCGGCCGCGGGATTGGCCACGACATTGTTCGTCCCAGACGCGAACTCCGGCTCAACCGAGATGATTCACGGGATACATGAGGCTCTCATTGCATTGGGGATCTTGACGATCGGATCGACGATTGTCTTCAAGGGTTTGAAGGCCGGCGACGGCGACGATGTCAGTCAGCACAACGTCCTGCATCCGGGTGGCTGAGTGGGCCCGCTGCTGTGCGACAGCGATGATCTTCAGGACTTGAGCGGCTTGTCATTGTGCCTGAAGCCCGGTTCGGGCGACGTCGTACCTCGGTGACTGCGCTTGCGAAAGAATTGCCGGGCCATTGCGACAATATTGCTGTCCTTCGCATCATCTAGACTCTCGACGCCCGATATGCGTGCAGCAAGTTCCGGCTTGTGGCGTTCCATGTAGGCCTGCAACTCGAATTTCGAATTGCCTGGACCGGCAATTAGTGTGTGACCGGTTTGATCCAGGGACGCCACGACACGATGCATAAACTCGTCGTCCACGGCGTGCTTGGTACTGTCTTCGTGATCTGCTTGGTGATGTCGGCGCTGTGCCGAGGTATGGTCGAATACGAGCTTCACTTCATCCACGGCGCTGACGTGAAAGACCTTCGCCTGACGGCGATCAATGAAGATGATGGCGTCGAGATATTCACTCATATGTTCACGTCCTGGATACTCATACGCAAATGATAATGTTAGATCGCCGGCGGGTCATCCGCTGTACGCTCCCGCACAGAGGAATACCTCTATGCCCTCGCCCAATGTCGCACAATCTAGATGTTCCGGCGGGAGATAACACCGCCCATCGTATAAGAGGTGACGAGGCCCAGAAGCCAGAGAACGATTAATATGACTGCGATTGTGCACAGCATCGCGTATCTCCCGGGGTTTTAGGCAAAATTTGAAGCTGCATGGTGAGTGGAGGGTTCTGACCGTCCGCTGCGCACACGGTCGGCCACCGCCCGAGTAGCCGTCACCTTGGCAGATCGAGATATCTCCAGCGGACGATCGGTTTCCCGCTTGGCAATCCGGTAACACTCGCAGGAACGGGCTTCCAGACCAAGCCGATTGTCAACCGAGATATGTCCGCGGTGGTAGCGAATGCATCCGGCGATCTGCAGTTTTCCGGCCGCCTCCGTCACGCTTTCTCGTCGGACGCCCAGGAGTTCGGCGATGTGTTCGTGGGTTAAGGGCAGCTCGTTCGACGCCTGGCGATCCAAGAACATGAGCAGCCACCGGCACAGTTGTTGAACGATGGAATGGTGCCGGTTGCACGATATGGTTTGACTCACCTGCGTGATGTAAGACTGCGCGTATCGCAGCAGTACACTGCGCATCGTGCCGTCCTGCTCGCACGTCTGGCGTAGCAACTCGCGCCGGATTCGATAGCCCCAGCCCTCACTCAGTACCACCGCGCGGCAGGTAGCGGAGCCGCCGCCCAGGAAATCCTCGACGCCAGCGAACCCCTCACGACCTATGAGTGTGAGTGCGTCCGCCCGGCCGTCGGTCATTACACACGAAACAGAGAGGACCGATGTCGTTGGGAAAAATATGTGATTAACGGGCCCGCCTGGCTCATACAGCACATCGCGGAGCGGCATGAAGACCGGTTTGAAATTCCGCCCCGCCCACTCCCCTTCGGGCGCCGCAAGCGCCCCCAGCAGCATGTTTTGAGGCGTGCGACCCAAATGCGAAGCCGTCGTGGACATTGGGAGTGTGTCTTGTGGAGCGAAGTAGCCCTCACAATAGTCGACGGCTGGGTCATCTTGAATACGCAAACACGCGTAGCTGCTATGTGCTATGCCGAACATAAGCACGACTCCGCGGTTTAAGCCTCGCTAACCTCCTGAATAGCCACGTGATCGAGGCAGCCGATGCCAGAGATCGCGGTTATCGGAACGCCTTCAGGACCTTGGCCCCCACCATCCAAGCTCTTTGCACCATGGCGTCATCCGTACTCTTTGACGGGGTCTAGCCTGCGGCAGTTTCACGAGTTAATCTGTACGGCGTGGTACACAGCACGGCTTCGTCGTCCGTGGAAGGGCGACGATTGGTCGCACAGCATGGAGCATCCGAGTAGCGACATCATCGAATTCCAATCACTTATTCATCTAAGTAGATTCCACCACGGCGTATGTACGGCGTCGTACACACGGGGCAGTTGCATTTGTGGTCGAATGATGCGTCGGAATCATTAACAAAAGGGGAATCCCATGTACATCGGCGGCGGCTTGCTCGGACTCATTCTCATCGTTGCCTTGGTCTTTTTCTTAGTGCGTAGAGCCTGAGGCATTTTAGTAATCGAGCTTGAACAACTTCAATGGAGAATTAATATGCATATGAAATCAGTTACCGCTGCCGCGGCCTTGGCAGTCGTCGGCCTTTTCGCCAGTGCGGCGAGCTTTGCGCATACCAAGGCGGAGATTAACCAGAGCGCCGATCGGGCTCTGAAGCAGTTTTATACTCTCAACCCGATGAACCACGAGCTGATCGGCAAGGCCGCCGGCGTATTGATCTTTGGCCATGTAACGAAGGGCGGTGTTGGCGTGGGCGGCGAGTTCGGCGAAGGAGTGCTGCGCGTCAAGGGTCAAACGGTCGAATACTACAGCGTCGCGTCCGCCTCTATTGGCCTGACGCTGGGTTTGGCAAAACACCGAGAGATCATCCTGTTTATGACGCAAGGCGCACTGGATCACTTTCAAAAGAGTGAAGGATGGTCTGCCGGAGGGGATTCTGCCATCGCGCTTGTGTCACAGGGTGCGGGTGGTCAATACGACGCAACCACTATGGGAAAGCCAATCCTCGGTTTTGTCTTCGGTGAAAAGGGGCTGATCGGAGACTTATCGCTCGAGGGGACAAAAGTCACAAAGATCAAGACGGACGATTGATCGTCCGCTGCCGAGGCGCCGTCCGGGCGCCTCGGCGCATTCGGGGGGGCGGCGATTATCGGTCTTCAATAAGGGCCACAAGATCGGCCCGGACCGAGCTGAATGTGCCATACCGTACAGACCAGCGATCTCGGCCGGGATCATATATACAGACCTCTTTCACGAAAGCCGATAGAGAAGGTTGCGAGCCGTAACCTAATCTATTCCTGTCGCGGCATGGTGGATTTGGCCTCGCAAGTCGGGATGCACCAAGATAGTCTCTGAGGCAACGCATTGATCGTATACATTGCGGCTCATGAGACAGTTTACCCAGGGTTATCCCAATGACAGAGCCATCTCCTGCGAATTTGGAGCTGACGATCGCTCTCCCGCTCGGCGTGGTTGCGAATCAACTGATGAGGATAGAAACGGATTTACGCTTTCTGAGTATGAAGGCATCGGCCTACGCCAGCGAGCGCGAAAACGGCGACCTGGCCGCTAACATCCGAGGCCGCCTTGAAAAAATCAACGAATCGCTCGATCTGATCCGGGGTGTCGTGTCGGATATCGAGGCCAACATTCAGCCGACGGTTGCGAGCCAACGCGGTACGTCGTCCAGGGATCCAGCCCCTCGCAAACCGTGCACCGATCGGGACGATTGAAGGCAGGGGAGCACGCGGCGCGAGCTATAGAGGATCCGCCCGTTGGTCTTGCAGCATTGCCACGATGGCGGCCCGGGCGTTGGTTGAGTGCAGGGGTAACGCGAGTACGTCGCCGGGATGGGCCCAGCCGATCGCGCAGCGCGCCGCCTCGATTTCGCTGCTCTGGACGGGCGCCGCCGACTCCGGAAATCCTAGACGCAGCAATTCGGCGCGAATGATACGTGGTACTTCGCCGAGGGCGCGGCCGCGCAGTTGACTTTCGTTTTCCTTCACGACCACGAGATCGGGGTGGAATTCGGCGGCAACGCGGGCCAATTCCTCGATGTCGGTATCTGTGCGGTTGCCGGCGTGGCCCAGCAGTAATCCGAGGCGACCGCCGCCGCTGCGCAGGTGATCGGCTACTTTCAAAAATCCGCGTAGACCATCGGCGTTGTGGGCGTAGTCGATCAACACGCTCACTCCGCGGACATCGAAACGCATCATCCGTCCGGGATTGTCCTCGGGTCTTGCGCCAAACCTTCCGAGTACGGCGGAGATCGTGGTCGCGGCGATCCCGAGCAGGAACGCGACAAGCGCTGCGCCGGCCACGTTCGCCACGTTATAGGTTGCGATACCGCCCACGGACAAGGGCATGTCAGACACCAGTCCAAGATCGTAATCGATTCCACCTTGCCCCAGGCGCAGTCGTCCATCGCGTACGCCGCAGGTCGGGGAGCCACGCAAGCGATATTCGCGCAGGATTTCTTGATCCGCGTCCAGCGCAAACCAGCCCAATCGGGAATATTCGCCGCGTCGCCCCACAAATCGCTCCGCGCGGGCGCGCAGCTGTGCATCATCGGCATTCAGCACGAGCGAGCCGCGTGGCGCCAGGAGTGCCGCGACCGCAAATTTCACGTCTGCCAGGCCCTCCAGGTCGTCGATGCCGTACTCGCCGAAGTGATCCGAACTGACGTTGGTTATGATCGCGGCGTCGGCACGCGATACCGCGATTCCACGACGCAAGATTCCGCCACGCGCGGTTTCGAGTATGGCCGCCTGCGCGCGCGATTCCCGCAGCACCATCCGCGCGCCGGCCGGCCCGGAATAATCACCGAGCGCCAGTACTTCATCATCGAGAAATACACCGTCAGTGCAGTTGTAGGCGGCCCGCCAGCCATTGGCCCGTGCGCACGCGGCGAGGAGCCGCACCGTCGTGGTCTTGCCGTTGGACCCCGTGACCATCGCCGTCGGGATGGCGCGCAACTCATTCCACGGTACTTCGGCTACGGGCGGCAGGGCGGTGATCGGAAAGCTACGCCCAGCGGCTCCTTCTCCCAGAGTCAGTTCCGAGTCGTCGAGGACGTGCGGCAACTCGCGTGTTGCAGCGACTTCAAGCAGTGCCCGCAGCTTCGGGTTGGCTTCCAGAGCCGCTATTCGTCTAAAGCGCTCGAACGCCGCGGATTCCTCGATGACCGGCTTGAGATTTGCCGCCGGATTTGCCGCGTTCTCGGCGGCGGTCATGGCGGCCGCAACGAGCGCCTGCTCGAGGGCACCCCACCGTACGGGATCGCGCTCGACCAGCGCAGCGCAGAGCGCCCACTCATTGACTTCGGTCGCCAAAAACAGCTGATCGCATGGGGCGGCGATAGCCAGCGACGCACCCGTCGAGTGCCTGCGCACAACCGATTGCGCGTGGCGCCAACCCAGCCGCGCGCCCATCTGCTCGATCCGCGCGCGCCACGCGGCGAGAAGTGGATCATCGATGTACACGCCAACAACTTCGAGTACCGCCCCGGTCGCGGCAAAGAACAGATTGGCGCCCGTGAGGCGTCTCGAATCCTCGAACGGCAGCGCGAGCTCGGTGTTCAGTCGTCGCTCTCCGGCGCCATCCGCACACCGCGCTCATCCCGGATCAGCCCTTCGAGTCTGACGTCGAAGGCGGCCGCTTGCGCGTTTACGGAGGAGGCGAGCTCGAGACTGGAGCCGGCTCTCGACCCGTTACCCGTGGCCTCCACAGCGGTGGTCCGTGAAGCTCGTGCTTCAGAATGCGAGATGGACCGCGTCGATGCAGCGCCGCTCGGTTTGAACTTGGTGATCTGTTTCCACGAACGCACCAGGGCGTCGGCGAAGATCAGCAGCAGATCGCCCGGCTCTCCCATCCGCAGCGCCGCTTCGATGGCCTCCTGCTCGTCGGGAATAATCGAGATCGCGCTGTCGGGCACCCCGGCGGCCCGCAAGGCCTGCGCTTGAATGCGCGGCACCTCGTCCGGTGCGCGTGCCCGCAAATTGTCGTCCCGCCGGCAGATGTAGTGATCGAAGCGGCCCGCTACGGTTGTCGCGATCGCCACCAAGTCCTGGTCGCGCCGGTCGCCGGGGCCCGCGAGTACCACGATGCGTCGTCCGGGTACGTCGAGGCGCAGCGCGAGATCCGCCAACATCCCGACAGCGTGGGCATTGTGCCCGTAGTCGAACAGCACCTTGAACGGATGCTCGCTGAACACGTTCATTCGCCCAGGCGCCTGAAAGAAGGTCGAATCGAAAGTCCGCAATCCCTGGCGAATCGCATCGAGCTTGATACCGAGCGAGAACGCCATCGCCGCGGCGAACATCGCATTCTGCACGTTGTGGATCGCCCGCCCCTCGAGGGTCGCTGGGATCAGGTGAGTCCAGAGAAGCGGGAGATGGCTGCCACGGTCATACAACGTCATCATTTGCCCATTGACTCCGGCCTCGAGCGCGCAGGCCCTTCCACCGGCGCGAATGTGCTCTCGAACCAGTGTATGTTGCGGGTTCATCGTCACATAGCAAATATTCTTTGCTTCTGTATGGCCCGCCATTTTCAGCACCAGGGGGTCATCGGCATTGAGGACGGCGCAGTCGGTCGCAACCTCCACGACGACTCGCTTCAATTCGCTGAGTTGCTCGAGCGTGTCGATGCCCTTGAGTCCCAGATGATCGGCTTGAACATTCAACACGGCGCCGACGTTGACTTCCCTCACGCCCATGCCTGCGCGTAGCAACCCACCCCGTGCGGTTTCGAGTATCGCGATATCGATCTGCGGATCGGCGAGTACCATGCGTGCCGAGACCGGACCCGTCATGTCGCCCGGAACGGTACGCTGGCCGTCGATGTACACGCCGTCGGTGGTGGTCAGCCCCGGCGTATAGCCGCCCATCTTCGTAACATGCGCAAGCATGCGTGCCGTCGTGGTCTTGCCGTTGGTGCCTGTGATGGCCGCAATGGGTACGCGTGCGGACACGCCTGAGGGAAACAGCATATCGATGACCGGTCCGGCGACGTCGCGTGCCGTGCCTTCGCTCGGCGCCACATGCATGCGAAAGCCGGGTGCCGCGTTCACCTCGCAAATGCCGCCGCCGATCGTGCGGTAGCTTTCCGTGATGTTCTTCGAGAGAAAATCCACACCACCGACGTCGAGCCCGATGGCTCGCACCGCGCGCTCCGCCATCTCGCGGTTATCGGGATGTATGACATCGGTGACGTCGCACGCCGTGCCGCCGGTCGATAGGTTTGCGGTCGAGCGCAGGTAGACGACTTGACCCGGTTCCGGCACCGAGTCGGCGCACAATCCGGCGCGCTCGAGCATTTTCTGCGCCTGCGCGTCGAGCTCCAGACGCGTCAATACCTTTTCGTGGCCTACGCCGCGGCGGGGATCCTGATTCACGATCTCCGTCAATTGCGCAATCGTATGTTCGCCGTCGCCGACGACATGCCCGGGCGTGCGTCGCGTTGCGGCAACGAGCTCACCGTTTACCACCAGCAGTCGATGGTCATCGCCTTCCATGAAGGTCTCGACGATGACCGATCGCGAATGCTCGCGGGCCGCGGCAAAGCCTTGCGCTACTTCCTCGTCCGTCGTGAGGCGGATGGAAATACCGCGCCCGTGATTGCCGTTATAGGGCTTGGTTACGACGGGAAAGCCGATGCGCCGGGCGGCACGAATGGCCTGCCCTTCGCTTTGCACCAATTGCTGTCTCGGCACCGGCAGGCCGAGCATCGCCAGGATCTTGTTGGTCTCCTCCTTATCGCTGGCCAGTTCCACCGCGATGTGTGATGTGCGACTGGTAACCGTCGCCTGGATGCGCTGCTGGTATTTGCCGTGACCCAGTTGAACCAAGGATTGCTCGTTGAGGCGCAGCCAGGGGATGCCGCGGTTTTCGGCCGCCCGTACCAGTGCAGCAGTCGACGGACCTAGCGCGCGGCGCTGCGCAAAGCGGATGAACTCATCGCGCGCCTCCTGCCAACTCCATCCGTCGGGCAGCGAATCAGGCGGACGGATCGCCGCGGGGAGGAGCGATGAGAGTAGCCGCAACCCCAGTTCGCCCGCGGCGATGCCCTCGTCGCGTTGCGCGTATTCGTAGACGACCGTGTAAACCCCCGGTGCATCGGTACTTCGGGTTTTGCCGAAGGTGACCTCCTCGCCCGCCATATTCTGCAGTTCGATGGCCACGTGCTCGAGCACATGGCCGAGCCAGGTGCCCTCGTCTTCGCGCATGCGCCGAAGAAAGCCACCCGGCTCCTTATACGAGCATCCGTGCTGGCTAAGCCCCGGCAGCGCCGCAGCGAGATCATCGATGAACCCGTTGCCGAGGCGGCCGGTGGGCCACGCCTCGAGGGGGCCCAAATCGAGGTCGAGGCGGATGACCGGAAAGTGCGCGTACAGCGAAGGGCCGACATAGACAGATCGATCGAGAATACGCATCAGGCGCTGCTCCGCTGCTGTGAAGGGCTTATTCCTTAGGTCGTACCAGGCCGCCGGCCGCGGCCAATCGTGTGTGCAAGTTGAATGTCGCACCCGCGACCAGAATGTGCAAACGCAGCCCGAGCATGCAGACCGGCTGGCCTTCCGTGACGTCGGCGATGGATGAATAGCTGACATCAGAGGCATCCACCACCGTCACGCCGCCGCTGCCCTCCACTTCGACGGTCTCGTCCGGACCGATAAAGGCGGCGGTGTCTTCGTCCAAGCCGATGCCGATGGCAAACGGGTTGTAGGCGAGGGCGGTAATCAGCCGTCCCAGGCGATCACGCTGACGGAAGTGCTGGTCGATGATGAAACGATTCGTGAGCCCGAGACCCGGCGCCAACCGTACGCTACCCGAGATCACGGAGGAACCCTCGTCGCCGAACGCGATCATGTGCTCACTGAGGATGCTCGCGCCTGCACTGGTCCCGCCAACGGTGACGCCGTGCGCATTGCGCACGCGAATGAGTTTCGCCACCGGTGTGCCGCCGAGTAGGGTCGTGAGTCGCAATTGGTTGCCGCCCGTGAAGAAAATCCCGCTCGCTTCCTCGAGGCGCCGCAGTCGTCCCGGTTCGTGGCAGTCGCGGCGCGTGTCAAAGTCCATGACCGTAACTTGCCCAGCGCCTAGATCCTTGAAGAGCGCTTCATAGCGCGGTCCGGTCTCATGTACGCGGCTTGCGGTTGGGATCACGACGATATTGGCATCTTCGCCGCCGGAGACGCGTATGAAGCGTTCGAGGATGCGGCGATCGTTTTCCTTATTCTCAGCGCCGCCGATCGGTACGATCCAGCCGCGTGTTTCCCCCTCGGGAATCTTGCTAGGCATCGAGCGCAGCACCTCCAAAGTCAAATTCCGACCACATGGGTAACACTCTTGTGCATTTGCGAGAGAATCGCAAATACCGCGGCAGGAGTGTTGCAAAAGTGGACAAAATACTTAGCAAATACAATTGCTTATGACTTGAGGACCGACCGATCCGAGTCGCCGGCGCAACCGTCGCGGCCGCAATCAAAGGAGTTGGGCGGCCCCTGCCGGAGTCGCGGAGATACGGAGGTCAGGCGTGCGCCTGGGTCATTTCGACGACGAGAGAGCGCCTTCGCCGCTCGAGCGGTGCGCGCGAATGTATCAGAACAGACTTACTTGCGTTTTCCGGGGCGCAACATTGCGAGACCACCGAACAGCAGCGTCACCGCGCTTATCGCCGAGCCGGGATCGATTTCGGGGGCCCTTGCAACTGTCTTGGGTGCGAAGAAATACGCAGACTGTTGCGCTACTGGTGGAGTAAGTGCGGGATGGGCGGACGCGAGTCCCGTACCGAGAGCACCGAGGAATCCCATGCAGAATGCCACAAACACTCTCGATCTCACGGCGATATTCCTTATTCTATGACTGGGCACGACCGATGCTGAAGGCAGGTTACGCGAATGAATGAGCGAACACCGTGATCCAAGAGGTGGAAGAAATTACGTTATGTATAATCAAATGCGACGCGAGGGAAGGCGGCAGGCTTGCTCGGTGTGTCGGCAGGGCATGGGCTCGCTGGCGGCATTCGCGGCTCATGACATATTTCCTCGCCGATTGCGCGGTCCGTCCCGTTTGTGCAAACCGGCATTGCTGCTATTCGACGATGGCACGAATATCGTTACACCCGGCGACGCGGACAATTAGGGGAGTAAAGCGCGACCGGAAACCTTACTCGCCTTTTTCTGTGCGCCGGGACCAACCAGCGACGTCGAAGGTGGCGGCGACGTCGATATCCAGTGCCGTTGCCGAGCGAGCGCCCACCCTGCGACTCCCGCAGGACTTGCGTTTCCCGGCGATCTTGCGCCCCAATGGGCGAGGGGGAGCGCAGCTGGTAGCGCGCGTCAAGTCGACGAGTGGGCCACTCTAGCACCGACTCATTGACGGTCCTGACTGCCATTGCCAACGGGCGGCGGGCGGGAACGGATATTCTGTCGAGCTGCGGGGATCCGGTGAATTATGGCAGAAAGAACGCCCGGTGGATTGTTTTCCGGACTTTCACGGAATACGTTTCTGCTGGCCCTGTCGAGCTTATTCGCCGACATTTCGACCGAGATGATCGTGCCGGTCCTGCCGATATTTCTCACACAGTCGCTGAAAGTCAGCGCAAGCGTGCTCGGTCTCGTGGAGGGCATCGCTGGGGCCACCCAAAATGTCACTCAAGGTCTTGCCGGCTCGCTTTCGGACAAGCTGCAACATCGAAAACCCATCGCTCTGATGGGATATTTCTTGGCCGCAGTCGGCAAGCCGCTGATGGGCCTGGCCACGATGTGGCAAGCCGTTCTCGGCGGTCGGTTCATCGATCGGCTGGGCGCAGGCACTCGCTCCGCTCCGCGCGATGCGCTCATCGCCTCCTCGGTGGCAGAAGCGGATCGGGGCAGGGCCTTTGGCTTGGAAGGTGCGGGCGACAACGCGGGTGCGTGCCTAGGTCCCTTGCTCGCGGTCTTGCTCTTCGTCGTTTGGCACCTTCCCATCCGCGTGCTCTTCTATTTGGCCGTCATTCCGGGTTTGCTCGCATTCTCGATGGTGCTCTTCGTTCGCGAACGGCCCATCAAAGCAGCGGTGAAATCAAAGATCGACGTCAGCCTCTCGCGCTTTCCCAAGGCCTACTGTAAATTTCTGTTGGCAACAGCACTTTTCGGAATTGGCAATTCCAGCAATGCCTTTCTGATCCTAGAGACGAAGGATATTGGGGCCTCGCTGACCACCACGATATTGATCTACGCGGGATTCAACTTGGTGGCTGCTCTGATCTCCTATCCGGCGGGATCTCTCTCGGATCGGTTGGGCAGGCGGAATCTCCTGGTCTTGTCGATCATGATTTTCTTCATCACCTATCTCGGTTTCGCCACGACCCACAATGTGGCGATCATCGGGTTCCTGTTCGCGTTCTATGGGCTTTATCAGGGAATCATTCGCTCCGTGGGAAAAGCGTTGGCGAGCGACTATGTCTCGGGCGAGCTCCGTGCCAGTGCAATCGGCTGGTACAACACGACCATTGGCTTCAGCGGCCTGGCGGCCAGCCTGATCGGCGGAAGACTGTGGGACACGGTCGGTCATCCGGCGGTGTTCTTCTTTGGTGCCGCTTTCGCGGCCGTGGGTGCCCTTGCTTTCATTGCCTTGATTCCCGCGGTCGTGAAGCGCGACTGACTCGAGGGATCGTCGAGAATGACCAGGCCTGGATGCCCCTCCGCTAGACGCCTAGTCTGATCATCAGTGGACCATATCGTCGCGGCCGGCGACTCGTCCGGCGATCACTACCGCCCGTGCCTTCGTTCTTTGTTCGCTCATAGTCTCGATTCCGACGCCGTGGGCCTCGAGCTCGGACAGGTGAAAGCGCAGCATATCCTTCTCGAGGTGTCGCCGGTCCGCAATGGACAGGCTGCTGATCATGAAGTAGGAGTAGTCATAGGCCCAGCTGGCTTTCAAGACCAACTGCCATGGCATCGAGTCGTCGCCCTAGGACTGCGTATTCCCTGTTCGGGCCGCCATTTCGAGCCGAACCAGTTCTGAAAGCGATGATGTGCCCATCTTTTTCATGATGGCGGCGCGATGCGTCTCGACTGTTCGCTGGTTGATGGCAAGGCGCGCCGCGATATCCTTGTTCGTAAAGCCGCCGACGACGAGGTCCATCACCTCGCGTTCGCGCTTGGTCAACCCCGCGAGACGCAGTGCCGCCGCTTGGCTCGCCGAAACGCGCTCTGCGGGACTCGCGGCCTGCTTGAGCGCCCGATCGATGCAGGCGAGTAGTGTGCTCGCATTGGTCGGCTTCTCGATGAAATCCACCGCCCCGGCGCGCATCGCCTGAACCGCCATGCCAATGTCTCCCTGGCCGGTGATGACGACGGTCGGCAGGCTGTGGCCGGCGGCCGCGAGCTGAGCGAGGAGCTCGAATCCACTCATTCCGGGCATACGGACATCCGTGATGAGACAGCCTTTCTGCCCGGGTCGATGAGAGCGGAGGAACGCCGCGGCGCTTTCAAACGTCTTGACGGAATGGCCCGCTTTCGCCAACAGCATCTGCATGGCCTCGCGCGTACCGCGATCGTCGTCGACCACGTATATCACCGCGGAAGAGTCGGCTATCGGCGGCTCGACGCGTGCTTCGGCTGCCGTCTCAGGTAGCGGCTGGAGTGGCGCGAGCAGATGCTGAACGTCCTTCAGCAGCTCTTCTGCTTTCAGCGGCTTCTTGCGACAGACATAGCCGTGTGCCGCAATATCCCGCAACACTTTCGCGCGGACATCACCGGTCAAAATAACGATGGGAAGCTGGGAGCCGATCGCTTCACGCAGCTTCGCGGCGGTCTGGATGCCATTCATTGCGCCCGACAGATTGTAATCGGATATCACGATATCGGGCCGCAGGGCGTGGCTCGTGACCATCGCCACGGCCACTTTACCGTTTGCCACCGCGGTCACGAGATGACCATCCTTCTTGAGCAACAACTCCAGTGAATCGCGCACCGATTCCTCGTCCTCGATCACGAGAATAGTTCCGAGTCGACGATTGCCCGTGTCTTCGCTCGACTCGTGCGGTCGGTGCCGCTGGCCCGACGTGGCGGGCACCACGGGAACTTCAATGAAGAACATCGATCCATCGCCGAGCCGAGATTGCACGCCGACTGGGTGGCTCAGCACCTCTCCTAGGCGCTGCACGATTGCGAGGCCGAGGCCCAGACCAACCTGCGCGGGCTGATCCGTGGCCCGATAGTATTCTTCGAAAATGTGGGGAATATGATCGTCGGCGATGCCGATGCCGGTGTCCCATACCTCGATGCGCAGCTTGCCACCATGGCGGCGGCAGCCCAGCAGAATGGTGCCCGAATCCGTATAGCGGACCGCGTTCGACAGGAGGTTGCGAATCATTTGCTCGAGCAGTTGACGATCGGTGCGCACCGTGACCCTGCATGAGGGCACCCGCAAGCGCAGACCTTTGCGTGCCACCAGCTCCGCGAATTCGCTTTTGAGTGCGCCGAGGATCTCGCCGATCGGCACATCGATCAGCTGGGGACGAATCGCTCCCGTCTCGAGCTGATTGATGTCGAGCAGCGAATTCAACGTTGCGGCCATGACCTCGAGCGTGCGATCGGCCTTGGCGAGGATCGCCAGAGCCTCCTTTTTCTTGATCTCTTGTCTCAGCGCTCCCTGCAACAGGCTCAGGGTTTGCAATGGTTGACGCAGGTCGTGGCTGGCGGCGGCGAGGAAGCGAGACTTGGCGAGATTCGCCAGCTCTGCCGTCTGCTTGGCGGCGAGCTCTCGCGTCGCTTGCTTAAGATCCGTCACGTCGCTGAATGACACCAGGGTTCTATCGCCGGCTGCGCTCGCGCCGCGGATGGTCTCGGCTGTTACCACCAGCGTCCGCTCCCCGCGCGACGGCAAGTCAATCGTGATCTCGCAGCGCTCGGCGCCATCGGTTGCGTTCTTCTTGCGATCGAGAAATTCGTGCAACACCGTCGTATCGAGGTGATGGACATCGATGCTGAACAGCGACCGTCCGAAAATACCTTCGCGGTTGCCACCAAAAAAAGTATAGAACGAGTCGCTCGCTGATTCGACACGCAGCTCGCGGTCGAGAACCACCAGCGGCTCATGAATGCTGCCGATGACGGCTTTGGTATATGCGTGCGCGATACGGAGCTTCTCCTCTCCCGCCTTCAGATTCGAAATATCGGCGAGATTGATCACGATCCCGTCAATCCGGTCATCCCGAGCCCGATACGGCGAGAGGCCGCACAGATACCAGCTTCCCGAAGCGCTCTTGACCTCGAGCTGGATCGGCTTGAGGGTGCCGAGAACGCTTCGCGCGCCCGCGAGCAAATCGGCGCCGACGAAGGGGATTGCGAGATCGCTCAGGGGTCGGCCGAGGTCCGTGGCAATGAGCTTGAAGGGCGCACTGGCGGCAGGCGTGAAGAAGCGGACCTTGAACTCCCGATCGAGAAATAGAGTCGCGACTTGCGAGCTGTTGAGGATGTTCTTGAGATCGGTGCTGGTGCTGCGCTGCTGCTCGAGGCTCTGCTGGAGCTGGCTGTTGGTCGTGGTGAGCTCCTCGTTGAGCGACTGCAGCTCCTCCCGCGAAGCTTCCAGCTCCTCGTTCGTCGACTGAAATTCCTCGTTCAGGGATACCGCTTCTTCATTGAGCGTTGTTAGCTCCTGATTCGAGGCATCGAGCTCTCGGATCGTAGTCTCGAGCTCCCTGCGGTTGGTCTGGAGCTCCCGCTCGAGCTGCGCGACGCGCGAGGCTTGGGCGCGCGAGGTCTTCGGGCGGACGATCCTATGCTCGGGCTCGTCGACGAAACTGACGAGCAGCAGCTTTTCGTTCTCATGCCGTACCGGCCGAGCCGAAATGCTGACCGTGACGTCGCGGCGGGCGCGCTTGAGCCGCGCACCGTGGACGGTCACAGTGCGGCGGCCCCGGCTTGCCTGGCGGACGGCCTCTTGGAACTTGGCAGCCAGACCATCGCGCAACAGAGCCGGCAGAAACCGGCTGGGCTCGCCCGTTGCGACGCGTAGATAACGATCCGTGGGCCCGGAGAAATAAAGTCCTTGGTACTGACGATTGACCAGCACGGCAGCCGGCACATACGCATCGAGCAGCAGCCGCAGCGCAAAATCGCCGAGATTCGGGCGGTTCGGCTCGACGTGCCCGACCACTCGCGGCCATAGCGAATGGGCGAGCTCGCCGATGCTCGGAGTAACGACCCGCTCCTGCGGTCTATTCCCTCCGAACCGGCGAAATACTCTCACCGCATTGGGCACCGGCACGAAGAGGTCGCTGCGCGTGCCGACGCCTTCCGAGCTGCCCAGAAACAGGATTCCACCCGGCCACAGCACCCGATGGAACAAAGACAACACCTTCTCCTGCTCTTGGGGCTGCAGGTAGATCAGCAGGTTGCGGCAGGATATGAAATCGAGGCGCGAGAACGGCGGATCGGTGAGCAGATCTTGCACGGTGAAGACTATCGAATCGCGCAGCTCCCGGCGTACCCGATAGCCATGATTCTCGTGCGTGAAGAAGCGTGCGAGCCGCTCCGCGGACACGTCGTCCTTGATGGACTCGGGGAACACGCCATCGCGGGCATAAGCCACGGCCTCACGGCTCACGTCGGATGCAAACACCTTGAGCTTCGAGTTCCTTGCCGCGGCCAGCTCCTCCAAAAAGAGCATGGCGAGAGAGTAGGTCTCCTCGCCCGTGCTACAGGCGGGAACCCAGATGCGGATCGGCCGATCCGGCGAATGCTGGCGCACCAATTCGGGAATGACCGATTTCGCAAGCGCATCAAAGGCCGGCGGATCGCGAAAGAAGCTGGTCACATGAATCAGCAGATCCTTCGCGAGCAGCTCGAGCTCGGCGCGATCCTTTTGCAAGGTCTTCAGGTAATCGTCGACGTCCTTGACTCCAGTAAGGACCATCCGGCGCCGGATGCGCCGCTGCAATGTCGCCTTCTTGTAGTGGGTGAAATCCTGCGACGCGCTTGAGCGCAGAAGGTCGATGATCGCGGTCAGCGATTTCTCCATCTTGTCGTCCAGCGGCACAACCTTGCGATCGGAGGCAAGCTCCGGATGCTGCACGTGCCTGAAGAGGGCCTGCGGGATTCTCGCAACCGGCAGCACGAGATCGACGAAACCCGTCGCGATTGCGCTCCTCGGCATGCCGTCGTAGGCAGTCTCCGCCGGGTCCTGCGCAATGACGAGCCCGCCCTTCGTGCTGACGGACCTCAGTCCGACGCTGCCGTCGCTCCCGGCTCCCGATAGGATGACGCATACCGCCCGTTCGCCAAAGCTGTCCGCCAGCGAGTGCAAAAAGAGGTCAACTGGCAAATGGGGATGGCGCACCCGCGGCGGCGAGAGCCGTAAGACCCCCTCGTGGACCGAGAGATCGGCATGCGGGGGGATCACGTACAGGCAGTTGCGCCGGATCGGCATGCCATCGCTAGCTTGTGTGACCTTCATCGGCGCATCCCGCGCCAACAAATCGACCAACATGCTCTTGTGGGTAGGATCTAAGTGCTGGACAAGCACAAACGCCATGCCGCTATCGACTGGGATCGCTGCAAGCAGGTTCCTGACCGCCTCGAGGCCGCCGGCAGAGGCACCGAGCCCCACCACGAGAAAGTTATTGCTTCCGGGGGAAGCCGTCTCCTTCAGCCCTGCGTCGACGCGTCGTCGAGAACCTGCCGGCGGAGGGGACTTGCCCGGCTGCGGGGTCTTGCCGCGGACCCTCGGTGTTGGGCGCGCCGAGGTCCTGGGTTGTGCTTTACCTGCCTTTGACATGTCGCATCCAATGATCCGCGCCAGGCAGTGCAATGTTGGACGTTCTCAGTATTTTCCGGGGCTGCTGTCCTGACTCCGCGATAGGTTAGCATTATGTCTAAGGAAGTGGGGCTTGATGGAATAGCTCGCTGAAAGCATCTGCGGGTCCGGGTGGGCCCTGTGTTCTCAGTTGCACTGTTGGCCAATCTTTACAGGGAGTATCGCCGTGTATTTCCATGTCGGTCCCGGAGTGCTACAGACGCAAACCATGGATCGATCCCTGCTGCAGGATTCATGGGCTGAAGTTCTCGAACATCTGCCGGATGCCGTATTCATGGTAGTCGGCGAGGGAATGAGCGGCAAGATCAAGTATTTGAACGCCCAGGCCACTCGAATGTTCGGCTATAAGCCGGGCGAACTCATCGATCAATCCATCGAACTTCTGGTGCCGCCGCAGCTGCGAGAGAGTCACGTGCAACATCGACGCGTGTACTCGGAGTCCGCACGGCTGCGCACCATGGGTGCGGGGCTGCAGCTGCTCGGGTGTCGGCGCGACGGAAGCGAATTTCCCATCGATGTGATGCTCAACCATATCGGCGACCGCACGCCACAAGTGACAGTCGCGGTCGTGCGCGACATGACCGAGCGCGAGCAGATGCAGGAGGCCATTACGCTGGCTCGAGATTCCGCGGTGCGTGCCAACGAGGTGAAGTCTCGATTCCTGGCCGCCGCGAGCCACGATCTGCGGCAACCACTGCAGACCATCTCGAGCCTGCAGTCGATGCTAGGCCGGGCGCTCAAGGGGACCGAATTCGCACCGCAGCTAGGTCTGCTCGAAGAATCGGTGCGCAGCATGGATGAGATTCTCTCCTCATTGATCGACATCAATCGGTTGGAAAAGGGCGCCATTCAACCGATCGTGCGGGATTTTCCGCTGCGCGATATCCTGTCCCGTCTGCGCTCGGAGCTGGGCTATGCCGCGGCCAGCAAGGCGCTCGTCTTGGACGTCGAGGATTCTGCCGAGATCGTGAGCAGCGACGCCATGCTTCTGCCGGTGATTCTGCGCAATCTAATCGGCAACGCCATCAAGTACACGGCGTTCGGCACGGTTCGGCTGCGCGTCCGGCCGACGGCGTTGCAAATCGCGATCGACGTGACCGACACCGGCGTGGGCATCCCACCCGAGAATCTGCAGCGGATCTTCGACGCGTTCTATCAGATCGACAATCCTAGTCGCGACCAGAGAAGGGGGGTCGGACTCGGTCTGTCGATCGTTCAGACCCTTTGCCGGCTCCTTGATCACACGATCACGATAGAGTCGCGAGTCGGGGTCGGCTCCACCTTCAGCATACGGCTGCCGCGCGGCCTCGCGACCCCGCTCCCAGCGGAACGGGTGCCGCTCAACACTTTCGTGCCGGCATCCATGTCGAGCGGCATCAAGGTGCTCCACATTGAAGATGATCCCGGTGTCGCCAGGTCCATGCAAATGCTGCTGCGCCTCGAGGGCTTCCAGGTCACGAGCGCCGCCTCGCGCGAGGAAGCGCTGCGCCACATCAGCCTCGACGGGCTGCGGCCCGATTTGATCCTGTGCGACTACCAGCTTCCACTGGGAATCACAGGCGATGAGATCATTGCGGAAATCACCGCTCTGCTTCACGCGAGGCCGCCCACGATCATGCTCACAGGCGACATAGCCGACAAGCATGTTGCGCAGGCGAGGACAATCGCGGATCGGATATTGCCCAAGCCGGTGGACATCAATCTGCTCCTGTCAGAGATCGAGACGCTGCTTGGTGGCGCGACAACCCTGAATCATTCCTGACCCCTCGGCTCGCCGTCCCTCTAGAAGTCAAACAATGTTGAGTCCCATGGAGCATCGATGGGGTAAACGCGCGTTAGTCGATGTCCCTGTTCGGCTTCGATGCCGCGCCGGCCGCGTGGCGGGCGGCCGCATCGTCAACATCAGTCGAAGCGGTGCGCTAATCCGAACACACCTTGCGCTCGCTCGATTGGCTTACGTCGATATCCACATCAACGGAGTCGCAGCGGCCTCATTCGTCACGCGTGTGGAAAGCGGTGGCATCGGTGTGGAATGGTGCGAGGCATCGCTGGAGATATTCACGCATGTATTGCGCACCACGGCCAATCGCCTGACGTAACGGCCCGCACCTCGTCGGTGCAAGGCCTCGGGAGTCTTTTCCAGAACTCGGCTATCGGGACCGACGAAAACCGTTAGCTGCGACAGATTTTGATCGAGCGTCGACCATTAGCTGCCCATCGGGTCCATGAGCCCATGGCGATGGCGACGCCCCCATGAGTGCAATTGGCACTCCACGTGGACGAAAGCATACCTGCAGCGAATCCGGAAGAAATCCTGACAATGCTAAGGCCCAGACGTACGTCGTCACCGAGAATCATCGTGGGTAGGCGCGGCGGGCCCTATCGGACGTCATCGAGAAAGGCAAAGTCATTCTCGAGGCCATTCGGGATAATAATTCAGGTCGACAGCAGATGCGGCTAGTGGCTGCACTGCGACTTCCGCAGCCTCCTCGGGGCCGCCCCCCGATGCTATGGTGATCGCTTTCGTTCGCGCCATCCAAGTCATCGCGAGAGTTTTGGGCGGGATCCGCGCTCGGGGCCGATGGGAATGGGCCTTGATTTGTTGGCCGTTCGCAAAAGTGGCACCAAGTTTCCGGTGTGTTTCTACACCACATATTCCGCCATACCTCGATCTCATCGAGACTCGTGAGCCCATTTAAGAACTTCGCGAGCTTTGCACTTTCACCCGCTTACTCTGGGAGCTGTCGCGAGCCGTGTCGATCCGGAGTGCCGGCGCGTCGGCAACGTGCGGGTGCGATCGCGGGGCAGGGACATCGCCTGGGAAGTCATGCGTATCGCGCGTCCCCACGCGGCTGCTTGGGGGCGTGGGGTCAGGCGGATCGTACGGAGGAAGCGGCGGCACCGGAATCGGCCCAGGCGGGTACTCATTGTTCATCACTGAAGTCTCCTAACAAAGGCTAAAGCAGGGACGCAAGTTCCAAGCATACGCCGCTCAAGCGCACGGGTGAGGGGGACAACCCGCGAAGGCCTAGGGGGAATGTGCAGATCCTCCAGCCTTCTGCCGGCTGCCACTGGGCCACGCTACTCCTGGCACTTTTCTACACAAGCGCATAAGCCCCATGCAGCGATATGCGGGCCCCATGATTGGAATCTCTTGCATGGGGTCGACGAAGTCACGGGTTGGTCGAAGCCCTACTCAATTCCGCAATTCGGTGTACTGGTGTGACCGGCGGTCCGGCCTAGATAGAGAACGCGTCAATGCAGTGGTGGTTCAAGTCAAGCAAAATACCTCCGCACCTCGTTCGCTCGATGATCGATTTAAAGGCGGACCCCTACACCTTTCTGGACGCGGCAATCCTAATCTCAACAAGTGTCGTGCAACCCGGCGCCGATGAGTTATTCACAGGAAAACCGCTACTCTCTGCACGTTTCCGTAAACCTCATTTGTATAAGTATTATCCCTTAGGTTGCAATCACAACTCCGAATGGTATCGAGCGCAGCGCAGATTCACCATCATTGAGCCAAGGCCAAGACGGTCTGTTATCCATAATCAGAGAGGAGTAACGCAATGAAGACACATCTCATCAAGGGGCTCGGGCTCGCAGCGGCGGCCTGTGCATTGAGCACCGTGGGTGCTGCTCAAGAGCTGAAAGAAATCACGATCCAAGCGACGCGAATCATCAACACGAAGACTGTTGGTCGCGACGTCAGCACCGGCTCCCCGATCATCGATGTATCTCTCAGCTACGGCATCAAGGTCTCCGACTTGGATCTCGCTTCTCATTACGGGCCAATTCAACTCGAAAAGCGAGTCCGGGATACGGCCCTGTTGGCGTGTCAGGACCTCGGACGAAAGTATCCGGATTCGACGCCGAGTGACAGCGAATGCGCGAAAGCAGCGGGAGACAAGGCAATGGTGCGCGCCAATGAGTTAGTCGCTGCCGCCAAGACGTCCGCCGCCAAATGATTCGCTGACGTATTGCGCGGTGATCTGCGCACGAGCGATCGGCAGTTTGCAGTGAATTGATCGTGCTGCGCGGCGAGTGGCCGTGACGTAGCCGACCGGTGCACGGCGCAGAGCTGGATCTCAAGCGGTTCGGCAAGTACCCGCAAGACTTCGGGACGGTCGAGCTTTCGCGATACCGCCGAGGATCATGCTGATCTCCTTACCCTCACCTTCCGCGGCGACTCCGGGTATTGCCAGGCTCTCATCCTGAACTAGCCTCTTGCCCGGGCTCGAGTACGTCTGCGTCGCCCAGAGTACGTATGAGCGGCCGTCGGCCAGCTGGCGGGTTCATGCTCGGCCAAAGTTGTCGCTAGCGATCCCGGACGGGCTCCCAGTTAGCCAAAACGGGGGTTAGCGGGTAAGCCTCCCGAGACACTCGGTGGTGGTCGACTACAATGGTGTAAAACCGACATATTTAGTCGCCGGCGCACGCCGAAAGCACATGTGACTGTTCTGTAAGGAGATTATTATCAGTCACCGACTGCTTGGCTGTGTTGGCGGGGTGTCCGCCCGCCTTGGTCTCTTCAAGAACTGCATGCGCTAATTCTTGAGTAGCCGCGCCGCGTAGGTAGATCCCACGATGACCGAAGGGCGCAGCGCCTGGGAGTATTCGTGGACCTGCGGCGCCGGGGGGGCGGGCGATGGAGGATAGGATCCAGAAAAACTTGGCTGGCAAGATGCCACCAAATCTCGTGGATTATGCGGTCGAATGCGCGCGCTTTTCTTGGGCGGATGCGCGCCGGGCGCTCGACGGGTTGCCCGAAGGCGGCGGGCTGAACATCGCGCACGAGGCGGTGGATCGGCATGCGGCAGGTGGGCGCGCGCAGCATCTGGCACTTCGCTGGTTGGGAAAGAGTGGCGCCGTCCGCGATTTCACCTATGGGGATCTATCAGCGTGGAGCAATCGCTTCGCAGACGTTCTCAGAGACCTCGGGGTGGCATCGGGAGATCGAGTCTTCATCCTCGCGGGGCGCATACCCGAGCTGTACTTCGCGGTTTTCGGAGGGCTGAAACACCGATGCGTGGTGTCGCCGCTGTTCTCCGCCTTCGGCCCCGAGCCGATCGCCACGCGTGTCGCGATCGGCGAGGGCAGCGTGCTGGTCACCACGACCGGTCTGTACCGCAAGAAGATCGCCGCTCTGCGCGGCCGCCTCCCGACGTTGAAACACGTTCTGGTCGTCAGAGACGAGCCCGACGATACGATTCCGGAAGGGACCCTGGATCTCGTTGCGCTTCTGGGCAGCGCGTCGGACATCTACCATATCGGGCCCACCGACCCGAATGACCGTGCGCTCTTGCATTTCACGAGCGGCACCACTGGCAAGCCCAAGGGCGCGATCCACGTGCACGAGGCCGTGGTCGCGCATCACACCACCGCACGTCTGGCGCTCGATCTGCATCCCGAGGACGTGTTCTGGTGCACCGCGGACCCCGGCTGGGTTACAGGCACCTCCTACGGAATTATTGCGGCGCTCACGATCGGCGCCACGATGATCGTCGATGAGGCGGACTTCGATGCCGAGCGCTGGTACGACACGCTGGCGCGCGAGAGGGTCAGCGTCTGGTACACGGCGCCAACGGCGGTGCGCATGATGATGAAGGGCGGTGCCGAGACGGTACGTCGGCGCACGTTTCCGGAGCTGCGCTTCATCGCCAGCGTGGGTGAGCCGTTGAACCCGCAGGCCGTGCTCTGGGGCATGGAGGCTTTTGGCTTGCCGATCCACGACAACTGGTGGCAGACCGAAACCGGTGGGATCATGGTCGCGAACTTCCTGGCCATGGATATCCGTCCCGGCTCGATGGGGCGGCCGCTGCCCGGCGTGGAAGCCGCCATCGTGCAGCATCTCTCCGACGGCGGTGTACGTGAGATCGATACACCGGGGGTCGAGGGAGAGCTCGCGCTCAGGCCCGGTTGGCCATCCATGTTCCGCGGCTACCTGAACGATGATGAGCGCTACCGGAAGTGCTTCGTCGGCGGCTGGTATTTGACGGGCGATCTCGCCAAGCGCGACGCCGACGGCTATTACTGGTTCCTCGGGCGCGCCGACGACATGATCAAATCCTCCGGACATTTGATCGGGCCCTTCGAGGTGGAGTCCGCATTCATGGCCCATCCGGCGGTGGCGGAGGCCGGCGTGATAGGCAAGCCCGATCCGGTCGCGGGCGAAATGGTGAAGGCCTTCGTCGCGCTCAAGCCCGGCTACGCGCCGGACGAGACGCTGCGGCGCGAGATGCTGGCGTTCGTCCGCAAGCGCCTCGGCACGGCGGTGGCTCCGAAGGAGATCGATTTTCTGCCCGGCTTGCCGAGAACTCGCAGCGGCAAGATCATGCGCCGCCTGCTCAAGGCACGTGAGCTGGGTCTGCCCGAGGGCGATACTTCCACGCTGGAGTCCTCCTCGTGAACATCAACCGGGAGCAGGCGCTTGGGTATCTGCGAGATATGACGCGCATACGCCGATTTGAGGAAACGTGCGCCGAAGTCTACAGCGCCGGGAAGATACGCGGCTTCCTGCATCTATATATAGGCGAAGAGGCGGTCGCATGCGGGGTCCTGCCCGAGCTCTCTCGGGATGATGCCGTGCTCGCGACCTACCGCGAGCACGGCCACGCACTCCTGCGCGGCGTGCCCGCGCGCTCGATCATGGCTGAGATGTACGGCAAGCAGGAGGGCTGCTGCCGCGGCCACGGCGGCTCGATGCACTTGTTCGACGCATCGCTGCGCTTCTTCGGCGGCAACGCCATCGTCGCCGGCGGGTTGCCGGTGGCTGTGGGCTTCGGGCTTGCCGACCGGATGCGCCGCACGACGCGCATCACCGCCTGTTTCTTCGGTGACGGTGCCGTGGCCGAGGGAGAGTTTCACGAATCCGCCAACCTTGCCTCGCTCTGGAAGCTCCCCGTGCTGTTCCTCTGCGAGAACAATTTGTACGCCATGGGGACCGCGCTCGATCGATCCGAGGCTGACACCGACCTCTGTGAGAAGGCGCGCTCCTACCGCATGACCGCAGCGAGTGTCGACGGCATGGACGTGCTGGCGGTCGCCGAGGCGGCACGCGCGGGAATCGATTACGTGCGCGCCGGCAAGGGTCCATACTTTCTCGAGCTGAAGACCTACCGTTTCCGCGCCCATTCGATGTTCGACCCGGAGCTCTACCGCAGCAAGGCCGAGGTCGAGGAATGGAAGCATCGCTGCCCGATCGAGGCCTTCAAGGTCCGAGCGCGGAAGGCTGGGTTGATTCAGGATGAGGATATCGCCGCGATCGAGGCCGATACGGCGCGCGAGATCGAGGACGCCCTGGCATTCGCCGAAGCCGGGACTTTGGAGTCGGTGGAAAACCTCACTCACGACGTCTATGCACGCGAGCAGCGAGTTGCGAAGGAGGGCGCGTCGTGAGCGCCACGATTCGCATCAACTATCGAGAGGCGTTGCGTCAGGGCTTGCGCGAGGCGCTGCTCCGTGACGAGCGGGTGTTCTTGATGGGCGAGGACGTCGGCCGCTATGGAGGCAGCTACGCGGTGAGCAAGGGACTGCTCGAGGAGTTCGGCGAGGAGCGAATCCGCGACGCGCCGCTGTCCGAATCCGCCTTCGTGGGGGCGGGCATCGGCGCGGCGCTCAACGGCATGCGGCCCATCGTCGAAGTGATGACCGTGAACTTCAGTCTGCTCGCTCTCGATCAAATCATGAACAATGCGGCGACCCTGAGGCACATGTCCGGCGGCCAGCTGAACGTGCCGGTCGTGATCCGCATGACGACAGGGGCCGGACGTCAACTGGCCGCCCAACATTCGCACAGTCTCGAGGGCTGGTATGCGCACATTCCGGGGCTGCGCATTGTGACTCCGGCGACGCTCGAGGATGCCCGTGGAATGCTCTTCACGGCGCTGCAGGACCCCGACCCCGTGCTCATCTTCGAGCACGCGTCGCTCCTCAACGTCGAGGGCGAGATCGCCGCGGAGCCGCGAGCGGTGGATATCGACTACGCGGCCGTGCGGCGAGAAGGCACCGACCTCACCCTCATCACCTACGGCGGATCGTTGATGAAGGCGATGGATGCAGCGGTGAAACTGGCCGAGCACGGCGTGAGCGCCGAGGTCATCGATCTGCGTACGTTGCGCCCTCTCGACGATGCGACGATTGTCGCGTCGGTGGTGAAGACACACCGCGCGCTGATCGTGGATGAAGGCTGGAGGAGCGGCGGCCTGTCGGCCGAGATCATGGCGCGGATCGTGGAGCAGGCGTTCTACGAGTTGGATGCGCCGCCCGGCCGGGTATGCGGCGCCGAGGTGCCGGTCCCGTATGCCAAACATCTGGAGGACGCCGCGATTCCTCAGGTGGACGGCATCGTCGCCGCGGCGCGCGATCTGGTGAAGTGACGTGTACGAGTTCAAGATGCCCTCGCTGGGGGCGGACATGGAGGATGGCACCTTCACTGAGTGGCATGGCGCGCCGGGGCAACAGGTGGCGCGCGGGCAGGTGATCTGCGTCGTGGAGACGCAGAAGGGCGCGATCGACGTGGAGATTTGGCAAGCGGGAACACTTGCGAAGTTGATTGCCGCACCGGGGCAAAAGATTCCGGTGGGGCAGCTTATGGCGCTCGTGGCCACTGAAGGCGAGGACTGGAAGGCAATCGCCGCTGCGGCTGCCGAGCCGCCGCCGCGCGGCGCACCTCGGCCCGAAAGGCCGACCTCGGAGAGCGTCCCGGGACGAGCGGCGCCCGCTGTTGCGCCGGGCGAAGCGCCGGTCGCGGTGCCTGCAACACCGAGCAGGGTCAAGATCTCGCCGGCTGCGCGCCGGCGCGCCGAGCAATTGGGGGTCGACGTGACGACGGTGAAGCCCTCCGGCATGCACGCCGCCATTTCCATTGCCGATGTGGAACTCGCGGCTCGAGTGGCCAAGCCTCCCGTGCAGCCGACGGCCGCCAAGCCGCCGGATCGGCAGGCCGCGATGCGCGACGCCATCGCTGCCGCCATGTCGCGCTCAAAGCGGGAGATTCCCCACTATTACCTCGCCAGCGGCATCAACGCGGAACGCGCGATAAGTTGGCTGGAGAAACGCAACGAGGCGGTGCCGATCGGCGAGCGCGCGCTATTCGCGGCGCTCGAGCTGAAAGCGGTGGCGCTCGCTCTGCGTGAGACGCCCGAGCTCAACGGATTCTACCAGGCAGGCTCATTCCGGCCCGGGGCCGGAATGCACCTCGGAGTGGCGATATCGCTCCGCGGCGGTGGGCTCGTGGCGCCGGCCCTGCATGATGTGGACCGCATGAGCCTCGCCGATTTGATGGTGCAGCTGAAGGAGCTGTTGCGGCGGGCGCGCAGCGGGCAGCTGCGCAGCTCCGAGATGTCGGATCCGACGATCACTGTGACGAACCTGGGCGACCTCGGCGTCGAGACGGTGTTCGGGGTGATCTATCCGCCCCAGGTAGCGCTCGTCGGTCTCGGCCGACTGCAGATGAAGCCTTGGGTGATCGATGGGGCGATCGCGCCGGGGCGCGTGTTGCAGGCCACGCTCTCAGCGGACCATCGCGTGAGCGACGGCATGCGCGGTGCGCGTTTTCTCGTTGAACTCGATCGCCTCTTGCAACAGCCGGAGATACTTGCATGAGCACGAGTCGTGATGAAGTCCGCAGAGCCTTGATCGATTGCATCCTCGCGGTGGCTCCGGAGGCCAATTTCTCAGAGGTTCGGCCCGACCGGCCGGTGCGCGACCAGCTCGACATCGATTCCTTCGATTTCCTGACCATTCTTCAGCATCTGCACGAGAAGATCGGCGTCGACGTTCCGGAGTCCGACTACGGCAAGATGATCACGCTCGACGGATCGGTGGATTATCTGATGCGCCGGCTTTCCGAAGGATGACAAATACGGTCCGCGGCTTCTGGGTACGATTTCATCAAAGTGCAGACACGGCCCGCCAAAAAAGGCCTGTACATCATGATGAGTCGCATTCTGTTTGCGCTCGGCGGCGGAGCCCCGCAGTACCACGACTACTACAACTTGGGGCGCCCGACCGTGCCACTTGCCAAGGCCATCAACGACGATCGATCGAAGGCGAGCGACTGACCTGCACCCGTAGTTCACCATTTGGGTTAGGAGGGTAATTCTCGCAGATACAGCAGATGAAGAATGGCCGCCGACGATGCGCTCAGAGCGAACTTCGGGATGGATTTAAGACGCTTGCTCATAAACGGTTCGCTCCTTTCGGTGCATATCCCAAGCCGATATCACTCGTATAAGTTGGTCGAAATCTCTCAGCGTGAAAGAGATGTGTAGAAAATTGCGCTTACGGATGTCGGCGAATCTCGCCCCCAGGCATACTCGAAACTCGCCCCAAGGGGATCTATGCGCTCCTGCAGACTGTAGAGCTCATCACGCAACGAGGCGATTAGACGGCGTCCTTGCACGGTCCGTTCGTTCTCAGCATCCTCCAAGACGTCGGGTAACGCGCGGCGAAGCTTCGAAACAGTAACAGGCAGCACGATCCCGTACTCCGCCAAAAGCCCGCGAATCTGATTGCATAGGCCGGTACGTTGGTCAACTAATCGCGACCGGATCCGATGAAGAGCGAGTAGATCTTGCTGCTCAAGGGACTTCGCAGCGACGAATCGCATCGTGGGCCGCTGTGCCGCCTCGCAGATCGCCGCAGCGTCGTTCCAGTCGTTCTTATTGGTCTTCACGAATGGTTTGACGAACTTTGGATGAATATGTCGAAATGCATGCCCCAGCTTTGAAAAGGCTCGCGACCAATGATGGGCCCCACAACCGGCCTCAATCGCAATCGTGCAGCGCGGGATATTGGCCAGGTATGCGATTGGCCGATCTCGCATCAGCTTATGCCGGAGCACTACCTTCCCGGCAGCATCCTCGCCGTGGAGGAAGAAAATCCGCTTCGCCGCGTCGATACCAATCGTCGTTGAATGTGCCATCGCCCTGCCTCCTCGAGGGAAATCCTCGGTCGCAGCGATCTTCCCGCTACCTCGGCCGAGGGAAAAGCGGGAGGGTCCATACCATCACCGATGTGGTCGGTAAGGACCGGTTCGGTTGAAGTCGGGGTGACAGGATTGAACCTGCGACTCCTACGTCCCCTCCCCGGGGCCTCGTGCGCATTCGCCGTGACACCTATTGCCTCCGCCAGGAGCTTCGGCTCAAGATGGCCATCGGCGTACTTGGGTACTGGCCCGCGATCTCGAATATGAATCGGCGCAAATCACGGAAAGGACTTTCGTCGTCCCGAGCGACATGAGCGGTCGCGGCTGGATCCTCGGCGCACTGCTGATCTACTCAGGCGGGTATGGACAAAACGTGCCAGATCCGACCCTCCGCGGGGAAGTCCTCATTGGAGAATCACTCCGCGAGGCGACGCTGCAGGGTCTGAACGGTCCGAATAGGGCGCTCAGTGAGTTCCGCGGCAGACCCCTTGTGATCAACGTATGGGCGAGCTGGTGCGGACCTTGCAGACAGGAAATGAAGTCGTTGGATCGCCTGGCCTGGCGTGCAGGCCGTCCGGACTTCTCGATCATAGGCATATCGACGGATGACGATGCCGAAGAGGCACGACGGCTGCTGCTCGAGACCCACGTCACCATCAGCGAATTCATCGACACCGCCCTGCGTATGGAACGCATGTTGGGGGCGTCGAGGTTGCCTCTAACGGTCTTCGTTGCGCCCGATGGCCGAGTTCTGGAAAAGATTTACGGAGCTCGGGAGTGGGACGGACCCGAGGCCTTGCAGCTCATCGATTCCGCATTCGGTAAGGGATCTCGAGCTGTGCACTAGTTGGCGGTAGCGCGCTTGATGAACTGTCCCAGCGCCTCGCGCCCGTCCTCGAAGAGCGTGAACGGCGTGTCCAGACGTTCTTGCGGCATACGGACCGTGATCCCGCGGCTTGCGGCGAGATAGCCCAGAGTGGTCGCATCCGCCGGATATGCCCAAACGACCGCGTCTCCGTGACTCGGGACGTGTAGCTCGCGCCCGCGCGCGAGGCTGATGGGCAATTCCGGCAGCGGCGTCAACTCGATGCTCCGTCCGTCGGCGAGAATTCGCAGCTCACCTTGCTGCGAGTCGGGCGGTGGCGACATGCGGCGGTCCACGGTGGACCAACGGTAGAGCAGCAGATAATCGCTGTATTTTCCGGAGTGATCGATCTCGAGGGCAACCAGCGTCGCGTAGTCGCGCGCATGCGCCGCGACGTCGGTGCGCTCGCGCGCAAACACCAGAGGGTGCGCGGCAACCAACAGCGTGTTGCCATTTTGCTCGTCGAGGATCTCGGTGGGCGCGTCTGCAGCGTGGGTGGCACACGCGCTCAGGGCGGCAAGCGCGGCCAGCAAAACCGTGCGAATGGGCATAATTCTAAAAACGCAATCGATACGTAGCTGAGATATATAGAGAACGCTGATCCAGTGTACCTGTGACCGCCTGTCCTGTCTGCGTTTGCTGCTGCAGGACGGCTTGCTGCGTCTGCAGCTGATAGCCGCCGATTATCTCGAACACGGACCTTCTGCTGGTCCAGTCGGCGCGCAGCTCCGGAAGGTACAGCATCTGCTTGCCGCCGAGCGACGGATCATTGAGCTGCTCGACCGCAAATCGGGGCCCAAACCGCCACGCTCCAGGCAAGGCGAAGCGCGCGTCCCAAGACAGCGTGGTCGACCGCGCCATCGGGGAATCGTCGAAGCGCACGCCGAAGATATGCAGATCGCTCGCTTGCATCAAGCTCGAGCCGGAGAGTTGCAGTGTCACGCTCTTGTCGAGCCCGGTCGAAGTGGTCGCATCGACACCGAAGGAGGCCGGCGTTCCGCTGAGCCGCAAAGCGGCGACGTCCGCGAGTACTTGCCAGCGCTCCCCGAACGGGCGGCTTGCGGATAGAGTGAACGTGTCGCTCGTGGCCGTCCGGTCCAAGGCCATCTGGCGGATTTGCGACGGTGTGAACTCATGTTCGAGGGTATTGAGATCGGGCGCGCTCTGCCCGATGAGCGCGTTGCTGAGCTCGAGCAGCGGGCTACGCCGGTGGTCTGCATCGAATCCGAGCACCCACGACCGACCGATGCCGAGATTGCCGATGAGCGTCAGCGAATTGAGCTGGTTGAACGCGATATCGTAGTCGCCGAGCAGGATCGCCGTGCGCCCCGGCTCCGAATACCGCGTCTGAAAGCCGAGCGAGCGCCGGCCGGTAGCACCCTCATCGGTTTGGTTGAAGAGGTAAGTGTCGAAGATCCAGCTGCGGAACGGGCTGTATTCGAGGGTGACGGTCTCGAACTGCTGCTGTGTCGAGAACGCCGAGTAGCTCGTGTAGACGGGATAGCCCGCGGCCGCGCTCACCGAGAATTTCGGGTCGATTTGATAGCCCACGAACAGCCCATCGAACAAACCGATGACCCCTTGGCTGGCGAGCGATTGCCGTCCCAGCCGGCCGCTGAGCCCCAGCGTGTGGTCGGTCAACTCCACGAAGGCGGCGGTGGTGCGGTCTTGATTGCCGCCGGCCGATGTGACGAGATTCTGGGTGTATCCGGCATCTGCGCGCGCCGTGAAATCGTAGCGCGCACCCCGATCGCGGATCAGAACGTCGGCGTAGGCAAGCGCACCGTTGACGGCAGTCGTCGTGGTCGAGGTGCCGCTCGACACGGTCTGCTCCTTACCGTATTGATAGGCGAGCGCGACGCTGCCCGCGACCGTCCAACGATTATTGGCCGGCGCTCCGAACTCGCCTGTCGACTTCGGGGCGAGCGACGCGGCGGCGAGCGCCTTGAGTCGGCTGCGCACGCGGGCGGCGCCGGGGCCGTCGGGATAGCGGCTCAAATAGGCCTCATCTTCCGCTTTGGCCAGCGCCAACTGGCCCGCTCGTTCGCGAACGAGTCCCATCAATTCCTGCGCGTCGACGCGGGCGGGATACTCGGGTTGGCGCAGCAGGCGGGTGAGCAGAGCGATCGCCTGCGGATATTGGCGTTTCTCGAGCGCGTTGCGCGCCTCGCGCAAAATGGCGGCGCGCTCATCGTCCGGCAGCGGGGGGTCCGTCGGTGTGTTCACCGCCGCCGACGGGACGCCCGCTCGCTCCACCACAGCAAGATCCGTCGCTTCATCGTTGGTTGCGAGCCACGCGCGCGGGTAACTCGACAGCGCGATACTTAGCACGCGCTCCGCTTCCTGCCGCGTCGTGAACGGTCCGGCGCGCAGACGGTACCAATGTTGATCCTCGATGTCGGTCTCGGAGACATAAGCCTGGGTCTGCAGACGCGCGGCCGCCGTCTCGACCGCCCCCCGATCGAAGCTGCTCTCGGACGACTCGAGATTGACGGCGTAACCTTGCGGCGCCTCGGGCTCCGCGGTGTATACGCTCGCCTTCTTGTGGCCCGTTCCGATCAGCCGGAGCCGCAGTCCGAGATCGCTTGCGGTGGGAGCCATCACGAAATCGAGATCGCGCGACCAGCTCAGCTCCAAGGTGACTTCGCCCGGCACGTTCGACTCGACCCGGGCACCGGTCACGAGCTGCCCGCCGCCCCCGACGAGCGGAAATTCCGGGGGGAACGAGCCGAGCAGACCGCCGCAATCCGGGCCGAGCCGCAGCGTGATCCGTGTGCTGTTGCCGTGGTTCAAGGGCATGTTCGCGATGTAGCGCGCGCTGCATGCGAACTGCACGTTGATATCGGCGTGATCCTCGTGCTCCTCGGTGTCGACTACTTGCACGAGCTGACCCACCGGCATGCCGCCCGGGAGCGCGCCCGCCGCCGTCGCCGGCGCATGCGCCGCGAGAGCCGCCAGTGCCGCCAGGAGCGCGCCGGCGCGGCGAATCGAATTCTGCCTCAGCAGATCTCTAAACTGCACCGTCGGTCACTTGTTCGGTATTTGAGGGCGCGGACCGCGGGTCGGCGGCTGCGGCTGTGCGGGCCGACTTGAGGTCCAGCTGATCGTGGTGTGACACGAGCCGCAATCGAGCATCGTGGCGGGATGATCGAGTTGCTTGCCCGTGGCGACGGTCCCGTTGTGGCAGCTACGGCACGTCCCGGTGATGGCGTCATGCGTGAATGCCGCAGCCGCCCACACGATCGTGCCATGGCAGGTGCTGCAGTCCGCCGTTGTGCGGACATGCTGGATCGGCTTACCGGAAGCCTGAACGCCGTTATGGCAGCTTGCGCAGCTCGCGGTGATTCCCTGGTGATCGACGCGCGCCGGCAGCCACGCAAGCGTCGTGTGGCAGTTCTCGCAGGTGTTGTTGGTCGCGACGTGCCCGGATCCCTTTCCGGCCGCCAACATGCCGTTGTGGCAGCTCGCGCAGTTGCCGGCGATGCCGGCATGCGACAGGGTGCCGACGGTGAGCGGTGTGGTCGACGCAAGGCCCGGGCCGGTTCGAGCGGCGACTGCTGCGCTCGCGCCGTTTGCCGCGCCGGCCACGGTCGCAGTCGCCGCCGAACCGGCCCTCATTTGCGCCGGCGTGACGACGCTGGTGACGGTGCTCTTGGTTGCAGCCTTCTTCGCCTGCGCACCGCCGTCCCAGTTGTTGGTGTTGTGACAGCCGCCGCTCCCGCAATTCTGCCCGGCGTGGTGGCTCGCGCTCGGACGCACCGTAAGATTCGTGACTCCGTAAAAGCTCAGCTTCGGGCTGGTGAGCTCGTGGCAGCTCAAGCAATTGTTTCCGATCACCGTGAACATCGAGGTGTGCTTGGCCGAGCTCATCGTGGTGCCGCTGAAGGCGGTGAAGCTGATGGCGTGACAGTCCTCACACGGCGTGGTGCTGGTTGGGATGTGGACCGGAGACAGCACTGCGTCCTTCGGCGTGTAGTTGAGGTAGAACACCGGCGGCGTGGCGTTCGGCGCACCGTGGCAGGTTATGCATCCGGTGGTGATGCCGGTGTGCAACACGGCATTGGCCGCGAGCGTGGCGTAATTACTCGGCGCGGCCGTGTGGCACACGGTGCAGGCCTGATTGGCCGGATTCGGCATGTGACCCGCCGGCATGACGGTGCTGTTCCAGTTAGCGGTCGTGTGGCAGATGCTGCAATCATTCGGCGCCACCATTTGACCGGAGGTGTGATCCGCCGGCCGTCCCTGCAGCGCGGGGCTCGCGGCGCCCATGTAGAACGACAGCCCGGCCTCGTGGCAGGTGATGCAGGTGGTTGCCACGAACGAGTGCGTCGCCTGGGTCATGTTCATCGGGCCAAAGCTGCCGACCGCATAGGTGGTCGTGGTATGGCAGGAGCCGCAGCTCGCGCCGCTCAAGAACGGAATGTGCGACGGCGTGAGCACCGCGTCCTTGGGAGTGAAATTGTTGTACCACGTGAGGGCGGTGGTGCCGCCGTGACACTGCGCGCACTCGCTCGAGGTGATGCCGGTATGCAGCACTGCATTCGCCGCGAGGGTGGTGTAATTCGTGGGCGCGGCGGTGTGGCAGACCGAGCAGGCCTCATTGGCCGGGTTCGGCATGTGGCCCGCGGGCATGGTGGTGCTGTTCCAATTGGCCGTGGTGTGGCACAGGCTGCAATCGTTCGGCGCCACCTGCTGACCTTGCGTGTGATCCGCGGGTCGCCCCTGCAATGCCGGGTTTGCCGCACCGAGGTAGAACGAGAGCCCCGCCTCGTGGCAGGTGACACAAGTGGTCACCACGAACGCGTGTGTCGCCTGGGTCATGTTCATCGGGCCAAAGCCGCCGGCGACGTAGTTCTGGGCATGGCATGAGGCGCAGTCGGTCCCGGACAGATATGGGATGTGCGCCGGCGTGAGCACGTTGTCCTTCGGGTTGTCGTTATTGTTGTAGAAGGTCAGCTGCGAGCCGTTGCCGTGGCACTGGCCGCACTGGTTCGTGATGCCGGTGTGCAGCACCGCGACGCTCGCGAGCGTCGCGTAGTTGGCCGGCGCTGCCGTGTGGCAGGTATTGCAGGCCTGATTTGCCGGGTTCGGCATATGGCCCGTGGGGAGCACCGTCGTGCTCCAGTTAGCAGTCGTGTGGCATAGACTGCAATCGTTGGGCGCGACTTGCTGGCCTTGCGTGTGATCGGTCGGGCGGCCCTGCAAGCCGGGGCTCGCCGCGCCCATGTAGAAGGAGAGTCCCGCTTCGTGGCAGCTGACGCAGGCCGTCGAGCCGAGCGCAGCATGCGTCGCCTGCGTCATGTTCATCGGACCGAAGCTGCCGGCCGCATAGGTCGTGGTGGTATGGCAGTTGCTGCAATCCGTGCCAGTGAACGCCGGGATGTGCGGCGGAGTGAGCACCGCGGCTTTCGGGTTGTCGTTGTTGTTGTAGAACGTCAGAGCCGTGGTGCCGCCGTGGCATTGCGCGCAGCCGGTGGTGATCCCGGTATGCAGTATCGCGTTCGACGCGAGCACCGCGTAGTTGGAGGGCGCAGAGGTGTGGCAGACCGTGCATTGCTGACCGCCCGGATTCGGCATGTGCCCCGCGGGCAGAGCGGTGGAGGTCCAATCCGTCGTCTCATGGCATCCCGAGCAATCGCCGGTCTGCATCTGCGGCGTGCCGTTCGGGGGCATGTGATCGGCCGGCCGCCCCTGCAGCGCAGGCGTCGATGCGCCCATGTAGAACGACAGGCCGGCTTCGTGGCAGGTATCGCAGGTCGTCGGCACGAACGCGTGCTTGGCCGCGCTCATATTCGTGGGGCCGAACCCTCCCACGGCGTAGTTCGCCGCGTGGCAATTGCTGCAATCCGATCCCGCGAGATACGGGATGTGTGCGGGCGTCAGCACGTTGTCTTTCGGGTTATCGTTGTTGTTGTAGAAGGTGAGCTGCGTGAAGGCGCCGTGGCACTGGCCGCAGTTGCCGGCAATCCCGGTGTGCAAAACGGCGACGCTCGCGAGCGTCGCGTAATTAGTCGGGGCCGCGGTGTGGCACACGGCGCAGCCTTGATTGCCGGGATTCGGCATGTGGCCCGCGGGCAGCACCGTGCTGATCCAGTTCGCGGTGGTGTGGCACAAGCTGCAGTCGTTCGGCGCTACCTGCTGCCCTTGGGTGTGATCAGCGGGCCGGCCCTGGAGCGCGGGACTCGCGGCTCCCATGTAAAAGGACAGGCCCGCCTCGTGGCAGGTCACGCACGCAGTCGGCACGAAGGTGTGGGTCGCCTGCGTCATGTTCATCGGCCCGAACCCGCCGGCGACGTAGTTCTGCGCGTGGCACGAGCCGCAGTCGCTTCCGGAGATGTAAGGAATGTGCGCAGGGGTGAGTACGTTGTCCTTGGGATTATCGTTGTTGTTGTAGAAGGTGAGCTGCGTGAAGGCGCCGTGGCACTGGCCGCAGCCGTTGGTGATGCCCGTGTGCAGCACCGCGATGGTCGCGAGCGTCGCGTAGTTGGCCGGCGCCGCCGTATGGCACGTCGCGCAAGCCCGGTTGCCTGGATTCGGCATGTGGCCTGCCGGCATGACGGTGCTGGTCCAGTCGGTCGTCGTGTGGCAGGCGGAGCAGTCGCCCGTCGCCTGCTGGGCATCGCCGCTCGAGAGGTGATCGGCGGGACGTCCTTGCAGGGGCGGACTCGAGGCGCCCATGTAGAAAGTGAGGCCGGCCTCGTGACAGGTATCGCATGCCGTCGGCACGAACTTGTGCTTGGCCGCGCTCATGCTCGTGGGCCCGAAGCCGCCCGTCACATAGTTGCCGGCGTGACACGAGCTGCAATCGCTTCCCGACAGATAGGGGATGTGCGCGGGCGTCAGGACGGCATCCTTGGGCGTGAAGTTGTTGAACCACGTGAGCGCCGCCGTGGTATTGCCGTGGCACAAGCCGCAATCGCCGGTGATTCCGGTATGCAGCACGGTGTAGGCGGCAAGTGTCGCCGGCGTGTAGTCGCTCGGCGCGGACTTGTGGCACGTCGCGCAGGGGAGATTGGCGGGGTTCGGCATGTGCCCGGCAGGCATCACCGTGCTCACCCAGTCCTTGGTCTCATGACAGAGCGAGCAGTCGCCCGTGGCCATGCTGGGGTCGCTGCTCGTGACGTGATCCTGCGGCCGCAGCTGCAGCGGCGTGCCCGAGCCGACGTAGAAGCTCTTGCCGGTGTCATGGCACGTGTCGCAGGACGTTGATACGAACGCGTGTTTGGCCGCGCTCATCGCGGTGGCCGGACCAAATCCCCCGGACTGATAGGCGGCGCCATGGCAGCTGCTGCAGTCGGTGCCGGTGAGCACGGGAATGTGGGGCGGAGCGAGCGGCGTCTTCTTGTACGGCGAGATTCCGGACGTCGACATGGGAATGTACGGCGCGGGTACGCCCGCGTACGTCTCCCCGGCGTGGCATTGCAGGCAATTGCTTACCGGCAGGCCGGTATGGAGGGTGGCTATGCTGGCCGCCAGCACCGTCCACGTCTCGGCGCTCGGATTGTTGCCGTGGCATACGCCGCAGTCGATCGACGAGGGAATCGGCGGCACGTGATTGCTCGGCTGGCCCGGCACGAAGCCGGTCGAGATCTTGACGGTGCCGTTGTGGCAGGTCTGGCACGTCGTGACCGCCATCTGCGTGTGATCGAAAAGCGACGGCACCCAACTCGGGGTCTTGGTGCCGATCCCGGTCGTATGGCAGTTCTCGCACACGTTGGTAGTGGGCATGTGATTGCCCTGCTTGCCCACGGCCTTGATGCCGTTGTGGCAGCTGAAACAGCCGGTCTTGATGCCGGTATGATCGAAGTCCGCGCCGAGCCAGGAAAGCGTCGTATGGCAATCGCCGCACTCGAGCGAAGTGACGACGTGGCCCTTGAGCTTGCCGGAAGCCTCCACACCGTTGTGACAGATGATGCAATAACCCGCGACCGCGAGCGGGATCTGGGTGTGATCCACCGTCTTCGGCGGATTCCACGACATTACCGTATGGCAGGCGGCGCAGTCCTGGCTAGTCTGCGGGTGGGTCGGGCCTTCGCCTTGGGCTATCGAGCCGTTGTGACAGCTCACACAGCTCCCCATGACCTCGGCATGGTCGAAGTGCACGTCGGGCCGGAAGGAGATCGTGTTGTGGCATGCCGCGCAGTTGTTGCTGCTCGGTATGTGTGTCGCGGTTTTCGGCGTCGCGTTGAACGGGGAGCCGGTGATGTGGCACGTGCCGCAGTCGCGCGGCGTGCCGCGAAATAGGGCGTTGAGGTGGCACGACTCGCACGGCAGGTCGCGGTGCACGCCGTCCAGCTCGAAGCCCGTGGCGAGGTGATCGAAGGGCACCGTGATGGGCGCCGCCGCGGATGCGGCGTGCGCTCCGAGTGGCAACGCCGCGAATGCAGCGAAGGTCAGCGCCGCCAAGCTCATGGCGCGGATCCAACCGAATGTGCAGCGCTGTCTCACGGATGCACGCCTATTGGATCCTCGCGCCTTTCCACGAGTAGGCCGTGTGGCAGCGGTCGCACTGTGCGCCGTATTCGCCCAGGTGCCGATCGTCCTTGTGATGGCAGACGCCGCACTGCTGCGAGAGCTTGACCGTGCCCGGCGGATCGATGTGGCAAGCCGCGCACTGCAATTTGCGATGTGCGCCCAAAAGCGGAAAGTGCGCCTGCTTGGCATGGTCGAACATCCACAGCGGCCAGCCGTTCGGCGAGTGGCAGTCGTCGCATTTCTTGCCGAGCCCGCCCTTGTGCACATCGTCGTGCGCGTGGCAGTCGATGCAGGAGCTCGCGGTCTTGCTGAAGGCCATGGTCGCATGGCATTGAGCGCAGCTCACCACGCGATGCAGCCCGAGCAAGGGGTAATCGGTGAGGTCGTGATCGAAAGAGATCTCGGTGGCCCAGGAAGTCTGCCCGTGACAGGTATCGCAGCCGCCTTTGAGCTTGCCGCCATGTGGGTCTTCGCTGCGATGGCATCCGGTGCAGTCTTTTGCGAGCTTCTGGGTCGCGGTCGGCGCGGTGTGGCAGGCATGACAGTCGATCCTGGCGTGCGCCCCCACCAGCGGAAAGTGATCACGCGCCGTATGATCGTAGTCGACCGGGTGCCATCGCTCGTTGTCGTGACAGTCCTCGCATTTGGGCCCAAAGCGGGCGGCGTGAGCGTCGTCGGCACGGTGGCAGCCGTTGCAGTCCTTGGGGATCTTGTCCTTATAGTTGCCGCTTCGGTGGCAGGCGAGGCAGTCGATGTCCGCGTGTACCCCGACCAGCTCGTAATTCGCTTCCTTCAGGTGATCGAACTTCGCGGTCTTCCACTCTTTGGTCACATGGCACTTGCCGCAGTCGGGGCCGCGCGCGCCGCGATGCTCATCGTCGGTCGCGTGGCAGTCGATGCAGGCCTTGGGGGTGTGCTTGTAGTGCCCGCCGACGTGGCACGCATCGCAGGTCAGCGCCGCGTGCGCTCCGGTCAGCTTGAATTCGGTCTTGTCGTGATCGAATCGACCGCCGGTCCAGCTCGTCGCGCTGTGGCAATCGGCGCAGGATTGCGTCAATTGTCCCCGATGCACATCGTCGCTCTTGTGGCAGCCCGCGCAGGTCGCGGTCACCTTGCGCCAGGCCTGGTGCGGCTTGTGGCATGCCGCGCACTCGAGCCCTGCGTGCGCGCCCTCGAGCGGGAAGTCCGTCAGGCGATGGTCGAACTGCGCGCGGCTCAACTGGACGATGTCCGAGTCGCGGCCCTTGTGCTCGGTGTGGCACGCGCGGCACTCGCCTGTGCCCGCATTGGTCATGCGCCCGTGATATCCGCGCTTGTCGCGGATGTCCGCGGCGATCTCCTTGTGACAGTCGAGGCAGAGCGAGGTCTGGGTACGCACATTCGTGCGGTCATGACAGTTCGCGCAGGTCTCTTCCTGCTTCTCGTGCGGGCGCGTTACCTTCCCGGGCATGAGCAGCGTCTCCACGGACGCCGCGGAAGCCGAGCGGGGCGTCAAGGACATTGCCAGCATGCAGGCGACTCCAATCGCACAATGTCCTCGTCCTGTCATGAATGCGACGGTCAGTACACGTTGATCGCTATCACGTGTACGATCCCCGCGATCAACAGCATGAAGAAGAGCGGGATATGCAGCACGTGCCAGAACGAAAATAGCTTGGCGTAGATCTGGTACTCCGCGACGCGCCGGCCGGCCTCGAGCCGCCTCTCGGCATAGCGGCGCGCCACTTGGGCGATGCGCTGCGCGTGGCGCGCGATCACCGCGGATTCCTGCATGAGCGCGCGCTCCACCGCCAGGTCGATCTCGCGCCGCACCTGCCAGCGCGCCATGACGAGGCGCGGGCCGCCGGTGAGCAGCTGAAACAGCCGCTTCACGCGGCCTTGCGGCGGCTCGATCAGCCGCCGCTCGATCGAGTCGATCGCGTCTAGAAGTCCCGGCAGGAAGGAGATGGACGTGCGCTGCGAGCGGAGTCGCTCGCCGACCGCCTTCAACTGCTCGAGCGTATCCTCGTTGCCGTCCATGTGGGCGTGCAGGCGCGTGTAGATGTAGCGTCCGATCACGCCGCTCCCCGCGACCACGAGCATGCAGGTGAGCGCGACGTTGCTGTTGGTTGCACCGAGATGAAAGTTGGCGTGAAACAGCACCAGGATCGGGCCGACGACGCCGAGCGTCATGTGAATCTCGAACCAGGCCGGAATTCCCCCGAGCCAGCGCAGCCACGCGTAGCGCTTACGCGCGGAGTAGATGAGCAGCAGCAGCATCATCGAGCCGCCGCTGATGCCGAGCCAGTACCCAAGACCGCGCTGCGGAGTGACGTAACGCTCGAGGTGCGCGTGCATGCCCCAGTAAACCAGCGCAGCGACCACCACCGTCCACACGATCGGCCAGTGCAGGCGTTTTGACTTCGCCGTTACAACCTTGGTGGCCACGACGTTCATGAGATCACGTGATCGATCAGAATCTTGAGCGGCCGCGAATCCGACGGATCGATCACGGCCGTCGTGCCTTGCAGGTCGCCCGCCGAGGGCATGGCCTGGCCGCTCAATGAAACGCGGGCCTCGATGGTGACGCGGCCGGCATTCGAGAGATTCCTCCCGGGCATCATCGATTGGGAATCGTCAAGCGTGAACTTGAGCGGCCACGCACCGACACTGCCGCGAAATACCGCGACGGGTGCGCCCGGCGCGTCGAGCGACTTGGCCACGATGAAGAGCGTCGCGCCCGCCGGCACCTTTGCGCGCAGCGGCGCGGCGAGCGTCACTTCGCCGCTGATGGCGCGGCCCGCTGCCGCGAGAGCGGGACCCGCCGGGGCGTCGTCCGGCACGGGAGGCAACTGATGATTGCGCGCACGAGCCGCATCCTCAGAACGGCCGAGGAACTCGAAGGACTTCGCGAGGAGTTCCCAATCACCGGGAGAACCGCCGCCCTTCGCAAGGCGAGCCTCGAGCGCCGCGATCGCAGAGCTCATTGAGCCCGCCTTCGAACTCATCCCAGGGTCCGAGGGGGAGGCGAGCGGGGCGGCCGGCGTTTCAGCCGCGGCCGGGGCTGGGCTTGCGAGCTCGGGATGGCCGAGCCAGCGATACAGACCGAACACCGCCGCGAGGACGAGCAGGGCGGCGATGCCCGCCTGCCAAGGCAGCGCCGGCAGCGGGCTCAAATGGGGTATCGTCCGCAGCCAGGGCAGAATCACGATGAGCACCGCGAGCGTGCTCAGAACGCCGGCGAGGAACCAGATCAGCGGCAAGTCGAGTCCTCCTTGGAAAGTTTAAAAAAACCGCCCGGGCGCTACCCACATGATGCTCGAGCGGCGTTTCTTGATCTTTGCATTACTTTGCAAAACAAAGGAAAGTCTAATCTTCCTCTAGTTGTCACGAGAAATGTGTGCGAAAAGCGACATCTAGGAGAGTCGCGATACATTGTCTACATAATTAGATCCATTATTTTTTTAATTCGCCCCAGGCACTCGTCACGAAAATTCACGGTGTGTGTGACGAGGTTCACGGAAAGATTGTTCGATGAACAATAAGTTGACGCTCTCTGCGGCTGGTCTGGGTAAGCGCTCGTAGCATGGACGTCGTCGTCTCGATCGTCATGTACGCCGTGCCCTGTGTCGCGATTCTGTTCATCTATGTTTGGCGACAGCGGCGCATCCACGCCCGCCACCGGCGGACGCACGAGGAATCCATCGCGGCAGGCCTGACCGAGCCCGCCTCGCTCCATCCGGTCATCGACCCGGCCAAATGCCTGGGATGCGGCGCCTGCGTCAAGGCATGTCCTGAGATGCCGCACCATCAGGTACTCGGACTCATCAACGGCAAGGCCGTGCTCGTGGGTCCTACCGAATGCATCGGACACGGCGCCTGCAAGATCGTCTGCCCGTTCGATGCGATTACGCTGGTGTTCGGCACCGAGAAGCGCGGCGTCGATATCCCCGTGCTCAAGCCGAACTTCGAATCGAACGTGCCGGGGATCTACGTCGCGGGCGAGTTGGGCGGGATGGGCCTGATACGCAACGCGCTCACTCAGGGTCAGCAGGCGCTCGAGGCGATCGCCAAGAATCTCGCCAAGCGAGCGGATGCGCTCGATGTGCTCATCGTCGGAGCCGGTCCCGCCGGACTCGCGGCGTCGCTCGCCGCCAAGAAGATGGGCTTGAAATACCTTACCGTGGAACAGGATTCCCTCGGCGGCGCCGTATTCCAGTACCCGCGCGGCAAGCTGGTGATGACCTCGCCGGTCGAACTGCCGATCGTCGGCAAGGTGCAATTCCGCAATACCTCGAAGGAGGAATTGCTGAAGTTCTGGACCGACGCGTGCAAGGGCAACTCGTTGAACATCCGCTACCAGACGAGGGTCGAGGCCATCGAGCAGCAGGGCGGCGTCTTCCATGTCACGGCCAATGGCAAGAAGCTCGCGGCCTCGACCGTACTCCTGGCTATCGGCCGGCGCGGGACCCCGCGCAAGCTGGGCGTGCCGGGCGAGGAATTGCCGAAGGTGGTGTACCGCCTGATCGATCCCGAGCAGTACCGCGGCCAGCGCGTCATCGTCGTCGGCGGCGGCGACAGCGCGCTCGAGGCCGCCGCCAGCATCGCCGAGCTTGGCGACACATCGGTCGTGCTCTCTTACCGCGGCGATGCGTTCCAGCGCGCGAAGCCGCGCAACCGCCAGCGCGTCGAGGAAGCGCGCGCCCAGGGTTCCCTCAAGGTCATGTTCAATTCGCAGATCCGCGCCATCCGCCCGGAGGGCGTTACGTTGCAGAATGCCGAGAAAAGCCTCGAAATAAGCAACGATGCCGTCATCGTCAGCGCGGGCGGTATCTTGCCCAACGAATTCCTGAAGTCGATCGGCATCGAAGTCGAGACCAAATACGGCACCGCGTGAAAAGCTCTTTCGCCAACCACCGATGGATCGCGGCGCTCTGCTGCGCCTCGACCTTGTTCTCGGCTGCCGGCACGGCGGAACGTGCTCTGGGCGCGCCCGCGAAATCCGCGGCGCCTGCAAAATCCAATGCATCCGCGAGATCCAAGGATCCTCTCGAGCCCGCGCGGGCGGCGCTGCGCACTCTGCAGTTCGATAAGGCCGTGCAGATTCTGAGCACGGGTGCCAATGCCGCCAGTCCGGATGCTCAGTATTTGCTCGGGCTCATCTACCTGAACGGAGTGGGTGCCGCAGCCGATCCCGTGCGCGCCCGCGCTCTGCTGAAAGCGGCTGCCGAGCACGGGCATGCGGCCGCGGCTTATGTGCTCGCCGCCGAACTCGCGCATGGTGCGGACGCATCGCCGGACGCGTCGCACGAGTGGCTCGAGCGCTCGGCCAAGCTCGGATATGCCCGCGCCGCCGAGTCATTGCGCTCCGGCCTGCTCGAGCGCGAATCGGTGGGCGCCGCGACTCCGGAGTTTCTGACGGCCTGGGCGATCGAGTGCGCACGCAAGAACGACGCTGCGGAGCTCCGCCGGCTGGGCGCCGCCGGCGCCGCCGCGCGCGACGATTTCGGGCGTGGCCCGCTGTTCTATGCCGCGGAGGCGGGCAATGTCGCGGCCGCGGGCGCGCTGCTGGATCTCGGAGCCGATCCGCGTGCGACCGATCGCGCCGGCAGCACCGCGCTGATGGTCGCTGCTGAGCGTCCCGATGCGGCGATGACCCGCTTCTTGCTCGAGCATGGCGCCGATCCGGGTGCTGCGGATGCCGAGGGGCGAACTGCGCTCTTTCATGCGTCGCTCGCCGATCGGGCCGTGACGATCGAGGCGCTGCAGCAGGGCGGTGCAGCGCTCGACGCGCGCGACGCCCGCGGCTACAACGCGCTCGATACGGCTCTCGCCGTGGGCGCCGAGTCTGCAGCGGCTGCGCTCAAATCGCTCGGGGTGCGCGCCAACCAGGTCGCGGCCGAAGTGCGCCGCACGGGAAAATTCGATCCGGCGCACCCGGGCGAGATCTACCGGGGCTGGCCGCCGCTCGCGCTCGCGGTCGCGCGCAACGACACGGAATCCGTGCAGCAGCTGCTCGCCGCGGGCGCGGATGCGCGCTTGCGCCTTCCGCAAGGCGATCCGCTCCTCAAGGCGGCCGCGGACGCTCACGCGCTCGGCAGTCTATCGTTGCTGTTGGCTCACGGCGCGGATCCGACCGCGACCGATGATGCCGGCCACAGCACCCTATGGCTCGTCGCGACGCGCAACGACACGACGGTGCTCAAAACGTTGCTGGGCGCAGGCGTCCCCGCGGACGCGCACGCCGTCTCCGAGCAGCGCCCGCTGCTCGCGGCGCTGCGCGCGGCCAGTCCGGATACGGCGCAGCAGCTTCTGTCCGCGGGTGCGAGCGTCGATGCGTCCGATGTGCAGGGACACACGCCGTTGATGCTAGCCGCCACGGTGGGGCGGACGGCTCTGGTACGCATGCTGGTCGATCGCCATGCGAAGATCGACGCACAAGACGATCAAGGCCGCACCGCGCTCTGGTATGCGGCCGCCGCCGGCTCGCGCGATGAGGTGGATCTACTGCTCGGCGCCGGCGCCAATCAGGCGATTGTAGACGCCGGCGGGCTCACGCCGCTGCACGCCGCGGCCAGGCAGGCGGACCCCGCGATTCTCGAGCCGCTGCTCGCCTCTGACGCGATCAATAAGCGCAGTCTGGTCGGCGACACGCCGTTGCTGATCGCCGCGGCGGCAGGCCATACCGAAATCGTACAAGCCTTGCTCGCCCGCGCGCCCCGTCTCGACGTGCAAAACAAGGCGGGCGACACGGCATTGATCGCCGCAAGCCGCGGCGGCCATGCCGCGATTTGCCACATGCTCTTGGCTGCGGGGGCGGACAAATCGCTGCGCAATGCCGCGGGCGTATCCGCCGAGGATGTGGCTGCCGGCCGCGGGTTTGCAGCCATCGCGAAGGAACTCACCGGCAAGGGCTGAGACTAGAGCGAGACCGCACTCGAGAGGCGCGGGCGGCGCTCAGTAGGCGTAGTAGGGTCCGGTATAGATATCGGCGACTCGCTGGTCGATGCCGATATAGATTTTGCGGCCGTAGAAAAACGGCATGCCCCAGGTAAATGTCGTCGACCCGCCGCCTCCCGCCAGATCGATGAAGGCGGCAGCGCCGGCCACGAAGGTATTGGGATCGGCGATGGCAAAATCGACTGTGTCTGTGACCGGGTTGGCGCCCACGCCGGTGTTGATCGCGAACGCACTCTGAGGGGCGACTACAGGGCAGTAGTATCCGACAAAGGCGCCGGTAGCGCACACGCCGAGGCTGGGGTCATTGAATGCATACGAGTCGGTGCCCGAGTCAATGAGTGCTGGGAGCACCGTGGGATTGCCGTTATAGGTCGCGGTGAAATCGCCGCTTCCATTCGCGCCGAGTACGATGATCCCGGTGGCGGGCAGCGGGTTATCAGCCTGTGTGGCGATTCCGAAGATCAACGAGCCTTGTACGGACACATCGCCATTGGCGTTCTGCAAGTTGGGCAGTTCGACGATGACGCCGTTATTGTCGGCTGCGAACTGCGCCACGGGATTCGTGACCTGCGCCGTGAGCGGCTCGTTTTCCGCCGTGCAAACGCCCGCGCTGGTGCACGCGTAGTACACCGGAAGCGGCGCCCCGGCAGCCACGCAGGCCTGCCCGCAATCCTGAGCGAAGACGCCTACGCCGAGCACGCCGTTGGCGTTGAAACCCGTCACGCCGTTGATGAGCGTACCGTTGGCCCCGCAGGTCGCGGGCGGCGGCGCGCCCGCGCCGGTATCGTCCATGATCTGCACCGGCACTTTGGCGGCGGTCTCACCGGCGATCGAGACGTCCGCCGGGGCGACTGGCCCCCAGGTCTGACCCCCGTTGAAGCTGACGCATTCCTCGACCGACCGCCCGGAGGCGTCGGCCTCAGCGGACAACGCGAGCTGGTGTGCCGTCAGGATCGATCTCACCAGCCGCAATCCGAAAGAGCCGGTGTCGAGCAGCACGTGGTCGACGGTCGCGCACGCGGTCTTACTGCCCGGCGCACAGACGGTGACGGTGACATACGCATGATTGATGGAGCCGGTCGCCCCGGCGGGCCCCGAATCGACGACCAGCGGCGCGGTATTCGCGACGGCGGGCGGCGTCACCGCGGTCGCGGCACCGTTCTGGCCGCCGATACAGGCGCTCAGCAAGCCCGATGCGAGCAGCGCGCCGCCGAGGGTGAGCATGCTGGGTGTCGGATGAAGGTGCATGGCTCGATCTTCAGCGAAATTCGCCGGGGACCACACCGCCCGGCAGCAACGCCGGCAAGTAAGCTCGACCGCTATAGGCGCGCAAATGTCCGCCGGCCTCGACGATCAAATCCGGCGTCGCCACGCGCACCGAGCGCTTGAGTCCCGGGTGCGCGAAGGCGGCGAGACCGGCCGCGTATTGCGCGAAATGGATTCCGAGGAGTTGTCGCATATCCGGCGGCACGGGACCCGTCCAGCTCACTGCGAACACTTGCCCGGCGCGATCGACGTACTCGCGCACGATCACGCCGCTCCCGGCATCGATTTCTCCAACCTCGTATTGCGTCAGGCTCTGCCAGCGCACCTCGCTCCCGACACGCGCGGCCTCGGCCGCGAGGTCCGCGGCTGCGCCGCCGAGCGCCGCCTGCGCCGGCGGGGCGCAAAACGCGGCGATCCCGATCAGCAGGATGAGTGTGCACAGAGGATGCGGGACAGTGCCGGTGCGACGATGCCCGCTAAGTGGTGAAAGGTTGTGCCCAGCATCGGAGTCGGTAGGCATCATTGCGCTTTGCAGCGCAAAGCGCGTGACTTCCGCCTCATGTTGCAGACACAGTACCTGCATATTGTCCTAGGCACGATCTTGTACGCTGATTTAGGGGCAATCCAGTCTTTCAGGCCTACTGAGGTCTGTCCAGACGCGTAAATGTGATCCATACCTTACTTCGATCTGATAGGAGGAGGCGCTAGTCGACCTCGGTGGATCACCTGAAGGGGTGGGGGGCGCCGCTCATCGCAGCAGTAACAGACAATAAATGATAGCGGGCGCGGAGTAGTGTTGAGCTTCCAACAATACTAAGGGAGCCGCCATGGCCGGTATCGACCGACGTTCCTTTCTGAGGTCCGTAGGAGCGGCCTCCCTTGCGCCCGCTTCAGCCCTACCCGCGGCGGCGTTGGCGCAGAGTGCCGCTACGCCGGAGGGAGTAAGCGGCCGAAATAGCGGCGCACGGCTGATGGGACCGGTGGCCGGGCGGCTCGATGACGCTGATATTGCGGCGGTCTCTGCCTACCTCGCTCATCCGGAACAGGGATCGGGACATTGACGTGAGATACTTGCTCAATGGAGGTAAATCATGCGAAGGCCCTTAACGCTCATTGCGATTTTGACTGCAATCGCCCTGCCGGGCCTTTTGACGCTGCGAGCGCAAGACGCCGCCAAACCCGAGCCGGTGCGCACAGTGCTCGAGCGACATGACCAGAGCGGCTTTCCCGGCAAGGAGATCGTTATCGGCACGGCCACTCTGCCCAAGGGTTCGACGATCCCGTATCACACGCATCCTGGCGATGAGGCAGGGTACGTAGTGCGTGGCACCTTGATCTTGAAAGCCCGTGGGCAGCCGGACCGGATACTCAACGCCGGCGACAGCTTCTTCAACCCGCGCGGCGCGGTTCACAGCCTCGCGGCAGTGAGCAGCGACGGGGTCGCGGCGTCGGCCTGGATCATCGACAAGGGAGCGCCGCTCGCGACTCCCGTTCCGTAACTTAGTCGGGATCCTGTGACCGCGCACAAGTCACGGCGCCATTGCCCGTTAGGTCGTACTCCCGCCAAGGAAGCAACTTGCGTTGCGGATGTGCCGACCCCCGCGCTCGGCGTATAATTATTCACATGAGGTCCCCACTCGGCCGGCTTGCCTGGTCTACGGCCCTCCTTCAGGCCGGAGATTTGGCGCGGCTGCGGATCCATCCGCAGGGGATAAAGCGCCTCGTCAGCAAGTTCGAACTTATCCGCGTCGGCCGCGGGCGTTACATCCAGGCTCGATGACAGAAACTCAGGCGATCGATGCCGTCGACTGGCACCTGCGTCAGGGCGAACCTCTGCTCGCCTACAACGCCGTGCAGGAAGGACTGGCACTCTGGCCGCAGAACCTCAGACTTCGGCAACTCAAGGGCCTGGCGACCGCCCGCAGCGGCGACACCGAACGGGCTAACAAGCTGCTCCGCGAGCTCGCTGACGCCGGCCATGCCGATGCGGAGACGCTAGGCATTTTGGCGCGCACCCATAAGGATCTGGCCCTCAGGGCCGGCAACGCCACCGGCCGCGCCGAGCACCTCGCCGCCGCCTTCGGCATCTATCACCAAGCTTACGAGGACGCGCGTGCAGCGGGGGATGTGGCGGATGTCGGGTATACGGGAATCAACGCCGCCGCCATCGCGGTACTGCAGGATGAACTCGCGAGCGCGCGCCAGATCGCGCGCGAGGTGCGCGCTCAGTGCCTGCGCGCTCAGCATTCGCGGACGAACGACTATTGGCTCGCGGCGACCTTGGGAGAGGCGGCACTCATCCTGGGCGAGCGCGCCGAGGCAACGGAGCACTATGCGCGCGCGGCGCAACTCGTCGGGGGAGGCCATGGCAACCTCGCCAGCACGCGACGCCAGGCGGTGCTCTTGGCGCAGCATCTGCCCGGTGACCTTGGCTCGACCGCTGAGGTCTTGAGGGTTCCGCCATTGCTGTTGTATACGGGGTACTTGATCGACCCTCTGACCGGCACGGCAGCTAGATTCCCTCGCCGCCTCTCGGAGAGCGACATCGCCGCTGAGATTGGTCGGCACCTGGAGGCGGTTCGTCCGCTGGCCGCGTACGGATCCGCAGCATCGGCCACCGATATTCTCGTCCTCGAGGCCATGCAGAGCTTCGGTGGCGAAACCCACATCGTCTTGCCCTTCCCGGCGGCCGATTTCCAGAGGATCAACGGCGCCGGCAGTTGGCTGCAGCGCTTCGAGCGCGTGCTGTCGCACGCGACCTGCGTGACCATCACCAGCGATCATCGCGCCCACGGCAGTACAGCGACCTTCGAATATGCCAACCTCATCGTGTCCGGCAAGGCGCGGCTTCGCGCGCAAGTCTTGGACGCGCGCCTTTCGAGCCTCGTGATCCGGAACGGCGGGGAGCATTTGCACCATGACGGCGCGACTTCGTTGGTGCGACTGTGGCGCACCCAGCGCATCGAAGTGCAGGAAGTGATTTTGCCCTCGGAAGACATCACCGCGGCCGCCGCCGTGCCGTTTGAGGCCGAACTGGATGAGCACGAGCGCTTGCCCGACGGCTTCTCACACGAGATCCGGGCCATGCTGTTTGCTGACGCCGTGGGCTACAGCAAGTTGAGCGAGGATCAGACCCCGAATTTCATCACCCAATTCTGGGGGGCCGTCGCGGATCTGACTGCGAGGGCGATGCAGCGTCCGGACCACGTAGAAACCAGCGGCGACGGCCTGTACATGGTGTTTGCCGGGGTGCGCGAGGCGGGCCGCTATGCCCTGGAGTTGAGTGATCTCGTGACGCGTACAGACTGGAGCGCGCGCGGACTGCCGGAAGGGATGAACATCCGTATCGCTTTGCATTCGGGCCCCGTCTATAGGGGACGTAATCCGGTCACTGGATCGATCACCTACACTGGGCCGCACACGAGTCGTGCCGCGCGCATCGAGCCGATCACGCCGCCCGGACAGGTCTATGCCAGCGGTGCATTTGCCGCCGTGACCGCCGCCTATGGCGTGGAGGATCTATCCTTGAACTACGTCGGACGCATGCCGCTCGCCAAGAACTACGGCGCATTCGAGATCTACCATGTGGACTTAGCGAGGCCAGGCCTCGCCTAGCGGCAAGCTTGGGTGCTAGGGCACGCTGGCGCGGCGCAGGCGCTCGGTAATCACCTGCATCATACTGAGCGCAAAGTGCGGAGTCGCTTCCACGAGGTGGAGGAAACGCTTCTTACTGATCACCGCGATGCGGCTGTCGAGGGCCGCGATCGCCGTGGCGCTGCGCGGTCGCTGGTCGATGAGCGCCATCTCGCCGAAGACGTGCGTCGGGTGCACGCGCTCGAGCGTTTCCGCGCCTATCTGGATGTCGATGGCACCCTCGACCACTCCGAACATGCAATCCGAGCCCGGATCTCCCTGCTTGAAAACCGTCTGGCCCTTCTTGTAATCGCGAATATCAGGTTCGCGGCGCAGGAATTCGAATGTTGTCATGAAAGCGTATCCCTGATAGCTGACCTTAGCGGTAGATGATTGCACATTAGTGACATCCGGGCGCGGACCGGCGTGAAACTCTTTGATGCCTACAGGTGGCGGGCGTCGATATGAAATGTATTCAGCACGAGGATTTGTCGGACATTCATCGCTTGTTGCGCGAGGCGCTGTCAATGGAGGGGCAGTCACTGCATGTAAAGTCGGGAGTGGCCGCCAACAAGAAGCACCGAGTGTCTCTGCTGCGCCGCACTAAGAACTGCAATCCGATGGCTCATACCGCCTCTTTATCGAATCGCATGCGTTTCGCGACAAGCGCCGATCGAAGATCCAGGTGAATTGATCAGCTCGAATCCGAGAACATCCCACACCCGCAAAACAGCGCTTCGCGCATCAATGGCAGCTCCGAGAATAATGGCGGCACACAGTAGAAGGCCAAGGTCAAAGCATCGGGGCAACAAGCAGGCCACACCGTCTATGCTAGGCTAGTTAACTAATTCACGCGGAGTAAACCTTATGACGACAATTACAGTGACGGTGAACGGGCCGCTCAAAGTAGACAGCGCGGATGCCACGCTCGTTGACTGGAACGGCGCCGCCTATCCAATAGCCAGGCGCCCGTTTTTCCTGTGCCGTTGCGGTGCCTCGACGAATAAGCCATTTTGCGATGGGACGCATTCAAAAATGGGATTCAAAGCCGCTGAAGCGGCGGTGCCTGGGAGCACGGACAAGCCTGCCAAGTAAAAAATGAATCGCGAGGCAACCGGGAACTCCAGAGGGAAGCGATCGGCCGAACCACGAACATGCGTGAAGTGCCCCAACTCGCGGTGCAGAGGCTCAGTCCCGGAGATCACTTCGTCGGTGATGCCGTGGCGGAGATCACGGTGCTCCGCGACCTTGCCATAAGGTGCCGATCTCGGCTGCACGGACGGAGATTCTCAAGGCGATCGCAGTGCTGCGCGACAAGAGCAGCCGGTAACGACGCCCCTATGCGAGCACTTGCCGCATCAACGCCACCACTTTCTGATGAATATAGGTTGGAGTGAGTTGGTCTAACTTGACCTTGTCGACATCTCCGGAATGACCGCCGCCGGTCGGGCCAATGGTATTCTCATAGACCACCACCAATTTCTCGTCTTTGTTTGCGACGAATTTCAAGTAGGGCCACGTCTGAACGGCACTTCGAGCTTTATCGCCGATTAGGAGATTCAGCGAAATGGCGGCGCTTCTCTCATGACTGTTTCGGTCAATCGACGTTTTCATTCCGCGATTCTCGATATATTCCGCGGCCTCCTTGAGTGCGGGCTCTATGACGCGGTCTCTATGGTCCGAATACGCGCGTAAAAAATCCTGTTCGATTTCCTTTTGGGCCGTCACGGCTTTGGCGAGATCTTCGATCTTCTTTGCATGCGAGTCGAGGATCGCATCTAGTTGGTCGCTGATAGATTTGTCCATGATCCCCACCTCCATAGCCGAACACGCATCCCAGTTTACGCCGTCCAACGGCTCGCCAGCGTTCCCCCGTGTCCGACCTAACTGTCTACTGGGGTTGATTCGAGCAGTAACCCACATCTCGGTTGCTATGGCCGCGTCCCCGGGATTCGTGGCTCCAAATTTCTCGCTACGGCATCGCTATGTCATAGCTAGTGTTCTTGCTGCCGCCCTGATTGCGTCGAAGGATTGCGCGCTCAACCAAGTCGTTGATGTCGCGCTGGGCACTCGGGATAGAGACCTTGGTAAGTTCCGCCCACTTCTTCGCTGTAAGCTTGCCCTGGAATCCATCCAGATATCGGTTCAGCACGGTCTTCTGCCGGTCCGTGAAAGACTCGCGGGCATATCGCTGCCAGAAGTCGGCTTTGCGTAACACGCTGCTGGTTGCCGTCAGTGCACCGTCGATGGCGCGCGAAAAACAGCCAAGGAACCAGAGGAGCCAATCGGTCACGTCTACATCGCCCTTCTGTGTACTTTCTAAAGTGTCGTAGTAATCCGAACGCTCGTTTCGGATCTGGCCGGAAACGCTGTAGAAGCGTTGCCCGGAGGCTTCCGATTGCGCCAGCGCTTGATCGGCGATCGCGCGCGCGATGCGTCCGTTGCCGTCGCCGAACGGGTGAATGGTGACAAACCACAGGTGTGATAGGCCGGCCCTAAGCAGACCCTCCGGCCCGTGTTTGCCGTTGAACCAATCGAGAAAACGCCGCATTTCGGTTTCAAGCCGTGCCGCCGGTGGTGCTTCGTAGTGCACGCACTGTCCGCCGATAGGTCCCGAGACCACCTGCATCGGACCCTCGGCGTCATCGCGCCAGGAGCCGGTTTTCACGCGGTGCAAACCCGAATACCCGGTTGGAAAGAGCGCGGCCTGCCAGGCCCACAGCCGCTCCCGCGTGAGCGGCGCCGCGTAGTTTTGCGTCGCATCGAGCATCATCTCGACGACCCCTTCGGTGCGTCGGTCGGGTGGTGCGACCGCGGCTTGAGGTACGCCCAGGTGGCGCGCGATAGATGAACGGACGCTCACTCGATCGAGGACTTCCCCCTCTATCTCCGAGCTCTTGATGGCGTCCTCGGTCAGAGCATTCAGTTGTGCTTCGAGCTGTAGGGTGAAGCCGATTCGCGCCATGCTACCGAGAAGTTGGCCCTGTTTCAGACGCGCAGCAGCCAGCGGCTCGATCAGTCTACTGTCCTGCCATCGGAAATTAGGCCAATCCGCCCGTTGCCAAATATACATATTCCCCTCACAGAATGAGGGGAATATGGACTCTTTCTCCCCATCCCGCAAGCGCTTCTAATCATAAAATGAGGAGAATTCCGGGGATTCCTCACGGCAAACGAAATCCGCGACCTGCTCAAAGGGTCCGACGGACTGCAATTCCTTCGCGGACGCTGGGTCGAGGTGGATCGAGACAAGCTCAAGCAACTCTTCGACCGATTCCGCAAGCTCGAAGCGGCAGCGACAGACGGCGGACTGCCGTTCGCCGATGCCTGCGGCTGGTGGCCGGCGTCGCGGGAGGCGAGGAGAAGTTGGGCAACCCGCCGGATCCCGACTGGTCGAACGTGAGCGCCGGGTCATGGCTAGCGGAGATTCTAAAGGGCCTGCGCAGCCCAGACGGGCTCGCCCGCATCGAGCCGGGTTCGGCACTCCAAGCGACGTTGCGAGCCTATCAGCAAGCAGGTGTTCGCGGGATCTACTTGCTGCATCGTCTCGCGACCCCCATGTTCGCGCGCTTCTCGACCGTCGCCGGCGAGAAGGTGCAGGCGTTGCTCAGGCGCTTGCCCACAGAGGTTCTACAAGTTCGGCGGACGACCGTAAGATCGCCTGACACAGGGTTGGACCAAGGGCGCGATGCACTGGCGGCCGATTTGCAGGGGCCCCGACGCGTAGATTGCCTCGCGGCGTCTTCGACTTGCAGCTCGGCTCTCCTGGTGCGAGCCGGCGTGCCACATCGGAAGGCTCAATACATTATCGCCTGGCAGTCGAGGGGCCCGAACGGCAGGGTCTTGCTTCTCAGTCGGCAGCGATCGCACCGTCCAACCACCGCCCAGCGCTCGGATCAGCGACACCGACGCCTGCATCTGGCGGGTCAATATTTGCACCTCGGCGGTTTGCGCGGCGAGCGCGGTTACTTGCGCAACGGCAAAATGCATTAAATGTGGCCGCCGCGGCGCACATTTATGTTTCATGCCCTCCCGCCGATACCGCTTACAAGAGTCGCCGGCGAGGCTTCCCTTAGGGAGCACTTTCAGCAAGTTGTCCGCCGGCGCCTCTGTGTGCAACCGGACTGAGTCACGTTTGCGGGGCCAGTAATGAACAGTGGCGACCAAGGGAAAATGGTCAGAGCTTCCGGCACGGAGTCGGTCGCGCCAGTGGCCGTTTCTAACAGGATCGCGCGCAGCCGCAACTGGATTAGGAAGCGCCCCATTGCCGCCCGAATGCTCTTACGCGGCCTGTTGCGATTTCGCCGACAATATAGCTGCTTCTCATTGGTAGTCCTGCTAAGAGAACCGAGTTCTTAGGGGTTCTCATGACGCCCGATTTTCGTCTGCTTTTTGAATCCTCACCCGACTCCTATCTCGTCCTAGCGTGCGACCTCACCATAGTCGCGGTGAGCGATGCCTACCTGCGAGCTACCATGACGCGGCGTGAAGAGATTCTGGGCCGGCCGCTGTTCGAGGTCTTCCCCGACAACCCAGACGACTCGACCGCCACGGGCGTCCACAATCTGCGAGCGTCCCTCCAGCGAGTTCTGCGGGATCGAAGCCCCGATACGATGCCCGTGCAGAAGTACGACATCCAGCGACCGGCCTCGGAAGGCAGTGGATTTGAGGAACGCTTTTGGAGTCCGGTCAACTCTCCTGCTCTCAACGACGCCGGTGAAGTGACCTACATCATTCATCGCGTTGAGGACGTAACAGAGTCCTTGCTGCTCAAGCGACGAGGTATCGAGCAAGTTCAAGCCAACGAGGACCTGCGTAGGCGCGCCAGTCAGGTAGAGGCGAGGTTTCGCGCGCTGCTCGAGGCTGCGCCAGATGCGATTGTCATAGTGGACCGCACGGGCCAGATGCAGCTCGTTAATTCACAAACTGAGAAGCTGTTCGGCTATTCACGTGCGGAATTGCTGGGTCAAAACATCGAATTGCTCATGCCGGCGCGATTCCGGGAAAGGCATCCTGGTCATCGCAACCACTTTTTCTCCAACGCTTCTGTCCGACCCATGGGAGCCGGGCTCGAGCTGTACGGTCAGCGTAAAGACGGCGGCGAGTTTCCCGTGGAAATCAGTCTCAGCCTGCTCAAGACGGAAGATGGTGTCCTAGTGTCGAGCGCCATCCGAGATATCACGGATCGCAAGAGAATCGAAAATGAATTAAGAGAGAAGAACCTCGCACTGCAGAATGCCAATCGTGCGAAGGATCTTTTCCTCGCGAGCATGAGCCACGAAATACGCACGCCCATGAACGGCATTATTGGCACACTCGACGTCCTGCAACAAAGTAGCCTGATCGGTCCGCAGCTGGAATTGGTCAATCTGATTCGCGAGTCGGCCGACTCCCTGCTCACAATTATCGACGATATCCTGGATTTCTCGAAGATTGAGGCGGGCCGGTTGGACATTGAGCGAGTCCCCATGTCGGTTGCCCAAGTGGTGGAGAAGAGCTGCAATCTGGTCAATCGTTTGGCAGAGCGTAAGGGAGGGATACTCACGGTATTCGCGGATCCGACGATACCGAAGATCGTGCTGGGGGACGCGTCACGCCTGCGGCAGATACTCCTCAACCTTATCAACAACGCCATTAAATTCTCCAGCGGCCGAGAGCATCCTGGACGGGTGTGGGTGCGCGCCACGCTGGTAGGTCGTCAAGTGGACAACGCGGTGGTGGAGTTTCGAGTGACCGACAACGGCATCGGCATGGATGATGTCGCTTTGGCGAGGATCTTCACTTCATTCACGCAGGCCGACGCCTCGACGACCCGGACGTTCGGAGGAACCGGACTGGGACTCGTCATTTGCAAGCAATTGGCAGGCCTGATGGGCGGGCAAATCGAGGTAAAGACGAAGGTGAACGTGGGATCCACGTTCACGGTGCGCGTGCCCTTCGATCTCGCGCCAGAGGAGGTGGGTGCCGCGCGCAGCGTCTCTGAAATCGAGGGACTCACCTGTCTCGTCATCGGTGGGCATGCAGGTCTCGCCGACGATCTGGCGACCTACCTCGAGGCGGATTCGGCCTCGGTGACACGGGTGCCGGATCTATCGGCCGCCCGCGCGTGGACCCGTGAGTACCCACGCGGACTGGCCGTGTGGGTCGTCGATGCCGGTGAAGATCTGCCCGCTTTGGGCGAGCTGCAATCCGTCCTGCGGACCCGTGCCGACCCGGATCAGCGGGTGGTGTTGGTGGTCATCGGGCGCGGCCGGCGCCGTAACCCCAGAGCCGAAGCCGACGGCGTCATTATGATCGATGGCAACGCGCTCAACCGTCACACATTGACTAGAGCCGTAGCGAAAGCTGCCGGGCGGGCATCTGCGGAGCCGGAAGCCCCCTCTGGCCATCACAGAACGACCAGATCGCCAACTCCATCCCGCAATGAGGCCTTGCGGCAGCACCGGCTGATTCTGGTGGCTGAAGATAACGAGATCAATCAAAAAGTCATCCGCCGACAACTCGATCTACTCGGCTACGCGGCGGATGTCGCGACGACCGGTCGCGAAGCCTTCAAACGCTGGCAAAGCGGCGACTATGCACTGCTGTTGACGGATCTACACATGCCGGAAATGGATGGCTACGATCTCGCGTTGCAAATTCGCCTGGGCGAAGGCAGCGGCGCGCGTATGCCGATCATTGCATTGACTGCGAATGCATTGAAGGGCGAGTCGGAGCGCTGTCTCGCCGTGGGCATGGATGATTACCTGAGCAAGCCCGCGCCGCTCGCGGACCTCTCCGCCGCGCTTGAGAAGTGGCTGCCGGTAAACAGCCCAGCGGCGCCACGGCAGCCCACAGGGTCGGTTCCTGTGGATGTGGGCGCTCTTGAAGCGCTGATTGGAACCGACCCACAGGTCATTAAGGAAGTTCTGCAGGATTTTAGAGTGAGCGCCGTGCGGTTATCGGTCGACCTCGCCGCGGTCTGTGCAGCGCAACGAGCAGACCAAACCGCGGCAATTGCTCACAAGCTTAAGTCATCCGCTCGCTCTGCGGGCGCCTTAAGACTAGGTGAGCTGTGTGCTGAAATTGAGATCGCGGGTCATGCCGGTGATCTCACCGCCGTGGCCGCGTTGCTGCCCGACTTTGAGAAGGAGATCAGGACGGTCGATGAATGGCTGAGTAGTTTGTCTGTGCGCGATCCGACAACCGAACAAAGCGCTTGAAACAGATGAATCCACCCAAACTACACACTGCTCGGATACTGCTGCTGGATGATGACCCGTTCATGCTCAAGATTCTGAGGCACCAGTTGGCACAACTGAGCTACACGCAGGTAGAAGCGTTCGACAGTGGTGAGAAGGCTCTAGAGCAGCTCAATTCGTCGAAGGCACTGTATGACCTCATCTTTCTCGATATCAACATGCCCGAGATGGATGGAATTGAGTTTATTCGCCGACTCGTGGAATGCCAATATAGTGGCAGCGTGATACTCGTCAGCGGCGAGGTCGGCCGCATTCTTGAAAGCGTCGAGAAGCTGATCGAGGCGCACCACCTAACCGCCCTGGGTCACTTGCAAAAGCCGGTGAACCCGAGAGATCTGGCAACCCTGATCAGCCGTTTAAAACCCAATATTGGCCCTGGTATTACGGGCGGAGAAATCCAACATTCGTACGGTGCAGAGCGACTGCGTGCAGCCATCGATAATGGGGAACTCCTCAACTACTATCAACCCCTGGTGGCCTTGGCGACAAGCGAAGTGGTCGGAGTGGAGTGCTTGGTGCGTTGGCAGCATCCAGTGGACGGGCTGATTTTCCCCGACCAATTCATTGAGCTGGCTGCAGAGCATGGACTAATCACTGAAGTGACCCGCACGGTGCTTACGGCGGCGATGCAGCAAGCAAGTGCCTGGTTGCAGTCTGGCTATCATCTGCCGGTTGCCGTCAATGTATCGATGGACGATCTGACAGCGCTCGATTTTCCGGATGTTGCCGCAGCACTGGCGCGCTCGATCGGGATTGATCCGAGTTTAATCACCCTGGAAGTGACAGAAGGGCAAATGATGCGCACACTCAGCACCATACTCGATGTGCTCAGTCGGTTATCACTCAAGCGCTTCCGGCTGGCTATCGACGATTTCGGCACGGGTCACTCGTCTTTGGCACAGCTGCGCGACTTGCCATTCGACGAACTCAAGGTGGACCGTGGTTTCGTGCATGGTGCGTCAACTGACGAGACACGAAACGCTATCTGTGGCGCCAGTCTGCAAATGGCGCACCTTCTCCAAATGCAGGTGGTCGGGGAAGGGATTGAGAACCGAGAGGACTGGGAATACCTGCGTCTTAGGGGATGCGACGTTGGCCAGGGCTACTTTATTGCCCGGCCGATGCCTGCGGGGGACGTGGTTGACTGGGTGGATGCTTGGAGCGCACGAACAGGCGCCGCGAGCGCTTTTAAGGCATGAGCGGAGGAGTAGGACGCAAAAGGTAGATGTCGGACAAACACCAGCCTTCGGGTTCGGGGTTCCGAATGGAGAGTCTATGCAAAGCTTGCGCGAGCTTCTAAAATCGGAAACAGCCGATCTTCATGGGCGATTGGAAACGCTGCCGTTCTTTCGCGCTTTGCATGCAGGGAGCTTACCGAAGCCTGCGATCGTGAGCTTTCTGCGTAGCCTCTCGATCATTCATGCGGTGCTTGAACGAAGCCTTTCCTTGGTTTCGAGCGGCCCAATCGCCGAGCTTAGCCAGCACGCACCGCCCAAAGTCCCTCTATTGGTGGCTGACCTCGAAGCGTTGGGCACGGAAAGTCTTCCGAGCGTCACCGCGGCGATTCAAGGCGCCCTCGACTATGGCGCCGAGATGCTTAGAACTGCCGACAACCCACTGAGCCTTGTCGGTGCACTTTACGTGCTAGAGGGGTCGCAAAATGGTGGAATTGTGCTGAAGCATGCCTATGCCCACTGTTTGAGCATCCCCGAAGATCGACTGTCATACATCGGCTGCTACGGTAGCGGTACGGCGGCACACTGGAAAGCGTTTTGCGATTCCTTGGATGCCCTCGCACTCGATGACGAACAAGCGAGGCACGTTGCGCAGTCCGCGATGCACTGTTTCGAACGACTCGAGAATATCTGCGCTGCGCTGTATCCGTATGGCGACAAAGACCTCAAACACCATGTGGCAGCCATCAACTTTGAGGCAGGTAATCATGCCATGCCACAGAATCCGCTCGAAATTGCCTTGGCGCTGCGGGCCGGCAGAGCCGCATGGGAAAAGTATCCGTACCTCGAGTATAGGTTCGGCGAGCGCGGGAAGCGCTTTACAAGCAGTGACAGTTGCTGGTTGGTCGCTCTGACCCGGATGTCCGTAGAAGCGGCCACCAAGAATCTCGAATGGCTGCGCACGGTTCTAGCGAGCCGGGGAATTCCCACCGTGATCCTCGAAGCGCATCTCGCCGCCATCTCGCAGGCGCTCGCAATGGAGTCTCCGGAACAGGACCAACTGCGCGCACGCTTCGACCGGTTTCTGTTGAGTCGCGATGCCGAGCGCCGAGCCCTCATCGACGCACAGAGCGTGTCGCAGCTGATCGATCAGTTTGACCGGCGGCTTCGCGCTTGCGCCGGGTTAACAGTCGATTCGACTGCCCATCTGATCACATCGGCTTGGATCGATGAACGCTCCGGCATCACCGGTGCCCTTGCATCTGTGCGCGGCTGGTTCGTCGATCCTGATCGCTTTTCAAACGCTTGGACCGCTAACGTTAACGAGCTTGTGACAAAGCTTGATCAAGCAGCAAAACCATCATGCTGAAGTGGTGTTCCTATTGTCAGCAGTTTCTTGGAGAAATCCCTGATTATGAAAAGCTTACGATCACACATGGAGTATGCGCAGCATGCGCGGCCAACGCACTTGACTTCACGGAATCTGATTTCAAACTCGCAGAATCCTTACGGCACATTCAACATCAACTCCATGATGCCGGACGGCGCAACGATCTGGAGGCGGCAGAGCACATCATCGAAAACGCAGCCCGGGCCAACATCAGAGCAGTCGATATCCTAATGGGAATTATCGCGCCGATGCTGTACCAGGTCGGTGAGGACTGGAAACGAGGCATTCTCAGTGTCGCCGAGGAGCATCGTTTCACTTCGTTCTGCGATGAAATTTTCAAGCGGGTCGCTTCCAGCGCGAAAGTTCCGATGCCTGTTGGCGCGACGGAAGCAAAAGGGCCGGAAGTTCTGTTGATGAACGCGCCCGGCAATAAACACACCCTAGCAATACGCATCCTGACCTTGTGGCTGTGGAACAAAGGCTTGCGGGCGCGGGTGATCGATGTGCCTCCCACCCTCGAGGACTTGACCACGCAGCTCATCAGGACTCAATCCAGACTCATTCTCGTCTCAATGGCTCTCGCCGAGCAGTCTATCGGTGTAACAACCATTGTTGAGCGCATCGCGGAGTTACCATCGTCTATCCGCCCAAGGATCATCGTAGGCGGATATGCGGTGAAGCTTGGCCTGGTTCCAGCCATCCCCGGCGCGGACTTCATGGGTGACATCAGCTCACTTCAAGATCAGGCGCCATGACTATTGCAACTAAGCACCGGTCTCGAGTGCTTTGCGTAGATGACGACGCCTTGCTGCTGGACATTCTCGCGCGAACGATCCGAGGCGATTACGAGGTGCTGACCAGCAGCAGCGGCGCAGAGGCTTTGCAGCTCATTGAGAACTCCGAACCCATTCAGGTCGTGGTATCCGATCATCGCATGCCTGGGTTATCTGGAGCACAGCTCCTGCAGAGAGTACGCGAGAAGTACCCGCTGATTGTGCGGGTGCTGCTGACTGGCGAGACGGACTTGGTCGAAGCCGTCGCCGCCATGAACCAGGCGGGTCTGTTTCGGTTTCTGCTCAAGCCTGCCGCGCGCCCCGTACTGCTCGATACCCTGCGGGCAGCGGTCGCGCAGTATCAATTGCAAGTCGCCGAGCGTGAGCTCTTGCAGAAGACGCTTATCGGCACCATGCGTGCCCTTGGCGATGTTCTCGCCATCGCCAATCCAATGGCCTTCGGCCACGTCGGCCGTATTCAAGAGTTAGCGCTCGCGGTCGCAAAGCAAATGAAACTGCCCGAACAGTGGCCGCTTGAGTTTGCTTCGCTCGCCTCGCAGTTGGGACATATAGCATTGCCCGAACGAACTTTGCGTCATCTGTATGCGGGAGAAAACCTCTCGCCCGAGGAAAGCGCCCAAGTTACTCGGTCGGCCCTGGTAGCCGAGCGTATACTCAAGCGGATCCCTCGCCTAGGCCCGGTTCTGGACATTCTGTCCATCCTGGCTGCTGGCCGGAGAAGCGATGGGTCGCGGACCTACGAATCGATTGGCGCCGAGATCCTGCGGGTCGTGTCCGCGTACGAAGCGGTGGAAAGAACGACCGCATCGCGCGACACTGCAATCCATCGTCTACGGGCACAAGCGGCGCGATTCGATCCAGAAGTAGTGAACGCCCTGACCGAACTGTTAGGCCTTAAACTCGCGGAGGACGAGGCCATCGAAGTCCCAATCGGTCGATTGTGCGTCGACATGATCGTCGCGGAGGACGTTTGCACTCGCACCGGTGCTTTACTCGTACCAAGCGGCTATCGAGTCTCCGAGAGCTTCATGGCCAGACTCGGAAATTTCAATCATGATCTCCTGCCCAAAGTAATCCGCGTGCGGAATGCACCTTGCTTTACACCCCGCTCTGCGTCTCCGACGGTGCGAAGGTAAAGACACTCGAATAACGCGCGTCACTGATCGCTCTTGCGGGCGGCCATTTCGTGTCCCCAGGGATTTTTGGAGTACTTGATGGGTGTGGCAGAACCAACGTAAGCATTGCGCGACATCCAGAGATGGCAGATCATCGGAGAACAGATCATCGGACTGGGCAAGAGTGCCTCGACACGCAAAGGATTCCCGGCGGTGACGGCGTACTCTCGCTGAGCAGCACGTCCTGCGCCGGCGGTAGCCTTCTGGTACCCAGGTGCGTCTGCGCCAGTGCGTCGGTAAGGGTCAACAGTACTGGAACATCGCAAACGGTCAGATCACCGGAATTGGTGGCAGCTGTCTCGATGTTTCGGGCGGCGCCCCCGTGGACGGT
>Ga0187890_10000063_pt1 | contig 76657 bp, 52 predicted proteins | sample June2016WEW_21_1_FD_133005 | JGI IMG/M metagenome (GOLD analysis project Ga0187890, IMG submission 133005) | Peatland microbial communities from SPRUCE experiment site at the Marcell Experimental Forest, Minnesota, USA - June2016WEW_21_10 | ecosystem: Environmental > Terrestrial > Soil >... | reverse complement strand
TTGCCACTCGTGTCCGGCTCGCAGATCAATCAGCTGTCCCTCGCCGGAGCAAGCGGTTCGGCCGGCAGCTACACCGTTGCGGTGGGCGGCGCGAGTGCCACCAATGGTATCGATGATTCGTTCTCGGGCGGCGTGTTCAAGGCACCCGTGCAGTTTGGCATCACCGACGTCGAGCCGGGCGCGCTCACCGGCAACAACTATCCGTCGGCCTACAAGTCCTCGGTGTATGGCCATGCAACGGCGGTGCAACTCGCCGGTCTTACACAGGCCCTGATCTTCGATCAGGTTTTTGGCGTGTTCGTGAACACCAACAGTAGTGCCTTCAGTACGGCTGAGAAGTCCGGCCAGGGCACCGCCACCGCGTCGCTCGACCTGTCGCGTCAGACGATTGGGTCGATCCTGCAGGGCAACCAGGTCAACTGGAACGATGTGCCCGACACCAGCGGCAATGCCGTTGCGTCGAGCAGTCTGGCGATCACCATCGTGAACCGCGAGCAGGGCTCGGGCAGCCGCACGGCGACGGACCTCTACTTCACGGGCGATCGTTGCACCACCCCCGTGCAAACCGCGATTGCGGAATCCACGGGCGGCACGGCTGACTACTTCTCGACGGGCAACGTCCTCGCGGCGGCCAACACCATTCCGGGTGCGATTACCTACGCATCGATCGACAACGCGGGCAGCAGCACCTATCCCAATCTCACGCTGGTTGCGGTGGACAACGTGCAGCCCTCCAACCTGAATGCGGCGGCCGGTACATATAGCGACTGGTACGAGGCGACGGCGACCACGGGTCCGAACTACAGCTCCTTGAGCGCGGATCAGCAGGGATTGATCCAGGGCCTGATCTCGGCGTTCCAGACGGAAGCGACGCTCCCGGGCGCCGCGGATATTCTGGCGAATCCCAACTTCAATACGCCGAGCTATCCGATCTCGGGTACGGGAGTGACGATCTCGGGGCATACGGTCTACATCAATCCGTTCTCCCGCATAGGCAACAGCTGCAACGATCCGACTCCCTTCCTTTAATAGGAGGCGGAAGTCGACAGACCGTCGCAAACGGACTTTGCGCTGCGCACTGGCCTCCCTAATGGGAGGCCAGTTTTTTTTCTGCGCTATGCAGTCGCTGAATGAAAACCGACACATTGGCGCGATAAGGTGGGCGGATGCGCATTGGATTCGTATCTGCCGGACGCGCCGCCACAGCACTTGTCATAGTTCTGCTCGCCCATCTGCCGAGCATGGCTGCGTACGCCGACGAGGCAGACCAAGCCAAGTCCGAACAACATTTCGACGTGATGGAATACCGGGTGATCGGCAACACGGTGCTGACCAACCGGGATATAGAGAGGGTGCTCTATCCCCTGCTGGGCCCGAACAAGGCCCTTCCCGACGTCGAGGCGGCTAGGACGGCCCTGGAAACCTACTATCACGACCATGGCTACGGGACCGTTTTCGTCGACATTCCGCCGCAGAAGGTGGAGGGGGGCGTCTTGCGCCTGCGCGTGACGGAAGGGCGGGTCGAGAAGGAACAGATCAGCGGCGCGCATTACTTTCCCGAGCGCGACGTCATCGCTGCGCTGCCGGCCGCGACGCCGGGACAGGTGCTGCAGCTGTCGAAGCTTCAGGACGAACTTCAAGCCATGAATGCCGCGACCCCGGACCGCTCGGTCGTGCCCGTGCTCAAAGCGGGCTCTGCTCCGGGGACCGTGGATCTCTCCCTACAGGTCCACGATACGCTGCCGCTGCACGGTAGCCTCGAGATCAACAACCAGGCCTCGCTCGATACGCGCTCGCTGCGCGCTATCGCGAGCGTGAGTTACGGCGACATGTTCGGCCGCATGGATAGCCTGTCGCTGCAGTACCAGACGACTCCCCAGCAGTTCGACCAGGTGCGCGTGTTCGCCGCGAACTATGTGTTTCATCCGCTGGACTCCGGTCTGCAGCCATCGTTTCAATACATCAATTCGAACAGCAACGTGGCCGCGATAGGCACGCTGGGTGTGCTCGGCATCGGTGAGATCACCGGGCTGCGGCTTGCCTATCCCTTCGTCACCGCTGCGGCAGCGAATCAGTCGGTGACCTTCGGCCTCGACTACAAGCACTTTCGCAACACCATCACTCAGAGTGCAACCACCAGCGACGATACGCCGATCAGCTACGTGAATCTGTCCTTTGCCTATGCCGGCCTGTGGCGCTCCGATTGGCGTACGACCGCCTTCAGTCTCACCGCGAATGCCGGCCCGCGCCACCTGGTGAACAGCGACGCCCCCTTCGCGAACGACCGGGCGGAGGGGCGGGCAAACTATTTCTACCTGCGCGGCGATCTGGACTTCGAATTCAGGCTGCCCGCCGACTTTCGCCTGAAACTCCGCGCGGCTGGACAGGCCGCAGTCGAACCGCTCATCACCAACGAGAACTTCTCCATTGCCGGCATCGACGGCGTGCGCGGCTACTTAGAGTCCGAGGTGCTCGGTGACAAGGGCATCAAGGAGACCTTCCAAGTGACCTCGCCCGGCTGGCATGCGCACGAGCGCGTGATCGGCGATGCCTACGTGTTCGCCGATGCGGGGCGCACCTGGAACCTCGCCGTCTTGGGCTGTCAGCCCACCGGCACCGGGCTCAACCTACACAGTTACGGTGGCGGATTCGACGTATTGCCGGGACAGAGGATCACCGGCGCGCTGACGTGGGCCAAGGTGCTCGACTCGGCGACCGACTTGGCGTCCGCCGCCGCTTCCGGATGTCCAGCTTCCGGACCGGCCACTCTCGCGGGTCAATCGCGCGTCCTGTTCTTCGTGCGAGGAACGTTCTGACGCAGCGACGCGAATTCTCCGGACCGTCATGCGTCGCGGTTTTCGCCACCGGCTTGTAACGAAACCCCAGTAGAGTTCGGCCGATGCATAGTCGACTCGTCCGATCCGGCCCGGGAGGATTCCTGGTCGGTCTCCTGGTATCCGGGGCCATCCCTTGGAGCGGCCGTTCCTGGGCCGCAACTCAGTTGCCTGTACCCTGTTTTGCAGGCAGCTGCGGGACGAATGCTTCGAGCTTCGTCACGACGGGGGCCGCCACTGCGGTTCAATCGGGAAAGACCCTGTCGGTCAATCAGACCAGCAACACCGCGACGTTGAACTGGTCATCGTTCAACATCAGCGCCGACGGCAAAGTGGTGTTCAAGCAGCCGTCGGCTACGTCGATCGCGCTCAATAAGATCTTCGATACGAATCCCAGCAGCATCTTTGGCACGCTCACGTCCAACGGGCAGATCTATCTCATCAATGCCAATGGTTTCCTGTTCGGTCCCGGAGCCACCGTCAACGTCGGCGGTCTTCTCGCCTCCTCACTCAATCTCACCGATGCGAATTTCGCGGCCGGCATTCTCGCGCCCGGAATCAAGGGCCAGTCGGCACTGCAGCCATTCGTGGATTCGGCCGGAAATGTGATCTCGCAGTCGATCACGGTCGACGCCGGCGCAACCCTCACGGCTGCAGATCAAGGCCGCCTGTTGCTCGCGGCGCCCAACGTCTCGAATGCAGGAAGCCTCAATGCACCCGATGGTCAGATCATCCTGGCCGCGGGCCAAAGCCTGTACTTGCAGGCCAGCAACGACTCAAATTTGCGCGGATTGATCGTCGAGGTCGACGGGGGCGGCACCGCTGCAAACCAACTATCGGGCGCCATGTCGGCGCCACGCGGCAATGTCACGCTCACCGGGCTCATGGTCAACCAGGACGGGCGAGTGTCCGCGACGACCAGCGTCGCGGCCAACGGATCGGTGATCCTGCAGGCGGCCGACACCTTTCCCACCAATTATTCACTCGGTTCGGCTTTCTCCGCGACTCGCGGCGGGACGGTCGTGCTCGGACCCGGTAGCGTCACGGAGGTGCTGCCGGAGCTCAGCGATACCGCGACGGCGGTCGCGGCTCAAACCCAGTTGCAGTCCTCGATCACCATCACCGGCCAGCAAGTCTTCATGAACGACGCCGTGATCGATGCGCCCAGCGGGCAGCTCAATGTCACGGCCGCGGCAAATCCCTCACAGGGCGTGCAATCCACCGACAATCCCAACGCGCAGATCCGGATCGATGCGAGCACGAGCATCAATCTCGCCGGAAGTCAGGCGCAATTGCCCATGGATGCCAACCTGCTGACCGTGCAGTTGAGATCGAATGAACTGGCGGACGACCCGACGCAGAAGGGCGGTGCGCTGCAATCGACTCCGACGAACACGGTGACGGTCACGGTGGATATGCGCGCCGATAATGGCGCCGGTTCTCCCATCGCCGATCTGCAGTCCGCCATCGCCGCCGTGGGACAGAACATCGCCCAGCGCACCGAGATGGGTGGTACCGCCGCGTTCGAGTCCGAGGGCGACGTGATTTTGAATCCCGGCGCGAGCATCAACGTGTCGGGCGGCGCCACCACCTACCAAGGCGGCACCATACAGACGAGCTACTTGATAGGCGCCAATGGACAGCTCTACAACATAGGCAGCGCCAATCCCTTGTTGACCTACAAGAGTGTCGTCAACCCGACGTTCACGCAGTCGTACGACAAGTGGGGAATTCAGGAAGTCATCCCGACTCCCGGCCTCAGCCAGTACCAATCCAGCTATGTGCAAGGGGCGGCGGCCGGCAGCATTCAATTCGCAGCGCCCAGCCTCCTGCTCGCCGGTAGTCTTCAAGGGTCGGCCGTCAGCGGCCCCTATCAGCGCAGCGCTCCACCCCAGGGCGGCACGCTCATTATCGGTGCGCCCGCGCTGGGTCTCGTTTCGACCAACAACCAGCAGATCGACTATCTGGCGCCGAGCGTGGTATTCGCCAATTCGCTGACGCCGATCGTGGTCGCGAACGGTACGCCCTTGCCGGTGCAGACGTTGCAGCTGCCCACCTCGTACGTCACTTCCGATGGCTTCGCCGACACGCAGATCTTCAGTAATACCAGCGTCGCACTGCCCGCAGGCCTGCCGCTTCAGCTCACGCCAGGCGCGTCGCTCTCGCTGGTCGCGCCGCGCATCGACGTGGACTCCAGTATCGCGAGCCTCGACGGGACCCTCTTGTTCGAGAATGTGCTGAGCTCGGCGAGCCCAGCCCCCTCGTACACACCGGGCTTGGGCCTCATTCGTCCCGGAGTCGAAATCGGTTCAGGCGTCACACTGAACGTCAGCGGTGAATGGACCAACGATGCCATTTGGGCGAGCGGCGTCGGCACCTCGCCCACGTACTTGAATGGCGGCAAGATCGCGCTGGCGCTCACGACGCCGGGTAGCGAGCTCGTGCTCGGAGACAATGTTTCGCTGATCGCCAACGGCGGTGCGTGGCTTCAATCCGGGGGTACCGTTTCCTACGGCGCAGGTGGCGCCGTCACGCTGGATGCGAGTCCTTCGACGGCCGCCATTCATTTCGGCGAGGACACGCGGGTCGAGGGCTTCGGCGCGGGCACCGCCAAGGGCGGGACCTTCACGCTGTATGCGACTCGAATCGATGTGTCCGAGGGGAACGGCACCTCCTGGACCCAAGCGCAGACGGTCGATGACCTCGACAGCACCACGGGCCCGGTCCTCGATTTGTACGCACCGCTGTTTGCGAACTATGGCTTTTCCTCGATCAATCTGACCGCCACCGGGGCGGCGGCCGGAGTGAGCGGCGATGTCTTGACCGTGGCATCGGGCACATCGATCAGCGCGCAAACCAGCACCTTGCAGCTCGATAATAACTACACGACCATCCCGACAGGCGGGACTTTGTCCGCGATCTCCGCCCCCACGTTGTTGCCGCCTTACGAGCGGCCCGCCGCCAGCGTCGCGCTCAACGTCATCCGCGAGACGGACGATGCCGTGGCTCTGGGCAATGCGAACTACGGCCAGCTCGACGTGCAGACCGGGTCTTCGATCGTCGTCGATCCGGGCGGGAGCATTGCGCTCACCGGCGAGGGTGGTGTGAACATCGGCGGAACTCTACGGGCTCCCGGCGGAGCCATCGCGGTTTTCATTCCCTCTCCCGGGGACGTGAACTCGAACACGGCGCCTGTCACCGATCCCGGCTACGTGCCCACGCTGGGCATCGACATTGCCTCCACGGCCGTGCTGGATGTCGGCGGCATCACGGTCATGCAGCCGAACTCTCAAGGGCTGCTCACCGGCACCATGCTGCCGGGCGGCTCGGTGAGCTTGATCGCCGATCGGGGCACGATAACTACCGAGGCCGGATCGACCATCGACTTTGCCGGGACCAGCGCCTTGCTCGACGTGACGAACGGGGCCAGCGTCGGTGCGACGACTCGGGAGGTGCTCGCGAGCGCGGGCGGATCGTTGACGGTGAGCGCCGGCGAATCGGTCTCCTTGCTCGGCAACTTCAATGGTGCCGCCGGTGCGAGCAGCAGCGGCACTGCGGCCTCCGGTTCGCTGATCGTCGACATGACCCGCACTCTTAACAGCGGCGTTCAGGGCCCCGGCCAGCCCTTGCCCAGCGCACCGCTCGAGATCGAGTTGGTGGGTAGTACAACGGGCGCCTCGCCGAGTCCCGCGTATGCCGATGTGGCTATCCTGGGCGCTCAGCAGATCGGCAATTCCGGAATCGATGCGCTGTCGCTGCAGGCGGACGGCAATGTCTACATCGATGCGAGTCTGTCGCTGGCTCGTCAATTGAGCATCAATTCACCGGCCATCGGTACGCCGATCACCGCGACTTTGTCGGCTCCCTTCGTCGAGCTCGGCAACTCGGCGACCGCCGGTGCCCCGGCTGTGGTTCCGACGCCCTTCGGCGGCAACGGCAATCTCATCGTGTCCGCGCAGCAAATGGTCCTGCAAGGCAATTTCGCCGTGCAAGGCACTTCCCAGGTCACCTTGTCGAGCACCGGCGACGTGCAGCTCCAGGGCACATCGCCCAGTGGCGCGACGGGGCCCACCACCGGCTCATTGGTCACCAACGGGAGCCTCGCCATCGATGCGTTGCGGGTGTACCCGGACACCTACACCGCCTTCACCATCACGTCTTTGCCGGGCAATGGTGCCACCGTATCGATCGGCGGCAGCGGAGCATCTCCGGGATCACCGCTCTCCGCCGACGGAGCGGTTTCGGTCAGCGCCGACAATGTCACAGTGACCGGAACGCTGCTCGCCCCCTTCGGCAGCATCAACCTCATCGCCAATGATGCCCTGACGCTCGCCAAGGGCAGCCTCGTTTCGGTGAGCGGAGCGGGTCTCACGGTGCCCTTCGGTCAGACGCAGTTGAACCAGGGCGAGTGGGTCTATGACGCGCCCAACGGCACGCTAACCACCATCACCGGTGTACCCACCAAGCTGATTTCCCTGGCGGCGCCCAATGTCGTGGTGCAATCGGGAGCGACGGCCAATATCCAGGGTGGCGGCGAGCTATACGCTTATGAGTGGGTGCCGGGCACCGGCGGCAGCTACGACAATCTCAATGCCGTGTGCTGTGCTTCGGCGGGCAACGTGGCGCTCTCCAGCTACCCGAACCTGTACGCCATCCTGCCCAGCGAGCGAGGTCAGGCAGGCCCGTATGATCCCCAGGAATCTGGGAGTGCCGTTCCCGGACAGACCATCTACTTGAGCGGCGGTGCGGGCATTGCCGCGGGCTACTACGCGCTCCTACCGCCGCGGTACGCACTCGAGCCCGGCGCCGTATTGATTCAGCTCGATCCCGGAATCACGAGCGCTAGCGGCGGGCAACTCGGTACGCTCGCCAATGGCACGCCGGTGATTGGCGGCTTCCTGTCGGTCGGCACCACGGGCCTGAACACCGCGGCATTGGCCCGATACGAGGGCGTAGCCGTGTATCCGACCGGCTACGCCCAAGAGCTTGCGAACTACACGATCAGCAATGCGTCCTCCTACTTCGCCGCGCAGGCCGCCGCGGCAGGCACGGGTCTCGTCGCCGAGCCCGCCGATGCAGGGACATTCACGCTTTCCGTCACACCGTCGACGAGCAACTTTCTATCCCTCGAGGGCAGCGTGCTCACCGCCGCGGCCACCGGTGGCCGCGGCGCTCAAATCAACTTGAGTGCGCCCGATCTCGAGATCACAGGCCCCAACGGCGCGATCATTGCGGGCGCCATCACGGTGTCCGGTGGTGTCCTGCAGAGCTGGAATGCGAGCTCCATGACCTTGGGCGGCGTGTCGACGACCCTGCCCGCGAGTAGCTCCACGAGCTCGACGAGCACCGGCGCCACGAACGCTTCGGCCGTGCCCTCGGTGGACATCGCGGTGGCGGCCAACAATGTGACGGTGGACTCGGGGGTACAACTGGTTGCCGATCAGATCGAGCTCGTGGCCCTGCAGTCGATCGATGTCGAAACCGGTGCGTCGCTGATGTCGACCTCCGGCAAGAGCGGCACGGTGCTCAAGACGTTGCCGGCGCAACAGACGGTTTATCTGACCAGCGAGCCCTATTCCACGGTCACTGATGCGGCTGCCAATGAGCTCTCGCCGCCTGCCTTGCTCTCGATTTCCGACCTGGCGTTGTCCGTTGCGAGCCGCTCGGCATTGAATGGCGCCGTGGGCGCCACCATCGACGTCGCCCGGGGCGCGACCCTGGCCTCGGCAGGGGCTCTGGCCATCGATGCGCCCGGCGACGTCACGCTGGCCGGGACGCTGAGCGGCAAGGGGGCCAGCTGGTCGCTGAGTTCGGGCAGCGTGGCCTTCGTGGCTTCGGCGCCATCGAACGACAGCTTGAACATCAATACCGCTCTCCTGTCCTCGCTTCAGCAGGCCGGCGCGCTTCGCATCTCGAGCGAGGGGAACATCGACATCGACGCGCCGGTATCGCTCGGCGTCGGCGCTTCGGCTCCCACTTTGAGTTCGCTCACGCTGATCGGCAATGCGATCAATAACAACGCCGCCGGCAACTCGGAGTTCGGCGCGGCGAGCCTCAACATCAGCGGCAATATCACACCGACGAGCGCATCGGCTGCCCCCGCCGCGGCAACGGCCGGTGCCGGCAGTCTTCTGTTCGATGCCAACACCCTGGTGGTGGGACCGGGAGTTCTGTCCGTCAACGGGTTTGCGCAGACCACCGCGCAGGTGGCGGGCGCCTTCGAAGGCACGAGCGCAAGCTACCTGAACGTCGGCGGCAACCTTACGATCAACGCGGCCGAGCTCACGGCGGCCCCGGTTGCGACCGATTTGACGAGCATTCAGGGGGTCACCAGCGCGCCCGGCACGACTCTCGCGGCGACCGGCACGCTGGCCATCGGTGCGCCCACCTCGCTCGCTACCGGTACCACACTGCCGACGCTGGTGGGAGGGAGCCTCACTCTCAGCGCCGCCGACATCGAGGATGCCGGTGCCATCCTCGCCCCCTCCGGTGTCGTCGAGCTGAACTCGTCCGGGAATCTGCACTTGGCCTCGACGGCGTCGATCAGCACCGCGGGGACGGCGCTTCAAGCCGTCAATCAAACCGCGTACTCACCGGGCGGGCTGGTGCAGCTCACCGCCACGGGCAACATGAGCCTGGATGCGGGTTCCTCGGTCAGTGTGGCGGGCAGCGCGAAGGCGCCCGCCGGAACGCTGAGCCTCGATGATCAGGGTGGTACTCTCACAGTGGCGGGCACCATCGACGGCGCTGCCCCGTCGGGCAACACGGGCGGGAGTCTCATCGTCGATGCGGTCACCCTTTCGAGCGGTCTCGCGAGCCTGGTGGCAAACCCGGGGCTCAGCGGATTCAACCAGGCGGTAAACGTCCGCGTCCAGAACGGTGATCTCGATCTCGCGAGTGGCGGAGCGATCACCGCCAACAACATCACGCTCACTGCGGATTCCGGTGCCATCGGCATCGCCGGGGTGCTAAGTGCGCCATCCGCGGCACAGCGCGGGCTCATCGATCTGTCGGGAGGAGCGGGCGTCACGCTGGGCTCGACGGGACAGCTGCATGCCGATGGCAGCGGCAGCGCGGGCCGCGGCGGCGAAATCGATTTGAACTCGGTGGTGTCCAGCTGCAATGGCACGACCTGCACCAGCACGGGGTCGATCACGCTGATGAACGGCAGCATCATCACCGCCGACGGTGCCGCGCAGATGGGTGAACTCGTACTGCGCGCTCCCGCGTTGACTGCCACCAACGACGTGGCCATCAATGCAGGCCAATCTGGAATCGGCGCCGACGTGAGTACGGCGGGTCAGGTGATCATCGAGCCCGTGATGGTCACTCCGACATCGTCAGCCACCATCAGCTCCGATCTTGGAAACGCAGCCAGCGCGGCCGCAGGCTTTTTGACCACGGCGGCGCCCACGATTGCCGCGCGATTGTCGATTCCGAGCGCCACGCCCATTGCAGTTCAGGCGGGCATCGAGTTGCAGGACGCGAACCCCAACGATGCACTCGCGCTGCCTGCGCTCGACTTGAGCCAGTACAGCACTTCGGGCCAGGTCATCAATGTCGCGGTGCGGGCCGCCGGGTCCATCACCATCGACGGCACGATCTCGGATGGCTTCACGACCGGATCCGCGGGCGGCGGCCCCTCGACCGTGCTCACCAACCTGCCTTCGGGCTCATTGACATTCGTTGCCGGCGCTGATCTATCGAGCGCCAATCCCGTATCCGTCCTCGCGAATTCAGCGGCCGCACTGACCTTGGGACCCTCGGCCATCGTGCGCACGGGAACCGGCGACATTGACCTGTCGGCTGCCGGCGATGTGATGTTTCAGAGTGGATTGAGCGGCGGCGCCACTGTGTACACGGGTGGGCTGGCCGGCGCCGCCGCCGTGACCATGGGCAGCGGCCGGCGGCTCGGGAATTTCGCCACCGATGGCGGCAACGTGACTGTGACGGCGGGCGATGCGGTGGTGGGTGCGCCCTTCGTCGACCTCAATCTGAATGGCGGCAACTTCAGCGTCACGGGCTGGCAACCCCGCGGGCTCGTGACCCCTGCCACCAGCGGACAGGCGGCGGGCCCTGCGCAGTATGGCGTCAACTTTGACGAGTTCGATTGGAACGTGGGAGCACTCGGCGGTGGCGACGTCACGGTGCTCGCCGGCGGCAGCGTGAACAACCTGTCCGCAGCGACTGCGGACAGCAGTCCCGATGGCAATGCGACCATCTATGGTGCCGGCGGTGGACTGCGCGTCACGGCCGTGGGCGATATCGGAAGCACGCAGGTCTACGTGGCCGACGGAACGGGTACCATCACGACGAATGCCGGGCTGCCCGCGATCGTACCCGGCTCGACCCCGGGCAGCTACTTGGGCTCGACCTTCACATTGGGCAATTCAAATATTTCCGTGTGGGCTCGCCAGACACTTCAGGTCGATGCCGTGTACGACCCGACTTACATTGCGCAATCCGCCCAGTCATCGGGTCAGCCGGTCAACTTCTTCACATACGGCAGCAATTCAAGCCTCAATCTGTCGAGCACGGATGGCAGCGCAACGCTCGAACTCATTCCGGACAAATTCGACATGGGCGTGCTGCTGGGGCCGGCTCTACTCAATAGCACGGCAGGTTTACTCAATTTGCCGGCCAACCTGTCGATGCAGGCCTTGCAGCAGGACGTTGATCTGAAAATCGCGGGGACGGGTGCCATCCTGTTCCCCTCGGACACCGGCCAGCTATCGCTGTTCGCGGGGCAGGACATCGTCGGCAACGGCTCAACGCTTGCCATGGCCGATAGCTTTCCCTCCGCCGTGTGGACGGCGTCGTCGCCTCAAACCACCGCTCCCGCGAGCGCGGCTTATTCCATCGGCGGCTTGGTCGAGTTTCAGGGTGCCATCCACGTCGGGGATCCCAATCCCGCGCTGATCACGGCCGCGGAGGATATCGACGATCTGGGCCTCAACATCCCGAAGGCGGCGGACGTCGCTGCGGGTCGCGACATCGTGAATCTCGTGTATGTGGGTCAGAATGTGGTTCCCTCAGATACCACGCTCATCACGGCGGGTCGCGACATTGTCTACACGGCTAACAGCAATGGGATCGCCGTGGGTGGCCCAGGGAGTCTCGACATCTTCGCCGGCAGGAACCTCAATCTGGGTGTTTCTGGAGGCATCACGACTACCGGCAACTTGGAGAATGCGAATCTGCCCGGCGCCGAGGGCGCGGACGTTACTCTGGCGGTGGGCTACGGCAGCCAAGGAGCCGATTATTTCTCGTTCCTCAAGAACATCATTGCGCCGTCGACCACCTATCAGGATGAGTTGATCGAGTACGTGGAAACTCAAACCGGGAATTCCGCATTGTCGTTCGCCCAGGCACAAACCGTATTTACGAGTTTCAGCCAGAGCCGGCAAGCACCGCTGATCGACAAAATTTTCTTCAATGAACTGCTGCTATCGGGCCGTGCGGCGAATTCGCGGTCCGGCGTCGGCTTCACGGAAGGTTATGCCGCCATCGCTGCTTTATATCCAGGCAGCAGCAGTGCGGCGTCCGCCGCCGCCAACCCGTATGCGGGGGACCTCAATCTCACCACCAGCCAGATCTACACTTTGAGCGGCGGGAACATCTCGATTCTGGTGCCCGGCGGGGACATCGACGTGGGTCTTGCGTATACGCCCGCCGGATTGATTCAAAAACCCGCGTCCGAACTCGGCATCGTGGCCGAGGGCGCGGGCAACGTGGACATCTATGCGCAGGGGAACGTGAACGTGAACGCCTCGCGCATCTTTACCCTGGGCGGCGGCAACATTCTCATCTGGTCCGACGAGGGCAGCATCGATGCGGGCAACGGCTCCAAGTCGTCGCTGTCGGTGCCGCCGCCGGTGATTCTCATCAGCAACACCGGGTCCATTTCGCTCGATTACGGGGCCTCGCTGGCCGCCGGCAGCGGCATCCGCACCATTCAGACCAACCCCAGCGTGCCTCCGGGCGACGTCGATCTGGATGCGCCCGTGGGCACAGTCAATGCGGGTGACGCCGGCATCGGTGCCTCGGGCAATATCAATATCGCGGCGGCCCATGTCATTGGTGCCCTGAACATCAATTTCGGCGGCACCGCCAGCGGCGTGCCTTCGGACCTGAGCGGCCTGGCCGCGAGCTTGTCCGGCGTGTCTTCCGTGGCCACCAGCGCAACCACCAGCGGCGCCGCATCTGCGGAATCCGCCGCAGCGGCGGCCAAGGAAGTGGCGCCCCTGGCGCAAACCGCCTTGAGCTGGCTCGAGGTGTTCGTCACCGGGCTGGGTGAGGAGAATTGCAAGCAGGACGACGTCGAATGCTTGAAGCGACAGAAGTCGGCCGCGCCGTGACGCCCTGACTTTGACGTCTCGAGAGGGCGAGAAGTCGCCTCGTTGTAACAAAACCATCACGGGCCTTATCGACAATGAGCCCTCCCCAAAAAACCCCCTCATCGAGGAATCCTGGCCCGTGAAGGCTTTCGCCAAATTAATCGTGATCGTTGTGGCGTTGGTGCCCGTGGCAGCGCTTGCCGTGTCGCCGTCGTGGTGGAACAACGACTGGAAATTCCGCAAGGAGATCGGCTTCGATTTGTCTCCCACGGGTGCGGACATCGCGGCCAGCCCTCAGGATGTTCCCGTGCTGGTGCGTCTGTCGCTCGCGAATTTCGCTTATTTCAACGACACCAAGGCCGACGGCTCGGATTTTCGCCTGGTCGCGGGCGACGACAAAACGCCGCTCAAATTCCACTTCGAGAAATACGATCCGCAGAGCCAGATCGCCCTCCTCTGGGTACGGGTGCCGCAAATCACCGGCGGCTCGAAGAGCGACAAGATCTACGCGTACTATGGCAATCCCGATGCGCCGAGCGCGGCCGATGCTGCCGGGACGTACGATGCGCAACAGGTGCTGGTGCTGTCCTTCGGCGAGAGCGCCGGACTGCCGCTGGACGCCACCGCTTATAAGAACAATCCCAGCGCGTCCACCGCCTTACTGACGCCGGCCTCGCTCATCGCCGGCGGAGCCAAGTTCGCGGGCAAGGAGAGCATCACGGTGCCCGCGACGGCATCGCTGCGCCTCCTGCCGAACCAAGGTCTCACCGCTTCGGCATGGTTGCGCATCGAGCAGCCGCAACAAGCGGCCGTGCTCGCGCTCACCGACGGGGCGAAATTCATCGAGCTCGACTTGGACGGCTCCAAACTGGTGGTGCGCGCGGCGATGGGCAGTCCCACGGTGAGCGTTGCCGGCGCGTCCGATCTGTCGCTCAGTCAGTGGCATCACGTGGCTTTCACTGCGGCGAGCGGCAAGCTCACGCTCTACGTCGACGGGCTGCCGGCCGGCAGCGCGCCGGTGACTCTGCAGGAGGTGGGCGGTAGCCTCACGGTCGGCGCCGCCGGCGGCACGAAGTTCTTGACGGGCGATATCGACGAAGTGCAAGTCTCCAAGGCCGCCCGCAGCGCCGATTGGATCAAGGCTTCGGCGCTCAGTCAGGGCATGGATACCAACCTCGTGGTTTACGGTGCTGATGGGCAGCGCGAGGCCAGCGGTCAAACCACGTATTTCGTCACGATCGCCAAGAATCTCACGGTCGACGGCTGGGTAGTGATCGGCATCTGCATGGCGATGCTGGTCATCGCGCTGCTCATCATGGTCATCAAGGCCTTCTTCCTATCTCGAGTCGAGCGCGCCAACGCGAAATTCTTGAAGGCATTCCGCCGCCTCTCCGCCGATGACGCGACCGCTCTCGACGAGCCCGGCACGGACGACGATGAGAATCTCGACGACAGCCCGTCGATGTCATCGCTCGCCGGCGATCACAACAAGTTCGGCGCCTCAACCCTCTATCGTCTGTATCACCATGGCGTGCGCGAGGTGAACAAGCGCGTGGCCGCCCAGTCGGTGAGTGCCGCGCGCGCGGACATCCTCTCGCCGCAATCCATCGATGCCATCCGCGCGGCGATGGACGGCACCATGACCCGGCTGCAACAAAGCCTTTCCAGCCAGATGGTGCTCCTGACCATCGCGATTTCGGGCGGACCTTTTTTGGGACTGCTGGGCACGGTGATCGGCGTGATGATCACCTTTGCCGCGATCGCGCTCTCCGGGGACGTAAACGTCAACGCCATCGCGCCCGGCGTCGCGGCCGCCCTCGCGGCCACGGTCGCGGGCCTCGCGGTCGCCATCCCGGCGCTGTTCGGCTACAACTGGCTGAATACCCGCATCAAGTCGATCAGCGCCGACAACCGAGTGTTCGTGGACGAGTTCGTCACGCTGCTCGCCGAACGGTACAGTTGAGGCGCGGCGCATGTCAGGGCCAGTCGACAGCGGCGACAAAGATGTCTACGACGACATCAACATCACCCCGATGCTGGATCTCGCCTATGTGTTGATGGTGATCTTCATCATCATGACCACCGCATCGGTCCAGGGCATCAAGGTCAACTTGCCTAAAGCGAGCGATACACCGTCGCTGGCAAAGCCGCAGACCAAGGCGATCACGATTACGGCGGACGGGACGATGTATCTCGATACGTACCCCGTGAGCTTGCCGGAACTCGAGACGTTGTTGCGGCAATACAAAGCTGCCAATCCGAATTTGCCCGTGGTGGTCAAGGCGGATTCGACGATTGCCTACCAGAAGGTGGTGGACGTGCTCGACATCGTCGGGCGTCTCGAGATCACCCAACTTGGGCTAGTGACCCAGCGCATCGTCAAGTAGCGGTGAGGCGTGTCGGACAAACGTACGGTGCGTCGCAATGTTACACGGCTCGTGGGGGCTGCTTTCGCGGTCGTCGCGGTCATGGGTTTCATCTGGTTCGTGCAAAAAATGATGGGGACCAAGACCGGCAAGACGACGCGGATGGTGGAGACGGTTCAGATCATTCGGCCACCACCGCCGCCGCCGGATGAGCCACCGCCGCCGCCGCCCGAGAAATCGCCCGAGCCATTGCCGAAGGATGAGCCCGAGCCGACGCCCGAGCAGCAGCCGGATCAAGCACCCGAGCAGCCGCTCGGCGTGGACGCGGAGGGATCTGCGGGCGGTGACGCGTTCGGGCTGGCGGCGCGCAAGGGCGGCAGTGATCTGATCGGTGGAACGGGGACGGCGCCGTTCGCCTGGTACACAAACCGCATGCGCGATGCGATCAAGGATCGACTGGCGGAGGCCCCCTGCACGAAATCGGCGAAAGGGTCCTTGTCGACGCGGGTGCTGGTGGGAGCCGATGGGCACGTCAAGCAAATCAAATTGATGGCCGGCACCGGCAACGCTCAGGTCGACGAATGCGTGGACAAGGTGCTCGCCTCGATCACGAGCCTGGGTGATGCGCCGCCGCCGGGTATGCCGGAACAAGTGAATCTGCGGGTCGTTTTCTAATAGAGAATTCTAGGGAGATCGATGAACATGTTTAGCCCGAGAGCATTGCGGGTCGCAACGGCGCTGTTGACGCTTGCACTCGGTCCGCCGATGGTTTGTCATGCCGACGACCAGCGCCAGTCGCTCGAGGAGCTGCGCAATACCGTGGTCAATCTACTGCAAGCCCTGGTCGATCAGGGGGTGATCAGCAAGGAGAAAGCGCAGCAGATGGTCAAGGCCGCGCAGGATAAGGCCGCGGCGGACGCTGCGCGCTCCGCAGCCAACGCGAATGCCGCGGCGAAGGAGGAAGAGGGGGCAGTGCGCGTGCCGTACGTGCCGCAGATCGTCCAGGATCAAATCGCCAAGCAAGTGGAGGAGCAGATGAAACCCGCCGTCGTGGCCGACGTGGTCAAGGAAGCCAAGACGGAGAAATGGGGCATCCCCGGCGCGCTCCCCGATTGGCTCTCCCGCATCCGGCTATCGGGCGACGTGACGCTGCGTCAAGAGGATATCTTGTACTCCGGCGACAATGCACCCGAGTACAACTACTTCGCGATCAATCAGGCAGGCGGTATCGCGCAGGCGGGGGAAAACGCGTTCCTCGACACCGATGAGAACCGCGTTCGATTCCGCGGGCGCGCCCGCCTGGCCGTGGAATCGGATTTGACCGATTCGATCACGACGGGCCTGCGCCTGGTCACGGGCAACACGTCGGATCTCGTATCCCAGACCCAGACCCTGGATGGCACCGCGCCTTACGCCTTCGGTCTCGACGAGCTGTACATCCGCCTGGATGAGCGCAACTCGCAGCGCTTCCCCTGGCTGTCGGTGGTCGGGGGGCGGTTCCTGAATCCCTATGACACTCCCACCGATCTGATTTTTCACAAGGACCTGACATTCACGGGGCTCGCGGCGACCGGCCGATTCGGCCTCGGTGACGGCAGCCCCGAGGAAACGCACCTATTTCTCACCGCGGGCGGCCACCAGTTGCAGGAAATCGAGTTCTCTCCCCAGGACAAATGGCTGGCGGCAGCACAGCTCGGCGCCAATATAAGATTCGATGACAGCCAGCGGCTGCGCGTCGCCGGCGGGTTCTATGATTTCTTCAACGTGACCGGGCGATTGAATCCCGCAGACGAGCCAGGACTGTACAACTACACCGCGCCCACCTTCCTGCGTTTCGGCAACACGCTGTTCAATATCGCGAATAGCCCGAACAACACGACGCAGCTGTACGCCCTGGCGTCCAAATTCAGGCTCGTCAACCTCAACGCCACCTATACCTATGGCGTCGGGAGATACACGGCCGTGGTGACGGCGGATGCGGTGCGCAACTTGGGCTTCAATGCGACGGCGGTCGAAGAAAACACGGGCTACCACGTCACGCCCCGCACCAAGGGTTATCAGGCGGAATTCAGTTTCGGGTATCCCACCGTGCTGGCGTTCGGCGAATGGCGCGGGCGCGTTGGCTATCGGTATTTGCAGCGCGATGCCGTCATCGATGGCTACACGGACTCCGATTTTCATTTCGGCGGCACCAATGCCCGCGGGTATTATCTGACCGCAGACTACGGCCTCTCGCACAATCTGTGGATGCGTCTCAGGTACCTGAGCGCGAACGAAATCGACGGGCCGATCTATGAGGTCGACACCCTGCAGATCGACATGAATGCCCGATTCTAGGAGCGCGACATGAAGCATCTTCCTGTCATCGCGGTATTGCTGGCGGGCCTGCTTGCCGGACCGCTGCGCGCGCAGACACCGCGCGGCGGCGGTGGTGGCGGCGGCGAATCGCAGCGAATCATGCAGCAGTATCAGCAGGTAGCGGCGGAGAAAGCCGCACTTCAGGGGCAGCTCGCGCAGATGAAAAAGGATCTGGACGGTACGAAATCCGAGCTGGCCGAAGTGACAAAGGAGCGTGATGCCTTGAAGGGACGGGAGGCCGGCTCATCGGCCGCGGCGGCGCGGCAAGTCGCTGAGGCGAACGCCTCGAAGGAAGCCGCGGAAAAAAGTCTGGAAGTGAACAAGCAGCGCACGGCCGAGCTCGTGGACCGGTTCAAAGAGACCATCGGCACCCTCTCGGGCGTCGAATCCGACCGCGATCGTCTGCGCAAGGACTTCGACGAACTCCATATCAAGTATGACAAGTGCGCGGAAAACAATGAACAGCTCTACCAGATCGACAACTCGGTTCTGGATCGCTACGAACACTTGGGATTCTTCACCAAGGCCGGGGCAGTCGAGCCGTTCACGCGGATCACGCACACGCGAATCGACAATCTCATCGTCGAGACCCACGAGCGCGCCGAGGAACTGCGGCTGAAGAAGGCCGTTCCCACAAAAACACCGCCGTCCTCGCCGTCGTCCCCGCTGCCGACATCGTCGGTGGCCACCGTGTCTCCGGCGCGGCCCGGGATCTGATTCCGCGGCGGCAGCCATCTCGAGGCGCCGTTACGCTCGCCGTGGACACCGTGGAAAGCAGGCTCGCTGCGCTGCGCGACCGAGCGAAGTCGCTGCATCAACAGCGTCGCTTCGCCGAATCGTTGGGCGTGCACGAGGAGGCGCTGCGGCTGGCGCCGGATTCCATGGTGATTCGCCTGAGCGCCGCCCGGTTGGCGCATTCCCTGGAACGACAGGAAGTCAGCCTGCGTCACTACGAGGAAGCGGCACGTGTCGATCCACGGTGTTACGAGGCCGTTGAAGCCGCCCGCCGGATTTGCGTGGGCGCGGGCTTTGTGGAGCGCGCTCGGAGGTACGCAAGCATGGCTCAGGAGCTCAACCCGTCCCGGGCGGCCCTGCTGTCGATGCAGCTCCTCGTTCCCTCGATCATGCCGTCGCTCGACGCAATCCGCGAGGTTCGGGAGCGCTACGAGCGCGGTCTTGATGCGCTGCTGACCGAGCCCCCGCGCCTCGAATCGCCAGGGGGAGCGCTTGGAGTCTGCGCGTTTTTTTTGGCGTATCACGGTCTCAATGATCGCGAATTGCAGGTCAAGACGGCGAGGATGTTTCTCGCGGCCATCCCGGACTTGACCTTTACCGCTCCGCACTGCGTTGCCACGCGCCGCGGCGGCGCGAAGATCCGGATCGGCTTCCTATCGAGATTCTTTGCCTCTCACTCGATCTTCTCGACCTCGATTGGACTCATCGAAAAGTTGCCCAGGGAACGCTTCGAAGTGGCGGCTCTGCGTGTTACGCCGTCGCGCGACGATGAGGCAACGGTCCGGATCCGTGCCGCCGCGGATCGCACCGTGCACCTAGATCCGGATCTCTACCGTGCGCGGTCGCAAATCGCGGCGCTCGAACTCGACATACTCTTTTATCAAGACATCGGCATGGAGCCGATTTCGTATTTTCTGGCATTCGCTCGTCTGGCGCCGGTGCAATGCGTCTCCTTCGGGCATCCCAACACGACGGGAATTCCGAGCGTCGATTACTTCATATCGAATGACTTGTTCGAGCCGCCCAATGCCCAGGCGCATTACAGCGAACGGCTGGTCCTTCTACGGGACCTGCCGACGCTCGCCTACTACTACAAGCCCAAGCTGCCGCCGTTTCCGCCGGCACGCGCGACGTTCAGCTTGCCAGAGCAGGCCCACCTCTACCTTTGTCCGCAAACTCTCTTCAAGCTTCACCCCGATTTCGATGCGATTCTCGGCGGCATCCTGGAGCGCGACCCCAAGGGCCTCGTGGTATTGATCGCCGGACAATTCCAGGAATTCACCGATCGGTTGCGCGCTCGGTTTGCGCATACGCTTCCCGCGCACGCGCACCGGGTCGTATTTCTGCCCTTCATGAGTTTCGAGCGGTTCATGCAGCTTCTCTGCGTGGCCGACGTGATATTGGATACGGTGCACTTCAACGGCATGAATTCCTCGCTCCAGGCTTTCGCGGCCGGCACGCCGGTCGTCACGCTTCCCGGAGAATTCCAGCGCGGCCGGCACACCCAGGCGATGTACCGAAAAATGGGGATCCTCGAATGCATCGCCACGAACCTGCAGCAGTACGTCGACATTGCTGTGCGGATCGCTACCGACCCCACGCATGCGCAGATGCTGCGCGAGCGCATCGTGGCGCGTAATCACGTGCTGTTCGAGGATCATGCCGTCATCGACGAATTCGCGAGATTCTTCGTTGAGGCACTCGCTGATGCGCGATGATGGGCGTGCGGCTCTCGTCACAGCACTGTTTACCCATAGCTTCGCCCTGTACCGGGAGGGCGCGCTCGCCGAATCTGAGCGTGCGCTGGGTAAGTTGCTGGAGCTCGACCCCACGCATTTCGATGCCCTGCATCTGTGCGGCGTGCTTGCTGCGCAATCCGGGCGGCCGGAGCGTGCCGTCGAACTGATTCGAAGAGCCCTTGCAACCAATGCCAACGTGGCCGCCGCGCATCGGCATCTGGGGAATTCCCTGCGCGACCTTGGCCGCTTCGAGGAGGCCCAGGCGAGCTATACCCGTGCCATCGAGCTTCGAGCGGACTTCAAGGAGGCGCACGTCAACCGCGCGATGCTCCAACTGACTCTGTGCAACGCGACTGCCGCGCTCGCGGATTTCGACCGCGCGCTCGCACTCGGCGCCAATGATGCGCAGGTTCATACCTTGCGTGCTTCGGCCCTGATCAGTCTTGCCAAGCCGGTCGAGGCGATCGCGAGCTGCGATTTGGCGCTCGCGTGCGACCCGGATTTCGCGTTCGCCTACATCAATCGCGCCGCGGCCGGTCACGTGCTCGGACACCATCAGCAAGCCCTGGAAAGCGCGGACAAGGCCATAAGCTTGCGGCCGGACGATGGCGACGCTCATCGGCATCGGGGCGCTGCGCTGTATGCGCTGCGCCGGCTCGATGAAGCGCTCGATAGTCTCGACCGCGCCATCATACTGAAGCCCGACAGCGCCTTTGCGCACAGTTTGCGCGCGCTGTGCCTCCTGGATCTGCAGCGGCCGATGATCGCCCTGCAAAGCGCCGAGCGCGCCGGCATGCTGCGGCCGGAGTTGGCCGATGCCCACAACACGCGGGGCCTGGCCCTAGCCGAGCTCGGGCAATTCGATGCCGCCATGGCGAGCTTCGACCGGGCGATCGCGCTACAGCCGCAGTTGTCCGAACCTCTTTTCAACAAGGGTCTTAGGTATTTGCAGTCGGGGGACTTCGAGCGCGGCTTGGAACTTTACGAGCGGCGGCCGATGGCGGACCGGGCGGCCGAGAGCCGCGACGCGCCTCGATGGGACGGGATGGGTGACATTGCGGGCAAGCGATTTCTCACGTATGCGGAACAGGGTCTCGGCGATACCATCCAATTCAGCCGCTACGCGCTGCTGCTCGCGGCGCGTGGTGCGCGCGTGGTCCTGTCGGTGCAAGAGGGACTTTGCGCCTTGATGCGAACTCTAAGCTCCGACATCGAGGTGATCGGAGCGGCCGAGCGCCCCGCGCACATCGAGTTTCAGTGCCCCTTGCTCAGCCTGCCACGCCTCTTGCGCACGCGCATCGAGACCATCCCGGCACCCTGTCCTTATCTGCGGCCACAACCTGAGCGCGTGGCGATGTGGCGGGAGAGGCTTGGGGCCGGTGGCCGCCTGATCGGCATCCGCTGGCAGGGAAGCACGGGACGAGCCGATACCGGCCGCTCCTTCTCGCTCCGGTATTTCGCTGCGATCGCGCGGATTCCGGGCATTCGCTTGATCAGCTTGCAGAGGGACGCGGGTACCGAGCAACTGCTGGAACTGCAATGCGATTGGTCGGTGGAGGACTTCGGTGCGCAATGGGTCGCTGTGGGGGTGGAGGCGTTTCTTGATACCGCGGCCTTCATGTCGGCCCTCGATCTCGTGATTACATCCGACACCTCCATCGCCCACCTCTCGGGCGCGCTGGGTCTTCCAACCTGGGTGGCGCTCAAGCACATGCCTGACTGGCGCTGGATGCTGGAGCGCGAGGACTGTCCCTGGTACCCCACCATGAGACTCTTTCGCCAGCCCGAGCCGGGGGCATGGCAACCCGTGTTTGATCGCATGCGCCGCGAGCTCGAGGGCTCGTGAGTGACCCAGCCGCCTCAAGGCTCGAGCACGTCCGGGCCACTGCCGCCGTGGTTGCAGGGGCGGCTGGTACAGGTATTTGGTCAGCACCAGCGGGGCGATCTGCGCGCGGCCGAACGAGGGTATCGCGAGATCTTGGGACTGGCCCCGCGCTGCTTCGATGCCGCGCATCTTCTTGGCGCCGTGTTGATCCAGCGCGGCGCCTACGAGGAGGGCATCGCGAAGCTCCTGGAAGCCATCGCGATCGACGGTTCGCAATGGAACGTGCGCGTGAGTCTGGCACGCGCGCTGCTGAACACACACGCCTCACGCGCCGCGCTCGAATGCTGCGACGTCCTCGTCGGCATGCAGCCAAACAACGCCGAGTCCTGGTTCCTTCGCGGCAATGCGCTGCAGCAGCTTGACACGCATCCGGAGGCGATCGAGAACTACGGCCGGGCACTGGCATTGCAGCCCGATTTCCTCGCGGCTCTCAACAACCAGGGGCACTCGCTGCGCAGTCTCAGGCAGACGGCGCAATCGCTGCAGATATTCGAACGCGCGCTCGCTTTGCAGCCCGCGTACCCGCTCGCCCTCAACAACCGCGGCCTCGCGCTGCTCGACCTGAAGCGCACGGCGGAGGCTCTGCGCAGCTTCGACGACGCGTTGGCTTGCCATCCAAAGTTTCCCGAAGCGCTCGCGAACCGGGGTACCGCGCTGCTCGCGATGAAGCGCTTCGCGGAGGCCGCTCAGACCTTCGAGCGCCTCGTGCATCTCGCACCCGATTTTGGCGGCGCGGCGGGAAATCTTCTGTATGCCCGGCGCAATTGCTGCGACTGGCGCGAGTACGAGGAGCTAGGGCGCCGAGTCGTCGCCGGCGTGCAGCGTGGCGAGCTCTCAGACCTGCCATTGGCCTTCCTGTGCGTGACGGACTCGCCGCGGGAGCAATTCGCGTGCGCGACAATCTTTGCCGCGCTGAAGTTTCCAGCCCGGTCGACGGCCGCCGTTGCGCACTCGCGCCACGGCCACGAGCGCATTCGCGTCGCGTATCTCTCTGGAGACTTTGGCGCCCACGCCGTTTCCTACGCACTGGCCGGCGTGATCGAGCACCACGATGTCCGGCGCTTCGAGACCGTCGGTGTGGGCTGGGGCCGGCAGAATGAAGGACCGACCCGCGCGCGTCTGGAGGCGGCGTTCGGTCGCTTCATCGATGCGACCGAGCTGTCGGATTCTGAGACGGTGCGCCGCTTGCGCGAGCTCGAGGTCGACATCGCCATCGATCTGATGGGACACACCAGCGGTCAGCGGACGGGCATCTTCGCCGAGCGCTGCGCGCCGGTACAGGTCAATTACCTGGGTTACCCCGGAAGCAGCGGGACTTCTTACCTCGATTACATCATTGCCGATGCCTGCGTGATCCGGGAGGGGGAGGAGGCCGCGTACAGCGAAAGTGTGGTGCGTCTGCCATGTTGCTATTTGCCGAACGATGATCGACGCCGTATCGCCTCCCACTCCTCGACGCGCACGCGGGCGGGTCTGCCGGAAGCAGGGTTGGTGTTTTGCGCGTTCAACAACCTGCTCAAGATCACCCCTGCGATCTTCGATGTCTGGATGCGATTGCTGCGTGACGTGAACGGCTCCGTTTTGTGGCTGCGAGAAGGAGCCCCCGAGGCGCGGCGGAATCTCGAGGAGGCCGCGCGCCGGCGCGGCGTCGATCCATCGAGGCTCGTGTTCGCGGGTCCTGTCGAGTCCATGGAAGCTCATCTGGCGCGTCACCGGTTGGCGGACCTGTTTCTCGACACGCTTCCGTACAACGGACATTCGACGGCCTGCGATGCGCTCTGGGCGGGGCTCCCGGTGCTCACCTGCCGCGGCCGAAGCTTTGCCAGCCGCGTCGGCGCGAGCCTGCTCCAAGCCGCCGATCTTCCGGAATTGATCGCCGACACTCTCGATGGGTATGAACGGTTGGCACTGGCGCTGGCCCGGGCGCCGGCGCGGCTCGCCGGCATGCGGGAGAAGCTCACCAGCCGGCGAGCTGCCGGTACGCTGTTCAATACCGTAGAGTATTGCCGTCATCTCGAGGCGGCGTTCGCGGCGATGGTGGATCGCCACCAGCGCGGCTTGCCGACCGCGCCGCTCTAACGAAACTAAGGTTGCGTTACTTCGAGTACGCGCAGATTCCCACTCTGATCCACCTGGACCGGTCCGCGCGTCAGATTTCCCGCGACGGCAATGGACTTGCCGTGCGGGCCGCACGCAAACGTGACCGTTCGCGAGGCGGCTGCGCCATTGGACTTCGTCAGCATGACCGTGGCCGCCGGACGGCCGTCGATGCCGGTTGCAATCGAGTACTCAGCGACGTGCACGAGTTTTGGGCTCGATCCTTCACGAAGCATCGCATTCGCCTGCTTCGCTGAGATGCAGTAGGCGGCTTCGCGCTCGCTGCTGAGCAACTGATCCGACGGCAACTCCACGAAAGCCGGCCGCACCCGGTAGCGCAGCTCGATGCGTTGATGCGCGGATGCCTTGAGCGGAATGCGCAGTACGCGCCGCGCAGTCCAGTTCGCGAGATACTCCTCTCCGGAGCGCTGCACGGCGCGCATTCGTTCGAGCGCCTTCAGGGCCCGGGAGTCGGAGCGCACCGGGGTGATGGGTGGATTGCGCTCGATGGCCCAGGGGTCCATCCCGGATTCGCGGATGGCGCCGGTGATGTCCGATCTTCCCATGAACACCTCGAAGCGATCCTCGGGCGTCAGCGGTGCGCCGTCGATGCGAACTTCCAACTCGGGAAAATGCCGGTCCGGGTAGGCTTCGAGCTCGCCCTGGGGGCCGAATAGGGGACCCTCGATGAGCAGCGCAGGTTGGTCAGAGACCGCATGAACCGACAGTTCCACGCTGACGTTCTCTCCCGACAAGGTCACCCAGCAAGATTCCGCAGCCACGTTGCTACCCTCGTCCGACGTCAGCCCGGGCAAGGGAGCGCCCGTGCTCGACCCCGCGGCGCGGCTGGTGCCGGCGATGGCCGCGAGAAGCGCCCATGCCGCGCAGTGAGACCTCCAATGCCGGGTGCGCATCGTGGGAGAACCGTCAACTGGACCGTGCAATCGGCGCAACCCGCAAACTCGCGGGCGGCAGCCCGCCTCGTCGGCGCTCCACCATGGCGATGAAGGCCGCTTCGAGATGACGGCGGAACCGATCGGTATCGAACAACGGGCTCACGGTCTTCCGCTGCGCGAGCGCCGCGCGTGTGCTTTCGAGCCGGCCGCGATCCTGCGCCAGCTGCAACGCCAGCCGTTCGTATTCCTCGAGCGAAGACGCGACGAGGCTCGATAACCCCAGAGCGCTGAGCAGGCTTCCCGACATGCGCGACGCATAGCTCGAGCCCGCACAGGTCACGACCGGCACGCCGGCCCACAATGCATCGCTCGAGGTGGCTCCGCCGTTGAAGGGATAGGTGTCCAGACACAGATTCGCGAGTGGCAACCGCGCGAGGTGGCGCGGATAGGGCTCGCCCTGCGCAAATATCAGGCGTTCCGGGTCGACGCCGCGTCGGCGTGCTTCACGCCGCAGATTGTCCTCGGTTTCCGGTTTGCCTCCGAGCAGCCAGAGCGCACTGCCGGGAACCGCGAGCAGCAGCCGTGCCCATATGTCGAACAAGGACGGATTGAGTTTGTAGGTGCTGTGGAAGGAACACCAGATGAAACCAGTCGCGGGCAGATGGGCTTGCTCGCGGGTCGGCGCGTCGGGGCCGGCGATTCTGCGATCGTCGTTCGCCTGAAAGCATTCCGGCAGGTAGGCGATGCATTCGCTGTAGTCGCGTCGCCGTTCTTCGGGAATGAGGTACTCATCCGCGATGATGTAGTCGATATGCCGCGATCCCGTCGTGGCCGGAAACCCCAGGTAGCTCACCTGAAGAGGCGCGGGACGATGCGCAAATAGCCCGGCCCGATGCTCGCCGGTGTATCCCATGAGGTCCACCGCGATGTCCACCTGCAGATCGGCGATTAGCCGCGCGAGGGTCTCCTCCGATTGAGAACTCGCCGGAATCCAGCGATCAAAGGCGGCACGCACGCGCTCGGCAGTCGGCGACTGCGCGTCTTCGCGCAGGGCGATGCCGATGGTCTCGAAGCGGCGGCGATCATGCCGCTCGAACACGCCCGCCATGAGGTAGGACGTCGGATGCTCGAGGAAGTCCGCTGAGACGTAGGCAATCCGGATGCGGTCATGGCGGGAACCGCCGCCGGCAAACAAAGGCGTCGCCGCAGGCTGCAATGCGGCGAGCTGCCGGGCGCACTTGAGCTGCAGAGGCGGGGAGTCGCAGACCGCGAGGAACGAGAAAGGGAAGTCCGCCCAATCATCGCGCTCGATGCCCTCCGACACGGCGCGCGAACTCGCAGCGTGGTCGCTCCATTCGGCGATTTGCAATTGGGCATGCAGCCGAGCTCCCCGCGCGTAAGGATACTTGGGATCGATATCCAGTGTCCTGCGCAGCGATTCGGCCGCCTCCGCGTGGCGCGCCTGTATGGCCAAGGCGAGACCGCGGCTGAACCACGCGACTGCGAGAGCAGCATTGCAATCGATCGCCCGCTCGTACGCCTCCATGGCGGCTGCGGTGTTCCCCAACTCCGACAGCACATGTCCCCGCTCCACGAACGCTTCGGCATAGTCTGGCTTGCATTCCAGGGCTCGATCGATGCTGCGCAAGGCTTGGGCGTGCTCCCCGGACCCGAGCAGCGCGCCGGCTCGACCCAAGTGCGCCTGGGCGAGCGTCGGCGAGAGCTCCAGAGAGGCGTCGTAGGCTGCGAGTGCTTCCGCGTAACGCTTGAGTTTGACCAGCACCCCGCCGCGGGCATTAGCGCCGCCGCGAACCTTGGCACGAGATGAAGAGCCCGATCGAAGCTCGCCAAGGCCTCATCCAGCCGACCGAGCGCGGCCAGCGCATTGCCGCGGCCGAAAACTGCCAGCGGATAATCGGGCGCCAAGCGCAATGCTCGATCGTAGCTCGCCAAGGCTTCCGCCGGTCTGTTGAGCGCGAGATACGCGTTTCCTTGGTTGGAGATCGCGACGGGCTGGTGGGGATTCACGGCCAGGGACTTCGCAATCAAGGCGAGCCCCGACTCGGGCCGGCCCAGCTGGGTCTGGGTCACTCCCATGAGGTGCAGAGCATCCGGGTGGTCCGGATCGGCCTGCAGAATGTCGGCATACAGCGCGGCCGCCTCCTTCGGATCGCCCCGGGTGTGCAGCTCGACCGCGCGCTTCAATTTCATCTCCATCCCGCAGTCCAGTATTTCCGAGAATCTCGAGGATCCGACACCCTAATCAAGCCCAATGACGACATGATGACTGCTTCCGGCGCTCCGCTCCCCGTTGCGGGCAGGTTGCGGAGGGCTGCATGATGGCCTGATGTTCTCCCTGACCCGCCCTTCGTCCGCAGCGATTGCCGCCAAATTGCAAGAGGCAGTCGCGTTGCATAACCAAGGGGAGCTGCTTCCCGCGCAGCGCATCTATGAGGAGATACTGAGCGTGGAACCCCGGCACTTCGATGCGCTGCATTTATTGGGCGTGGTCGCGGCCGCTTGCGGGGATGCGGCGAGAGCGGTCGATCTGATCGGCAGGGCGATCGACCTCAGTCCCGGCAGTTCCATGGCGCACAACAACCGGGGCGCGGCGCTGCTCGAGTTAGGGTTGTGGGAGGCGGCGCTGGCCAGCTTCGACCGGGCCATTAGGCTCAAGGAAGATTACGCGGAAGCGCATTACAACCGTGGCAATGCACTGAAAGAACTCAAGCGCTGGGAGGAGGCGCTCGCCGGCTACGAGCGCGTCTTGTCGCTGAAGGCCGCCCATCATCAAGCTCATTCGAACCGCGGCATCGTTTTGGCCGCGCTCGGCCGGTATGAGGCGAGTATTGCCAGTTTCGATGCGGCGATCGCCCTCAGGCCCGAGTTCGCCCAGGCCCATTACAACCGCGCCAACGTGCTGTGTGCCCAGAGGCAATGGGAGGCGGCGCTGGCGGGATACGACCGCGCGCTCGCCCTCGAGCCGGACTACGCCGAAGCCCATTCGAACCGCGGCTTCGTGCTGCACGAACTGCGGCGCCTCGATGAATCGTTGGCGACCTGCGAACGCGCCATCGCACTCAAGCCCGACTATGTTGAGTGCTACTGCAATCGCGGCGGCGCGCTGCTGGCCCAGAGGCGGGTCGCCGAGGCGCTCTCAAGCTACGATCGCGCGCTCGAGATCAATCCCGACTACGCTCCGGGACGTGTGAATCGGGCGCTTGCCCTGTTGCTGGCCGGAGATTATGAGAGAGGCTGGGCGGAAAACGAGTGGCGCTGGAAGGACCTAAGCAGCTGGGTGATTCGCGAGAAGAGAGACTTCCACCAACCGCAGTGGCTGGGGGGGGTCTCACCCGCAGGCAAGACGATTCTTCTGCAGAGCGAGCAGGGTTACGGCGATACGATTCAGTTTTGCCGGTATGCGGCGCTCGTGGCGAACTTGGGCGCCCGGGTCATTCTCGAGGTTCCACGCGCGCTCGCGCCGCTGCTCGAGAGCTTGAAGGGACCCGTGCGGGTGGTGGTGCAGGGCGAGCCGCTCCCGAACTTCGACATGTTCTGTCCGCTGCTCAGTCTGCCCTTCGCTTTGCGAACAACGTTGTCCAGCATTCCAGCCCAGGTTCCGTACCTTTCCGTGGGCGAGGAGCGACGAGGCGTCTGGCGGGACAAACTGGGAGAGCGGAGACGGCCCCGCATCGGGCTGGTGTGGTCCGGAGGCTTCCGGGCCGCCCGGCCGGAATTGTGGTCGGTCAACGAACGGCGAAACATCCCGCTCACCAAGTTCGCCGCACTCGGGGGTATCGAGGCCGATTTCTACAGCTTGCAGAAGGGCGAGCCCGCGGAGACGGAGTTCGCGGAGCTCACTTCGCGCGGCTGGGAGGGTCCCAAGATCGAGAGTTTGACCTCCGAGTTGCGCGATTTTGCGGACTCGGCCGCGCTCATCGGGCAACTCGACCTCGTGATCTCGGTCGACACCGCTACCGCTCATCTAGCCGGTGCGCTTGCCAAGCCCGTGTGGATCCTGAACCGCTTCGATGCTTGCTGGCGGTGGCTGCTCGAGCGCGACGACAGCCCCTGGTATCCCACTGCGCGGCTGTACCGGCAGGAACGACCCGGCGACTGGGATTCTGTCATGTGCAAAGTGGCGCGCGACCTCGCCGGATGGCTCGCCCAGAATTCGTGGCACTAAATTGTCATGAGGGCTTGCTACAGTCTGATTGCCCGGGTTCGCTCCCGGCCGGCTGATCATTGCTCGTGAGGAGCCCCCGTTTGTCCTTCGATGTGTGCGCATCACCAGAGGCGCCTTCCTCGCCGAGAATGCGGCCGTGAACGGCCGCGCGTTCGAGACGCAACCCTCCATTGCGCAGATCCAGCGAGCACTCTCGCTGATTCACGGCGGGCACCTGGCGCAGGCGTCCGCGCTGCTCACCGAGGTATTGCGGAGGGAGCCGGTCAATTTCAATGCACTGCAGCTGCAGGGTCAGATCGCATTGCAAGCGGCCGATTACACGGCGGCGCAGCGCTGGCTTTCGGCGGCTCGTGCCGTCAACTCGTCCAACGCTTCTGTGCACTCGAACCTCAGCGTGGCGCTCCTCGCGTTGCATCGGCCGGGTGAAGCGCTGGAGTGCTGCGACCGGGCGCTCAAGTTGAAGCCGCAGTATCCGGAGGCGCTCTGCAACAGGGGCCATGCGTGTTGCGCGCTGAACCGGCTGGACGAAGCGCTGGTCAGCTACGATCGGGCAATCACGCTGGCGCCTGCGTTCTACGATGCACATGCGGGGCGCGCCCAGGCGCTCTCGGCCCTGAGGCGCCACGCGGAGGCGCTCGCGAGCTCGGACCGGGCGCTCGAGCTCAATGCGCGCAACGTCGGTGCCTGGTGCGAGCGCGGCGGCATATTGCTGCGGCTGAAACGCCCCGGGGAGGCGCTCGAGGCCTTCGATTGCGCGCTGTCGCTGTCTCCCGAGTCCGCCGAAGTGCACAATAATCGGGGCACCGCCCTGCGCGCGCTCATGCGCCCGCATGAAGCCTTGGCTGCCTATGGGAAGGCGCTGCACCTGCGGCCGCAGTTCGCCGAGGCTTACTGCAATGTCGCGAACATCGCTCTGGATGCCGGGAGATACGACGACGCGCTAAAGGCTTGCGAGCGAGCGCTGTCCATTCGGCCGGATTTTCTGGATGCACTCAATATTCAGGGCACCACGCTGCGCGGGTTGAAGCGGTACGAAGCGGCCGCCCCGGTCTATGAAAGGATATTGGCCAAGGATCCACGATTTGGCCAGGCATTGAGCCACCTTCTGGTTTCGCGGGGGCACGTTTGTAACTGGTTGGATCGAGAGGAGCAGGCCTCGCAGATCATCGAGCAGGTCGCCTCCGGCGAATGCGCGAGCGCGCCGCATGCGTTTCTATGGATATGCGATTCGGCGCCGCTGCAGCTCGAGTGCGCCGGCCTGTACACGCAGGAGGAGTTTCCGGCGGCGCAGCCACTGGGGCAGGGCGAGCGCCGCCGGCACGAGCGTCTGCGCGTCGCCTATTTATCCGCGGATTTCTCTGATCATCCGGTCGCCCATCTGATCGCCGGGGTGCTCGAACATCATGACCGAAGCCGCTTCGAGACCTTCGGCGTCGCGCTACACCGTGATCCGGCCGGCTCGGCGATGGGGTCGCGCATGCAGCGGGCATTCGAGCATTTTCACGACGTGAGCGAAGCAAGTGATCGCGAAGTGGCCGCGCTGCTGCGCGAACGCGAAATCGACATTGCGGTCGATCTGACGGGACATACGCGCGGCGGAAGGCTCGGCATCCTCGCGTTCCGGCCGGCGCCGCTGCAGCTCAATTATCTCGGGTTTACCGGGACTTCGGGTGCGAGCTATGTGGATTACCTGATCGGAGACAGTGTCGCGATTCCCGGTAATCTGGCGCGTTCTTTCAGCGAGCGGATCATCCGCATGCCCTATTCGTTTCTGCCGAACGATGATCGTCAGCCCATCGCCGGCGAATCGCCGCAACGTCGCGACCTCGGCTTGCCCGAGTCAGGATTCGTGTTTTGCGCGTTCAACAATACCTACAAGCTCAACCCGGCGATGTTCGATGTTTGGATGCGGATTATGCGGGCAACGCCGGGAAGCGTGCTGTGGCTGCGCGACGGCGAGCCCGCTATGCGCGCGAATGTCACGCGCGAGGCCGTGGCGCGCGGGGTCGAGCCCGAGCGATTGGTGTTCGCGCCCAGGTTATCTTCCATGGACGAACATTTGGCGCGCTATCGGCGCGCCGATTTGTTTCTCGACACATTGCCGTACGGCGCGCACGCCACGGCGCGCGATGCCTTGTGGGCTGGGCTCCCGGTGCTGACTTGTCTGGGCAACGCGTTTGCAAGCCGAGTCGCCGGCAGCTTGCTGACGGCGTTGGGCCTTCGGGAACTCGTGACCTCCAATCTTGAGGAATACGCAGCGCGCGCCGTCGAGTACGCGACCTCTCCGACCCTGCTCGCCCGGGCTCGCGCCCAACTTGCCGATCAAAAGCTGGCTGGCCCCGTGTTCGACACGGATCTGTACCGGCGGCATCTTGAGACAGCCTACCGCATGATCTGGGAACACCAGCAGAGCGGCGCGGCGCCGGTCGACTTTACCGTCCCGGCGCTTCGCTGATTTTTCCCATGAGCCGTTACACCCACTCACACGCGCAGACCTATCCCGCTGCCAGCTACGACGATTACCTGTGCCTCAAGCCGCCATTGCTGTTGTGGATCGTGATTCTTTATCTCTCCAAGGTAATCACGCTGCCCATTGCGATGGCCGTCGCTTCCTTCTCGGGTGTCAACCCCGACGCGATCAAGCTGATACGTAGCCTGTGGAGCGCGGAGTCGCTGCTGCCTTCCCTGATTGCGATCCTGGTGCTGTTCGCACTGCTGCGGCGGATGCCGAGCGCCTCGAAGCCGGTACGCTGGATTTGGGCGCACGGCCGGACTCTGCTCGCACTCTCTGCGGGAATCGATCTCGTGCTCGCGCTGGTCCAGTTCATCCGCGTCGGAGAGCTCAATGACCAGACGGTCTTGTCGCTGATGACCGCAGGCATCGACCTTTACTTTTTGGTCTATGTGCTCGCGGCTCGGCGCGTCCGCGACGCCTTCGGCGAATTTCCACCGCCCCTCGACCCCGCGGCGTAGCCCGCAACTTCGGCCGGGCATTTTCCTTCCGCCTTGCGCGCGCCACCTTGCGCGCGCTCGACCCGTAGAGACCTTGTCCCTTTTTGACTGACATCGGGTCGCGGCGTAGCCAGTCTCTTCGCGCGATTCGCCGGCTGGCACCATCCCCGCGTTCGCCTCGAGAAAATGTGTATTCGTATCGTCTCTCACCGCCAATGGAGATCGACAAGAGTGACGTTACAGGGTGAATCCGTCACAGAAGTGCCATTCTCACGACACACTTTTCCTCTACGATCCCTGCTCGTCGGTCGGACAAGTGAAATAACTAGGGAGCGGAAGTGGTCGATCAACGAAAGCAGGCAGTCTCGATTCGATTGGGCGAAGGCGATATCCGCAATATCAAGCGAATTGCCAAACGCCTCGGGGTTCGCGACTCGGACATCATCCGGTTCGGGATCAAGTCGACGCTGAATCGGATCGCGCCGCTGTGCGACCCGGGGATACGCGGACGGAATCTGGTACCCGTGCTGGTGGAGTCGGGGGACGAGCTCATTCGCTACTTCGAGCTCGACGCGTTCCGCCTCGACGCCATCATCAACGACAACGCCGAGGCGGGGCGGCAAGTCGATTACGACGACATCGCGCTCTTGGCCATGAGTGGCCTCCGGGAAGAGTACTTGGTCATGAGGCTGTCGGACGGCAGCGAAGCCGCCGAGTCCTCATCCCGCAGCCGATCTTTGCGCGGCTATCTCTACGACAAATACGTCTATCGCGGCGGAGCCGAAAACTCGACCGCGACGAATGGACATGCGACGGCGAAGGCGGGGCGGGACGAAGTCGTCTTCCCCGCCGACGGTGGCGTCAGGGTGCAAATGCAGCCTGTGGGCTGAGTCACGGCATAACGAGGTAACGTCATGAAATTTCGCCAAATTATGAGCGCAGTCGGCTTGCTGTTCGCCGCCTGGATGGTTCCAGGGAAGGCCGCCTACGCGGACATGGTGGTGTTCGATAGCATGAGCCTCTTTCAAGGACAGCAGGCCTTCACGAAAACGTTCAGCGTAGCAACGCCCGGCACGCTGAACGTCACGGTATCCGACATACCCTGGCTCGACTCCGTGGCCAACCTGTCTTTTTTCCTGTCGAGCCCGACGGGTACGGTCGGCCCCACCCAGAACGGCGGCGGGAGTGAGTTGATTAGTCTCGCGCCCGGTACGTACACCGCCAGCTGGTTCGGGAACGCGCAGGGTCCCTACGACCTCGGGGTTGTGGGCGTCAATATCGACTTTCACCCGAACGGGACTCCCGTCGGAATTCCGGCCTCGGTCCTCTTGATGCTCTCCGGCCTGGGGCTCTTGTTCGCCTGGCCGCGCATCGCGCCCGCGCTGCCCTCGAGCTCGACCCGGGTCGGCTGAGCGCCGCGCCCCGCGGACCATCGCGCGCACGGCACACATTTGAATGACATAAGTCATCCAGATTGTTGCCCTTTGCAATGAAACTCTCATATGCGGTCCTTAAACTTCACGTCCCTTCAAGGCCTAAGACGTGAACGATAACTATGGCGTTGGCGAGGATGATCTTTGTCGGAGTTTTGTCGACCGCGTGGTGCTGCTCGGCCCTTGCCGACGAGCCGGTCACGCCGGCAGCCTCGGCACCTGTGGCAGGTGCTGCCGGCGCGGGTAGTCCTGCGATGGCCCCGCCATCTTCGGACGCGGTACCCAAGCCCGCGCCGGGATTCACGCCTGTCGCTACGCCAACCAGCAACAGTAACGCCGTATCGAAGGACTACCTCCTCCAGCCAGGGGATGAGCTCCAGATTGCGGTCTGGAAGGAGACCGATCTCACCGCCGACGTTTTCATCCGACCCGACGGCGGCATCTCCTTTCCCTTGGCCGGCGACCTGCCGGCTGCGGGACATACGGTCGCGGACTTGACGGCAATGCTTGAGAAGCGCGTCCGCAGGTACGAACCCGACGCCGTGGTAACCGTCATGGTCAAGGCCGCCATCGGTAACCGCGTCTATGTCATTGGCAAGGTCAACAGACCGGGAGATTTTGCGCTCAACCGCCCGATCGACGTGATGCAGGCCTTGAGTCTGGCAGGTGGCGCCACGCCCTTTGCCAATACCAACCACATTCGCGTCTTGCGGCGGGACGGAGACCACATCAAAGCGATCGCCTTTCGCTACGGCGATGTGCAGCGCGGCCGCAGGCTCGATCAAAACATCTTACTCAAGAGTGGTGACACGGTTGTCGTTCCATGACTCCGCGCCGGTCGGCGCTCCACTGCTGCTTGCTCTTCGCCGCCATGTTTCGAACTGAGTCGGCCGGCGCGGGGGTGTGGATTACGGAGCCGGTGATCGGTGTGGCAGGGGAGTATTCCACGAATCCAGGTTTGCTTTATGTCCCGCACTCGAGCGAGACGGACGGGGCTATCCTGATCGACGCGCCGACGACCTATCACGAAGATAGCGAAAGTCTCTCGATACAACCGAGCGTTCGCATCGCCAATAGCTCGGGGTACTCGTCGCTAACGTCCGATTATGCGCACCTTACGGCTGTAGGCGAGCTCGATACCGAGCTCGGTACGCTGGCAGCGACCGCGGAACTCGCCCGCGACTCGAGTCTCTCTTATACCTACAGCCTTAACGGGTCAGTAGGTGTGAGACGCGACACGACCGTGGCCGACATAACCTGGACCCACGCCTTCACAGAGCGCCTGAGCTTCAACTGGGACATCAACTCGAGCCGCGTGATCTACGGGCAATCCAGCGCCTTCACGACGCTCACGGATTACCACTACTCGAGCGCCACACCGGCGCTTTCCTGGAACGCCGACGAGCGAACGGTAGTGAAGCTGCTTGCAAGCGTCGGATTGTATGACTCGACCGATGGCACGACCAAGAGCTCCAACTCGAACGCACAGCTCGGCGTCGTGCGCCAGCTCACGGAATTGTGGACGCTCAACGCAACGGCGGGCTATTCACGAGAGAGCAACTCCGCCTCAGAGTACGAGGAATTTCCGTTTTACATCGGACCTTTCCTGTTCTGCTGCGAGCGCGAGTTCGTGCATCTGAAGTCGACCGAGAATGGCACGGTGTTCAGCGCAAATGTGACGCGCAAGGGTGAGCTGCTGTCGTTGGCTGCAACGGCTTCCCGTAGTGTGGTGCCGACGGGATTCGCCTTTCTGGCGACTCAAACCACCTATGCGCTCAGCTTCGATTATCCTCGGACTGAGCGTTGGACATTCGATGGAGGTGTTCAAGAGACCACATCCAGGGAACCCCAGGCGCTGGGTCCCATCATAGACGATTCGTATCTGAGCTTGAGTTTGTCCGCGGCCTGGCTGGTCACGGAAAAGTGGACCCTGAAGCTGCAAGCAACCAAAGTCAGCGCGCGCTATTCGCCGCCCTCCGTGGACGTAGCCTCCACCGGTGTGTCCATCCAGCTATCGCGGCATTTGGATCCGATCACATGGCAATGAGCGCGGACATGAATACGGTCGACGGCACGGCCAAAGCCGACCTGCGCGAGCGCTGGCTCGCCTACTGGCGCAGGCGCCGCACTTTTTTCATCGTGAGCGGACTCGCGGCCGTCGCCACCTTATCATTGGCGTTCCTTCTCCCGGCTACCTACCGCTCCACGGCAACCATACTCATCGAGCAGCAGGAGATCCCGCAGGAGCTGGTCCGTTCGGTCATTACCTCGTTCGCCGATCAGCGCGTGCAGGTCATCAGCCAGCGCGTGATGACCACGCAGAATCTGCTGTCGCTCATCGAGCGTTACCAGCTGTACCCCGATTTGCGGCAACGGGTCGCGCGCGAAGAGCTGCTCGAGAAGATGCGCGCGGACATCGGCATGCACATGATCAGTGCCGACGTGATTGATCCCCGCAGCGGCCGGCCGACCCAGGCCACCATCGCCTTCAGCGTCTCGTATCAGAGTCGATCGCCCGATCTGGCGCTCAAGGTTGCGAACGATCTGACCTCGCTCTATCTCAACGAGAATCTCACATCGAGAACCCAGCTGGGCCAACAGACCGAGGATTTCTTCGGGGAGGAGGCCAAGCGCCAGGCGGCCCATATCCAAGAGCTCGACAAGGCACTGTCCGCGTTCAAGGAGAAGCACCACAACGACCTCCCCGATCTCGTTCAGCTCAATCTGGAGACCATGCAGCGGACCGAGCTCGAGTTGCACGATGCCGAGAACAAGGTGGATGCCTTGGATGCGCAGCGCGTCCTGCTGCAGGCCCAGCTCGCCCAGATCAATCCGACCCTGCAGGTATTTTCGGATACAGGTCAGCGCGTGATGGGCCCGGAAGACCGGCTGAAAGCACTCAAAGCTCAGCTCGCGAGCTACAAGGCTCGGTTCGCGCCCGATCATCCGGATGTGGTGACCACGCAGCGCGAGATCGAGGGTCTGGAGAAAGACGTCAAGGCCGACGACGACACGGCCGACCGCATGCGCCAGCTGGATGAAGCCGAGGCGCAGCTCGCGCGGGCGCGCGAGAAGGACGCGCCCGACCATCCGGACGTCGTGCAATTGCAGCACGTCGTCGATAGCCTCACCAAGCAGGTGGACGCCGCGGCCGCAGTCGGCAAGAGACGGGAGGCGACCACGCACTCCGACAACCCGGTCTATATCCAGGTGAAGGGACAGCTCGATTCCCTCGCCGTGGACCGCGACAGCGCCATCAAGCGGCGTGACGAGCTGCGCGCCAAGTTCGATGATTACGAGCGTCGGCTGGCCCTTTCCCCGGAGGTTGAGCGCCAATATCACGAGATGTCGCGCGAGCTCGAAACCGCACAGCTCGAATACAAGCAGATTCTTGCCAAGCAGACCGAATCCGAGGTGTCGGAAAATCTCGAAGCGGAACGCAAGGGCGAACGATTTACCATGATCGAGCCGCCGCAGATGCCGGAAAAGCCGGTGAGTCCCAACCGCCCGCTGATCGCGGTTCTGGGTCTCCTGTTTAGCGTGGCACTGGGCGTCGGCGCGGCAGCGGCCCGCGAATCGCTGGACGCCTCGGTGCGGGGACCGAGCGACATCAGACATCTCCTGCGAGTACCGGCGCTTGCGTCCATCCCCCACATTGTGACGGCGGATGACCAGTTGCGGCGGAGAAGGATCACCCGTTACTCCTGGGCCGGTGGGATCGTCGCATTGATCCTGATCGCAGTCGCGATCCATCTGTTCGTCCGTCCGCTGGATGTCCTGTGGCTCACAATCGTGCGGCGATTTGGGGTCTGAGGCATGGATCGAATTCGCAAAGCCCTGGATCTGGCTCGCATGGAGCGCCCGCACACCGAAGCTGCACCGCGATTGGAACCCGTCGCCACCGTCGAACAGCCCTCGATACCGCCACACGTCGTTCAGGCCGGCACCATCACGTATTCCTTGACGAAGCGCTTCAAGCCGCCGGCCGAGCATCTCGAGCGCAATCGAATCATGAGCACCACCGCGACGGGGGCGGCACCGGCCGCCTATAGGATGCTGCGTACTCAGGTGCTGCAGAGGATGGATGCCCGGGTCTGGCGCTCGCTCGCCGTCTTCAGTCCCGGGCCCCGGGACGGCAAGACGACTACGGCTATCAACCTGGCCGTGAGCTTGGCGAGCGGTCGACGGCACACAGTCTTGCTCGTCGACCTCGATTTCAAGCGGCCGAGCCTCGCCCCGAGCTTCGCGCTGCAGCCCGAATTCGGCGTCGACGACGTGTTGAGCGGGCACGCCAAGCTGCAGGATTGCTTGTATCACCCGGAGGGCTTCGAGAGGCTCGTGTTGTTGCCGGCACGATCGACCCTCGGCAATTCATCGGAGATTCTTGCAGGACCTCACAGCCGGGATCTGGTCGCCGAGCTGCGGGGACGGTACAAGGATCGGATCATCATCTTCGACTTGCCGCCTGTGCTCAACGCGGACGATGCGTTGGCATTTGCGCCGCTGGTCGAAGCCGGCCTGGTCGTAGCTGCCGAGGGACGCACACGGCGCAACGATCTCGTGCGCACCATCGAGCTGTTGAGCGCCACGCCCCTCGTCGGCACGGTGTTGAACCGCGCCGCGGACACCCCGTCGGGATATTGACAGCACCATGTACGAACGCCATTTCGGTTTTACGAGCAAGCCGTTCGCGCTGACACCGGACCCCGCGTTCTTGTATCTGTCCCGTCAGCACGCGATGGCCATGACTATGCTCGAGTATGGTCTCGCGTCCCGGGCCGCCTTCTCGCTGCTGACGGGTGAGATTGGTTCGGGAAAGACTACCTTGATACGCCGCCTCCTGCGGGGCCTGGGGAATCAGGTGGCTGTCGGTCTGATCAGCAACACGCACGGTCGGTTCAATTCCATCCATGGCTGGGCGCTGTCGGCGCTCGGCATTGCGCCGGCCGATGATTCCGATATCGCCCAGTACGAGGCCTTGGTCGATTCGTTCGTGCGAGAGTATGGGAACGGGCGACGCACGTTGTTGATTCTCGACGAGGCGCAGAATCTGTCGGTCGAGGTGCTGGAGGAGCTGCGGCTTCTCTCGAATGTAAACTCAGAAAAGGATTTGGTCCTGCAAATAATGCTGGTGGGTCAGCCGGAATTACGCGAGAAATTGGCGCGCCCCGAGCTGCGCCAGTTCGCGCAGCGCGTATCGGTCGATTTTCATTTGAGACCCCTCGATCTCCCCGAGACGCGTGCCTACATCCAGCACCGATTGGTGGTCGCCGGTGGAGATGGGGATCTGTTTTTGCCGGACGCCATCGAAGTCGTCTATGCGCAGACCAATGGGATCCCCCGCTTGGTGAATCGTCTGTGCGATTTCGCGCTGGTGTACGCTTTTGCCGAGCACCGCAAGGACGTCGACGCCGAGCTCGTCTCGCAGGTTGTCCTCGAGAGCAATACCGCGACGCTCATGTCGCCGATCGCGAGCGCCGGCACAGGGGTTGCTACGGCCGGGCGCGCGAGCAGAGACCTGATCTAGTACGCGTCCGTGTGGCGATTCACCATTGCTCTCAGTCTCGCGCTGATGGCCGGCTGCCTTCACGCGGAGGGTTTGACCGCGGAGCGCCTCGGGGTTGTCTATGACACCGACGATCCCGCGAGCGTACGGGTGGCCGAGTTGTATGCGGCGCGGCGCCGCGTCCCCGCAGTCAACGTGATCGGCCTGGTGGTGCCCGACCGCGCGGTCATCGGCCGGGCCGACCTCGCGCGACTGCGTGGCGTGCTGCTCGCGCGGCTGCCCTCCGAGGTGCAATCGTTGCTCCTGGTCTGGGCGAGGCCCTATGCGGTGGAATGCATGTCGATCACCAGCGCGTTCGCGGCGGGCTATCAACCGGGCTTCTGTGAGCCGGGCTGCGCACGCACGACCTTGAGCCCCTTGTTCGATGCGCAGGGGTGGATACCGGCCGATACGGTGGGCTGGCTGCCGGCAATGCTGCTTCCCACACGGGATGAGGCGCTTGCGAGAGCGGTGGTGGAGCGGGGCGTGCGCTCGGACGGGTCCCGACCGCCCGGCACCGTCTATCTGGTGCGTACACAGGACGCGGCGCGCAACGTGCGTGCCGCAGGTTATGCCGACGCCGAGGCAGTTACCCGGGTGCGAGTGCTGGAACAGAGCACGCCTCTGCATGGACCGTTGCCGGATGCGATCGCTTACTTCACGGGTGCCGAGCGCGTGGCCGAGTTGCACCAGATCGGCTTTCTCCCGGGGGCCGTCGCCGATCATCTGACCTCCACCGGAGGCGTGCTGCAGGGCGGCAGTCAAATGTCGGCCCTCGAATGGCTCGAGCATGGCGCCACCGGATCGTACGGATCGGTATCGGAGCCCTGTAACCATCCCGGCAAATTCCCAAGTCCGGCGGTCTTCCTCGACCATTACCTGCACGGCGAGACATTGCTGGAGGCGTACTGGAAAAGCGTCGCCATGCCGGGGCAAGGATTGTTCATCGGCGAGCCGCTGGCGCGGCCGTATTCGGATCAATGAATCACCGAGTAGTCTTCGTCAACCGGTACTTTCGACCGGATCTTTCGGCAACGAGTCAGATGCTCACGGATCTCGCCGAGGGGCTGGCGGCGCGCGGCGTCGACGTGCACGTCGTTTGCTCATGCCAGCTCTATGACGATGCGCAGGCCCGGCTACCCGAGGAGGAAGCGCTGTCCGCCGTTCGAGTCCACCGGGTGGCGACCACACGATTCGGTCGGGGACGCCTGATAGGGCGGGCCATGGATTACGCGTCGTTCTATGTCTTGTGCGCGCTCAAGCTGCTCCGCCTGTTGCGGCGGGGCGATGTTCTGGTCGCCAAGACGGACCCTCCGTTACTGTCGATTGTTGCCGCGCCCGTGGCGAAGGCCAAAGGCGCGCGGCTCATCAACTGGCACCAAGACGTGTTTCCCGAGGTGGCATCCCTCCTCGACGCGAGTCCGCTGCCGCCGGTGCTCGATGGCGTGCTGAAGCGGCTACGTGACGCGTCTCTGCGGGCGGCTGCGATGAACGTCGTCATCGGCGCCCAGATGCGAGATTATCTGGCTGGGCGTGGGATTCCTGAATCCAAGCTCTGCGTTATCGAGAACTGGGCGGACGGCGCGGCGATCCGCCCGAAGCCACGCACCGCCAGCCGCCTGCGTGAGAGCCTGGCAGTCGGGGACCGCTTCATCGTTTGCTACTCGGGGAATCTCGGCCGAGCCCACGAATTCAATACGGTGCTGGGGGCGGCGGTCGCCCTAGCCGCTCGAGCGTCCTCGCTCATGTTCCTCTTCATCGGCAGCGGCGCCAAGATGAATGCGTTGAAACAGGCGGTCGCCGGGCACGCACTCGACAATTTTCGCTTTCTGCCCTATCAGCCGCGCGCCGCCTTGGAGGACAGCCTGGCGGCGGCGGACGTCCACCTCGTGAGCCTGCTGCCGACGCTCGAGGGATTGATCGTGCCGAGCAAGCTGTACGGCATCCTGGCAGCGGGCAGGGCCGTCGTTTTCGTTGGCGACGCCGGGGGGGAGATCGCGCGCGTGATCCAACGCGCAGACTGCGGCCGGGTCATCCCGGTCGGCGATTCGGCGTGCCTCGCGGATGCCTTGATGCAAATGAGCGCGGATCTGGAGGGCTGCGCCGCCATGGGCGTTCGTGCGCACAGAATTTTTGGCGAGGAATTCAGTCTCGAGCGCGCCATCGAGCGCTGGACGGCCCTCATCGAGCGGTGCGCGTCATGAAATCGCAACGAATCGGCGATTAGCTACGCACTCTATGCTCAGCGTGATCAGCTTCATCGCCACGCATCCGCTGACCCGCACTGACAAGGTCGGCGCAGCGCTGCGCTTCGTCCAGTGGCAGATACGCAGCCGCCTCGCGTCCCGGCCGCTCGTGCACCCTTGGATCGGCGGCTCGAAATTCCTGGCTCGCTCGGGCGAGACCGGGCTGACCGGAAACATCTACGCTGGGCTCCATGAATTTGCGGACATGGGCTACTTGCTGCACGTTCTGCGCGCCGAGGATCTTTTCGTGGATATCGGCGCCAATGTCGGCTCCTATACCATTCTCGCGTGCCGTGCGATCGGGGCGCGAGGCTATGCCATAGAGCCGGTGCCGGAGACGTTTCGGCGGCTGCTCGCGAACGTGCGGTTGAACGGTATCGACGAGCGCGTCGTCTGTCTCAACGTCGGGGCAAGCTCGGAGAATGGCTTTCTTCACTTTACTACGGGCCTGGATACGACGAATCATGCCATGGCCGACGGCGATGAGCGCGCCACCACGACCCGAGTCGCTGTGTCGACGCTCGATGAGGTCTTGAAAGGGGAGTCGCCCGCCTTGATCAAGATAGACGTCGAGGGATACGAGACGCCGGTACTTCACGGCGCCTCGGAGACGTTGAGGAATCCGGCGCTTCATTCCGTGATCCTGGAGCTCAACGGCAGCGGAAGCCGTTACGGATTCTCCGAAGAGAAGATTCTCGCCATGCTCTTCGATCGAGGATTCAAGTCCTATACATACGACCCGTTCAATCGGCGCCTGATAGACTTGCAGGGCGCGAGCTTGCGGGAGGGGAACACCCTGTTCATCCGCAACGAGTCGCTGGTTCGCGAGAGATTGGCGAGCGCGGAGAAGTTCATTGTTCACGGGCGAGCCTTTTAGCCGCCGAGCATTCACTCGTGCCCAGCAAGTTTTACGGAATCCTCGCGGCGGGACGCGCCGCCTGCAGCGCGACGACGCAGCGCGCAAGGAAATGGGATGTGCAGCCAGGCGGCTTCTCGCGGAGCGCTATTCGGCGGGGCTGATCACGCGGCTCAGCGGACATCACGGTCGCGAGTAGATGTCCAGGTCATGTAATCAAGTTGTAACCTCCCGGAGGTTACCTACGATGCCGCGATGGGGGTGCGCTTGAGAGCGAATCGGTTTGCCTTATATGCCGGACTCAACGTGGTGTTCTGGTTGGTGGTCATGATCGCGCAAGCGATCGGAGCCTCGCCGGACCCGCGAATCCTCTATTTGATGCTCCTGTTTGCGATCTGCAGCGCGCCCCTCATCAAGCTCGACGGCCTCAATGGCCGGTATGCGCTGATCGCGATATTCGCTCTCGCGTATTTCGTCATGTTCGGCGTCGGCGATCTCTCCGCGCTGGCGCAGGGCGCAATCACTGATCGATCTCCGTCGGTTCTGAGCGAGACAGAAGCGGTAATTCTGGGGGGCGGCACGATTCTGTTTCTGTGCTACGAGTCGGTAGTTCTGATAAGCGACCTAACCGGTGCTGGGATCGCGTCGGCTTCTAGAGGCCGCGACTGGTCGAAGTACATGGTCCTGCGGGTCGGATTGATTATGTGGGCAATTGGTACGTACGCCACGTACAAATGGTACGTCTATATCGTGACCGATGAGACGAATGAAGCAGTGCGCAAGGGCCTGCAGAGCCTGACCCAATATCAAACGAGCGCCTATATCCTGGCCCAGATGATGCAGCCGCTGGGCATCCTGCTGATCGCCTATTTTTGGCGTATTTACCGCTCCCCGCTGGTGTGGGCGCTCATTCTCTTCATTTGCGCCCTGCAGGTGGTCATCGGATTCGTCGCCGATATCAAAGGACTGGCCATGCTCGGCGGGATTCTCGCGATCGTCACGATCGTGTTGATCGACGGCCGGATTCCGAAGCTTTGGCTCATCGGCGCATTGCTCTACGTATTGATCGTGTTCCCGGTGTTTCAGACGTATCGAGCCGAGATCGCCCACAACCGCGGCCTCGCGAGAACGACCGTCGTGGCGAACCTCGGCAGGGTGCTGGAGCTTACGCTTTCAGCGGACCGGCGTGTCAACAGCGGCCGCGATCGGGCGCAGACCTTTCTCGAGCGCTCCTCGTTGCTCGGCAGCGTGCAGACGATCGTCGAGAAGACGGGCAACGGCGTCGCATACCAGAGAGGCCATACCCTTTCGCCGATTCTCGCGACCTTCGTGCCGAAGATCGTATGGTCGGACAAGCCGGACATCCCGACGGGACAGATCATGAATAAAGAGTTTCACCTGACCGACAGCGACGATGTGTTCATCTCGCCGTCCCACCTGGGAGAGCTCTACTGGAACTTCGGCTGGCCGGGTGTGATCGCCGGCATGGCGCTGATCGGTAGCATCATGGGAGTCATAGGTAGCCGCTTCAATCTGGCGCAAGGTAAAACGGTGACCCGTTTACTGGTCACGGTCGTCACGATTAAGCAGGTGGTGGTCGGCTTCGAGAGCTCGATAGCGGTGATTTACGTCGTCTGGCTGCGATCCCTGGCCGGAATCGGTCTGTTGCACTTGATCTTCGCGCGCACGTCGGTCGTCGCGATATGGGGGAGGTGGGAGGGCGCCAAGGTCCCGTCCAGCCTTCCGGCGCAACCCGGATCGGCAAGACCCTTTCCCAATTTGCTGAGCTGAGATGAGCTGGGAACTCTCAAGCTTCCGGTGAGATCGCCGATGAGCTCATCGAGCATATCCGGTGCGGGCGGCAGCGCGGACTCGCACGTCATCGGGTACCGGCCCGACGTGGACGGACTGCGGGCCATCGCGGTTCTGGCTGTGGTCTTCTATCACTTATCGAGGCAGGGGCTCGCCGGGGGCTATCTCGGCGTGGACATGTTTTTCGTGCTGTCCGGCTATCTGATCACCGCGATCATCTGGCGCGAAACGCAGGAGGGGCGATTCTCGATCGTGCGGTTCTACGATCGGCGCATCCGCCGGATAGTACCTGCGCTGTTACTGGTGCTGGTGACAACGACGGCGGTCTCGGCGGTTCTGCTGCTGCCGTCCGATTTGGTGGGCTACGCCAAGAGTCTGCTGGCCACGCTGATCTTCTGCGCGAACGTCTATTTCTGGCGCGACACGAACTATTTCTCGGCAGCTGCGGAGCAGAAGCCGCTGCTTCACCTCTGGTCTCTCGGGGTCGAAGAGCAATTCTACATCTTGTTTCCGCTCATCTTGATTCTACTGGCGCGCTGGTGTCCCCGTCGCGCACTGTTCGTGGTCGCCGGGCTCAGTATCGTATCGCTGGTCGCCGACATGATGGCGCTGCGCACGGGCAACGGCTTGCCGGCCTTCTTCTTGCTGCCCACGCGGGCATGGGAGCTCGGAGTCGGCGCTTGCATTGCGCTGCTGCCATCGGCGCCGGCTCCGCGCGAGCGGACAGCGGATCTGCTCGCAACCTTCGGCGCACTGCTCGTCGTCGGCGCGTTGGTCCATCCACTGGACTCGTACTGGTTCTTTCCGGTGGGGCTCCCCGCCGTCGTCGGAACCGCTTTGCTCATCGTTGCCGGAAATCAAGAGATCCCCCTGGCAAATCGGCTGCTTCGGCTGCGCGCAGTCGTGTTCGTCGGGTTGATCTCCTACTCGCTGTATCTGTGGCACTGGCCGGTCATCGTATTGAGTCAATACTATCTGGTGCGCCCGTTCACGCCACTCGAGATGGCGGGAGCACTCGGACTGATGGGCGCGTGCGCCGCCCTTTCATGGCGGTTCGTAGAGCGTCCGTTCCGCAGCAAGACCCTACCGACGAGGAAGGTTCGGCTGGTCGCGGTCACGGGCGCCCTTGCGCTCGCGGCCGCCGCGGTCGCGTTCCTCGCTGAAAAAGGGCTGCCGGGGCGGCTGAGCGCAGAGGCAGCAGTGCTGAACCAAGCCGTGGACACCAATTACCGGTGCGCATTGGGCGACTACCTCGCATTCGGCGCGTCGCGTGCGTGCACGTTGAACCTCCCCTCGCTCCGGCCTGCCGACGCGGAGGTCGTCCTCCTGGGAAACTCGCACGCGCAGATGTACGCGCCGGTCTGGGCCTCGATACTCGCAGAGCGCGGTCAGGCAGGCCTTCTGGTGCCTCTCAATGGATGCCTGCCAACGGTTGAGGCGAACATCAGCACGCCCTGCGTGGATAGCGCAAAGTCCAATTTGGACGAGCTATCCAAGCTCACCCGCGCCCGGACGGTCATCATCGGATTGAACTGGGACCATGGAGCGAACGATTTGCTCGACCCGAACGGTCGCACTCTCGACAACCGAGACGATCGGTCATTCGAGCATGCGCTCGATGATCTGATCGACCGCCTCCAGGGCATGGGCAAGCGGGTCGTTCTCATCGGACCGATCGCGAAGCCCGGCTGGTCCGTCGCGTCGGTGCTCAGCCGGCAAATTGCCTTCGGCCATGAGGCCGATCACCGCACGTTCTTGCCCGCGTCGGATTTCGAGCACCGATTCGGGGCCTTGATACGACATTTCGCCGCGAGGAACGACATCAGCTTTGTGCGTCCCGACGAGGTGCAGTGTCCCGCCGATCGCTGCTACTACGTGCTCGATGGACGCTCACTCTTCGCGGATGACGATCATATCGCAACGGCGGAGCTGCCCAGATTCCGGGCAATTTTCGAGGCCGCGCTTCCACCGGTCAAGGAGTGATAGTCGACAAGGTCGTGAGCTCCAAGTCATTCATCGTGTCTGACACTCACACGAATCCGGGGCGGAGGACGGGCAGACCTTCACCGAGTCGACACCGCCTGCGCCGAGCGGCGTGGATACACTCTTGCATGAGTTGGCGTAAAGCACCGTCCGCCATGCGATTTCGTAGTCCGGAAACGCAATGGCGATTCGCGGATAGCCTTTGCCGCAAATCGGCAACGCTCTCCCACCCTCGATGTCGGATATCGAGTTGTGCTGGATGATGAGATTGTCGCTCAGGGGCCACCGATGGGGCGGAGGCCCCGCATACCAAGAGTCGAGCTGGGAGATCGCGCCGCTGTGCAGCGCATCGGCATGCCGGATGACGTTGTGAGATATCGAGACGCCGAACCCGAGCGTGGGAGGGGCCGCCTCACTCCACGGCGCCGCGCCGGCGCCGACTGTAATTCCCGAAGCGCTGCAATCGGTGGTCCAGTCATACTCGCCGTCGACGAGATTCGCGCGTATATCGAGAAACGATTGAAACAAGCTCTGCATGGTGCAGTCGGGGCAGGGGTGTTCCGGCAGCAGATAGGCCTGCTGAGCAAAGATGCCGTCCGAATCGTATTGCCGATTGCCGGCGATCACCGAATCCGCGCTCTGCGCCCACATGACGATCACGCCGGCGTCGTGACGGCTGCGATTGCTCTTTAGGCACAGCGGTTTGCGGTTATCGATCGTATTGTCGAGCACGTAGAGCTGCCAGAACTCGCGCCCGACGGCGATGAGCGTCTGCTCTGGAGCCGGTACGACGTCCCAGTCGGGAGCCACTCGGATGGTCGTCACATGACTCGTCGGATCCGTGGTATAGCCCGTGATCTTGCGCGTTTGACCGATTCCCGGTCCGGCAACGACCTGCATCCAGTGACCGATGTAGTAACTCGCGATCGGCACGTCGCGGTCGTTCTGTCTTGCGGCGAGCGGCGCCGCCACATCGACGCTCGAAGTCGTGGCGCGTACCACGGCCTCAGCGTGTTTGAATGCGAACGTGTTGGCGTTCGTGTCGAAGGCGAAGGCTTCGCCATCGCCGATCTTGTCGCCCGTACAGGTCGCCGTATTTTGCGATACCAGCACTTTCTCGATGTCGTTATCCATATTCCAGAAGAAGGCCGCCCGCCAACCTCGCGCATCGTCCGGCGAATAAAGATAGTCGGTCGCGGCGCCATCGGCCGTGTTGCCGCTGAAATCGACCCGGTCCCCGGCGCCCAGCTCACTCGCGAGCGCTCCCGTCTTCTCGATGGGATCCAACTTGCTGCCGGGCTTGAACAGGTTGTAAGAGATGACGGAATCGTCGATTCGATACTTGTTGATCATGTTGAATCGGTTTCCGGCGAGCTCGAGCGCGGAGCTGAATGCGCCGAACGTATTGTGGGTCACGAACAGGTGACTGATCGGCAGTCCGCCATTGCCGATGGCGACCATGGTCTTGTCGAAGACGTTGCCGGTGATGACCACGCCGTCGACGGCCGGAGTTGCGGAAGACGCGTCGGAATGGGACGCGGCTCGCTCGAACTGCTCACCGATCTTGAGAAAAGGCCCTGCGCGATCTCGCGCCTGATACTCTTTCAGGTCGCTGAAGGTGATGCCGGTGACCTCGTTGTGGCCGAGCAGCGTCAATGCCGCCGCGGCGGGTGCACGGGCACTCCACTCGGGATGTCTCGCCAATCGAGTGGTCGCGGTGCCGGCGCCCTTGAGGTTCACCCCGGTCGGCACCACGATGCCCTCGTCGCCGATCAGTCCCGCCTGGCCGCTGTCGATGAGGTCCCAGGTTCCAGGCTCAAAGTAGACCGATCCCCCTCCCTCGCTCTTGGCGGCTGCGATCGCGCGCAGGATGCAGGCGGTATCGTCGGCGCCGTCATCCGGACGGCAGCCCCCGTACCGGGAATCGCTCACGGAAAAGTCCTTCGATTGCGGGGGATCCGACAGCACCTCGAGCCATTGCCCAGGCACTTCCAGCCAAGGCGCCCCGTCGCGGGTGAACTCGACCCGATAGCGGCCGGGTCGAAGCAAGTCGGGCATGCGCAAACGAGCGACGTGCTGCTCGAGGATCTCGGACGAGCGGTCGTCCAGGACGGCGTCGCCCGTGAAGCGTTGCGGGCCGCTCAGCCTGAGCCGGACCGTGCGTCCGGGAAGCGGCGCCAGGTTGCGTCCGACGATCTTGAGCTCTCGCGGCAACGAGGCGAGCCTCGCGGAGGCGTAAAGATAGGCGGGAGTGAACCAAAGCGGACGGGCGTCGTTGATCGTGAGCGGCCGGCTCCACTCGCCGTGGGCCGTGCGTACCCAGAGCGCATAAGGCTGCGCGGCGCGCAAATTCATCGGCAGCTTGATCGTCAAGGAGTACGGTACGCCGGCGCTGCTCACCGTAACTGCGTAGCCCGCATCCGCGGTCGGCCGACTCGGAACCTCGGCCGGCACGGCGGGCACTGGAGTGCCTTCCTCGACGGCGCGATAGATCACTACGTCGTCCGGCGCGAGCCCATAGCCCGCCAAGAGCAGCAAGTCGTCCGGATCCGCGCGCTGCGGACTCTCGTAAGCGGGGTTGCGGTACAGCGCCGGCGGTGCCGCCATGGCGCCCCCACCGGCCATCAGGAGAAGGAGCGCGGTCCAACGAATCGCTTCTTTTCGCTTGTCACTTGTCATTCGACGGAAAAGAAGCACGCCTAAGATGAGGGGTTCGATGGTCGATACCGAGGTTCCGAGGCGCCATGCGGCTGCCCAAGTTGGCAATCATCACTACGCACCCGATACAGTACTACGCACCGGTGTTCCGCACTATTGCCGCATCCGGTGCGCTCGATCTGCGAGTGTTCTACACCTGGTCGCAAGCGGCGGGGAACGGCGTCTTCGACCAAGGGTTCGGCGCGGAGGTGAAATGGGATATTCCGCTGCTCGACGGGTACGCCTCGCAGTTCGTGCCCAACGTCGCCCGGCGCCCCGGGACCGATCACTTTCGCGGCCTAATCACGCCGACGCTCGTGCAAGAGATAGAGGCGTGGCGGCCGGACGCCGTGCTCGTCTACACATGGAACTCCGTATCCCATTTGCATGCCCTACGGCACTTCAAAGGCAAGGTGCCGGTGCTGTTTCGCGGCGATTCGACACTCATCGACGGACGCACCCGGTGGCGTGCGGCCCTTCGGCGGCTGGTCCTGACGTGGGTCTACAGCCACGTGGACGTGGCACTCGCGGTGGGCAGCAACAATCGCGATTACTTCAGATGGTGTGGCCTGCCCTCGCATCGTATCGCGCTGGCCCCGCACTCCGTCGACACGAGCCGCTTCGCGGCCGACTCGCCGGCGCAGGAGGACCGTGCGGCGGCGTGGCGCCAGGAGCTCGGCATCGGCCCCGACGCCATCGCCTTTCTATTTGCAGGGAAATTGCAGAGTAAGAAAAATCCGCACCTGCTCCTTGATGCTTTCAAGAGCTTGAATGACGGATCGCACTTGATATTCGTCGGCAATGGCGAGCTTGAAAACGAGCTCAAGAGCCGAGCGGCATCCCTGACCAACATTCATTTCTTGCCGTTCCAAAATCAGACGGCGATGCCTGCCGTTTACCGCCTCGGGGACATTTTCGTGCTTCCCTCGCAGGGCCCTGAGGAGACCTGGGGATTGGCACTGAATGAGGCCATGGCGAGCGGCCGGGGTGTGATCGCGAGCTCCAAAGTCGGCGGGGCGCGCGATCTCGTTCACCCGGGCGAAAACGGATGGGTGTTCGAATCGGGAGATCAAAAAGGGCTGGAGGATATCCTGCGCCGCGCCGTCGCCGGCGGCCGGGCCCTCCTTCGTGCGCTCGGTCGCACGGCACAGGAGCAAAGCGTTCATTGGTCGACGGAGGTTAGCGCGCGCCGGATCACGTCCGCCGTGCTTGCATGTTCCGCTCGCGAATCGGGCTGATCCGGCAACTCGACGAATGTCACCAACACATTCATTTCAATTTGATGACCGCTCGCGCGAAAGCGCGCCGGGTCGACGAATTTTCGTCGCCGTTGCGCGAATGTCATCTGACGTCGATATACCGTCCGCTACGATGAGCAGGTAGGGAGAGCGATTCGAATGTACGTAGTCACGGGCGGCGCCGGCTTCATCGGCTCCAACATCGTCGCGTCCATAGCCGCCCGCGGCCAAGAAGTGGTGGTTTGCGATTGGTTACGGAGCGATGGGCGCTGGCGCAACTTGGCGAAACACGAGATCGCGGAGATCGTCGCGCCGGAGAGACTGCTGGATTGGCTGCGCAGCAACCGCGCGGGCGTCGAAGCGGTCATCCACATGGGCGCGATCAGCGCGACGACCGAGACGGATGTCGATCTGATCGTCGACCGCAACGTGCGGGCCACTCTGGATCTGTTGCGCTGGTGCACGGAAGCACAGATCCGGCTGATCTACGCGTCGTCCGCCGCAACGTATGGCGATGGTCGTGCCGGCTTCGACGACGAGTTCGGCTGCGAGGCGCTTGCCCGGCTGCGCCCTCTCAATGCCTATGGGTGGAGCAAGCACGTCGTCGACCGACGCATTGCACGGCTCGCCCGGGAGACGCAGCCCCTGCCGCCGCAGTGGGTGGGGCTGAAGTTTTTCAACGTCTACGGACCCAACGAATATCATAAAGGCTCGATGCAAAGCGTCATCGCAAAGAATTACGCGCTGGTCCGTGATGCGCGACCGCTGCATCTGTTTCGCAGCTACCGCTCGGATTATGTCAACGGCGGCCAGTTGCGCGATTTCATCTATGTGCAGGACTGCGCCGACGTCGTGCTCTGGCTGTTGGATCATCGGGAGGTTTCCGGTCTTTTCAATCTAGGCACGGGCAAGGCGCGTACTTGGCTGGATCTGGCCCACGCCATGTTCGATGCGGCGGAGCAACCGAGGCGCGTCGAGTTCATCGACATGCCTCCTGGATTGAGCGAGCAGTACCAGTACTTCACGGAGGCACGCATGGAACGGCTGCGCTCGGCGGGGTACGACCGGCCGTTCACCGCTCTGGAAGAGGGCATCAGGCAATTCGTCCGGAATCATCTTGCCACGAAAGACCCGTACCGTTGAGTCCGATGACACGCAGGACACACGCAATATGCTGAAAGAACACCGGGACCGGGCGCAGCAGCTTTCCGAGACCGAGCAGTTGCTGCGAGGCGAGCTCGCCGAGCATCGCAGCGCCTTCGAGTCGACGGCGCAAATGTTGAGCGGACCGTTCGCCGAGGCGCTCGGGATCCTCGAGCGCAGCGTGCGCTACGGCGGCAAGCTATTGCTCTTCGGCAACGGCGGCAGCGCCGCCGACGCGCAGCACATAGCAGCCGAGCTCATCATCCGCTACAAAGCGGATCGGGCGTCCATCTCCGCCATCGCGCTCACGACAGACTCGTCCACGCTGACGGCCTGCGCAAACGACCTGGGTTTCGAGGCCCTGTTCGAGCGCCAGATCGAAGGTCTCGGGCGCAAGGGCGATGTCGCCATCGGCATCTCGACGTCCGGCAACAGCCCGAATGTATTGAGAGGTCTTGACCGCGCCCGATGCATGGGATTGCTGACGGTCGGTCTGACGGGCGGCACGGGTGGTAAAATGGTGGGGCTGTGCGACGCGCTGATCGTGGTTCCCTCGTCCGTGACGGCACGGATCCAGGAGATGCATATCATGATTGGACACGTCTTGTGCAAGGCCTTGGAGCGGAGCCTCGGTCTCGTCGAATCATGAAATTCGACACTGCATTTCAGGTTCTGAACCGGTTCCACGCGGCGCGCGTGCTCGTGCTCGGCGACGTCATGCTCGATCGATTCGTGTATGGATCGGTGGAGCGGATATCGCCCGAAGCACCGATACCTGTGGTCAACGTCGAACGGCAGTCGGACATGCCGGGTGGCGCCGCCAACGTCGCGCGCAACATCGCTGCGATGGGTGCACGCGCACTGCTACTTGGGGTGGTGGGCGAGGATCCGTCGGCGGAGGACCTGCAAGCTCAGCTCGCCCTCATGCCCAGCATCGAGATGCACCTGGTCACGGATCCTTCGCGCGTGACCTCGGTCAAGACTCGCTACGTCGCGGATGGCCAACAGGTCATGCGCGCCGACCGCGAAAGCCGTCTCCCTCTCGCGGCGCCCATCGAGAAGGTCCTTCTCGAGGAATACCGCGAAATGATGGCCGAGACCGAGGTCATCGTGCTATCGGATTACGCAAAAGGCGTCCTGTCCGATTCGGTCACTCGGGCAGCGATCGCCATGGCCCGTAGCGCGGGCAAGACCGTGATCGTGGATCCCAAGGCAAGGGAGTTCAGACGATACCGGGGTGCCACCATACTCACGCCCAATCGACTGGAGCTGCAAACCGCCTGTGGATCCGAATGCGCGACCGACGAACAGGTAGCCGCCGCAGCGCGCGGTATCCTCGAGCAGAATATCTGCGATGTCATGGTCGTCACTCGAGGCAAGGACGGAATGTCCGTCATCGAATCCGACGGCGCGACCGCACATCTGCCGACGGCCGCGCGGCAGGTCTTCGACGTATCGGGGGCCGGCGACACGGTGGTGGCGACGATCTCGCTCGGTCTTGCGGCCGGTGCCGGAGTCGCGGACGCCGCGGCGCTCGCGAATACGGCGGCCGGTATCGTCGTCGGCAAGCGCGGCACGGCAACCGTTACCACGGGAGAGATGATAGCTGCGCTGACGCCGTTCGATGGGCGCGGGGATCCGCAAAAAATATTCGGTCTGGATACGGTGCTGCAGTTGGCCAGGGCCTGGCGCGAGCAGGGCCTGAAAATCGCCTTCACGAACGGCTGCTTCGACCTGCTGCATCCGGGGCACATCTCGCTCCTTGAGCAAGCTCGACTCAGCGCGAATCGCCTGATCGTCGGCCTGAATGCGGATCTCTCGATCCGGCGCTTGAAGGGACCGGATAGGCCGATACAGAGTGAAGTGGCCCGCGCGATCGTGCTCGCCGCGGTGAAATCCGTGGATGCGGTGGTCATCTTTCAGGAAGACACTCCCATCCGCCTGATCGAGGCTCTCGAGCCGGACGTGCTGGTAAAGGGCGCCGACTATGCCGTCGATCAGGTCGTCGGCGCGGAGTTCGTGATCAGCCATGGCGGCAAAGTGGTGCTTGCAGAGCTCTTGTCGGGTCACAGCACGACCAACACCGTCAAGCGTGTCGCTCGGTCGACCGGCACGTGAGCGCGTCCGACAGGGTGGTCATTCTCGATCGCGATGGAACGGTCGTGATCGACCGGGGATATCTCAGCGACCCGGCCGGCCTGGAGTTCGAGCCGGGAGCGGTCGAGGGACTGAGATTGCTGAGTGCCGGCGGTTACCGGCTAATCGTCGTGACCAACCAATCCGGGGTGGGAAGAGGGTTCTTTACGCTGGATCAGCTGCACGCCATGAATGCACGCTTGACCGTCATGGTGGAGTCGGCCGGCGCGCACCTCGAGCGCATCTACTTTTGCCCGCACGCGCCCGACGCCAATTGCGATTGCCGAAAGCCATCGCTCGGCCTGCTGAGGCTCGCAGCGGCGGAGCTGGGCTTTGATCCGGCCGCAGCGGTCGTGATAGGCGACAAGGAAACGGACGTCGAGTTCGGACATCGCGCCGGAGCGACCACGGTACTCATCGCCGCTGCTCCGCCTGAGCCGAATTCAAGCGCCCGACCCGACATGGTGGCCCGCAGCTTACTGGAGGCCGCAAAAGCGCTGACCTCGTCGCGCGCCGGCGCGCGTTGAACGAGCGTCGTCTACGACCCTGCCTTTTCGACCGCATGAGCCCTGATCGTTCCGAGCGCCGACCGAATTTCATCCGCCACCCGCTGCACGCGGATCTCTCGAATTCCTCTGGGTTCCTGGATGACGCGGTGACCGTCGCCGAAGGGATACCATTGACGGGGACGATTGAGATTGCCAAACAGGGCAACGCACGCGGTTTGCTGCGAAGCCGCCAGGTGCATCGGTCCGCTGTCGTGGCAGATTAGGAGCCGACAGCGGCGCAGCACGCCGGCCGTTTCCCGCGGCGTCAGGGTTCCGCATAGGTTCAGCACGCGTCCGCGCCAGGGTCGTGACACTTCCGTGCCGATCGCATGCTCGTCGGGCGCCCCCACGACGACCAGCGTCATATCCGGGTAATCTCCTGCCAACGACTCCACCAATGCCGCCCAGTTCTCGGCGCCCCAATTCTTGGCGGCGATTTTCGCCCCGGGCGCGATCGCCAGAAGGGACGGAGAGCCGGATGGCGACTGCGCCGCTTCGTCGGCTTTCGACAATTCCGCGGGCGAAAGCCGTAGATCCCAGTTGGGCGGCGATAGGCTGACGGGTGCCACTTGGCGCAACGTCCGCGCAAGCCGCGCCGCCTCAGGCTCGAGCTCGAGCGTCCCGGGGTCGACGGAGCAGTTCCGCAAATCCCTCGTCCATGGGACGCCCACTATTCTCGGAATGCCGGCGGCCTTGAAGAAGAGGAGATCACGGTAAACAGCACGCGCGCTCAACCGCTCAGCCAGATAGATCATCATCGCGGGCCGAAGCTTGCGCAGCTCCCGATTCAGAGCGAGCGCGCCTTTCAGATGGAGATCCCCTACCGGGTAGTAGATGGCTTCATCGATCAACCCGGTGCCGGCAAGTACGCTCTCCGCGGATGATGCTCGAATCGAGGTGAGGGCATTCGTGAGAAGCACGCGACGATACGTCGAAAAGGTATTCGCAATAGCATGAAAACATGGCAGGGCGACGACAGTGTCACCGATGCTGCCGAGCCGAAATATCAACAGGCAATCCCGACGGTCGTCGTCCACGATCAATGGGCCTTGGGGGAATGTGATAGCGTGCGCGCGTGTTTAGTTTGAATATCCACCGCCCGGCGCGTCAAGGAAATGCCGGTAGCACCTTATGATCGACGTCGTTCTGGACTGCATCATTTTCGACCTACAGGCGAGCGGTGGTGTTTCGAGGTACTGGGTCAACTTGATCTTCGGACTGGCGCAGTTGCCCGAGCCGCCCCGTCTGCATCTTCTCATAGCCGAGGACGCTAATTCCGAATCGGCACGGCAGGTGATCGAGTTGGCACGCCGCAATTCTGCTCTGGAACTATACCCTTACGAAAGCCGGCTTCTGGAGCGAATCAGGCAACCCGAGATCCCGAAGGATTTGGCGGCCCGTGCGGTTTTCCACAGCAGCTACCACCGATCTGCCGCGCGTATGCCGAACGTTCTCACCGTCCATGATTTTACCTACGAGGAAAGGGCGGGCGGGTGGCGCGCGTTCGCGCAGCACTGGCAGAAATCCCAGGCAATCGGGCGCAGTTCAACCGTCGTATGCGTGTCCGAGAGTACGCGGCAAGACTTCAGGCGCCGATTTCCGGCGTACCGTCAGAGTCCGGTGGAAGTCATACATCACGGCGTAGAACCGCATTTTGCACCGGACCCAAACCCGGCGAGCGGCCTGCGCGATCAGCCGGAATACGTCCTGTTCGTGGGAAGGCGCGACCCGTACAAAAACTTTTGGCTGGTGGTGGAGGCCGTCAAGCAGCTGGGCACATTGATGCTGACCATCGTCGGTCCGCCCTTGTCCATCGACGAACAAACCCGGCTGGATTTGGAAATCCGGGGCCGATATAGCATTCGATCCCACGTGGACGACGTGCAACTCGTCAATCTCTATCGTAATGCGTTCGCTCTCGCCTTTCCTTCCCGGTACGAGGGATTCGGATTCCCGGTGATCGAGGCGATGGCCTGCGGCTGCCCGGTGGTCGCCCTCAACATCTCGAGCATACCGGAAGTCGCCGGGGACGCGGCGATACTGCTGGACGCCGATGCCCCGGAGTTACTCGTCGCGGCGCTCGAGGATATCCGAAGCGTCGGGGCGCGCGAAGCCTTGGTCCGGAGAGGAATGGCGCAAGCAGCGCGATTTTCCTGGGCCGATGCCGCCGCGAAGTATTTTGCCTTATATGCCAAGTTGAGTTCGAGCGGCGCATCCGCCTGAGGTTCCGCGGAAATCAAACGGTCAGAATCCGCTGATAAGTTGAGCAATCAACTTCAAGGAGCGCTGCCATAGACGTGCCAGAAATTTACGCCGGCGTCGAGCGAGTGACAGCGCACGCTCCAGCAACACACCGGTCCGTGCTACGGACCCACGCCTTCACGATCTTCTGCATCGCCACGGCGGCTGCTTCGTTCGTGATCGACGCTTTCCTGCTACCGCCGAGCTTCGGTGCAACGGACATCTATTATTTCAAGGATGCGGGCATCAATTTCGCCGAGGGCCTTGGGCTGGTTTCGCGTTTCACGTTCGGCAACCCTACGTTCGAGTACCACTCTTACTCGCAGTATCCACCGGTCTACCCCCTGCTGTTCGGCCTCTTCGTGAAAGTGTTTGGAGCCTCCGTTCTTTCAAATCAGGTATTCAACTCGACAATTGCCTTGTGCACGGCCGTCGCCGCTTATTTCGTATTCAGACCTCTTCTGGCCTTGAGCTCTTCCAAGGCCGCCGCATGGTTGCCTTTTGCGGTATTCGCGCTCCTGGTGTTCATCGGCTATTTTCACGCGGAATACGATCGGCCCGATAGCCTGGGCGTGGCGCTCGGTCTCCTGGCCTTGATTCTGGTCGGCAAGAGCAAGTCAATGCGTGCGGATGTCGCCGCAGGCTGCGCTTGCGCGTTGGCCCTCATCATCTCGCCGTTTGCGGGAATATGGTCATCGGTCGCCGTTGCAATCGTCGTCGTGGCCGACGCTGTGTTGGCCCAAGAGCCTACCCGCGTCCCGGCGCGCATAGGGTTCATCGCCGCGGGTGCGGTGCTGACGCTGGCGGCAGCGGCTAGTTTGATCGCGATATTTTTGCCGGGCTGGTTCGACGCCTTTGCCGGCGTTGCGACGGGTTCGAAGACGCAGAACGAGACGGGCGGCGGCTATTTCGTCGCTCTGTTGCACGGCGATTACAAGGCCTGGGCAAGCGGCATCCCGTGGAAGCACCCCGAATTCCTCATGACGGTAGGCAAGCTTCTCATGGTGCAAATACCCTTGCTCGTCGCGGCGATCAGGGAAGCACGAATCGGCGAAGGTCGATTCCAGGGCCTCGGCATCGTGGTCCTCTTGGCGGCGAGCCCCCTCTCGATCGTGCTGTCACCGTATCAGCTCAACTACGTTGGAATGACGGCCGCGCTGCTACTTGCCGGTGCCGCCTGCCTGGCGATCAGGATGGCGCCACGCGTGCGCACCGGCTACGCGACCGCAATCTTCGCCGGATTGTTCCTGATGGGCTGTACGTGTCTGCCGCTGCACCTTCAGCAAATGGTAGTCCGCGGCGGCGCGCACGATTCGCTCATCCGCGCGCGCACGTATATTGCACTTAATAGACATACCTACCAGTCGAGCGGCAAGTTTATTGCGGTCGCCTCGCAGACCTACATGCTTTGGCGCGAATCCGGGGTTCGGCCGCTGACCTTGGGCTATTCGGGATTTGATGCTTCGGACAACCGGCGAGTGCTGAGCTGGATCGCGGCTGCCTACCCGGGGTCGGGCAAACCGTCCGAGCCGCAGAAACCCAAATGGCTGAGCCAAGAGGAGTATGCGCTCGACTTTCAGCCGCAGCTGCCTCAGCCGGCTAAGTTTCTCGATCTGTGGACATCTCACAGTAGCGAAACTTGGGAGAGTGCTATTTATCGTCGCGTCGATGACGCGCATCGGTAACACTGCCGACACGAATCGACCCTTACAATCTCGCGATGGAAGAAGTCGATGCCCCCGCACTCAAGCCTCAAGGACGATTCGCCGACTATCTGGCAATTGCACGCTTCGATCACAGCACGAAGCACGTGTTCATTCTGCCCGGAATGCTGCTCGCGTATCTGCTGCGGGGCGTGCATACCGCCTTTTTGTTCGAGCATATCGTTCTCGGTCTGGCCGCAGCGATCTGTATCGCGTCGGCGAACTACGTCATCAACGAGTGGCTCGATCGAGAATTCGACAAATTTCATCCGACCAAGTCCGATCGCTCGGCAGTGCGGCGAGAGCTGACCAGATCCTTCGTGATGCTCGAATGGATCGGCTTCGTCGCACTCGGCTTGACGTTCGCATATCTCGCTAACAGGATCACCTTCGCCCTCGCTTGCCTGTTCGCGCTGCAGGGCATCGTATATAACGTTGCTCCGCTTCGCTTGAAGGACAAGCCGTTCCTGGATGTCATATCGGAGTCGGTAAACAATCCGCTGCGCCTCATGATCGGCTGGGCGATGATTGACCCCGCGACGCTCCCGCCCGGCTCGATCATCCTCTGTTACTGGGCCGGTGGAGCATTCCTGATGGCCGCCAAGCGGCTTTCGGAATATCGCCAGATCGTCGCATCCCACGGTAAGGCGTTGCTGGCGCGTTACAGGGCGAGCTTCGCGGGTTATACCGATGTGTCCTTGACGGTCTCCTGCCTGCTCTACGCAATGCTGTCGAACTTTTTCCTGGCAATCTTTCTGCTCAAGTATCGAATCGAGTACTTACTCATGATGCCTGTGGTCATGACTCTATTCGGTCACTACCTGTCGATCTCGATGCACCCGGACTCCTCGGCGCAAAGGCCGGAGAAGCTGTTTCGCGAGCGGGGGTTGATGGCGATCGTCGCCGCGCTCATTTGCATTTTCGCGCTCGCGACCTTCGTAGATATGCCTTTTCTCGCGGCGCTGACTCAGCAGCAGTTCATCTCATTGCCGTGAACGAGCGGCGCGAAGACGGCCCAATCGATTGGGATCGCGTCGCAATGTCGGGATCCCGTCGGTCATTAGCGCATACCGGCGTATTCGCGGGCGGCCGCCCGCTATCCCGGCGTGCCCGAATTGTTCGCCGCGATCAAGCGGACGGGGGCGACCATCGGTATATTCCGACTACGCGGGGCACGCAAAGTTGGCCGCTCTCGGGCTCGAGGCGGATCTGGTCAAGAGTGCATCAGACGACGGGATAGTCGTATTGAATCCCAGAGGATTTGCAGTGCATCATGCGGGAGACCGGCGCTATCCCGGCCGACGCCGATCACGATTGGAGATCGGCCGGAGCGCGATGGTCTGGCCGCGAGGCGGGCTGGCGCTCGATGCCTGATCCGTTCCTTGCGCACATACGCGGGCTGGCGAACATTCGCGAGTTACCGCTCCCCGCTCTTTGCGCCGTTGTTCCACGACTAGCGTGATGCTACTCAAGTTTTCCGGCTATCTTGTCAGCGGGGGCATCGCTGCGGTATTTGACGCCGGGGGATTTGCGCTGCTACACCAAGCCGGCATTCCCACCGCGATCGCGGCGGTGACCAGCTTTCTCGTGGCGGCGGTGGTTAATTTCCAATTGAGCAGCAACTTCGTCTTCATGCAGGCACCGTCCAAGCGCAGTTTCGCGCTTTTCCTTTCCATGGCTACGCTGGGCCTCGGCATAAACGCCGGGCTGACGGTCGCCATATCGAATGCAGTCGGTCTGGCGCCCGAGTTCGCAAAGATCATCGCCATCGGGGTGACGTTTATCGTCAACTTTCTGTTGAACTATTTCGTGGTGTTTCGCGCTCGCGCACGGCGTTAGCGCGATTCGGCGGCGACAGTCGATTCGGCGCCGGTCTCTACCCGAATCCCGCCGCGGATGCCATCCGGCGTTTGGCAGCGATGCTGCGGATCATCAACAACGGCAGCAGCAGTTCCGCGAAAGCGAGCGCCAGAGCCGCGCCATTGGCGGAGAATTCCCAGACCAATCCGGGCAGGACGACGAGATTCAACAATCCCACCGTGAGATAAATGCGAGCGAGCGGTTTGGTGAGGGCGTTGTTGACCATCACGTATTCGGCGAGCAAGGTCGCGGCGGTCAAGCATGCCGGCATGATGCAGAGGATTCGCGTTACGGGCACCGCGTCGGCATACCCCTTGCCGCCTATGACAGAGACGATGTAGGGCGCGAAGATCGCGAGCAGTGCCGACGCAGCCGCGATGGCCGGCATCAATAGCCGCGCGACGCGGGTGACCAGAGCCCAGGCCTGTGCGGGGTCCTTGCTGAAGAGCATGCTGACGCGGGGGTATACCGCCTGAATCACCGGGAAAACGAGGCTCTGCAATGCATATACGAGCTTAAAACCGACGCTATAAACGGCCACTGCCTGTGCGCCGGACATCAATCCGAGAACGAAGGTGTTGGTGTGTGCATACAGGGCCGCCGATGCGCCGACGATGAACATGTGCCACCCTGACGCCAATGCCGCCCGGATATCGCGGAGAGTCGGGCGTACGAAGATCGATGGGCCTATGGGGCGTCCGAGACATTTTGCGGCTATGACGCCGGCGAGTTGCGGGGCCGACATGATGAATGCCGCAACCAGCGTGTCCGACGCGGAATGGACCAAGGTGATCAGGGCCAGCGCAGTGACGATCTTCGCCATGGCTTGGATGACGGCGGTCTCTCTCAGCCGTTCCAAGCCTTGAAAGTACCATTGAGGGAAGACCACGCCGCCGAGAGGTAGTGCCGCGCAACAGGCGACTACCGCCCACGACGACCGGAGCGCGGGGGTCATCAGGATGACGACGGCAGCGGCGAGGATACTCGCGAGAAATAGAATCAACTTAGCCGCCATGGTCGACCAGTAGATCCGAGCGACTGCAACGGCATCGTCGCGGGCTATCGAGATATCTCGAGCGGCCGTCAGGTTGAATCCATAGTCCGTGACCAGGACTGCGTATCCCATCAATGCCTGTGCAAACATGATGGCGCCGTAGCTTTGAGGGCCCAACGTGCGCAGCAGGTAGGGAATCAGAAGCAAGGGCACGAGATAGTTCAAGCCCTGCACTGCATACAGTGACAGAGCGTTGCCCACGAGCGGCCGCCGCCATAGCCGGGTCAAGCTGAGGTTCATGAACGAAGCGCGGTGGATCGCATCGGCCTTGTCATTGGACACATCAGTATGCTGCGCGCAGATGACAGGACGAATACTGGGCCCCCGAGGGGTCCCGCCGGCACATGGGATAGGGGCTTGAATGTGCCTCTGGTCCGATGCGCCGGCATTCGTGAGCCGCCTACGTCACCTCCCTGAAACATATTGACGGTATCAAGTGTGCCCCATCCCCGGTGCACATCGACCGCGTGTTTTTAGGAGATTTTGATGTCGGCGCAGCCGTCCGCCCCCACCGGTGTGTTCCTCCCCGTATGGCGAATTCCATGGACTATCGTGCTGCTCGCTCTCGGCGTGGGCGCGCTCAGCCTGTGGCTGTTCTGGGACGGCCTCAGCCTGATGTGGATGATCTGGATCGGTGCGCCTGAGTACAGCCACGGCATTCTCATCCCCCCGATCGCCGCCTTCCTGATCTGGCAGCAAAAAGACCGTCTCCAGCGCATTCCTTTCGAGGGAAGCTGGTGGGGCGTGGCGCTCGTGTTGCTCGGCGGGGGTCTCCTCGTGCTGGGGCAGCTCGCGACCATCTATACGCTGGTCCAGTACGCCTATCTCGTGACGCTTTACGGTCTCGTGCTGGCATTCACCGGGACCCGGGCTTTTCGCCTCATCGCAGTCCCGCTTCTGATCCTCGCGTTCATGATTCCCCTGCCGCAGTTCTTTCTCTACAACCTCTCGACCAAGCTGCAGCTGCTGTCCTCCGAGCTCGGCGTGTGGTTCATGCGGCTGTTCGGCGTGAGTGTGTTCGTCGAAGGCAACGTCATCGATCTCGGGGGATACAAGCTGCAGGTCGCCGAGGCCTGCGACGGCCTGCGCTATCTGTTTCCCCTGATGACGCTCGGCTTCCTGATGGCGTATTTCTACAAAGGTGCGCTGTGGAAGCGCCTCGTGCTGTTTCTCTCGAGTATCCCGATCACCATCTTCATGAACAGTGGCCGTATCGGCACGATCGGTCTCATGGTGGAGCACTGGGGAATCGGCATGGCCGAGGGGTTCCTGCACCAGTTCCAGGGCTGGATGGTGTTCATGCTGAGCGCCGCGTTGTTGCTCGGTGAAATTGCACTGTTGAATCGCATCGGGTATGAAAATGGGACCTGGCGCGAGCTGTTCGGCGTGGAGTTTCCCGCCGCGACTCCCAAAGGTGCGGTCTTGCGGTCGCGGCCCTTGCCACGAACCTTCCTCGTGGCCGGCGCCGTTCTGGTGGCCTTCGTGCTCGTCGCTCTGGTGCTGCCGCGCCCCGCGGAGATCATCCCGAGCCGCGCGAGCTTCACCGAGTTTCCGATGCGATTGCCCAGCTGGGCGGGACAACCGGAAAGCCTCGAGGGCATCTATATCGATCAGCTCAAGCTCGACGATTATTTGCTGGCGGATTATGTCAACGATTCCGGCCGCCACCTGAACTTGTACATGGCCTACTACAACTCGCAGCGCAAGGGCGAGGCCGTGCATTCGCCGCGCTCCTGCCTTCCCGGCGGCGGCTGGCAAATGCGCGACTTCGATCAGCGCGAGTTGCCGGGGGTGCGGATCGGCGGCCTGGCGCTGCGCGTCAACCGCACGGTGATCGAGCTCGCCGGCCAGCGTGAGCTCGTGTACTACTGGTTCCAGCAGCGCGGCCGGGTCATCACCAATGAGTTCGCCGTGAAGTGGTACCTGTTCTGGGACGCAATTACTCGGCATCGCACGGACGGTGCTCTGGTGAGAATCATCGCCGCGGTACCGCCCGGCGCAGATGTTGCGGAGGCGGATCGCGCCATGTCGTCGTTCGCCGCCCTGGTAGCGCCGAAACTTCCCGGCTTCATACCGAATTGAGCGGTATGGCCAATCTGATGCCCTTTGTGCTTGCCATGGTCACCGCCATGGCCGGTCTGCCGTTACTCGCCAAGTTCGCGACCAAATGGGGCATCGTCGATCAGCCGGGCCTGCGTAAGGTCCACGAGACGCCGGTCCCGCGCATCGGGGGTATCGCGATGGCCATCGCGGCCTTCCTCGCCGCGTTCACCGTGATCGACCTGCAAGCGTCGGATCGATGGTTTCTGCTTGCCGCGGGAGTGCTGGTCGCGTTCGGCGCGTTCGATGACCGATGCGATCTGGACTACCGAGTCAAATTCATCGGCCAATTTTTGGCAGTCGGTATCGTCGTATTCGCAGGGGACGTGCAGGTGCGGGCGATCACGCTCGACGACCGGATCATGCTGCCGACCTGGGTGTCGATGCCGTTGACCTTCTTCTTCCTGATCGGTATCACCAATGCCGTCAACCTGGCGGATGGGCTGGATGGTCTTGCGGGCGGCACGACGTTCCTGTGCCTGTGCGCGGTGGCCTTGCTGTCGGGCCTCGGAGATCACAACGCGGGAACCGCCCTGTGCCTCGCCTTCGCCGGCGCAATCCTGGGGTTTCTGCGGTTCAACACGTATCCGGCGACCGTGTTCATGGGCGACGCGGGGAGCCAGTTGCTCGGCTTCACGATCGGTGTCCTCAGCATTCGGTCGACTCAGAGCTTTTCGAGCCAGGTGAGCGCCGCCATTCCCATTCTGCTGCTCGCCATACCGATTCTCGATACCTTGAGCGTCATGGTGCAGCGGATCGGCGAGGGCCGCTCGCCGTTCAGCCCCGACAAGAATCACCTTCACCACAAGCTGCTGGCCTTCGGCTTCAGCCATCACGAAGCGGTCATGGTGATCTACGTCGTCCAGGCGGCGCTGTTCGTGGTTGCGTACTTTCTGCGATACGAGTCGGACCTCACGATCCTCGCCTTCGTGATTGCGTTCTTCGCGCTGGCGATCACCATTTTGCAGGCGGCCTCGCGCTCGGGCTGGCGGTTGCGAAATGCCGGCGGCGGCGAGCGCACCTCGGGTTTGTTGCGGTTCATGAAGGTGATGCGTGAGCCGAAGCTGCTGCCCCAGCTGTCGTACGCCGCGATCGTCGGCGGGATCAATGCTTACGCTCTGCTCGTCGTGCTGCGCACGACGGCACTCAGTCACGACGTCTGGATACTGGTTCTCACGCTGCTGGCGACGACGGGTTGTTTGCTCCTCATCCTCCGAGGCAGTCCATTGAGTGTCGTCGAGAAAGCGGCGCTTTACGTGACGGCGACCATCCTCGTGTATCTCGACGCCACGATAGGGCCGGAGGACCGCTTGATCTCGGTCCTGTCGTGGGTCGTCCTGTCGGTCGCCACGATCGGCACTGCCGTGCGGCTTCGCCTGCAGAACGACCGGCGCTTTCAAGTGACGCCGCTGGATCTCATCGTGCTCTTCATGGCTCTGGTCGTACCGAGCCTCCCCGGGGTCTTCAGGTTACCTGAGGGCAATGCCCTTGCGATCGTCAAGCTCATCATCCTGTTCTACTCCATCGAAGTGCTGGTGAGCCGCGCCGAGGGCCGCGCGGTATGGCTGCGCGTCGCGGTGGTATATGTCCTCGGCGGTCTCGTACTGAGGGCCTTTATTCCCGTCGTGTAACGCCAGCGTCATTTACCGTTCTTACCCTAGCGTTCCCCCCTCGGTATACGGCGGTGAGTGATTATGTTCTTTCGGTCGGTGCAGAGCCGTTGGCTACCGTGTTCTCTGGTGTTTGCCGCCGTCATTCTCGCCGGCTGCGGCGGCGCGCAGGCGCGCAAGGCGCGGCATCTGGAGAAGGGCCACGCGTTCTTCACGGCGCATAACTATGAAAAAGCGCGCGTCGAGTTTCGCAACGCCCTGCAAATTGCGCCGAACGACAGCGAGGCCCGCTACCAGAACGGCCTGGTCGACGAGAAATTAGGGAATCCGCGCGAGGCGGCCCAATTCTTCCAGGGCGCCATCGATTCGAACGCGGACAACATTCAAGCGCGGGCGGCGCTCGGGCGCTTGTTCGTGCTCGCCGGTGTTCCCGATCGGGCGATCGAGATCCTGAAGCCCGCTCTTATCCAGCATCCGGACGACGCGCGTCTATTGACCGTGCGGGCTGCGGCGCGCGTGCAGCTCAAGGATCTCGATGGCGCGCTGCAAGACGGCGAACGGGCGGTGCACTTGGACCCCGCGAGTGAGGACGCAGTCGCGGTTCTGGCCGGCATCTACAAGAGCCGAGGCGAGGATCACCAGGCGCGGGAACTGCTGGAAAGCGCGATCCAGCGAATACCGAATTCGGTGGATCTGCGGCTCGTCCTCGCGCAGCTCTATCTGAGCCTCGATCAGGGCGCCAAGGCCGAGGCGCTCCTGATCGACCTCGTGCGGTTGAACCCCTCCGACAAGGCGCATCGGCTGCGCCTCGCGCAATTCTATGCGCGGCTCAACCGGCCGGACGAGGCGGAACACGTGCTGCGCGAGGGGATCAAGGCATTCCCTGAGGATCGCGATCTGAAGGTGTCGCTCATCGATTTCCTCGCGGCACGCCGCAGCCGCGACGCTGCCGAGAAAGAGCTGAGCCGCATGATCGCCTCGAGCAAGGATGACGACTACGATTTGCGCCTGTTGCAGGCGCAGTTCTATGAGCAGGGCAAGGACTACGCCAAGGCGGACGGCGTCTATCACCAGATCATCGCCGCCGCCAAGTTGACCCCTCCGGGCATCACGGCGCGCGACCGGCTCGCGTTCCTGGACGTGCAGGCGAACAAGATCGCGGACGCGGAAAAGCTGCTCGCGGAAGTGCTCGACAAGAATCCGCGCGATAACGATGCGCTGATTCTGCGCGGCAACCTCGCACTCGCGCAGAAGGATCCCAAAACGGCCATCAACGACCTGCGCTCGGTGCTGCGCGATCAGCCGAACGCGGTCGGCGTGATGCGCTCGCTCGCGCGGGCACACCTCGCGAATGGGGAGCCGGCGCTTGCCGAGGAGACCATGCGGCGGGCCGTTGATGCCGAGCCGAAGGATCCGGCGGTTCGCTTGGACCTCGTCAATCTGCTCCTGCAGCTAGGTAAGGCCGAACAGGCCAAGCCCGTCGTCGATGAGCTGGTCAAGCAGCACCCCGCCGATTCGGCGGCGCTCGCCGCGCAATTCAACGTTGATGCTGCCACTCGCAATGTCACAGATGCGAAGGTCGCCGCCGATGCGCTGGTCGCCGCCCAGCCGAAGCTGGCGCTCGGCTATTACGAGCAGGGCAAGATTGCCGATGCACAGGGGCGGCCGGATGACGCTCTGCGGCTTTATTCCACGGCGTTCGATACGCAGCCCGACTCGAGCGAGGCGCTCGAATCCTTGGTCACGGCCCTGGTCCGCGCGAAGCGGACTCCCGAGGCCTTGCAGCGCCTCGATGCCACCGCAGACAAATATCCGACGCTGCCGTACGCACTGAATATCAAAGGAATCGTTTTGCTCGGCGACCACGATGGCGCGGGGGCCCAGGCGGCCTTCCAGGGTGCGATCGACCGCCAGCCGACGTGGTGGCTGCCCTATCGCGGGCTTGCAGCGGCAGTGGGAGATCTGGAGCACGACAACGGCGCTGCCATTGCCGCGTTGCGAGAGGGCATCGCCAAGGCATCCGATCCCCAGCCGTTGCAGACGATCCTCGCGAGCGAGCTCGTGTCGCTCGGCAAGGTCGACGACGCCGCGTCGGTTTATGAGGAGGCGCTGCGCGCGAATCCGCAGTCGGACGTCGCGGCCAATAACCTGGCGATGCTCCTGATCACCTACAAGAAGGATCCGCGGAGCCTCGATCGCGCCAAGACGTTGACGACCCGGTTTGCCAACTCCGCGAATCCGGCCTTTCTCGACACCTATGGTTGGGTGCTCTACAAGCGCGGCGAGTCGGAAGCGGCGGTGGCGGCGCTCCAGACCGTGCTTACCAAGGCGCCGGACTCGCCCACGTCGCTCTACCACTTGGGCATGGCGCAAGCCTCGGCGGGACAAGCGCTCGCCGCGCGCGACAGCCTGACGCGCTCCCTGAAGTCGGGCAAGAACTTCGCCGGTATGGACGAGGCGAAGGCGACGTTGGACAAGCTTTCCACGGTCGGGGCGGCCATTCCCGCCCAACCCAAGACCTAATACCAAACTGAAAAATTGGGAGATGCGCGTGCGACGACGAATCCTTGAAGCCCGTTTTCTCGCGCCCTTGCTGAATGCGGCTTTCGTCGTCGTTCTGATGACGGCCTCGATGGCGCGCGCCGACGTTCTCTTCGATCAGACGAATCTCGTCGGCACCTCAAGCGTCGCCGCGCCGGTTCAGTACTCGTTCGCGGAATCGCCCGCCGCGGCGCTCGTGCTGACTTTGACCGACGAGCAAGCGCCGGCCGCGTTCACCGCGTTGCAAGTCGCAGTCACCTTGGGCGATGCGCTGGTGGGGTCGGGCACGGTCGATGCGACGACGCACACCGTGGCGGTCGACATACCGGCCGGCGCCGGAACGTATACCGTCCACGTCATCGGCACGCCGAACGCCGCGCAGGGCATCGGCCTCTTCGGCGTCTGCGTGGCCGCGGCGTCGGCCCCTTCGACTTGCATCGCCAGCTATTCGTATTCCGGGAACCTCTACACCCCGTCCGCGGGCTCGAGCGCTCCGTCGTCGGCTCTCAATACGACCTTCACGACGTCCGCCTCCGCCGGCACCTATACCGTGACCATCACGGACGACGCCTTCCCCGCGGCGCTGCAATCGATCTCGGGCGGTATTGCGCAGGGCTCGACGGCGATAGCCACTCTGTCCGCCGGGGCGAACACCGTGACGCTCGCGGCCGGCACGACGTATCAGCTCATCATCGGCGCGCTCGCCAATGCCTCGCTCGATGCGGGTCTTTATGGTGTTCAAATCACGGACCCGAACGGAGCGATCTTGTTCGATCGCACCGTGCCGGTGGCCGCGTTGCCCTCGGCAACCGTCGTCGATAATGTGACCGCGCAACCGCTCAACCTGACTCTCACCGATCAGATGTATCCCGCGCCGCTAGCGGCGCTAGGGGTCGCCGTGACCGAAGGTTCGACGCTTCTCGCTCAGCTCACCGCCTCGGGAACGGTATCGAACTTCACGGCGCCCGCGGGCCCCGTCCAGGTCTGGCAATACGCGGTCGCGGGTACGCAGCCGGGCGTCTACAGCCTGGATCTGGCGCCGGCCGCCGCCGGCGCCACGCCGCTGCTCTCGACCACGCAGGTCGTCAATCCCAGCGGTAACTCCTCCACGAGCTATGCCTTCGTCGTGACGCTGCGATCGGCCGGCACGTACAATCTGGCCGTCTATGACTTGCAGTTTCCGGGCTCGTTTCAGGCCATCAGTGCGACGGTGGCGCAGAACGGCGCCGTGCTGACGGAGAACGCGAGTGGCGACTTCACCGCCGCCCAAGGTCCGGTGGTCGTGGTGGTCGACGTGACGCCGCCCGCCAGCGGTACCGGTGTATTTGGCGTCACGGTGCAGACGAGCGGAGCTTCGCCACAGATCGAAGGCCAATTCACCGAGGCGGTCGGTGGCGTGTTCAACTCCCAGACCATTAATCTGGGAACGTCCAGTAATTTCGCCGTGACCCTGGTGGATCTCGGGTTCCCGACCAAGTTTGCGGACCTGGGTGCGATCGTATCGAGCGGCCGCCAAGTGCTCGGCAAGATCTACGGCGGCGGCAGCTTCAATTTCGCTGCCACGCCCGGGACCTATCTGATCACGTTCATCGCCACGCCGGGTGCCGATAACTATGGGCTTTACTCCCTGAACGTGGCCTCGGCGGCGCCGACCGTGACGCTTACCTCGAGCGCGTCGTCGGTGACGGCCGGCGGCACCGTGACGCTCACCTGGAGCAGCGCGAACGCGACCACGTGCACGGCGAGCGGCGGCTCGGGCTGGACGGGAAGCGAGGCCACCAGCGGCACGCTCGCCGTGTCCGTCGCGGCCACTGAAACGTTGACCTTGGCGTGCACCGGGCCGGGCGGCTCGGCGACACAGTCGGTGAGCGTGACGGCGACTGCCGCGCCCCCGTCCGGCGGCGGGGGAAGCACGCAGCTTCCCTGGATCCTGACGCTCGCCGGTCTATCGGTCGTGACCGCGCGCTCGCGCATACGGCGCGCACCCGCCGCATCGCGGTAGTCAAAACGCGCGGGTCGCGGACCGGTTGCTATCATGAGCCGGCATGAAGTGTAGTTATCACGAGGGTTACGGGATCGCCTTGCCGGCGCCGCACCCGTTTCCCATGTCCAAGTATCTCTTGTTGAGGAATCGGCTGATGGCCGAGGGTGTGCTCGCCGCGAGCGACGTTCTCGAGCCCGAGCCGATCGATATCGAGACCGCTGCGCTCGTGCATACGCGCGCCTATCTCGAGAAGCTCCAATCGTCCGCTCTTTCGGCTCCGGAACAGCGGCGCCTCGGTTTGCCGTGGTCGCAAGAGCTTTGGCGCCGCTCGCTTCTGGCTGCCGGCGGAACGCTGCAAGCGGCGCGTGTCGCGCTAAAGAGCGGGCTCGCCGGCAATCTCGCCGGAGGCACGCACCACGCGTTCGCCGATCATGGGGAAGGGTTTTGCGTGATCAACGATGTCGCGATCGCCATCGCGCGCTTGCGCGCCGAAGGCCTCATCGAGCGCGCAGCGGTCGTCGATCTCGACGTGCATCAGGGCAACGGAACGGCGGCTATTTTCCAGGGGCTCGATGCAGTCTTCACCTTTTCCATGCATGGCGAACGCAACTATCCGCTCGCGAAGATGCACTCGAGCCTGGACGTGTCGCTCCCCGACGGGACTTGCGATCGTGACTATCTCGAGGTGCTCGCGCAGCATCTACCGACGGTGCTCGAGGACTCGCATGCGGAAATCGTCTTTTATCTCGCGGGAGTCGACGTTGCCGCCGGGGATCGCTACGGCAAACTGTCTCTCACCGAAGAAGGCATCCGGTTGCGCGATCGACTGGTCATCGAGAGCGTGCGCGACCGAGGCATGCCGCTCGTGATCGTGCTGGCCGGAGGGTACGCTCCCAGCCGCGCTCGCACTGCCGAGCTGCACACCCATGTCTTTCGCGAAGCGGTGGCCTACGAGGCTCGGGGCAGCGTCCCGCGCCGGATTTCCGGACAGCAGCGATCCGCGTGACGGCTACCGGCGAGTCGGTACAGCCCGGCGAGTAGCCAGATCGGGGTTCCTCGTACCACCCGTTCATCGCAATTTTAATCGATGAAATGGCATTTTAGAAATGGGAATTCCCATTCCATAATGCCAAAAGTGAATACTACAGTTACGCTCGACAAGGCCGGACGGGTGGTCATTCCCAAACCACTGCGCGATGCTCTGCGGCTTGCACCGGGCGATGAGCTTGCCTTGGAATCCGAAGGTGATCGCGTGACGCTTCGCCCGGTGCGCTCCGCATCCGCATTGCGTAAAGAGCACGGCATTTGGGTATTTCGCAGCGGTAGGAAACTCACGGCCGCAGAAACGGACTCGGCGCTCGAGAGCTTGCGGCAAAAGCGCGACCTCGAGGCAAGCGGTTCGACGGAATGAATGAGTTTCTAGACACGTCGGTGCTGGTTGCTACTTTCTACGGCGAGCACGAGCATCACGAGCCGAGCTTCTCTCTATTCTTGCAGCAAAAAAAATCCACGGCCTGCACGGCGGCGCACTGCATGGCCGAGGTTTACTCAGTGGTGACCGGCATGCCGGGGAAAGATCGCTCAAGTCCCGATGAGGCGCTGCTTTTTCTGCGCGACGTCCGAGAGCGCCTCTCCATGGTCACGCTTGATGAACTTGAATATTTCAAGGTATTGGAGGACGCCGCTTCGACCGGCATCTCCGGCGGCAGCGCCGATGATGCACTCATCGCGCGCTGTGCGTTGAAGGCGAAAGCGGAGTCGATCTATACCTGGAACGTCAAGCACTTCAATCGCCTCGGCGAGAGTATTGCCTCGCGCGTCAGACAACCGTAGCGTTCACGGCTCGATCCGGGTGGGCTGTCAGTATCGGATACCGGCGCGGCGGTAGAGCCCGGCGAGCAGCCAGATCGGGCCGATGAGCAGAAACTGCACGTCCTTGAAAAAGGACGGCCGCTTTCCCTCGATCGCGTGACCGATGAATTGGCCGAGCCACGCCAGCAGGAAAACCGCGGCCGATAGGCCCGATACCGGGACTTGCCCGAGCTGGCTCAGCGCATCGACGGAGAACAGCATCACGGCGAGCACCGGTAGAGCGCCGAGGGCTAGGGGCACGGAGAGCAAGGCGTAGTAAAGGACCGCGGGCGACGGCATAGCTCGCCCAGTTCGCATACTCGAGCTGCGCGCGGCCGGGTGCCGGCAGCGACCACAAGAGTCCGATCAGCGACCAGACGATGAGCGGTACGCACACCCAGTGCAGCGCCTTGTTGATCGAGTTTCGATGGCTCGCAGCGTATTCGTCGAACCAGTATGCGGTCCCTCGCACGGTGTGAATCCTTTAGCGGCCGTAGAGCGCCGTGAAGCTCGCCGCGGCGAGCGAGTGGAGCTTGGCCGCCGCCTCGACGTCCCGGACGGGGGCGCCCCTCGGCAGACCGAGATGCTCGGTGTTGAGCGCATAGAGGGTGAGAACGTAGCGGTGAGGCTTGTCGTGCAGTGGTGGACATGGGCCGCCATAAGCAGCAAAGCCGAAGTCTGTGCGCCCTTGGGCGGCGCCGTGAGGCAGCTCGCCGCCGGGGTTGCCCGCGCCCGGCGGTAGCGCCGTCACCGCCGCCGGAATGTCATAAATCGCCCAGTGCCACCAGCCCGACCCGCCGGGCGCATCTGGGTCATACATGGTGACGGCGAAGCTCCTCACGCCGCTCGGCGCTCCGCTCCAGCGCAGAGGAGGGGAGACATTTCTGCCCTGACAACCGAAGCTGTTGTAGACCTGCTCGGCGGCAAACGAGCCGTTCGCCACGACCGCCGTGCTCTCCAGCCTGAAGCTCGCATCGGCAAATGCGCCGGCGCCCAGGAAGGGCAGGGCGCCGGCGATGAGAGGGATCAGAGCGGGCCGAAGATGCAGAGCACCCACCGCCCGCTCGCAAGGATCAGGCGGGCACCGCCATCAGGCCTTTCAGCTTGCTGATGGCATTGGTCTCGACTTGACGCACGCGCTCCGCAGAAATGCCGTATTCGTCGGCGAGCTCGTGCAAGGTCGCCTTATCATCCGTCATCCAGCGACGCTTCAAGATGTTCCGGCTGCGCTCATCGAGCTTCTCGAGCGCGACGCTCAAGCGATCGCTCGAGTCCTCTTCCCACTCCTCGCGCTCAACCTCGATCGCCGGATCGGAATTGCTCGCCGGCAAATACATGGCCGGAGAGTAGCTCTCCTCCTCGTCGGTATCGGGCGCGGGGTCGAAGGACATGTCGCGCGCGGACAGACGCTGCTCCATCTCGCGCACGTCTTTTTCCTCGACACCCAGGTCCTTGGCGACCGCCCGGGTTTCCTCTTCCGAAAGCCACGCCAGATTCTTTTTCATGCGGCGCAGGTTGAAGAACAGCTTACGCTGGGACTTCGTGGTCGCGACCTTGACGAGCCGCCAATTGCGCAGCACGTACTCGTGAATCTCGGCGCGGATCCAGTGAACGGCGAACGACACCAGCCGCACGCCCACACCCGGATCAAAGCGCTTCACGGCTTTCATCAGGCCGACATTGCCTTCCTGCACGAGATCGCCCATCGGCAACCCGTAACCGAGATAGCCGCGAGCGATGTGCACGACGAACCGCAGGTGCGAAAGCACCAGCTGTCGCGCAGCCTCGAGGTCTCCTTCCGAGCGAAACCGCGTCGCCAACGCCACCTCGTCCTCCTTGGACAGCACGGCGATTTGCGAGACACGATCGATGTACGCATCCAGGCTCCCGATGGGACCCGCGAACACCAATCCGGTTTGCTTAGCGATCAGGGCAGAACTCATGCGGCCTCCAATCATTTCTCCACTCAATGGTACCACTCCTCTGTAGCACTCCCAAATGGAGAGTGCTAACCCTTAGAGTGCGGTATTACTGTAAAGTTCTGGGGAAAAACCCTAGGATTGACAAGGGTTTAAGGCTCGATGGCGCGTATGTGTCGCGTCGCAGCAATCCAGGAGCCCACCCAACCCAACGCAACCGACAAGGCTAAGATGAGAGCGGCCGTGCCGAATCTCAAGCCCTTGAGCTGAAATTGGCTGCCATAGAGCCCGATGAGCCGCTGAATCGGCTGCGCGAGGAGGGCGGTGGCCACTGCCACCACGATCAATGCACCCACACCCCCGCCGAGGCCGTACCAAACGCCGCTATAGAGAAAAGGACGGCGCGCAAAGCTATCGGTCGCGCCGACCAGCTTCATGACCTCGATCTCGGCGCGGCGGTTGAGAATATCGAGCCGAATGGTATTGCCCACCACGAGCACCACCGATAGCGCGAGCAGGGCGCCGGTCAGCCAGATCACCCGCCGCACGACGTCGAGGAGTGCGTTCAAACGCTGCACCCACTCGGTGTCGAGCTCGACCGTGTCGACGTCGGCGAGCGAAGCGATGTGCACCTTGAGCGCCTGAGTGCCCTCGGCCGTGCTCGCGGCGAGCGCCGGGGTCACGACGAGCGCATTCGGCAGCGGGTTTGTGTCGAGCAGATCGAGCGCCTTGCCGAAGCCCGACGACTCGCGAAACTCCGCGAGCGCCTGGTCCGCGGTGATCACGCGAACGCGCGCGACGTCGGGTCGAGCGCGAAGCTGCCGGGCGAGCGCCTCGGCGCGCTCCGTTCCAGCCTTCTTCGTGAGATACACGGAGAGCTCGAACGCCTGATTCCAGTCGGCCGTCGCGGCACGCGTGTTTTGCAGAAGCACGTTGAAGAAGAGCGGCAGCGCGAGCGCGAGCGCGATGACTGCCATGGTCATGGTGGTCGCGACCGGGTGCTGCACGATACGCCCGAGCGAGCCCATCAAGGTCTGCGCGTGGCGGGCGAGCCAGATGTTGAGAGCCTTCGCCATCAGCCTGCGGCCACCCGCCCATCCTCGAGCACGATGCGTCGTGCCCCGAGGCGATCGATGAGATGTACGTCATGACTCGCGATGACCACCGTCACGCCGACGTCGTTGAAGCGCTTGAAAAGCTGCATGATCTCGAGCGCGAGGTCGGGATCGAGATTACCCGTCGGCTCGTCGGCGATGAGGAGCGGAGGCTTGCCGATGATGGCGCGGGCGATGCCGACGCGCTGCTGCTCCCCGGTGGAGAGCTCGAGCGGGCGGCTGCGTTCCTTGCCGAGGAGACCCACCTGGTCGAGCGCCGCGCGCATGCGCTTCTCGATCTCGCGCCTCGGCACCCCCGCCACGATGAGCGGCAAGGCGACGTTGTCGGCGACCGGCCGATCGAGGAGCAGCTTGTGATCCTGGAACACGACGCCGAGGCTTCTGCGGAACTGCGGGATGCTGCGCGCCTTGATGGCCGCGGTGTTCTGGTGATTGATGAACACCTGGCCGCGTGTGGGGCGCTCGATGAGGGCGATCAGCTTCAGGATGCTGCTCTTGCCCGCGCCGGAATGGCCGGTTAGAAACACGAGCTCGCCGGCCTCGATGCGAAACGACACGCCCGCAAGCGCCTCGCGGCCGTTGGGGTAGCGCTTCTGCACCTGGTCGAAGTGAATCATCAGGCGCCGTCGTCCGCGGTCTTGAGGAGCGCGGACACGAACTCGGACGCGTTGAAAACGCCGAAATCCTCAGTGTCCTCGCCCACGCCGACGAAGCGGATGGGAATGCCTAGCCGCTCTGCGATGGCGAGTACCACGCCGCCCTTGGCGGTGCCGTCGAGCTTGGTGATCACGAGCCCCGTGACTCCGAGCCCCTTATGGAACTCCGCCGCCTGTGCCACTGCGTTCTGGCCGATGGTGCCGTCCAGGATCAGCAGCACCTCGTGCGGTGCGCCGGGATCTAAGCGTGCGAGCACGCGCTTGACCTTCTTGAGCTCGTCCATCAAGTGGGTCTGAGTATGCAGCCGCCCGGCGGTATCGGCGATGAGCACGTCGGTGTGCCGCGCTCGCGCGGCCTGCAAGGCATCGAATATGACCGCCGCGGGCTCCGCGCCCGATTGCTGAGCGATGATGGGCACGCGGTTGCGCTCCGCCCAGATCGTCAGTTGCTCTCGCGCCGCCGCTCGGAACGTGTCGCCCGCCGCGAGCATGACGCTGCGCCCCTCGGCGAGCAGCCGATGGGCGAGCTTGCCGATGGTCGTGGTCTTGCCCGCGCCGTTGATCCCCACGACGAGAATGACGTAGGGCTTGATGGTGGGATCGATGATGAGAGGTCGCTCGACCGGGGTCAGGATATCCACCATGGCCTTGCGCAGCGCCGCGAGGAGGGCATCCACATCGTCGAGCTCCTTGCGCGCGACCCGCCGGCGCAGCTCATCGAGGATGCGCCCCGTCGCCTCGGTACCGACGTCGGCCGTGATGAGCCGCGTCTCGAGGTCGTCGAGGATTTCGGCGTCAATCTTGCGGCCGGGGAGAAGCTCTGCGATGTCGGTGGTGAGCCACGCAGGTCCCACGTTCAGCTTGGCGCGCAGACGCTTGAAGAAGCCGCGCGCGCCGGGTTTGTCGGCTTCGTTCGTCATCGCTTCTCCGGCACGGTGACCCTGGCGCTTGCGCCGCGGAGTACGTCCTGAGGTGGGGATTCGCTGTTCCTGAAAATGTACGTTTTGGTCAGTTTTAGGGTCTTGCCTGATGTCTGTGAAGGCATTAGCTTTCCCCCATGTTGCTGGTGTATCGATACCGCATCAAGTCCCTCACCGGACTGCTCAACAGCCAAGCTCGCGCCTGTAATTTCGTCTGGAATTTCTGCAACGACACTCAATTTCAGGCACTGAAGTGGAACAAGCCCTGGCCGAGCGGTTTTGATCTGAACCGGTTGACCGCGGGGAGCAGCAAAGATCTCGCCTTGCATGCGGGCACCATCAACGCCGTGTGCGAGCAATATGCCAAGTCCCGCCGACAGAGGAACCGGCCGTTCTTGCGCTGGCGCGGCCGGCGCTCCTTGGGCTGGGTCCCCCTGAAGGGCCGCGATCTGAAGCGCGAGGGGAAAGCCTTCCGCTTTGCCGGAAACACCTTCCGAGTGCTTCACTCCCGCCCGCTCCACGAAGGCAAGATCAAGGACGGCACGAACTTCTCCTGCGATGCACGCGGGCATTGGTTCCTCAACATCGTCGTGGATGTGGCTGCACCTGAACCGCGGCCGGTGCGCAGCGGCATCGGCATCGACTTGGGCCTCAAAGACTTCGCGGCCCTCTCGACGGGGAAGAAGATCGAGAACCCGCGGCATCTGTGGCGGCTGGCCGACAAACTCGCCACCGCGCAGCGCGCCCGAAAAAGACGTCAGGCGACGAACATCTACGCCCGTATCGCCAATGCCCGCCGTGACTTTCACCATAAACGCTCGACTGACATCGTCCGAGAGTTCGACTGGATCGCGGTCGGCAATGTGAACGCCGCTGGACTCGCCAAGACCGGCCTGGCGAAGTCCGTGCTCGATGCAGGCTGGTCTTCCTTCCGAGCCATGCTCCGCTACAAAGCGACTGCGCACGGGGCTTGGTACGAGGAAGTCAACGAATCGTTCTCTACCCGGGACTGTTCGTCTTGCCATGCCAAGACGGGGCCGAAAGGTATCGCAGAGCTCGGAATAAGAAGCTGGGTATGTGC
>Ga0187890_10000061_pt1 | contig 77448 bp, 91 predicted proteins | sample June2016WEW_21_1_FD_133005 | JGI IMG/M metagenome (GOLD analysis project Ga0187890, IMG submission 133005) | Peatland microbial communities from SPRUCE experiment site at the Marcell Experimental Forest, Minnesota, USA - June2016WEW_21_10 | ecosystem: Environmental > Terrestrial > Soil >... | reverse complement strand
TTTCGCCGGAGCGCATTCCGACCAACATTCTCGCGGACCGCCTCGAGCGCCTGGTAAGTGCCGGCATCGTCACACGCACTCCCTATCAGCAGCGGCCGGTGCGCTACACCTACGCGCTCACTGCGAAGGGGAGGGCTCTCGGCGAGGTGCTGCTCGCGTTTGTGCGTTGGGGCAAACAGCACATACCGGGGACAGTTGCACTGAACCAGTGATCCGGCATTTGTCTAATTTCCTTGGGAGGCGTAAACTCCCCTTTATTCTCGACAGGAGAAAGCGGGAATAACATGAAGCATTCGATGCAACAAAAGATGCCGGAGCAACCCCAGAACCCGGATATTCCGGCAAGCTTGTACGCGGAGGCGCGGCGGCGGCTATTGCGCAACGAGCCGCTCTTGGAGCGGGCGAGCGGGTTGGATGCGGGCGCATTGTCGGCCGGAGAGGTCGCGGCGTTGGAATCGGTGGGATTGACGACGGCGCCGTTCGCGGCGGAACTGTCGGGCGGCGGACCGTCGGGCGGCAGTCCCGACCCCCTCGCGCAATCGGTCGCGGACTACATGGCGCTCCTCGAGACGAGCTACACGACGAGCGAGGCATCGAAGCATTTGAAGGTCGACGTGAGTCGGGTTCGTCAGCGGCTGCGCGAGGGGACACTCTTCGGGGTCGAGTACGACGGGGAGCGACGACTACCGCGGTTTCAGTTCGAGCGGCGCCAGGTGCTGCCGGGGCTGCGCGAGGTGATGGCGGCGTTGCCGGTCGGCTTGAATCCGCTGGATGTGGCGCAGTGGTTCTTGGCGCCGAATCCCGATCTCGAAGTGGGGGAAGGGACCTGCAGCCCGCGGGAATGGCTGCTGCGTGGCAAGCCGGTAGAGACGGTGGTGGCGCTCGCTCGCGGGTTCGAGTAAGTCGCGCCGCGAGCTCGCGTTTTGGCCAAGTTTCCGTATTCACCGGGGGCGGCCGTGCTCGCCGAGCTGCAGCCTTCCGTGCGGCGGCTGCCTCGAGGCACGATGCTTGCGCGTGTCTATTTCACCCGCAGTCCTCACGCCATTGCCTGGAACGCCTTTCGCCACGTGGGGCCGCTCAATTCGCGCTGGGACCATCATGTGCCGAACGCGCAAGGAGCGGCGTGCGCTCAGGAGCGTGGGATTTACTACGCGGCGGGCGATGCCAAGACCTGTCTGGCGGAGGTGTTTCAGGATACGCGTCGGATCGATCGAGCCTTTCAGGCGCCCTGGCTCGTGGTGTTCAAGACGTTGCGTGTGCTCGAGGTGCTCGATCTCAGCGGCGATTTTGCGACACGGATGGGAGCATCGATGGCAATTCATTCGGGAAGCCGAGTGCGAGCTCGGGGATGGGCGCGGGATCTGTACCAGGCGTACCCGACCGCGCAGGGGATTCTCTACGCGGCCTCGATGCATGGCGGCGCTCCGGCCTTCGCGCTCAATGAGCGGGCGCTCGAGGGTGGGGCGCTGTTTCCTGCGCATCCGGAATTTCATCGAGCGCTCGCGGACGATGCGATGCTCGATCCTTTGAAGCATGCGGCGAGGGCATTGGGATATGCACTCAGATAGTCACTCGAAATCCCAGCCGCCGCCCTCTTCGGCGTGGGCGTATTGATTTCAACCGCGAGATGCTTCATGTTGATGGTTCCATGATTTCTGCCTCTCACTTTTTCGTATTTCTGACTGCCGCAACGCTGCTGGCGGTGTCACCGGGTCCCGGCATGCTCTATGTGCTGGCGAGGAGCCTGCGCGGCGGCCGCCGAGTCGGATTGGCCTCGTCCTTCGGTACGGCCACGGGTGGCATGGCTCATGTTATTGCGGCGGGGCTCGGACTGTCGGCGGTGCTGGCCCGTTCCGCGAGCGCTTTTCTGATCGTGAAATATGCAGGTGCGCTCTACCTGATCTGGCTCGGCATGCGCGCGCTACTCGCGAAATCCGCCACGCCGCCTGAAACAGCGCCGACCGTCGATACACCGCGCGCCGGCAGTCCATTCTGGCAGGGCGTCGCTACCGAGGTACTCAATCCGAAAACTGCGTTGTTTTTCCTCGCCTTTATTCCGCAATTTGTCAGCCATGATGCGCCTCTCATGCCGCAGTTCCTATTGCTCGGAGCCATTTCGGTGGCCCTGAATACGAGCGCCGATGTGCTCGTCGTGATGCTGGCCGTGCCGCTTCAGCGGCGAGTCGGTGCATCCGCCTTGTGGCGGCGGCGACAACAGCAGGCCTCGGGCCTCGCCCTCATCGGCCTGGGCGGATATGTGGCCGCGAGTTCTTAACGACACGCGGCAATCCTAAGGCGGCGGCGGACGCCGTTTGCGCGGCGCCAGAATTATTCCGCTAAAGCGCCGGCGCCTACCTTGCTGCCCAGGCTTTGTGAAACCGTCCGCTGCCACGATCGGAACATCTCATCACGGCTCCGGGGGTAGCACGTTTCCAGCGCATCGATGGCCGCCTTCGCAAGAGATCTGTCCGCGAATGTTGACACCCAGCGCATACCCAACAGCACCGCATCCATCTCGGTCTGGCTTGCGAGCGTGCCGATGCCGTCGAACTGCGCAGCATCGGGGCGACGACGCCGACGGATTGGCGGAGAATGCAGTCCTCATTCTCAAGGAGGGATCTCGCCATGCACAAACAGTCACCCCCTGAAGGCCTGCCTCAGTACCGATTGCTGACCGGCAGGGACGACGACGCCTTCTGTCGTCGGGTTTCGGAGGCCCTGGCGCAGGGATATCAGTTGTACGAGTCACCCGCGGCGACGTTCAACGGCGAGTACGTCGTTGTAGCGCAGGCCGTGGTTTGGCCCGATGAGGGCTGAGGACAGCAACCGGGTAGCGCATGAGCGCGGGCAGGGATAACAAGGCGGCGATTGCAGTGCGGGTTCGACGGCACATTCTTGCCGAGCTTTACGATGACTCCGGTGATGCCGCACGCGGCATCGCTATCTACACCTTGTCGGATCCCCGCTCCATTCGGGATGTGCGTTATGTGGGACAGACGCAATCACCGGCGCGGCGTTTTGCGCAGCACCTGAACACGGCACGGCTCTGGCTCCCGGACGAGCTGCCGTGGTGGATCAGGTCTCCGAAACTGCGTCCACTCTATATGTGGATTCGAGCGCTTTACGCCGACGGCGGGCGGATGCCGGTGATGGTGGTCACTGCATGGAGCGGCTCGCCCGGGGAAGCCAGGGTGTTGGAGCGGGCGCGCATCATGGAGTGCTTGCAAAGCCGCCTCCAGATCCTGAATGTGGAGCGCGAAATCCTGGGCAGACAGGGGCAGTTGATTTAGAGATCCGCCGCGACCCTCAGAGGCCGCACCGCCCATTCGTATCGGTCCTTGAGGCGGGATCGACTCGTGCCTCTTCGGTCCTGTGATCCCACCGGCCGGGAAGGGCCTGAGTCAGCCAAGCGCAACGGTGGTTGCGGCATTCGCGCGACGCTCGATCTGCACTGCGCCGCCGGCCTGATCAATCATCATCCGGATCACTGAAATAGCGCTGTAGTTGTCGGCGTCGATTTCCGTGCTGATCCAGTTTGGCTGAGTTCGGCCAGTGGCGATTGGCACCGAGTCGACTTGAATGCGCACATAACTACCGGCCGGCAATCGCGGGTCAGGGACGTCGGTTGCCTGCCGTTCTTCCGAGGCACCGATGATGACCCTGCCACCTGCCGTCATCGCATCGCGCGCGTCCAAGGCCACGGTGAGTAACGCCAATTCGAGCTGATGACTGTCGGCGAATGCAGGGGGCAACTTGCTGGGAAAATAACAAGTCAGTTCAATACCGAATCCCAGCGCATGCTCTGGCGCTACCGGGACGGCAATGCAATCGAGCGCGCCCAGCTCATAACCACGCAATCGATCTAAATCCGAATGCATCCAGGCGGACACAAAGATAATCGCAATTCGCCGGAAGCACGGGTGCTCACGAATCAGAGCTGCGAGCTCAAAACCATCAAGGTCCGGCATGCAGACATCGATGAGGATCAACGCAAGCTCGGACTCTGGTCCATCGTCCCTCCATCTCGTTGGGCGCGCGAGTCGTTGCTCAACGCGGTAGCCGCAAGTAGGTCTAGATCTTGCCGCCCACGGAAGGCGGTACAAAGTGTCGCCACTCTACGACAGACGAGGCATCATTCACTTCGATGCGGGCGCTGCAACGCGGTGCGCCCATATCACTTTTCGGGCGCTGAAATTCGACTCAGGAGCCGTCATGTTGTTGATGTATTGCAATAGAACCAATAGTTGTTAGGCATCAGTCTCGAATGCGAGCTACTCTGCTCATCGGGCACCGCAGTGCGCGAAGATCGGAGAGCGCCACCCAGCGTCGAGACATCCCCCGTCGTCCTATGTTCGAGCCTGCGGATGCCCACCCCGGTTTGCGGAGAATTCCGATGCTGAGCTACGTGGCGTTTTGGATAGGCACCTCGTCTGATCCCCGGCCAGCCTCCGCTGGCAACGGCGGCACGCTCGCGTTCCATGCAAGCTCGTGGCAATCGGCCGACGACTTCCAAGCTGCGCCATTGGCCAATGGCGGCATATGCGACGAAGGTCGCGAGGTTCGTCCGCATCACGGGCGCGATCATAATCGAGAGGTAGTGGGCGAGGGGACTTGAGTGTCGCCTTGGGGTGTTCCGTCCTATCTTCCTCCCGTCAGTGTTGCTGCAGGAAACGGCTAGTTGTACTTGCCGTACTTGAGGTCTCGCATGATCGTCGGACGGCTTGGATCGATGCACTCGATGACGATGAGGCGCCGCGCCTGCGCGCGCCGGCAAAAGGCACAGGCGAGATCGCTCGAGAAACGCTCGAGCGTCCAGCCCGCAGCGGCATGCGCCGCGAGGGCGTGCACGAACGCCGCTTTCAGATCGACCCCGGGCTCGAGGCGCTGACATTCGATCAATGAGTGGTCCATGTGCCGCACGCAGAGCCAGCGCGGCTCATTCACCGGCAACAAAGGATCGAATGACGAGCGGCGTTTCACCATCGAGGGTCAGAGCGTGCCGTGCGGGACGCCGCGCGTCTAATATAAATTGCGCATACAGTGTTGAGCCCTAGCACACTACTGGATGGCGTGTGCTGCAGTCGTCCCGGCGCCGATACTGTATGCGCATCGCTTGCCTGCAAAAGGGGAGGGGACAACTCAACATCGGGATGAGAGAATGGGGCCATGTGCGGACGCTACGTATCTCCGGATGAGGCATCCATCGAGCGCGAGTTCAACCTCGTACATCAGGAATGGCAATTCCCTTCGTCGTTCAACGTGGCGCCCACTCAGCAGGTGCCGATTCTTCGTGAGATTGCCGGCGAGCGACGCGGTTCCGTCGTGCGTTGGGGGCTGATCCCGTTCTTTGCCCGGGGCGAGCCACCTAAGTATTCGACCATCAACGCGCGCATCGAGACCATCGACACGGCGGCCTCCTATCGGGGACCGTGGAACCGGGGGCAGCGGTGCCTGCAAGTCGCGAGCGGATTTTACGAGTGGCACGTGGACAACGAGGGGCGCAAAGCGCCGTATTACATTCATCTGAACGACCAAACGGTGTTCGCCTTTGCAGGCCTTTGGGATCGCTCAATCAAGCCGGACGGCACCGCCATCGAGAGCTGCGTGCACATCACGATGCCGGCAAACAATCTCATGCGCGAGATCCACAATGGCGGTAGCAATCCGCATCGCATGCCGGCGATTTTGAGGCGCGAAAATTGCGAGGCTTGGCTGAAGGGCTCGATGGATGAGGCGCGTGCGGTGTTGCGACCCTACGACTCCGGATTGATGGTGGCTTATGAGGTGAGCACGGCCGTTAATTCGCCGAAGAACAACGACGAGAAGCTGATCGAGCCTGTGGGGCGCGGCACGCGCCGGAAAGTCGCCGCTGGCGAGTAGCCCAGCGCGATCCAGACCCGAGGGGGTCACGCCGCGGCGTCGCGCAATATGTCCTCAAGAATTTGATCGATTGGTCGATAGCAACCTATGTCATTCCTTTTCAGCCGCGCGGTCTCGTGCCGCTGACACACCTCAGGTGGGGCGTGGCTGCGGTGGTGTGCGCCTTGTCCCTGATGACCCGCGCCTCCTTAGCCGTGCCCGCCGATGTGCATAACCCCACCGGATTGCCCGTCTACCCGAACGTCGACTACGCCCGGCTAGAGGATCGATTGAGAACCGATGATTTCGGCCGATGGTGCATTCGCCTATCCGCCCGAAGCTTGGATTCTCTCGCGACGGTCGAGAGCTGGTACCGCAATGCGCTCTCGTTCGCCAGTGAAACCGATCTGAGCAAGGATGGAGATTATGAGAGCAGCTACGTGGCGCTTGATGGCATCAAGCTCACCATGAACCTCGCCTTCGTCGCCGTGTACAAAGCCTCGAAGGGGGCAGCCACGTCCATCGACATCGTCCGCTGCGGCGCTGTCCGGTAACAGATCTTCCCGCTGATCCGTCGGATTTTACGACCATGAGTCCGTCGAGCGGCTGCCACCAAGCAGAAGGCATCGTATCATGGGCAAATTCCTCGGGTGATTTGCAAGCGCCCGACAAGGGGTCCACCCGCATACTCGAGCCTTTACGGAAAGCAACTATGGAAAGCGCAATTCCACGGAAGAACCTCACTCCAACCTTCGTCGGTCTCGTTATCGCACTTTTTGCGCTCCCGGTCTTCATGGCAACGTATCGCGCCATCACAGGTGAGAACCACTCAAACGGCCAGGTGCTAGGAAGAGAGTTTGCAATTTTCGTCCTGGTCGGCTTGCTGCTTTGGATAGTGAAACGGTGGGAACTCCTGCCTCTAACCTCCATTGGTTTGCGCATCAATATGCTGCGAGCGTCACTTTTGAGGGGACTCGGGCTAGCTGTGATTGTTTTAGCGGTCACTGTTGGTTTGTATCTGCTTCTACGCGGGATTGGCGTTCATCTGGGAGAAGATCGGGGCAGTGTGTTTCACCCTTCCCTTGTGGTCGTCACCGTAAGCATGCTCCGCGCCGGAGTCGCCGAAGAAATCTTCTATCGGGGTTTTGCCATCGAAAGGTTGCAAAGCCTCACGGGCAGCAAGCTTTTGGCTGGGCTGGTGCCGCTAACAATATTTGCCGTGTCGCACTACCGGCAGGGAGTCGGCGGTATCGTTGCGGCACTCGTGCTGGGCGGAATACTCACCGTATTTTACATGAAATTTCGCGACCTCTTGGCCAACATCACGGCGCATTTTCTCGCAGATTTTGTGCTCAATGTGGTGCTGCCTCTGGTCGCTGGCGGTTAGCAGCGGGAACGCGATCTCGATACCCGACACCTCCCTGACAGCCGTCTCGGTCAGGGCGAGCCGCCACCGATCTGGTTGCCGCTGCCGAGGTTTTTCACCGTGACGGGATCGTTCGAGTACTCGTTTGACTGCACGTTCCCGCCGGTCGAGCCCTTTTCGAGGATCACGGCCGCCGCCATGTTGTCGAACAGGTTCCCGGTGATGGTGCCACCGCCGGCGGTGGGACCGATTTCTATACCCACCGGGTGGCTGGCGGTCATCGAGGCACTGCCGCTGTTGAAGGCATTCCCGACCGCGCTATAGAGGTAGGCCTGCTTGAGCAGGACCCCGGTACCGGTGTTCGGAACGATGAACAGGTTCGAGTTGAAAAGTGTGTTGGACGTGTAGCTGCCGACATAGACGCCGGCGAGTGCACAGTTGAACTGGCTGCCGGTGACGGCGAGCTGATCGAGGCCATGCAGGCGGTCCGGGACGAAGATCCCATAAGCGTCGCCGGTAAAGTTGGTTTGGGAGACCGTCACACCCTCCACCTCATTGCCGTAGATAAGCCCCTTGAGCAGATAGTTGAAGGTGGCGCCTGCGATGTTGAAGACCACGAGCGGCGCATCGGCGCTGCCTTCCAGGACGACGCCCTGCCCATGCGAGGCGTAGGCCTCGCCGCCGGGTCCGGTCACGACGAGCCCGGTCATGTTGACGTTGGAGACGCCGACAATCTCGACGCCGGTTTCCCAGTAGTCGGTGACGGCGTAACCGTCGGCGCCGCGGATGCTCACACCGGACACGTCCGAAAGCGCGGTGTCCGCAGGGTTGCCGATCAGCTTGGCGGACTGCTCCAGCACCAGCGCGCGCCCGGCACCCGCTGTCCCGGTCGTCAGCGATAGGTCGCGCACATGGACCGAGTTGGCCTGGCCGACGAATTCGAAGCTGAGACCGCCGCCATTCGGCCAATTGAGCTCCGTGACGTCCGCTCCAGCGCCGCTCAGAGTGGCGGATGCATGGCCGTCCGGCAGTTTGAACGTGACGGCGGAGGCGAAGGTGAACCGCCCCGGCGGAAAGGAGACGCAATGTCCATCCCCTGCCGGCGTAGTCAGCGCTGCTACCAAGGCCGGACTGTTATCGGCGCTACCGGCAGAGCCGCCATACGTCTCGATGCTCGGGCAGGACTTTAGCGGGGCCGCGCCGGACCTAACGGCGTGAACTGCCATCCCAGGGTCCGTACCGAAGCTTGTCGTCTGCGCCGCGGCGATGCCGGCGCAAAGCGCAACTCCAAGGACGCTCGCGATTTTCCTCATGTAAACATCCCCTTCCCGACGAAACCAGACTCGCCTCTCGATCAACGCGGGATGCTTCGGAGCGTTGACCGGTCATAGCAGGGCTCGCCGGGCCGACGCCGAAAGTGGCGCCGCGCACCTCTGTTTGCGCTTTGCGCAGGACGCCGCAGCAGTGAGCTGGACATGGGGTGTCCGCTGGAGGGGCGTGGGCCTGCTTGCCTCAGCGAGTTCCCGTGCCGGCCGTGCGGCGGATGGCGCGAAACATGCCGCTGCGATCGGACTGCCAGCGGCGCCGGCCGATGATAGAGAAGAGCGTCTTGGCGCTTCGCAGGAGATAGCCTCCCACATAGAGCATCATTCCGGAGACGTATAACAACAGGTAGCCTGCCGTCGGCATCAGGGCTCGATCGGCATACCGGGGAATGAATAGGTTACCGGCCGTGAGACCCATGCCGAAGATCGAGAAGATAAGAGGTGTTGCGGATGCGGGGACTCGCGTGACATCGATGAGCGTCGAGCCGAGATACGTATAGACCGCGAACAACCCACCGAATCCTATCGCGCCAGTTGCGAGCGTCAGCCAGATTTGCAATCGCCGCAGGGCTCCCAGTTCTCGCAACGGGCTCGCCTTTGGATCTGCCCCAGCGGAGGGCACGAACAGAAACACGAGGAGGGCGCAGGTCAAGGCGAGCGCGGCGACGATGCCGAATGCGAAGCGCCAACCGACAGACTGACCCAGCCAGTTCGCGAGCGGCACGCCGACGATGGTCGCGACCGTAAGACCGAGAAGCACGCGCCCCACGGCCTGGGTTCGCTTTTCAACCGGGACGAGCGAAGCGGCGACCAGCGCAGCGATTCCGAAGTAAGCGCCATGCGGGAGGCCGCTCAAGAATCGAAATAGCAGCATCCAATGGTAGCTCGGTGCAAACGCCGAGAGTCCGTTCGCCAGCGCGAAAACCGTCATGAGTGCGACCAGAAGCGAGCGGCGCGGGAGGCGGGCGGCGAGCACGGCAATGATCGGCGCGCCGACCACGACGCCGAGGGCATAGGCGCTGATCACGTGACCCGCAGTGGGCTCATCGATGCCGAGATCGCGTGCGAAGTACCGCAGCAGGCTCATTGTGGCGAACTCGGTGGTGCCGATGGCGAATCCGCCGATCGCGAGAGCGAGATGGACGACGCCGGGGGAGACAGTCCGGTGGGCTATCGCGTGACCCGCCGATGGCGGGCTCGAGGTTTGGTCGACGGGAATGGATGCCACCAAACAAGAGTTACTGGCTTTGGTTGCCGGCGCAATGCAAGAGGCGTTACAGATGAAATGAAGTGCCAGGCTGGTGCGCCTGCGAATTCTTTGCTAAGCGGTGAAGGGCGCAAATTATCCTGGTGAATTGCCTCAATAGCGCTTCACAAGCTGGCCCAGCTTTTGAACCGCTTGCACCATCGTATGGGTCCAGGGATGGCCGGTATTCAGCCGAAAGTAATTTTTGAATTGCTGGCGCGCAGAGAATATCGGACCCGGCGCGATAGAGATACCCAGCTCCAGCGCCCGCCGATGTAGGTCCAGGGAATCAACCGGGGCGGCGCATTCGACCCACAGAAAATAGCCGCCGCGCGGTGCAGCCACTCGAAAGCCCGGAGGAAAATATCGCTGCAGTGAGTCCAACGCGGCGCGCTGCGATGCGGCCAAGCGACGACGCAGCCTGCTCAAGTGTGCATCGTAGCCGCCACTCCGGAGCATCTGCGCAATTCCCTGTTGCACAGGGAGACTGGTCGCGATCGATGACTCCATCTTGCGGCGTGACAGCTCCTCACCGTAATGGCCAGCTGCAACCCAGCCGAGGCGATAGCCGGGAGCCAGACATTTGCTGAATGATCCGCAGTGAAGAACGGAGCCGTTCCGGTCAAAGGCCTTTGCCGGCGGCTCCGCTTTGGCGGCAAACTGGAGTTCAGAATACGCATCGTCTTCGATGAGCGGAATCTCGTGGTTGGCCAGTAGCCGTACCAACTCGGACTTGCGTATTGCCGGCAGCGTGGCGCCGGTCGGATGTTGCAGCGTCGTCATGAACCAACAGGCGCGGATCGGAAACTTAGCGATCGCCACCTTCAACGCCTCAATATCGAGACCGTCGCTCGGATGCATTGGAATTTCAACGACATTGAGTCCCAAGCGTTGTGCGGCCTGCAAGCACCCGTAGAATGTCGGCGACTCAATCGCAATGGTGTCACCCGCACGGGTTACGCATTGCAGCGCGAGGTTCAGCGCCTCAAGCGCCCCTGCGGTGATGATGATCTGGTCGATCCCGATCGACATTCCGAGGCTCAGATATCGCTTTGCGATCTGTCGTCGGAGATCGACGCTCCCGGGCGGCAGACTTTCGACGGTAGCCCACGGATCCATGTGGCGTGCGCTACTGCCCAGGCATCGAGCCAATTTTGCCCAGGGGAATTGCACCGGACTTGGAAAGGCGGAGCCGAGCGGCACCACTTCCCGATTTCGCGACGCTTCCAGGGTTTCGAAAACAAAATCGCTGACCGTGAGAAGCGTGGAGCTTGCCTTCGGCCGTGAGGTCCGCGGCAGCATCGGGCGTGCCTGAAGTCTACGGATGTAATAGCCCGAACGCGGACGTGCCTCGACGAGGCCATTTGCCTCGAGCGCCTCATAGGCCTTCAATACCGTGGCCGGACTGACTTTGCGTGATTGGGACAGGGCTCGAATCGAGGGTAGTTGATCACCGGCTGCCAACGACCCATCGCGGATCATGCCGCTGATTTCTTGTGCTACGGTGCTGTAAAGCTTCACACCCGCCACGATACGGCGGGAGCGGACCATCCGCCAGTAGGGTCTCAGCGCATGCTATTGGGCGTGATCAGCCCGAAATGATAGCTGAGAAGTAATGTCACGAATAAAGCCACCGACAATCCAATTCGCCAGGTTAACGCTTGGGCCACGCGCGCCGCGTGCTCTGGACCTGATGACATTGAGAATAGTGCTTTCCCCAGGCTCGCGACGATGGCGAGCAGAGTCAACACGATTAGCGGTTTCATGGAGACCTCGTTTTGGCTGCACGTTCCTCGCGCCGAATTGTCGCAATGACGGTGCCGAATCCGACCGCCACCACACCGACCATTGCCACCATCAAAAAAAGCAGTCCACCGGCCAGCTTGTAGCATTCATAGAATCCCTCTAGCAGGCCCAGCGGCGTCGTGACGAGAAGCAATGGCTTCGCGATTCGCATCAGGCGTCTTCCTCTACCGGCTGCGGATAAATCGATCCGAGTCCATACTAGTGGAGCGATCAGGAAATAACAGATACACGTAGCGCCGAAAAAGTGCAGTACAGAGATAAACGAAGGAAACACCACCTCCGGCGTTGGCCACCGGGTATGGGTGGTGTCGGCGCGAGACGGCCCGATTGGCTGGTAGCTGGAGGAGGGGGACCGGCCGCTGCAGCGGTAGCGGTCATAATTAATCGGTGCGAGGTTCCCGGTCGATGTACCGATTGAGCGGCGGCTGTCATTGCGGAAATGTGGCAATGGACATTGAATTGTCGCGGGAGCCGGGCAGGTTCCGTCCACGTGTATGCGACTGCGATTTTTGTCGTCGACACGGTGCCGCCTATATTTCCGATGCTGAGGGATCGCTTCGCTTTCGAATCAAAGATGAGCAGGCGTTGATCACCTATCGTCAGGGCAGTAAACAAGCGGAGTTCTTAGTATGCAGGCACTGCGGGGTAGTGCTCGGTGTACTGTACCGAAATGCCGGGCGACTGTACGCGGCGGTGAACGCCAATACTGTGGATGCGGCGGCCGGATTCGGCCCCAATCAGCCGGTGTCGCCCCAGACCCTGTCAGCCGAGCAGAAGGCCCGCCGTTGGCGCGATCTGTGGTTTTCCCGGGTCGAAGGTTTGGCGTGAGATTAGAGGGACCTTCGGCGGACAGAGAGGGTGTGCTCACATCCAGGGCGTTCCTCGCTCCATGCGGAGCGACATCCAGCAATCATTGTGGCTGTGCCCCGTCGCCCCCATGGGCGAGGGGAGCGGCCGGAACCCATTCCGCTCATAGAAAGCAATCGCAGTAGACATCTGCGATATCGTCTCGGCATAACACCGCTCAAAGCCAAAGGATCTTGCAGCATCGATGCAGGCATGCAGGAGCGCTTGACCTATGCCAAGTCCGCGGTGCTGCGAACGAAGATACATCCGCTGCAGCTCACAAGTGCCCCAGTCCGCGTCTGCGAGAGGGTAGATTCCTGCTCCGCCCAGAACATCTTCATCCCTTACGGCAACGAAATAGGCGGAGCGGCGATGTCGATAGACGTCAAGAAGAGCGTAGTCGCTGGGCTCGAGCAGCGCCACGCGCTCTGCCAGACCATATTCTAGGCGGACTTCGCTGATGAGGTCCAAAACCTGATGTACGTCAGATTGTTGAAGGCGCCGAATTTGAAACGGATTGGCTTTTTGCATTGATCGCATCCTTTGACCTGCAGCGGATGCGCATAAAAAAGGCCCCCGCTGGGAGGCCTTTTCGTTGATCTAGTATCGCTTCGGTATTAGAACTTCAAGCGGGCCCCCGCAAATTTTGCGTCGGCAAAGTAATACAGCGCAGAGCAGGATCGCCACATGAGTCAAGGATAGCGTTCTGGCGTTGGCAGAGTCAACGACGAGTTATGCGGCGCCGACTTGCAAGAGCTTTCACGTGCGTGTATGACGGCACTCCTCGATCCCAGCATTAACCGACTATGAACGACTCAGTGGCGGCCACATCGGTCTTTATGCAGAAAACATCCGCACAGGTGCGAGCATAGCTTGGAGGCCTCACGAGCGCTTCGTCATGTGTAGTACATTCAAGGCATCACTCGCCGCCTGCGTCCTGGCCAACGTCGACCGCGGGCAGGCTCGCCTGGACGAGATGATCGCCTACGGCGCCGATGACCTGCTCGAATATGCACCGTCGCTAAGCAGAACTTGGATAAAGGCGCCATGTCGGTGGCGGACATGTGCGAGGCCGCCGTCGAGCTCAGCGACAACACCTATGCTAACGCGTTGCTGGCGCGCGTCGGCGGCCCGTCCGTCCTCACGGCATTTTGGCGATCCATCGGCGATGCCGCAAGCCGCCTCGATCACAAAGAACCGGAGCTGAACCGCTCACCTCCCGGCGATCCGCACGATACCACCACGCCCGCCGCGATGGCGGGCACGCTGCGGCACCTCATACTCGGGAACGTTCTGTCGCCGAACTCCCGCGAGCGCCCCACAGGCTGGATGCTGGGTTGTAAGACCGGCGACAACCGGTTGCGCGCCGGCCTGCCGAAAGACTGGCGCGTCGGCGACAAATCGGGCAACAACGGTAAGGACGCCTCTGGCGACATCGCCGTGACCTGGTCCACCCGCGGCGAACCGGCGCTGATCTGCGCGTACACCCGGGGAGGTACGCCGACGGCTGGCCAGGTCGAGACTGTCTTTGCTGGGATCGGGCGCTTTGTGGGTATGCATCTGTCGTCAGCGGTCTGAGGTGCGCCATCGCACATGCGACAGCGTACGGAAGTCGTTTACCGATGCGGCGCCCCGTGGCGATGGTTCCTGGCAAGGTTGGGCTTGCTAGACCTCACAAAAGCGGACCGTCTGCGCCTAGCATTTCCCGCCGAATGATCTTTACCGGCACCAATCCGGCGGCCAGAAATCGATCGTGAAAATCTGTCAGCGAGAACTTCGTGCCCATCGCCTTTTTGTAATCGTCGCGTAATTTGAGGATCTCGAGCTTGCCGACCGTGTAGTTCAGGTAACCCGGATCGCCGGTACCGCGATAGGCTTCGCGGCGCGCTTCGGCTTGGGGCGTGCCGCACTCCCGCATGAACAGCTGGGCCGCGTCCTCGACACTTATGCCACCCGTGTGCATTTCAATCGAGGCTACGAAGCGGCAATCGCGCAGCAGCGCTTCAGTCAGCTGCGCTACCTTGAGCTTCGGATCCGTCGCTGCCAGCCCTTGCTCGATCATCATCTGCTCCGCATAGTGCGCCCAGCCCTCCGTGGTGGATTGCGCATGCGCCAGCTTCCGCGCGAGTGACCACTGCGGGTGATTGCGACGCGTCAGGTACTGCATGAAATGACCCGGCCAAACCTCATGTGATGAAATGAGTTGCAGGCCGGAGAAGTAATAGGCTTCAAGGTAGTCTTCCAGCTTGTCGGCGGACATGCCCGCATCGGGCGGCGAGACGTAGTAAAAGGCCTGCGTGGCGGTTTGCTCGAAGGGCCCGGGCGAATCCATGGCGGCTGAGGTGGTCGCGCGCATGAACTCCGGCGTCGCTTCGACCGTTGGGCGCAACTCGCTTGGAATCGTCACGATGCGGTGCTCGCTGACAAAGGCGCGCAGGCCGGATAGATCTTCCTCGGCCGTCGGCAGTAACGTATCGGCGGTCGGATGCTGCCGGCGTATGTCCTCGACCACAGCGGCGACTGATTTCGCCGGGTCCACCTCGTGCGCGGCGGCTTTGAGCGCCGCCTGATCTCTGAGCAGCTGTCGCGACGCAATGTCGCGCAGCTTGCCTATCGGCAGAGCGATCATTTCGTTGTCGGTCAGCCGCTCGACGAAGAGAGCGGATTTCAGCGCGAAATCGCCATCGGCTTTACTCAGCTGAGTTTCCAGGAAAGCCTTATAGTCCTCGAAGGCCGCAATCGCCGCGGCGTTGCTGGTCGCGAAATCGCGCTTCAGATCTATATCCTCGACGGTCGCGAAGGCCTTCGGTACGCCGTCTCGATAGAAATTGATCGAGCCGGCTATATTGCGAATGGCGATTTCTACGAATGCACGCGGCGGGTGTTCGATATTGGCCTTACCGGCGGCGAGCACTCCTGGAACCTCCCGCTCTCGCGCGATGGCTGCCCGCAGCCGTTCCGCGAGCGGTGCGAAATCGCGATGAACCAACTCGAACACGGCTAATGTCGCGACACGGCTGTAGCGGCTCGGATCCTTGCGCCAATACTTGATCGTCTCGTCATCGAGTAGCGAGCCTTTGATGCGGCCGATCAGCACTTCGCGGTCGTCGCGGTCTCCCGGGCTCAGCTGCTTCGGATTCATTCCTTCGAGCGCCGATAACGCCTCATGCAGGCGTACGTCGTTTCGGGCCTGGCCGGCAGCGCTCATGTCGTCCACCTTCGAGTCGTAGTCATGGATGCCTGCCGCCGTGGCCGCTACCGGATGGGCGGCGTACTCAGCATCGTAATAGCCCTTCACGAAGGTCTGGAAGGTAGGGGCCTGCGCGGCGACAGCGTGCGCGGCGCAAAGAATGACGGCGAATACGGCCGCCGCTAAGGTTTTCGTCTGCAACATGGAGTCTCCCCGTAGGCTCAAATGGTTTTATGAGACATCCTAACACCGCGACGCTGGGGCGGAGCGCCGCCCCCGCTTTGCGCCTTCTGCCGTCTATACCACGCGCTCGAAAAGCCAAAAGATGAGACGCAAGTCTGCTTAATCCAGCGTGCTTTTGCGTGAATTTCGGGCTGCCCTATGCTCATTGTGCGGTCGTCTGGATTGCGAGTGCCCCTTGACATGATCTGCCAACGGAATGGAGCCACGATGCATAGCGTAATTGGACATGGAATCGGAGGCGCATCGCTCAAGGCATCGTGGCCAATTCGTTGGCGAAGCGCTCGTGTCGCCACAGCATTTGCCGCGCTCTGGCGAGGTGCCTGGATCGAACTTCCTCGCGCCCTGCTTCACTCATCTCACCAGGGATTTGCTGGGCGATTCCGACGTGGTCTATCTCGACGTCACGACGCTGACGAGGAAGTTCCCGGCCGTGCGGGAGGAGGCCAGGAAAATTGGTGATAGCCTCACCGGCTTGGTCAAGGAAGAGCCCGCCGTCGATGCGCACACCCGCCCAGCCACCGCGCCGACCGATAGTCCGCCCGCTGCGACGATGCCTTAGGTGATTCCATATATGTTGGGCCAGCTCGGATCGCCGGGGCGCACTGGGCCGGTGGATTCAGGATTAGGACTTCATCGCGGCCAAGGGCGGACTCGCCAAGGCTCTCCATTTCGGAGACCCGGCCTTCGAGACTTTGCTGTGTACTTCAAACAGCGACTGGAGCCCGCACTTCGGGCACTTCTGAAGTCTGCGGTAGCTGCGGGCCAAGTTCGCACCGACATCGCCGCTGAGGAGATCTTGGGTGCGGTCGCGAGCTTGTGCACGCACGCTTATGAGCAGGGACCCATACGCTCGGCGCATGCTGTCAATGCCGATCAACGGCTTACGTTACGGAGCCGGCGCTCACGCAAAATCAAAGAAAGCCGCTCGTCGCAATACGTGATGTCAGGCTCGCCACCGTGTAATCAGGGGTCTTTGGCGACGACCTTGCCGTTCTCCCAAACGTAGATGGGCGTGCCGAAACGGCGAGCTGTGCGGCGGGCATCTAAAGCCGCCTGCTTGAGTGCACGTCGCACCCCCCTGGCAAATTCCTTGTGTCGGGCAGATCTATTCATGAGTTCCGGAGCCGCTGTCAATTTCCCTCGCTATTTTGCCGGAATTTTCGTACACCACCCAGGCATCCGCAAGTGGCTGATACATCCTGAGGAAAATTCGCCCAGCCGCGCTTAAATCGTCGTACGACGTCGGCTTTCGGCACATCGTGCCCGCCTTGTCGGACGCGAGCCGCTATGCGCCTCAAAGCAAGCTGCGGAGACGCGACACGGAGGAAGACGATCTCAATTCGATACCCCAGGCGTTTGAGGCGCTTAAGCCTCTTCTCGTATGCGCGTCCGCTCAGCGTGCTTTCAAACGCGAAGCTTTCGCGAGCTCTAGCCAGTCGGTCAATTTCTTGAAGAACCAAGCGTCCGGCCCGCAGCGCTGCACTTGAAGGCGCGAGGGGCGAGAGTCCCGCGGCAATCAAGTCTGCATTTACGAAGTTCTCGATCTTAACAATGCTCGAGAGATAACGGCGCGCGAAGGTCGTCTTGCCGGCACCGTTGGGCCCGGCGATGACGACGCACAACGGTAGTCGTCTTCCCTTGGCCACTAGCGCGCCCTCCGCTTTACCGCGCGGCGGGTGAGGCGCCTCTTGGCCTTCGGAAGGCTCACGCGAGTCTTTGGACTCTGGGCGCGTTCCTTAGGGAGCCTCGGTGCAGGGGCTCGAGAATTCGCCGCCTCGAGTTCCATCTGGGTGAGGATCAAGCGCCGTTCGGCTGCTGCCGTACTCGCCTGGTCTTTGCGAAGCAAGGCGGTGAGCGTTCGGATCTGGGTCTCAAGTTCAGCGACGAGCCCGGCGCCCGCCAGTCGGCCCTCCCTGATCGATGCGAGGAGGGCGGCGGTCACGCTTCACGATATCCAGGACCGTATTCTTGCTCAACAGTGATGAGACAGGAGCCGTTGCCGCGGGTCATGAACACGAACTTACCGTCCTATGTGGCCCATTGTCGGGAAAGGCTCGAAGAAAAATGGCGACAGTGGCGTGTAAGACACGGGAGAAAACGGCCGCGCGCCTCAACCGAAGGTCAGGCCGAACCATCGAGCAATACGGATCAGGGGCAGCATGATGAGCGCGCCGAGAGCGAAGCTGATAGCGAACGCGGCACGGGATGAACGAGCCGGGCGGCAACTGTGAACGCTAATGGCGCATCGTTAGATGCGCACTGGTACGTCTGGTGACGCACAGACCCGGCCGCATTCGCGGCCCACGATCCCCGCTACATTGGTTTCCATAAGTAAAGAGGACACCGATATGAATGCCGTAATCGACGTGAAGGCGATCCCAAGTGCAGTCCCCAAATCGGGAAGTGTTCAGCCGGATGCGGCCAGTGCTTCCGCGTCGGTAAAAAGGCCCCTTTACTTCCAGGACCCTTTCACTGATTTCGCCTTCCTGGTTACCCTGTCCAAGCAGGCTTTCAAGGGCGCCGAGATCGGGGAATGTTACTCCGCGGCTGCTCAGATCCGGGAGGGCGACGTTCTGAGTTGGAGAGAGGCTTGGAGTACGCTCGCGGAAAAGGTCGAGGCGCTGGCAAGAAGTGCCGAAGCGAAAGGGCATCGGGTTAGCGCAAGGCAGTCCTACCTGCGCGCGGTCACCTACCGCCGCAACGTACTGATGGGAGGGTTTCGAGCCTCTGATCCCGGTTACCGGGCCACGTTCGAGAAGTCCCGTGTGCTCTTTATGCGCTTCGCAGCGTTGAGCGAACCTCCGATCGAGTTCGTCGAGATTCCCCACGCGGGTACCGTCCTTCCGGGTTACTTCCTACGGCCAGATGCCAGCGGGAAAAAGCGGCCGACGGTCATTATCGGCGACAATGCGAGCGAGGAACTCTACTACTGGATCGGCCCTCCTGCCCTGGAACGCGGGTACAACGCGCTGCTGGTGGATCTGCCAGGCGTCGGCTTGAACTCCTTCAACGGACTCCCTTTCCGCTTTGACTCGGAGGTCCCAGTCAAAGCAGTGATCGACTACCTGTGCGCGCGCAGAGACGTCGATGCCTCACGGATCGCGGCCTACGGAGGCGGCGAGGGTGGAGGCTACATCATGACTCGCGCAGCAGCCTACGAGCACCGCATCGCCGCGTGCGTAGTCGATCCCTTGGTCTACGATATGGAGCCGATCGCGCCACTCATCTTCAAGCACGTGCTGCCCGGTTCTGATTCCGGGAAGGAAACGTTGGGCTCGAATGCCGGCAGTGTCATCCGGCTGATCTGGGGTCTCACCGATCGTGAAGCCATCAGGAAGATGAAAGTGGATGTGCGCGGGACCACCTGCCCGACGTTGGCGCTCAATGACTCGCACGACTACCCGGAGCTTCTGCTGCAGGCGCGGCATGCGGCGGCGGCGATCGCGAACAAGGATACGGTTGTGCGTGTTTTCACACCCGAGGACGGGAGCAACCACCGCCAAGTTGACAACTTTGGTTTGAAGCATCGGACCATGTTCGATTGGCTCGACGACGTGCTGAACGCAGGACACCGCCGTGATTGATGTGAAGACGAATAAAAATCCCGCTCCTAAGTCGGGCGGTGTTAATGGTGTCGCCACCACTGCTCCAGCATCGGCAAAAGACGCAACGACAAAACTGGGCGTATTCAATGCCTCTCCGGGGATGCCCGGACTCTTTCGGTCACACTTTGACTTCATGATGGCCCGAAACTTTTGCGCCGGCAGCTACGGAGAAGGCGGAGCGGTGGGCGAGTGCATCTCCACCGCACACCGAATCGTGGACAGCGATGTGGAGAGCTGGACGGTCGCATGGAGGGACACAGCCGAAAGAGTCGAGCGCATAGCCAGGTGCTCCCTCCGCGGCGGGCATGTTGTCAGCGCGCGCGAGGCGTTCCTTCGCGCATCAATGTACTGGGGATCGGCTTTCTTCTACCTTGCGCCCGCCGATCCGCGACACCTCGAGATGTACATGCGGCACCGATCGTGCTTCACGCAGGCGGCGCGGCTCTTCAACCCGGCGATCGAGCCTATCAGCATCCCATATGAGAATGGCAAGACGCTGCCTGGGTATTTCATGCGCGCCGCGGAAGCCGACGGCCCGCGTCCGACCGTGATGATTATCACGGGAGGTGACGGCACCTGTGAGGAACTCTATTTCTGGGGTGGTGGCGCTGCCGCGGTCCGCCGAGGCTACAACGCATTCTTGTGGGAAGGCCCCGGCCAGGTCGGCGCGTACACTCTGGATCCAGAGTTGACCTATCGCCCGGACTGGGAGGTCCCGACCCGCTATGCGGTCGACTACGTCCTGTCCCGCGATGACGTCGACCCCGAGCGGCTCGCCCTCTCTGGGCACAGCATGAGTGGATACTTCGCCCCTCGTGCCGCCGCGTACGAAAAGCGCCTCACGGCGGTCATTGCGAATTCGCTCATCCCAGAGTGGAAACCCGCAGCTATGGTCCTAATGGGCTTCGACCCCGGCGAACCGTACGGCGCTGACCTCGAGAGCAGGGTTAATCTCTCCGACATGATGATCAAGTGGTTCGCTACCCAAATTAAGGTGCGGATGGGGAGTGGCGGAGACTCCCTCGCGGCCTTCTTTGACAAGTGTGGTGCCTACAGCCTGGCCGGGCTCGAGGGAAAGATCACGTGTCCTTTCTTGAGCATAGCCGGGGAGGCCGAGGGACCACTGATGTTGGCCATGGGGCACGAGTTCTACGAGAAGCTGACCTGCCCAAAGGCAGAGCACGTCGTCTCCTTCGCGGAAGCGGGTGAGGCTCACTGCACAATGAATAATCCGAGCCTCAAGCATCAGATCGAGTTCGATTGGTTGGATGATGTCTTCAAGAAGAACAAAACATAGTCGGTGCACGGCCGATTCCTATATAGGAAAGCTGAAATGATCCCGGTGAGAAGTGTAAAGGAGAAGAATGCGATGAATGCCGTGACCGAAGCGAAGACGAATCCAATTTCTACCGTCATCGACAAGACGACGGCACGGAAATTAACTCCATCCGGTTCCCCGTCGTTCTCGTTTCCGATCGGATATCACGATCTGCACCCGGACATCAACATCAATTTTCAGCTGAACCGCTTCTATGGCTGGGTTGGCGACGACAGCATGCTGGCCGAAATGCGCGAGACGGTGGCGGAGGTGAACGACTATCCGACGTTCACGAAGCTCATCCTCGACTTGGGAGAAAGCGCGCTTGCCCGGCACGAGGTGCGCAAAGGGGCCTACTATCTGCGTCTCGCCGAGTTCTTCATGTTCACTAACGACCCGCGCAAGATCCCGACACGCCAGCGCTTTGTTGATCTGCTTCTTGGCCGCCTCCAAATTGCGCCGTCTGCCTATAGCAAAATACCTTTTGGGACCGGCTGGCTCCCTGCCTATCGTCTCACGCCGAAGAAGCCCAAGGGAACACTGGTCGTTTTCGGTGGATTCGACAGCTACATCGAGGAATGGATGCCGGCAGCGCTGTTCTTCCGCGACGCCGGCTACGACACGATCCTATTCGAGGGCCCCGGCCAGGGGGCGGCGCTCCAGTTGGCACAACTGCCGATGATCCCTGAGTGGGAGCAACCGGTCAAAGCGGTCTTGGACTTCTACGGCTGCGATGCAGTTACGTTATTGGGATTCTCCCTTGGCGGCGAGCTGGGCATTCGCGCGGCTGCGTTTGAGCCGCGCGTGCGCCGAATCATTGCGTACGACGTGTGCACAAGTGCGTTCGGGTTTCTCTTGCGCCCTCTGCCACCGCCGGTACGCCAGCAACTCCTCGAGTGGCTCGACGCTGACAACGAGGGCGCTGTCAACACTTTCTTCGTGAATGCCAGGGCCAAAAGCCTGTTCGTGGACTGGGGAACGCAAAACGGCATGCACACCGCCGGAGTTAAGACGCCGTATGAGATGCTGAAGCACTTTCAGCAATACGCGACTGCGAGCATCTCCTCCCGGGTGAGGCAGGACGTACTCTTGATGGCAGGCGCCGAAGATCACGCTATTGCGCCACATGAACTGCCCGATCAGATCGCCACGCTGACGCATGTTCGCACGCTTACCGCGCGTTTGTTCACGCGCGCGGAGCAGGCGCAGAACCACTGTCAAGTGGGCAATTACGGGCTTGCGTTTCGCGTAATGATCGACTGGATGACTGGCCTAGGGCCGATGGCAGGGCTCGTCGACGAATGACGACCGCTTTTGGTGGCCGCCATCGCCCTGTCGGGAAACAGAGTATTGTTCGCTAATGCCACGCAACTGGGACAAGTTCCCTAGTTTGGCCGGCGGTGCGGCTGCGACCGGCTTCTGAAAAACCCAAAACTGCGGCTCGAGCGACTGATAGAAATAGCTCACCCAGCCGTGCGCAATCAGTTAATTGCATTAACCACACATGTGGTCGGCCAAGATTGATATCGCCGAAAGATCTCTCGAAGCATCTGGAGTAGCGCCGTCCGCTTCTTCAGCCTCGTGTGAACGATGCGAAATCTCGGCCCGTCGGAGTTGATCTCGTCCCAATAAGTCTGGGTAGTTTCCGAGGTTGTGCCCCATCCTGATCAAAGGCTATGATCGCGACGAGCGGTCGCTGGATTCAAAGCGATGGATTGCGAGAACTATCAGTCATGTCGCAGCTCTGGACATACGCACTTGGTTCCGCGGGATCGCATCTCGGTGCCGGATGGTTCTGGCTGTTTCCACTCTTGTTCACGATCCACGATGCTGAAGAGGCGACATCTCGATCACCCGTGGCGCTCGCTCGCCAATGTGACTCTCACCCCGCATCTCGGGTACGTGACTTCCGAGACGCTGCGCGCCTTCTATGGCGACATGCCCGAGGCAATTGCTGCCTTCGCCAGCGGCACACGGATCCGGGTAGCCAATCCCGATGTGTTGCGGCGTCTCGCCCCGGCTTCATAGCTAAGAGCTTCTTCGAGAGCACCGCGTTTGATTAACGCGAAGCGAGTCCGCAATCTCTGCTCGAGCGCTGCTGCGCTTAGTCTACGGCGAATGTCGCACTGCAACTTCGCGTAACGAAATTGGAAGTAAAAAGCGAAGCGCAGCTGCTAGAAGTCATTCGAGTAGCAGATGTCCGAAAGGAGGCATATAGTGCGTTTTAGAGACACGCATCTTCGTTTGGAGTAAATCCCCCATGCAGCGTATTGGCTTTGTGTTGTTCGAGGGATTCCAAATCGTCGGTCTTGCCGCGCAATCGGCGTTTGAGTTTGCAAACCGTGCTGCCGGACAGGACATCTACGAGGTACACACCCTCTCCGAGAATGGTGGACTCGTGCGTTCCTCCCTGGGCGTCGGAATTGAAACAGAGCGCTTCAGCCGCCGGGCTTTTGACACGCTCATTGTCGTTGGGACTGCGGATCCGACGACGACTGCCACACCTGGGTTGTTAAATTTCATTCGGCGCGGATTAAAGGAATCCAGGCGAGTGACAGCCATTTGTACTGGTGCATTTGTCCTAGCCCAAGCGGGCTTGCTTGACGGTCGCCGCGCGACCACGCATTGGTATTACGCTCAAGCATTGCAAGAGGGTTTTCCCAAGGTAAACGTGGAGGAGGATAGAATCTTCATCGTCGATGGCCCGGTGTGGACTTCAGCCGGCGCGACGGCCGGTCTCGATCTGGCTCTGGCAATGGTTGAAAAGGATTTAAGTGCGGACGCCGCTCGATCTGTTTCAAAGAAGCTCGTGATGCATCATCGACGCGCGGGTGGTCAGTCCCAACACTCGGAATTACTGGCGCTATCCCCCAAGTCGGACCGCATACAGAGCGCGCTTTCCTATGCCGAGAAGAATCTTCGCTCGCGATTGTCTGTCGACAAACTCGCCGAGGTCGCCAATTTGAGCTCTCGACAGTTCAGTCGCGCCTTTCAAGCGGAGACTGGGCAATCTCCTGCCAAGGCCGTCGAAAAACTTCGCCTCGAAGCGGCGCGGCTGATGATAGAGCGCAGCCATCACCCGATTGATGTCGTCGCGCGCGAAACCGGCTTTGTCGATCGGCGCCGGATGCGGGAAGCATTCTTGAGAAACTTCGGTCAGCCTCCACAGATCATCCGGCGCACTGCCCGATTCGAACCTGTCCGCTGAGCCGTCCCTTTTATGGGCGGCTCCCTGCGGGTCAATTCAATGCGCCGTCGGCCGGCGTTTGGCTTTTGATGCTGCGCGCCGCCATTTCCCGGGGCCCCTGCGTCCGTGCCGCCTCGGCCGCCCTCGATCCCTGCGTATCGGTGGACGATATACCCTCAACGCTCACGCTCAGGATTTGGGTCGTACCGTTGCCTTTAAGGTGCTGATGGTCTACCGCGATGGTGCGATCTGCGCCCGCTGGAGCCGTAAAGGTCACCCGGCTAAGCGTTGATCGAATCGTGCCGTCCTCGGCTTTCCAATCGACTCGGGAGTTGATCACACCGTTACAGCCGTTTGTACCGCATTTTTTGGCGTCGACCCCAAACGCAATCAGAAACTCGTCCTTATTCAGACGAATTACGAGCGGGTCCTGGATCAATGAAACCAGACTCCCTCCGGTCGAGGTAGACCCGGTGCTCGCGCCTAAGATCATCCGCCGAGCGGATTCCCGAGGATCGGTGTACACCTGAGCAGCCTTCGAATCGACATTCGCGTCGTCCGTCGCAGGAGCAAAAGCATCTTCCGTGACGACCGCGCCCCTGGTATTACCTAGAATGAGCTGGCGCGCCTGCTCCTGGGCGTCCAGAGATACCTGAGTTCGCGGTTGGTCGTCTGTCTTGGATAGGGGACTGACCGTGTGGGACAGAAGGTCTTTCGCCTGCAGCTGCGCGTCGCCGTAGGTTTCTGCGGCAAAGAGCGGATTTGAGTGCAGCACAAGTCCTGTGGATAGCAGGGCTAGCTGCGCAGCGATCGTCTTGGTCCGAATGAGTGAGTTCATCTTCCTTCTCCTCTGGTTTGGGTGCCGCTCGTTATTGAGCGCCCTTGGTGATCAAGGTAAGCCAAACCCAGAGGGCTTAAATGACGTATAAAGTACTAGTTTAAGACATCGAATTTGTCTGCCGCGCTGCGTACCTAGTTAAGAGGGACGACTAAAATAGTAGAAAGCCATAGGGTTCCAGCCACTCATCCGCCGGATCTTCGGTTGCATGCGATCAACTCCTGTGGTCGTGCCCAACGCCGCGACACCGGGAACTTGCATAAGCCTGAAAATCTGGCGCAGGGATGACATCGGGCAGCTCAGACCTCATCGGCCGGCATAACCGAATCGCTTGAGAAATAGCCCGCCGTCGCACAGCGACAATGCGCATGCCAAGACCGGAATGTGAGCTATCGACCGACGATAGTCTGTCCTGACACAAAACACGTGAGCTGTTTTGGATGACCTAAAACATGCCTGTATACGTCCTTTAAGCCATCAGAAATCAAGATAGAGTTCCGCCATCGACCGCTCATGGCGGTTAACTACGAAGGAGACAGATCATGACTGTTGAAAGTAAGGGCACCGCGCTCATCACCGGAGCGTCCTCAGGTATCGGCGCCGTCTACGCGGACCGTTTGGCGCATCGCGGTTACGACTTGATCATCGTTTCGCGCAATCGCGCGAAGCTCGACAAGCTGGCCACCCGGTTGACCAACGAAACCCGGCGCTCGATAGAAGTTCTGGCCGCTGACTTGAGCGACAACCAGGACCAGGCACGAGTCGAAGAGAAGTTAAAAAGGGACGCGAGCATAACGTTTCTGGTCAACAATGCAGGCATCGGCACTTTCGCACCGCTCCTCGACAGCGATGTGAACAAATCGGATGAGATGATTTCGCTCAACATCCGCGCGCTCACCCGGCTGACTTATGCCGTAGTTCCGGGAATGGTAGCGCGGGGCGCCGGTACGATCATCAACATTTCGTCGATCGTTGCGATCTCGCCAGAGACGCTGAATGGCGTGTACGGAGCCTCCAAGGCTTACGTGCTAGCGTTCACTCATTCATTGCAGCACGAACTCGCCTCCAAGGGAATCCGCATTCAGGCGGTCCTACCCGGCGCTACCGCGACGGATTTCTGGGATGCAGGTGGTTTGTCCGTGAGCAATTTGCCACCGGATTGGGTGATGTCCACCGAGGACCTCGTCGATTCGGCGCTGTCCGGACTTGACCTTGGCGAATTGGTGACCATTCCGCCACTCCCCGACGTAGCCGAATGGGATCGGTTCGAAGCGGCCCGCCGCGGCATGTCGACCCGACTGTCACGCAGGGAACCGGCTGCTCGCTATGGGCTCAAGGCGCCGCGAAAAGCATCGTAAAGACTCACTTAAACTCAACCTGGAGACGATCATGTTAAAGATATTCATAGCGAGCATAGGCCGCGCGATTATGGGCGCAACCCAAGAGGACACTCCCACGGCGCGCTTGAAGAAGATATCGCTGCCGTCCAGCCTGTTGTCCGCCGCTGCCCTGGTGGCCGCCACTGGCCTGGCCTACGCCGGGGACATTGCGCCCGTGTCGGTTGCCGCGGTCCAGTCCCAGCATCCGGCCGAGATTGCCTCACCGTCGGTGGAGAACGCCAATGCCGGCGCCACCAAGAGTACCGGGGCTGCGATTTCCGTCCACGACAAGTACACCCTCAAGATTCCGAATGGGCTGGCATTCTCCGAGTTCCGGGGATACGAAGGCTGGCAGACCATCTCCATCAGTAACGGAAAAAGGGTTGCTGTGATCCTCGGGAACCCCGCGATGATCGCCGCGTACAAGGCCGGTATTCCGGCTAACGGCAAGCCTTTCCCTGACGGCGCCAAAATGGCGAAGATCCATTGGAACCCGAAAAAGAACGAGGCGGAGCCTGGTCAGCCTCTGGTGCCAGATACCCTGCATGACGTTGATTTCATGGTGAAGGACAATAAGAGGTTCGCGGACGGCGGCGGATGGGGATATGCGGAGTTTGAGTATGAAGCTACATCCGATGCGTACAGGCCCGGCACAGTGGAGGACCAGCCGCCACAGGCGAACGACGCCAAGTGCGGGGTCGCCTGCCACACGATCGCCAAGAACCGCGACTACGTTTTCACTGAGTACCAGAAGAGATGACGCAGTGATGATGGCATTAACGCGTGGCCGTGCGTACTAACGAGTCGCTTCGCAAAAGCTTTGCTTACCGTTCTCGGCTGCGGCGATGTCTGCTTCACCACAGGCATCGCCGTTTGCGCTCGTCCCTTCAACCAACGCATGACTCGTGGGCGTGTTCATTTCTTTACAAGGCATGGGTGTCGACTTCACATTTCCGTGGGAGCGGCACGTATGTGGGGGCGGCGGCGTAAGATCGTTAGCCCCATGGCATCGGAGGCCACCCCATGAAATGGACAATCCGGGTTGAACTCAAACCAGATGGTAACGCGCCTATCACCTACGAGATCGCACGATCACTCGCCCGATCGCCGACTTGGCTCCGGAGCAGATCGGGCTGACCCTCGAGGAGGGCCAACAGATCCTTCGCCGGGTGCAGGTCCAGATGATCAGTAGCCAGGCGCACGCGTATGCGCTGTGCCGGCAGCCATGTGTGGATTGTGGTCGTCCCAGGCGCGTTAAAGACACCTGGACCAAATGCGTTCAAACAATCTTTGGCGTCTTTCGATTTCGAGGTCGCCGGTACCGGGCCTGTGGTTGCCGTAACGATCCTGAAGGGCTTCGCCAGGATTTCCCGCTCGGTGAAATCATTCCGCGGCGGACAACACCGGTGTCGATATCATCGTTTCGCGTCCAATCCTTCAGCAATTGATGTCTAACGCGGCGCCACGCCGAGATGCATTACCGTGAATTCATCAAGTTACAAACGCATGTTGCAAAGTGGCGCAGCGGAGTTGGACATCAACTGCTGACAAGGTACGCTTTTGGACATGAATTGCTGACATGTTCGGTGCAATAGAATTGGGGCCTCATACAAGCGCGAAACTGACTCACGGAAACTTAACAGGCTAGTCAATAACCTTGAAGCGGCGATGCAGGTGGGTGTCCTAGGAAGAATCTGAAATGTATGGTCACGATATGCTGATGTCGACAAGGGGCGAGGCTCCGGAGCTTGCGGCACCCGCGGATCGAGGGGCCATATACTCTGGATCGCGGTCTGGGCACCGGAAGGCACAAAAACGCTAGGGACAGGGGGTCGCTGCATGCGCACTGAATTTCTCACGCTTATGTTTGGCGGGTTGATGGTATCGGGCTGTAGTGGAGACATGTATTCCGCTACATCCACGAAGGACGGCGTGTTTATTCTGAACAAGCTCACCGGAACGGTACGCCAGGTCAAGGGCGATAGGCTGGTTGAGTTGCCCGACGGTCAAGTCCAACCGCCCGAGGCGCCATCCCAGCACAGGCCGCCTTTCCAAGCGCAGGGCATACCGAAGCAGCCGTTTCTCATTAGTTGCATCTCAAAATATCGCGACGGGATGTTACTCGCGAGCACGACCCGGCCTATCGGCCGGTCCTATCGTGCGATAGGGTGGCTTGAGGGGCGTTGGGCCTGGTTTGTTATCGTTAAATTGATGTCTACGTAGAATCAATAACTTGCCAAGCCCGAACTTCGTGTAACGGATGATATGTGGCTCGCAGGGAGTGGACGGTCCAGTGAATAAAGGTCAACCGCTATAGTAAGCGCAGTCGCAACGGCATTATCGAAAGTCGGGTAGCTTCCGCACCCGAGAACTCTTCTACGGGATCTCGGCCGGTTGTTTTTGCAGCGGCTGCCAAGACAGTCCACAATGCCGTTGGCGCGAAAGTAGGCGTCAAGAAGGATGAACAGGTGTCCAGCCCGCCGGATCAGCGGAAGATAGATCCAAAGACGCTGAGGCTGTTTACCGCCGTCATCGAAGTTGGAACGATTGCAGGCGCGGCGCAGAGAGAGCACATTGCGGGCTCGGCGCTTAGCAAGCGCATTCGTGATCTCGAGCACGTAGTCGGTACGCCCCTCCTGAATCGTGGAAATAGGGGGGTGTCTCCCACCGCCGCTGGCCAGACGTTGTTCGATCTCGCACGCCGAATACTGAACGAATTCGACGGCGTCTATGCTCAGATGCGCGAATACGCGAGTGGGGCGAAGGGGCAGGTGCGTATTTCCGCCAATATCTCGGCCATCACCCAGTTTCTGCCCAAAGATCTGCAATCCTTCCTCGTTGCTTACCCGGGCGTACAGATCCGCTTGGAGGACGAAGTGAGCTCGGCCATTGTGCAGGCCGTTACCGATAATGCGGCCGATGTGGGAATTCTTGTGGCGGATCCGCACGCGGACAATCTGGAGTTTCTTCCTTATCGCCAGGATCGGCTTGCGCTTATCGCCCCTCGGGGCCACCCGTTGACCGCTCGGCGCGCGGTTCGTTTCGCCGATACCCTCGAGTTCGATTATGTCGGATTGCACACCGCAAGCAACACCCATGCGCAGCTCATCCACGCCGCGAGCCAGATCCAACGCTCACTCAGATTTCCGGTACGAGTCAAGAGCTATGACGCGCTCTGTCTGATGGTCGAGGCAGGCCTTGGCCTCGGAGTGCTCCCGAGAACGATTGCCGAGTCCTATGCTCGTGCAATGCGGATCAGGGTGCTCACCCTCAAAGAATCGTGGGCCGACCGCTCGCTTGCAATCTGCGTGCGTTCTTATGCGTCGCTCCCAATCGCTGCGCGGCTATTCGTCGACCATCTGCGTAAGCCGAAAGCCCCTACCCGGTGACATCGCGAGCGGCGATGGCGCCGACGCGAACCGCGACTTTACCGTCTGGCGCTGCTTGTACCATGATAGTGGCAACGCGCAGATCCGGCGCCGGTCTGGGGAGGTAGAACGTGGTTGATTCACCTGCGCGTGACAAGCGGCCGTTGACCGACGTAAAGATCTTGGAACTGGGTTCCCTGATCGCCGGTCCCTATGCCGGTGCGCTGCTCGCACAGTTTGGCGCCGATGTCATTAAGATCGAGCCGCCCAAAGTAGGGGATCCCTTACGTAAATGGCGCAAGCTTCATGAAGGGACGTCCTTGTGGTGGTATGTGCAGAGCCGCAACAAGAAATCGGTCTCGCTCGATCTCAAGAGTGACGCAGGTCGCGATATCGTGCGGCGCCTCGCCGCGGAGGCGGATATCTTGATCGAGAACTTTCGCCCCGGCACACTGGAGAAGTGGGGTCTGGGTTGGGAAGATCTATCGGCGATCAATCCACGCCTGGTGATGCTGCGGATCTCTGGCTACGGACAGACCGGGCCGCTGCGTAAATTGCCAGGCTTTGCCGCCATCGCGGAAGGCATGGGAGGACTGCGCCATGTCACGGGCTACCCCGACCGTCCGCCTGTGCGCGCAGGCATAAGTATTGGCGATACCCTCGCCTCGCTCTATGGCGTCATCGGCGCGCTCATGGCTTTGCACAACGTCCGCGGCCGCGACGGTGCAGGCCAGGTCGTCGATGTTGCTTTATATGAAGCGGTCTTCGCTGTGATGGAAAGCCTGATCCCGGAGTATTCCCTTTACGGGGAGATTCGCGGACGGACGGGAACGAGCTTTCCGGGGATCTCGCCTTCAAACACGTACCTCTGCCGCGACGGTAACTACGTGATCATCGCCGCCAACGGAGACGCGCTCTTCAAGCGTCTCATGACCGCGATTCAGCGTCGGGATCTGGCCGACAACCCAGCGTTCGCTCATAACGATGGACGGGTCGCGTGCAATGAGGAACTGGATCAGGCGATTTGCGCGTGGACCTCGCAGCACGACATCGCAGATGTCATCGCCACATTGCAGCGGGCCGAAGTGCCCGTGGGCAAGAGCTTCACCGCTGCGGACATCGCCCGGGACGAACACTATCGGGCGCGTGAGATGCTTGAGGAGCACGAGCTGCCGTGCGGCGGTCCCCGAGTAACGATCCCGGGCATCGTGCCGAAGCTCTCGGCAACGCCGGGGAAGACCGAGTGGCTCGGCCCGGCGCTCGGTGAACACACGGCAGAAGTGCTGTCGGGTCTGGGGATTGGCCAGGAGGCGCTCGGATTGCTCAAGGACCAGGGGTTCGTGTAACAAGACATCATGCGAAAAGGTCTGCCAATGCAATCAGCCAACGGCAAGCGCGTTTTCATTCAGGAAGTATCGCCCCGGGACGGATTCCAGATGGAATCGCTGTTCGTGCCGACCGCGCAAAAGATCGACTACATCGACAGACTAAGCCGCTCCGGGCTCGCCAAAATCGAGGTGACCTCGTTTACCTCACCGAAAGCGATCCCCGCGTTGGCGGACGCGGAAATGGTGTTGAGCGGCATCAGGCGCATGCCGGGGGTCGAATACGCCGCGCTGGTGCCGAACCTGCGCGGCTGCGAGCGCGCCTTGTCAAGCGGAGTCGATGAAATCAACCTGGTCATGTCTGCGAGCGAAAGCCATAACCTCGCAAATGTTCGCATGCGGTGCGAGCAGTCGCTCACGCAATTCGGGGATATCGTGCGGCACTCGCACGACGCGGTTCGCATCAATGCCTCGCTGGCTACGGCTTTCGGGTGCCCCTTCGAGGGGCACATCGAGTTCACTCGCGTTCTGGAACTAACCGAGCGCTTCGTGGACATGGGTATAGAACGAGTGTCCCTATGCGACACCACCGGCATCGCCAATCCGGCTCAAGTCGAGCGGCTCTTCTGCGAGACCCGCTCCCGTTGGCCAAATCTCGAGCTCACGGCGCACTTCCATAACACCCGCGGCATGGGGCTCGCGAACGCGGTGGCGGCGTTGGAAGCCGGGATCGACCGCTTCGACGCGTCTCTGGGGGGTCTCGGCGGCTGTCCGTTCGCGCCCGGAGCGACGGGCAATGTGTGTACGGAAGATCTCGTGCACATGCTCGAGAGCATGGGCTATGAGACTGGTGTCGATCTCGATGCGCTTTTGCTGATCGCCGCCGATTTGCCGGACGTGGTCGGCCACGACGTGCCGGGCCAGGTGGTCAAGGCGGGTCGATCGACGAGGCGCTACCCTTTACCGGGCACGCCACACGTCAGCCAAGGGGTGCGTGGATGTCCGGAGCCTGACCGGTGATGGGTATGCCGTGAGCGGATTGACGCTCTTTGAAAAACTGTGGCGGCGCCACGTAGTTCGCAAAGAGGGCGCGCGTCGGGCGCTTCTCTACATCGATCGCCTGCTGGTGTACGAGGTCACAAGTCCGCAGGCGTTTGAGGGACTGCGCTTAGCCGGACGCCAACCGTGGCGCCGGCAGTCCGTGCTCGCGACCTGCGATCATAACGTTCCGACTACCTCGCGGGCGCAGGGTATCGAGGACCCGCTCGCACGGCTGCAGGTCGAGACGTTGAGCCGCAACTGCGCAGACTTCGGCATCACTGAATTTGGCATCCGTGATCTGCGCCAGGGCATCGTTCACGTGATCGGTCCCGAGCAGGGCGCGACCCTGCCGGGCATGACGGTCGTGTGCGGCGACTCTCACACAAGCACGCACGGCGCTTTCGCCGCTCTCGCGTTCGGTGTGGGCACCAGTGACGTCGAGCACGTGCTTGCGACCCAATGCTTGTCGGTGGACTGCATGCAGCCCATTCAGATACGGGTGAATGGCACGCTGCCGCGGGGACTTTCCGCCAAAGACGTCATTCTCGCCATCATTCAGCGGCTCGGGGCGGGCGGTGGGACGGGCTGCGCGATCGAATTTACCGGCCCCGTCGTGCAGGAGCTCTCTATGGAGGGTCGCATGACCCTTTGTAACATGGCCATCGAGGCCGGTGCCCGCGTCGGTTTGGTCGGGGTCGATGACAAGACTCTCGATTACGTCCGCGGTAGGCCGCGCGCCCCCAAAGGAGACGCGCTGATATGTGCGGAAGCATACTGGCGCACGCTGGTGAGCGATCCCGATGCCCATTTCGAACGTACATTGGAGTTCGACGCCCACGAATTTCGTCCCCTCGTCACCTGGGGCACCTCACCGGACATGGTAGTGAGCGTGGATCAGAGCGTACCGGACCCCAAAGAGCAGGCAGATTCCATCAAGCAGCGTGCCATGCAGCAGGCGCTCGAGTATATGGGCTTGAGTCCCGGAACACCGATCACCAGCATCGCGCTCGACAAGATATTCATCGGCTCTTGTACCAACGGTCGGATCGAGGATCTACGGGCGGCAGCCGCGGTGCTGCGCGGCAAGCGCGTGGCAGCTAGTATTAAGCTGGCGTTGGCCGTACCCGGCTCGGGCCTAGTCAAAGCCCAGGCGGAGGCCGAAGGTCTCGACCAGGTATTCCTTGATGCGGGCTTCGAGTGGCGCGAACCCGGTTGCTCGATGTGTTTGGGCATGAACGACGATCGCCTCGGCCCGGGAGAGCAATGCGCCTCGACGTCCAACCGCAATTTTGAGGGTCGTCAGGGGTTCGGCGGCCGCTCTCATCTGGTAAGCCCCGCCATGGCCGCCGCTGCGGCTGTTGCTGGTCACTTCGTCGATGTAACGAAGTTCTAGATCTACTCCAATGCAAGCGTTTATTAACTTGGAGTCCCTGATCGCGCCGCTCGACCGAGCAAACGTAGATACCGACGCCATACTACCCAAGCAATTCATGAAGTCGATCCGGCGCACCGGCTTTGGCCCGTACCTATTCGACGAATGGCGCTATCTTGATCATGGGGAGCCGGGTATGGACTGTGCAACCCGGCCGCTGAACCCGAATTTTCAGCTGAATCAGGTGCGCTATCAGGGGGCGCAGATACTGCTCGCGCGAGAGAATTTCGGCTGCGGCTCGAGTCGCGAGCATGCGGTTTGGGCTCTCGATGGGCACGGGATCCGCGCGGTGATCGCGCCGAGCTTTGCGGACATCTTTTATGGCAACTGCCTGCGGAACGGACTTCTGCCGGTGGTGCTTCGGACTGTCGAAGTCGAGGCGCTGTTCCGCCTCGTTCGAGCCAATCCCGGCTACACCGCGCGAATAGACTTGCCCACCCAGACCGTGACGACTTCGGACGGGAGGATCTATGGCTTTGAGATCGATGCCTCCCGCAAAGACTGTCTCCTGCGAAACGTCGACGACATAGCGCTGACGTTAGGCCATGCAGAAGATATCAGGGCCTACGAGCTTGCTCGAGCGGCCGACGAACCCTGGATATTCGACGAACATTAGTTGAGCAAGCTCACCGCCGGAGCCCAATTAAGAGGCAGGTCGCGTTTTTTTATAAAGGCGCGCGAGCTCGGCTATTACCGCTTCACACATGGCGGCAGTACCAATCGACGCTTTCCCGGGTTCGACGATATCGGCCGTTCGCATGCCGGCGGCGAGGACGTTCTGCACCGCGTCTTCGATTAGCTGGGCGTTGGCATGCATATCGAATGAGTATCGCAGCATCATGGCAACGGAGAGAATCATAGCCAGCGGGTTCGCAATTCCGCGCCCGGCAATGTCCGGCGCCGATCCGTGGATCGGCTCGTAGAGTCCACGCTGACGATGTGTGGAATCCGGCTCGCCGAGACTGGCGGAAGGTAGCATGCCCAGGGACCCGGTCAGCATCGAGGCGAGATCCGACAATAAGTCGCCAAAAAGATTGTCGGTAAGGATCACATCGAACTGCCGCGGTGCACGCACGATCTGCATTGCGCAGTTGTCCGCATACATATGTGACAACTTCACATCGCTATATTCCGCGGCATGGAGTTTGGTGACTTCCTCTCGCCAGAGCACCCCGCTTTCCATGACATTGGCCTTGTCCACCGAACAAACTTGTTGCTTGCGCGTCCGGGCCAGTTCGAAAGCGACCCGCGCCACACGGACGACTTCAGGAGTGGTGTAGCTCTGCGTATTCGTTCCTCGGCGGATGCCTTGACCAATGTTCTCGATGCCGCGCGGTGCCCCGAAGTATATGCCGCCGAGGAGTTCGCGGACGATCATCAAATCAAGACCCAGAACAAGCTGGGCCTTGAGCGGCGAGGCGCCAATTAAGGCGTCGGACACGCGTGCGGGACGTAAATTGGCGAAAAGTCCCAGTTCCTTTCGAAGGCCCAAAATTGCGCGTTCCGGGCGCAACGCGAATGGAAGTTGATCCCAGTTCGGGCCGCCGATTGCGCCGAAAAGAACGGCGTCCGCGCTTTTCGCCTGAGCGATCGTGGAGTCGGTCAAGGGGACGCCATAGGCCTCATAAGACGCACCCCCGACTAAGCCCTCGGTGATGGCGAAATGGGTCAGTCCCGCGTCCTGGAACCAGTTGATGACCTTCCTGGCTGCTTGCCCGACCTCCGCACCAATACCATCGCCCGGGAGAAAAAGAATCTTGCGGGGCGTAGACGGCATTACTTACAACAACATATTCAGGACCGCCCAACCGCCGCCCGAGGCCTTCATCGGCTCGTATGCGTATACCTCGCCGCGCACTCCGGGGCCGACGGCCCCCAACATGATGAGCCAGTTCATCAACTCATATTGGCCGTGATCGAGGAGGGGATACGGCTCGAGGTTCGCAATATCAATGCCGCGTCCTGCACGAATCATGTCGAGGATGTAGGAGTCGAACTCGATATCGACGCTGCCGAATTTACCGGGGTCGAGCCAATGCGACAAGCCACCTGTGGCGAGAATAGCCACGCGCTTCTTTTGGTTGGCTATCGCGTCGCGCAACGCGGTACCGAAAGCACGCGCACCGTAGGGTGAGAAGCTGCGCGCCGGTTGGGTGACGATGGGTATCACAGGAAGGTCAGAGCGGGGCAGTACCTGCCGCAGTGGAACGATCAGCCCATGATCGAGTTCGATGTGATCATGAGCCTCAACCTCGAGACCCCTGGCACGGATGGCTTGAGTTATGGCGTCGGCGAACTCGGGATCTCCGGTCAAGTTCAAATCGAGGTCCGGACGTTTAAAAAATGCCATCGATCCGCTGTGTCGCGCGCCTCGCCCCACTACGAACGCGCCGCTCTCAAATTGCTGGAAATGGCAGTCTGTGGTCACGATCACCACATCGGCCTTGGCGGCCGCGAGCTGTTCACCGAGACGTCGATAGGAGCTCGTGAGCCGGGCCACTGCGTCCGGAGGGTCGACTTCGGGGCGCGCAAGCAGATCGGGCACGTGGGAACACGCGCCGGCAAAAACGAGGCCCCGTGGGAGATTGGCGTCGGGAAGCGGTGTGGTCGTGTCAACGTAGAAGCCAGTGGAATTACCGCTGTCTCCGAGATCATCCTTGAACCATCGACTCACCAAGATGGTCAGCCCGTCGTTGAGGCCCATCGATCGCAGTCGGCCGCGATCACCGCGCTGCAAATACTCTGTGGCCTCGGCCGTCAAGTGCAGTTCGGCGCCTACGGTTTTCGGATCCGCCTTGAATCGCGCGAGCATCTCGGGATCGCCTGCCAGCGTACGTATCGCATTCTCTAGTGCGTCGCGTTCCATGATTCTTCCTCTATTGAAGGCGTCCGGCGCGGACTACGAACTCGTCGTCCAGTTGCACCGAGCAGCTGTGCATTGGAATATCCAGGTGTGCGGGTGTATCGCGTTTCGCAAACCGGTTTGCACCCGTGGACCACATAAAATTCCCTTCCGCGGAACGGAATTCCTGACCGAACAAGGTGCCTGATTGGTAGACGTCGAGCGCGGCGAATCGAGCCATCGGGTGGACTCCCCAACCCATGTGCGACACGGCGAATGCATTCGGATCGCGCCAGCTGTCGAAATAATCCTGGAGCATGAAGGCATCGCGCCCACCGCCCTCGATCGCGACAATGAATCCATTTTCTATATGAATTACGACCGCATCGGTCACGGCGCGCATCCATGGCAATAAAATGTCGCCCGGCTGCAACACAATGACTCCCTGAGCGCTCAGGTCGCGGGGAAAACATGCGATGAATCCGCTCGGCCAATGATCCCATCGACCCGGAGTGTCGACGTAGCCCCATTGCATGGTGATCGGTAGATCCGCGCTCGAGATGTCTGCGACCAACGAGGTGCCTGCCTCGCTGGTAACCTTCAGTGTGCGTGCGGCCTTCAGCCGCTTGGCACCTGATTCGACGCGAGCTCGAATGTCGGGGGTTCCGGCGAGACGCTCGAGCACGTCCGCGGGTTCGGCCACGAACAGCATGCGCTTACCATTGCCGACGATGCGTGTGCGCACATCCGAGTGGATCAACCCACCTTCAGTAAGATCCACGACGAGATCGCATTGGCCCGCTGCCGCGAGAATGATTGAAGCCTCGGCGGCACCGGGACGATGCGGCAGGAGGTTCGGATGCGATAGCCCTGACGCTTCGAGCACGACGGCTCCCGCGCCGATGCTCTTCGCGGCACGTGCGGCGGCCTCGACGTGGGCTCGCTTAATGCCCGGTTCGGCAATAATTGCTACCATTTCAGTCGATACAAGTTTGCAGCGCTCAAATTGCTCGGTGAACAAAAGTGTAAGGTCTTTTGCCATCACATCCCCCGGCTGTCTGGTCAGGTTACGGCGCGAACGGCGCCGCCGTCGACTTGCAAGGTCGCACCGGTAGTAAATGCGCTCGCACTGGAAACGAGAAATACGATTGCGTTGGCGATCTCCGCCGGGTCGGCCATCCGCCCCAATGGAATCTGCTCTATCGAGCGCCGGCGCTGCTCGTCCACTGATGTGCCCTGAGCTTTGGCCTTGGCCTCGATGATTCGGGTGGTCCGCTCGGTAATCGTGGCGCCCGGCATGACTTGGTTGATACGCACACCGGAGGCGGCCAGCTCGAGCGCGAGCTGCTTTGCGAATGCCGCGATGCCGGAACGCATGACCGATGAAAGCCCGCCGCCAGGAGCCGGCTGTTTGACCCAGGTCGAGGTGATGAATACGATGCTGCCGGATTTCTGAGCGGCCATCGCCTGCGATGCGCTCAACGCCAACTGCAGCGCAGGCCTCAAAAGTTGGTCGTATGCCTCTGACCAGTGCCTCAGGGTCGTCTCTACTACCGGGATAATCGGGGGCCCCGGCGTATTCATGACCAAAATGTCGATGCGTCCATAGGCTTTGATGACCGATTCGACGAGTCTGCCGGTGGCTTCGACGTCCATCAGGTCGAGCGGAAAGGCTCGGATTGATCCCGCGGCGTTGCCGCCGTATTCCGCGGCAGCGTTCTCGAGCCGTTCGCTCGCGCGCGCACTCATCGCAACGTGGGCTCCCTCGTCGGCCAACCGATAGGCAACCGCCCTGCCGATACCCCGGCTCGCGGCGGTGACCAGCGCTACTTTGTTTGCGAGACCCAGGTTCATGTTGATTCCGCGGTGGCATTCCTGCTGATGCCGCGAATGAGTATTCCCGAGTCCACGACAATGGTGGTGCCTGTCATGGCCGACGACTCGGTGGGCGAGCCCAGCAGGGCGTAAGCGGCGCCATACGCATCGGTATCAGGGACATTGCCCAAGGGCAGCGCACTCTCGGACCCGGGCAGCAGCGACGGCCTCGGCATCTGACCCAGGCTCGTAAGTCCTGACATGATCGTGCGGGCGACGCCGGGTGCAACTCCATTGACGCGCACGAGGGGAGCAAGCTCGTAGGCCAATTGAGCGATGAGGCCGTTCACCGCGTGCTTCGAGGCGGTGTACAGCGCGCCACCGCCTGAAGGCGTATAAGAAGCGACCGAGCTTGTCAATACGATGCGGCCATGACTTTTCATGAGCAGTGGCAGCGCCGCCTTGATGCAAAAAAGCATCGATCCAACATTCACCCGGAAACATTCGTCAAACGCCTGAGGCAGTTTGTGGCCTGGAATGTCGGCGAGACGAATCGCATGATCGTAAATTCCGACGCAGGAGACGATGATGTCTATGCGCCCGTGGGCCGCGACCGCGGTTGCCACGACCTTCTCGCATGCGCCCCAATCGGCCGCGTCGGCCTCGAGCGTCGAGAGCCGATCACAATCCGACGTTGGTGGCTCTCGAGCGAGCTGGGCGAGCGAATCAGCCTTCCGATCGATGGCGACGACGAGCGCGCCTTCGCGCAGATAACGTCTTACTACGGCCCGGCCGATGCCGCCAGCCGCACCGAAGATCAGAGCGACTTGGTCGGCCAGTACGCCGGATTTTGCGCTCATTCAGTCGCCGGTTTCGGCCAAGTAGCAGGTTCGCTGCGCATCATATCGCCGTAAAACCGATACAGGTTGCGTTGCACGCCTTCTTCATAGCGCGGCGAGTAAACGACGCCCGGGCCCGGCCAATCGTGCACGCGCTTGGCGATCCCGATGCCAGGCAGCCCCATCTGATAATTGAGCTTGAGTTCCAAGATCTCGGCTGCAGCAGATCGGCCGGTCTGCTGGATCGAACTCCACGGTTCGGTGTCGTCCTGTTCGAAGTTGCCCCCGATCGAAAACGAGCCGAGCGCTGCCCGATATAAACGAGCCTTTTGAGTTTGGCTCATATTGCGATAGGCGCAAAACCAGTTCCACACTTCGATCTTCCCCGGACCATACGGTTGCCACATGCGGATTGAGAGCATTCCGGTGGGCGGAGAATTCGGATCATCGGTGTGCGGGGATGCGAGAAGGGAGAAGTTGGGAAATACGTTGCCAACCGCGACCCGGGCACGCCGCGCGACCTGGAGCTGCTGCTGTGAGATCAGGGACGCATTGAAGGAGGCTGCGATCTGTTCGGGGTAGCCAAAGAATTTGGGCCCCGGCTCATCGTCGCTCGTGGCGACGGAGAGGGACAGCGAATGGCCCGGCGCGGCCTGAATGTGGAAGCCGTTCATATTGGCCTCAAACGGTACCGGGAATGCCCCCATCTCGAGCGCAGCGCGATGCAGGGTACCCAGATGATAGTCGTCGCCCGCGAAGTTCTCCGCCGCAGACTTCCAATTGGCATTCAACACGATGCGCTGCGGCGGTGCGATGACTTCCACACCATGTTCGTTGAGCGCAAAAATCAGATCGAGGTACCAGCACATTCCGCCTAGATATTCCTTTAATGGCGGCGCGGTCGGATCGAGCGTTGCGAAAATCAACCCGCGATAGGACTCGACTTGCGCGGCGGCGATGAGACCGTTGGACTCTCGCGACATCTCGCCGAAGGCTTTCTGCCAGAGCGGCGCACCGAGGAGCTCGCCTTTGTTGTTATAGCTCCAGCCGTGATAAGGGCAAAGGAAGCCTCGCGCTTCGCCGCTGTCGGTGCGGCAAATTTGCACGCCCCGATGCCGGCACGCGTTCAACAGCACGCGAATTCGGCCATCCGAATCGCGAACGACGATGAAGCTGTCTTGACCGATGTTGCGACGGACGAAGCTGCCGGGCTTCGGAAGCTCCGAGTCGTGCGCCATGAAGACCCAGCAGCGGCCGAATATTCGGCGCATTTCCCGCTCATAGATATCCGCATTGCCGAAAAGGGCCGCCGGAATTTGTCCCTTGGGCAAGCCTCTGTCCAGATCATCGAGCAATCGGTCGGCGAAAGTATACGTCGCTGAATCCGCGCGTAAATTCCTCGTTGCCATGAAGATGTCCCTAAGAGGTTCGCCTCAGAAAATGACGGACAGATTGTGAGTTTCCAGCACGGTGATATCGATGAGCACGAGGCGCCGCTTCAACCGCAGCGTGCCGCCAATCCGGCTCAACGTGTCCTGTCGCTCCGCGGCGAGCAGCGTCGGCTCAGGATGATCGCCCCGGCTGCGGAACAAGAGCAGATTGCTCTTGACTTCGATATCGACTTCGCGCGTCCCGCATAGGCGGACATTAGAAACGAAGTGTCGAGAGGGCGACGGGGGATCCTCGGACCAGGCGAATTCAGTTTCGGTGCGTTTTATTCGGCTGAGCAGCGATCCGTAGGATTCATCCAAATGATAGGCGTTGACCAAGAACCCTCGGCCGCTCGCGCGTTTTACTGTCTGCCGAATGGGCATCTGATACACGATGTCCGGTGCCACCATGGTTTCCAACCACTCCCTTTCACGCAAGTCATCCAGCAATTCGGCCTCCCGATACATCCATGCGAGGACTTCGTCGTACAAAGCCCTCGGATGATCAGCGGAGGCCTCAGGCGCTTTGGGGTGCTCCATCGACGCACTCGTTGGACGATCCATGCGCCATTTAACCGCAGCCATCTATCTATGGTCAATGCAAAATCTATGGATAATCAATTCCAGTGGGTTATGTGCTGCTCGCAGAAGGTTCACACAGTTGTTCGACCAGCCATTGGCAGTGTCCGAGCAACGCATGGTCATGATCGGGAGCACCGATCACCTGTAGACCCAGCGGCAATCCCGCGTCTGACAGCAGCGGTAGCGACACGGTGGGAACGCCGAGAGTCGAGGCCGGTATGTTCATGGCGGGATCGCCGGTCGATTCGAAACCCAAAGGTGCCGCACCGGTGGCGGACAACGTCAGTGTGGCGTCGAAATTCGAACAAAATGCTCCAAATTGGGACCGCAAGGTGTTGCGCCAGTCGAGCAGAACCCGATAATCCTCCAGGGTCATCGAGTTTCCGGCATTCAGCCAGGACCGCATGGCTCCGCTGACCGCAGTGGGGCGCCGCTTTATGTAATCTGCAAGCGGCCACCGCATCTCCCAGTGCAATATCGCCGTGGCACGTTGCTTGATGTCTGCCAAGGCCGCTTCGAGGCGCGCGACATCCGTGTCCTGCGATCCGCCGACCACCTCGACACCACGCTCCGCGAGCTGATTCAGCACGATGTCAAACGCCGCGCGCGCCTCGACGTTCGACCGGTCCCATCCTTCTGGCGGTCTTAAAACGGCGATGCGCCTCGGCGCCTTTGAGCGCGGCGGTGTGGCGGGTCCGTCGAGTCCGCGAAAGCCAGGATCGCCGCCGACGCGGCTCACTATGGCTTTAGCGACGTGCCAAACGTCGGCGAGATCGTTCGCCAATACTCCGAGGCAACTTTGGCTCAGATGATCGAACGAGCCGGAGCGGTTCAGCGCGCCGAGAGTCGGTTTGAATCCCACGCAGCCGCAAAAGCTCGCCGGGCGGATGGTCGAGCCCATCACCTGCGTGCCAAGCGCCGCATGTACAAAGCCCGCGACCACCGCCGCTGCCGAGCCGCTGCTCGAGCCACCGGGAGTGCGCTGCAAATCACGCGGATTCCGCGTTTGATGAAATGACTCCGTGAGCGCGAATTCGGTGGTGGTAGTCTTGCCGAGAATGATTGCACCGGACTCTCTGAGCGCCTGCACCGAAGCGGCGTCGCGTAACGTCGCGCTTCCCGCCCATAAGGGGCTGCCTTGCCCCGTGGGCAGATCGAAGGTCTCGATAATGTCCTTGACGCCAATCACCATGCCGTCAATCGTGGAGAGCGGCTTTCGTTGCCGCCATCTGGCGTCGGAGGCCGCAGCAGCCTCACGTGCCTCATGTTCCGCCAGTGACGCGAACGCATTCACGCAGGGTTCGTGGCGCTCGATACGTTTGAGCATGAGATCCAGTTCGTGGCTGGGGCAAAGGGTGCTGTCGGCGAATCGGGCCGCGAGGGCCGAGAACCGTCGCGGCGCGGCGATCGGCTTCAAGGTGCCGGACAAAGCAATATCATCATAACCCATTGAAGCCTCGGGATTTTGCAGGGACAATGGCATTAATGTTGATCTACATTGTTTTTATATTCAACGAGAACGGCCATGGGCGAGGCAATCATCGATGACTAACTCGAAGCAGCGTACAGATCAGAAAGCCGCTACGGCCCCAAAGGATGACATGTCGCACTATCGCGGCTGGCACTTGGCGGAGACCACGCATGAGACTCGGCTGACTGAGCTTGAATACGGGATACTTCGCTTTCATAGTGCTTTTGAGCACTGGGTTCTACAGGGGATGCGCGCCGTTTCGAACATCGAGCTAAGTTTCGAAGAGACCTGTGTTCTGCACCCGCTGCGCATGCAGGCAAGGCCCACCGGTGTGTTGACCATCGCGCGCCTGCTGAACCGGGACGATGTTTCTAATTTGCAATACTGCCTGCGAAAATTGGTGAGCATCGGGCTCGTTACGACTTCGCGTACCAAGCGAGTGAAGGGCGTCACCTACACACTTACCAAACTTGGCGTACGCGTCACCGATGAATACGCAAAACTAAAGCGCGAATTGGTGATTCGGCAGACCGAGGATATTGCCGAGCTTCAGTCCAAGGTCGAAATGATCACGAGGACGATGACAATGCTGACGGGCTTATACGAAGAATGCGCGCGCGTGGCTGCGACATATTCGCCGCCGCCGTGAAGTATTCAGCGCCGTCGCAGCTGGAGCGATATCAATAACCGGCTCGGGAGGGGTCGCATGTCCAATGCCAAGGGCGATCATCTGCGCGTGGCCCTGACTCAATGGCAGGCCGGCCGAGATCTTCATGCCAATTTACGCACTGCGGAAGAGATGATCGACAACTGCGGCCGCGAGGGTGCGGAGGTCGTATTGCTTCCTGAAAATGGTTTGTTGCTAGGCGGCAATGCCGAAATGCGTGCTGCTGCGCTCGATACGGACGGCGCAGAGATTGCGGCGCTGCGCCGTGCCGCGCAACGAGCGCAGGTAGTCGTCGTGCTGGGTGGCTTTAAGCGGCGCGGCGCCGACGGAACCATCTTCAACACCGCGCTGGTTATAGACGATCGCGGCGAGGTGGCCTGCGGCTACGACAAGATTCATTTGTTCGATGCGACCGTTGGCGGCCGATCCTTCGCGGCGTCGAGCGTCGAATCGCCGGGCGAGACGCCATTAATTATACAAATCAAAGGCATAAAGATCGGCGTGACGATCTGTTACGACGTGAGATTTCCGGAGTTGTACCGCCAATTGGCGCTACAAGGTGCGCAAGTCATCCTGGTTCCTTCCGCATTTACCTATATTACCGGCAGCGCTCATTGGGAGGTGCTGCTGCGGGCGCGTGCCATCGAAAATGGAGTGTTCATAGTTGCATCAGCAACCGTCCGGGACCAGCGCGATGCGGATGCGGTGCAGACATACGGCCATGCCTTGGTGGTCGCGCCGTGGGGACAGGTTGTTGCGGATCTGGGGGAAGCGTCATCGGCGTACCACGTCGTGCCTTTGGACATCCAGCGCGTATGCGAGGCACGGGCGAGTCTGCCCGTTCTGCGCCATGTGCGTCCCGACGCATACACGAAGATTCCTCGATTGGTGATCGTTTCCTGAGAGCCCGCCTCGGCGCATCGCGCACTGACACATGATGTGGTGCAGGATAGTTTTGGGTGGCAGTCTATTTGACAATCAATCGAAAATCTAGCTACTATCAATATGAAATAAAAGAAGAAACAAGCTCGGAGCGCGACGAATTCAGGAGCCAGACGGCCATGAGATCATTTAATGTCAACAGCCAGGAATACTCGGTGGACGCCCCCGACGGCATGCCCCTGCTGTGGGTGCTACGCGATCTCCTGAAGTTGCGGGGCACCAAATTCGGTTGCGGTAAAGCATTGTGCGGAGCCTGCACGGTCCACGTCGACGGTGTGGCCGTGCGTTCATGTGTGCTGCCGGTGGAAGCGGCGGCGGGAAAGCGGATTCGAACGATCGAGGGGCTGGGCGGGCAGGAGTTGCATCCGCTCCAGCAGGCATGGCTCGAGCTGCAGGTGTCGCAATGCGGGTATTGTCAATCGGGCCAGCTCATGTCGGCGGCAGCACTGATTGAGCAGAACCACGCACCGACGGATGCGCAAATCGACGCGGCTATGGGCGGCAACATCTGCCGGTGCGGATGCTATCCGCGGATTCGCGCGGCAATCAAGCAGGCGGCGCGGGTCACCTACGCCGGCGCAGCAGCCACTGCGTCGTGAGTTCCTCGTCCTCCAAAATCACGCGTCGCGCCGCACTGGTGGCCGGCGCAACGATTGGATCCGTGGGTCTCGTCATCGGCTTTCGTCATGTCAATAAGGACCGCGCGTCGCGCCAACCCGCCCCTAAGGAGGTATTCAAACCCAACGCGCTCCTGCGCATCACCCCCGATGGTCGGGTGACTGCGGTAATCGCATCCTGCGAGATGGGCCAGGCGATTCACACGGCTCTAGCGATGGTGCTGGCCGACGAACTCGACGCGGATTGGAAAGATATGGCTGTCGAGGACGCTCCGGTGTTGCCCGAGTTTGCCAATCCATTCTTCAACGGTGTTCAAGCCACCATGGCCAGCACGAGCGTCGCGGTCTACTACGACACAACGCGCCAAGCGGCCGCCGCTGCACGCATGATGCTCGTCGAGGCAGCTCGAACGAAATGGGGCGTTGCCGCTGCCGATTGCCATACTTCAAATGGGCGCGTAATCGGCCCCGGGAATCAGAGCGTGTCGTATGGCGAACTCGTGGCCGCCGCGGCGGACCTGCGGCCGCCGGCCAAGGAAGCGCTCACGCTCAAGGATCCGAAGGATTTCAAGTTGATCGGCCGATCGATACCGCGCATCGAGGGCCGGGCGAAGGTTACAGGGCAACCGATCTACGGTCTGGATGTCGATCTGCCCGGGATGCTTACCGCCATGGTGACGCGTGCTCCAGTCAAGGGCGCGAAGCTGAAAGGCTACCGGCGCTCGGCCGCGGAGGAATATCCTGGCGTGCGCGCCGTCGTTGAAGTCCCTTCCGGAGTCGCTGTGATCGCAGATCACTATTGGGCGGCGCTGCGCGCGCGTGAGTTGCTGAATGTCGTGTGGGATCTCGGGCCCAATGGCGGCATCTCGAGTCCGGAGCTGGAGCGAAGTTTTACGGCGCTTTCGCGGCAGTCGGGCCCTATCGCGATCACGCGCGGAGACGTTGCCGGTGAACTGGCGCGTTCCAAGAAAAAAGTGGTGGCCGAGTATTCGGTTCCCTATCTTGCACATGCCCCCATGGAGCCCCTGAACTGCACCATTCGGGCTACCGCGACGGATGTCGACGTTTGGGTGGGTACACAATACCCAAGCCTGGATATGAAAGTGCTGAGCAAGATCTTCGGCTTACCCGACTCCGCAGTCCATCTGCATTGCCAATTGCTGGGAGGCGGGTTTGGTCGACGCGGCAGTCCCGATGAGGATGTGGTGGCCGAGACGGCGGAGATCGTGAAAGCCTCCCGGGCTCTGAAAGCGCCGATTCGCAATGTCTGGGCGCGCGAGGATGACATCAGGGGCGGCTTCTATCGACCGATGGCAGTGAATCATCTGGAGGCCGCCCTAGGCGAGGACGGTCTGCCGAAGGCATGGCTACACCGCATCGTCTCGCAATCGCCCGTACGATCGTCCGAATTCGATTTTCTGGTGACCAAGGCCATTGATCAAACCTCAGTGGCTGGCGCCCAGGATAATCCGTACGCCATCCCCAATCTGCAAGTCGAACTGCAGACGCCGGAAACCGGTCCGACGGTGCAGTGGATGCGTTCGGTTGGCAACAGCAACACGTGCTTCGCGATTGAGTCTTTTGTGGATGAGCTGGCAAGGCAGACACACCAAGATCCCGTTGAGTTTCGGCGAAAGCTGCTAAGCAACGTCAAGGACAATGCGCGACTGCTTAATGTACTAAACCTCGCCGCCGAGAAAGCCGACTGGGGACGGACGCTCCCTGCTGGAACCGCGCAAGGCGTGGCTATACAGGACTACTGGGGAACCAAAGTCGCTCAGATCGCACAGGTGACCGTTCGCGGTGATCATGTGCGGGTTGATCGAGTCGTCTGCGCGATAGATTGCGGCCGCGTCGTCAATCCTGACGGGGTCACCATGCAAATCGAAGGTGGCATCATATTCGGACTTTCCGCGGCCTTGGGTTGTGAGATAACCCTCGAGGGCGGCCAAAGCCAGCAGTCGAATTTCGACACCTATCCAGTCCTGCGCATAAGCGCCGCGCCCCAGATCGAAGTGCACATTGTCCAAAATACCGAGCCACCCGGGGGAGCCGGTGAGACCGGAGTGCCGCACATTGCGCCGGCCGTGTGCAATGCGATCTTCGCGGCATCCGGACGCCGAGTCCGGCATCTTCCCTTGACACGCAGCGGCCTGAAAGTTTGATAGACGGCCGCCGGCGTTCATAGCAGGTCTTTCGAGTCCGAGACGCCCGCGAGTGCCTCCCACCCGTATGTAAATCTTCGAGGAAACTCTGTACGCGAGCTTCGTGGTCGTCGCGTAATCAAATGAGCCTCGCAGCGATCGTCCCCGGCTTGCTCAAGATGAAGGAATTCCGCCGTTGATGTTTATTGTTAAGCATCTAAGCCTCCCTTCTAGGCTCGCATCAAGCTCGAAGACAAATTTAAGATCCATCGAATTTCAGTAGACTATCCATATATGACGCTATAAAGTGCTTTCAAAGCATGGGGATAGAGGGTCTGATTTGCGGAGCCGGCGATTAACTGTATCCGCAGACTTCATGCCCGCTCTTCGAGCACGGGAGCACTAAATTTATGCGCCTCCGCGAGCCGCCGCTCATTCCAACGTGCGCCCCTGATTTGGCACAAAGCACGCCCCCCGGCGGCAACCTGAATGGGGAAAGGCAATACGGAGAACAGTTATCATGAAATCTCGACGGTGGGTCCTCCTTGATGCTGCGGCTTTGCTGGGGACGAGCGCGATGTTCGCGGTCGCGGCCGAGGCCACTCCGTCTGCGCCGGGTGCCGATAGTGGCGGGGCAACCGAGCTCGAAGCGGTAATCGTCACAGCGCAGAGAAGGAGTGAAAATCTGCAGGACGTGCCGATTTCTGTCGAAGCATTCAACGCCACCGCGCTCGACGCCGCGGTAATCACCACCACCGCAGATCTCGACGTGATCACTCCGGGACTCGAGACCGGCTCAGAAGCCGGCTATGCGCAGCCGCACCTGCGAGGTGTGGGTACGATTGCGACAAACCCGGGCATTGAAAACCCTGTGGCTCTTTATGTCGACGGCGTCTACTACGGTGCGTTGGCTGGTGCCGTGCTTTCGCTAAATAACGTGTCACAGATCGAGGTCGATAAAGGACCGCAGGGAACTTTGTTCGGCCGCAATGCAACGGGTGGTCTCATCCAAATCACCACGAAGGACCCGACTCAAACGTTCGAGGGGCAGGCTGGTCTGACCTACGGCAATTACAAAACCTCAGGTGCTAACCTGTACGTTTCCGGTGGCGTTGCGCCCACGATCGCGGCAGATTTTGCCGGCTACCTGAGCAATCAGGGAACCGGATACGGAGTGAATTATTTTACTGGTCAACAAGTGAATAAGACGATGGATGCTGCATTGCGCTCCAAATGGATATTTGACCCATCTGATTCGACGCAGGTCAAAGTGATCATCGATTACGAGAAATCCCATTTCACGCCGGTATTTTTGCCTGCACCCGGAACGACGCCTTTGGGCGGTCCACCGTACACTGGCGATCCTCAAAGCATGGACGGTTATTATCAGCCGTATGGCTTTTTGCAGCAGGGCGGAGCCAGTGTCCAGATCAGACAGAATCTAGAGTTTGGAACGTTTACGAGTATTACGGCCTATCGCCGCTTGTGGATGCAAACGGTATTCGATGGCGGCCTTGTGACCGATTACGATTACGCCCTCAACATCAATATCATCGAGCCGTTCTCGCAATATTCCCAGGAGTTTCAACTCTCATCGCCGGTCGATAGCCGTCTGAAATGGGTCACTGGTATGTATCTCTATAATTCGGACGCTAAATACAATCCAATCAGCATCTACGGCGGACTGTTGGCGCCGTTATCGCTGGATAACACGGATTCCGACCAAAAGGATTACTCCGCGGCTCTATACGCCCAAGCCACGGGTGAAGTCGCGTCCGACACGAACCTTACCTTGGGGCTACGCTATACATACGAACACAGGAATTTCGAAGGCAGTAATATTTTGGTTATCCCCGGCTCCCCGCCATTTGTCGCTGCCACGGATGAGGCCAATGTTTCCTACGAGAAACCCACCTGGCGTATCGCGTTGGATCACAAGTTCGCACCGCAATATATGGGGTACATCTCCTACAATCGAGGTTTCAAAAGCGGAGGTTTCAACGACGACCTCATACCGACGACGCAATTCCAGCCAGAAACTCTCGATGCGTTCGAGCTGGGGCTGAAGAGCGACTTCCTCGCCAACCGAGTGCGTGTCAATACAGCTGGCTTCTACTACAACTACACCAACATCCAAGCCGTTAGATATCCGAACGGTCTTGAAGAGGTCTATAACGCGCCGAAAGCAAAAATCTATGGCCTTGATCTCGACACTGTATTCGCCGTGACACAGCGGCTCGAGATTCGCGCCGGCGCGGAGGCGCTGCACACGGAGTACGTGAATTTTCCGAACGCCGATTATACGACGCCGGCGGTGGGGGGAGGGACCAATTTCGGCGTCTTCAATGCGGCAGGCAACCGCCTTTCGCTTGCCCCGAATTTCACGGGCGACATCTCAGCCAACTATTCCGTCCCAACAACTGTCGGCAACGCCAGTTTCAACGTCACCTATGCTTACAATTCAGGTTGGTACGCAGAGCCCGACAATCGCCTGCATCAAGGAGCGTATTCACTTGTGAATGCTCAGATGGCATTCACTACTCTGAATTCGCTCTGGGATTTCAAACTGTGGGGTAAGAATCTCGTCAACAAACAGTACACGTCGGAATTGGCCTCGCAGGAAAATGGCGACTATGCGACCTTCGCACCACCTCGAACCTATGGCGGGACAATCGTTAGACGATTCTAAGGGCGGGCGACATGAGCGCAGCGCCGGTCGCGCGAGACGAATCGACGATCGATCTCGCGACAGCAGCATTACCCACCGGCTCGCGAATGTCTCGCGGGGCGGTAACGATGGCCTTTTGGTCCCTGTGCAGCGCGATGGTTTATTTGTTCATCGGCGCGAATCTTGCGCTGGCCTACGGCACGCGTAATGCGCTCATCGGAATGGTGCTGAGCATCGTTATTTTCGGTGGGATCAACGGTATCCTCGCGCGCTACGCGGTGCGAACCGGGTTGTCCTGCGCGGCTCTGTCGCAGGCCATGCTTGGCGCCGCCGGCGGGGTGCTGGCGACGCTCATCGTCGGGGCAACCTGTATTTTTTACGGCGTGTTTGAGGGCTCGGTGCTAGCAGTCGCCATATCCCGGGTGTTTCCCGCGGTGAGTTATGTCGGCGCAGCGGGTTTAATAGCTGTCTACAGCACCTTGCTGGTGTTTGGCAGCGTGCAGCACTGGTTGAACCGACTCAATGCCGTTCTCTTGCCGTTCTATCTTCTGGGTCTTTTGCTGCTCATCGCTCTGCCGATTGTGCAGCATCGCTACTCTACTTCCTGGCTCCACCTAATCCCCGCCGATGGTAAGCACGTATATGGCTGGTGGAATTGCCTGGCAACTTATCTCGGCGTGCTGATCCTCTCGATGGTCACCATGGATTTCGCACGTTTCGGCCGACCTGTCGATGCCGATTTTCATGCGCGGGTAAGCTTTGGAATGCCGTTTTATGCGCTGACTTTCCTGATTAATGGGGCCGTGGGTATATCCCTGGTCGGCATGATCGATATGGGACAAATCTCCGAGACGGCGGTCGTGGATGTGAGCCTGAGGATTCTGGGCGTTTCTGCAGGGCTGGCCTGGGTCTTTGTCACGCAAACACGGATCAACACAGCGAACTATTATTTGGCGACGCTGAACCTGCAGGCCCTGATATGCGAGCTGATGCACGTCCACGTGCCGAAGGTCGTGTGCGCCATCTGCGTCGGCGCGTTAGTGTTGACGCTCACTTGTGTAACTGACGTCTTTTCCTATTTATTAGCGGCTTTGAACTATCAGAGCGTATTCGTTGCTGCGTGGGCCGGCGTTGCGCTTTGCTATGTACTGTCTCCGTCATGCGCCAACAAGGTCGCGAGCATGGACATCTCGATTGAAAGAGCCGGGCTCGCGGCATGGATTGTTGGGGCGCTCACGGGAGGAGTAATCATGATATTTGGCGCCGCCTATGCTTCCCTTTCGGTACCATTGAACTTGCTGGCTACCGTGATCGTCTATCGCGCCCGCCGGCCATGATGCTTGATCTGGCGCGTGCTCTGGAACAGAACGAGTGTTTTAGCTGCAGCGGCCACTATTGCCTCCGCATATGCCTGGAAACTTCGTACAAGGATTCCGCGGGTCGGCGCAATGAGACCGCAGTGACTATCATCGGCTGCAAGTCGACCACAAATTGACAGAAGGCTCCGGGCTTTATAAGGATCATATGGTCAAGACAGGTCTATACCAGCGACTCGATACCGCTGCCGCGGTGCTCCGAGATGCCTACTCGCGAGGTCCGATTCCGCCTCTGCGTAACACGGTCGCGCCCAATGACGGCAATGCCGCTTACGAGATTCAGGCGATTAACACTGCGCACTGGCTTGCGCATGGGCGAGTGAAAGTAGGGCATAAGATTCGTCTCACCTCCAAGGCGGTGCAACTCGCGCTTGGTGTATCTCAGCCGGAGTTTGGCGTGCTGTTTGAGGACATGCGAATTGGTGACCGCGGCTCTTTGCCTCAAGGGTTGCTTCTGCAGCCGAAGGTCGAAGGCGAAATGGCGGTCCGTTTCCGTACCGATCTCACGGAAAGGGCGCTATCGCCGAGCATCGTGAGAGCTGCGATCGAGGGCGCAGCGCCGGCCATTGAGGTGGTCGGCAGCCGAATCGCCGATTGGCAAAGTACCTTCGCGGATACCGTTGCCGACAACGGATCCTATTTCGTTATTGGCGATACGTTTCAGCCGCTGGTCGACCTTGACCTTTTCCCCTGCGGCATGGTGCTTGAATTGAATGGTGAAGTGGTGTCAACCGGTGCCGGTGCTGCCTGTCTCGGCAACCCATTGAATGGCGCGACTTGGCTAGCCCAAGCGCTCGCTGCGCGTATAACGCCGATCCAGGCAGGAGACATCGTCTTGACGGGCGCGCGCGGGTCTATGGTCGCGCTACGCGCAGGCGATACCGTGCGTGTCACGATCGGCGGACTGGGATCGGTAGGATTCAGCTGCAAGGGCAACTCATGACCACCAGAACGCAAGTTGCAATCATCGGCTCCGGCAACATCGGCACGGATCTTTTGATCAAGGTGTTGCGCCTGTCCAAAGAACTCACGGCCGGTGCGTTTGTGGGGATTGACGCAGAGTCGGATGGACTCAAGCGCGCATTGCGCCTAGGGGTACCCATCACCGCGGACGGCATCGACGGACTGGCGGGTCTTCCCAATTTCGATGACATCGAGATTGTGTTCGACGCCACGAGCGCGGCTTCGCATGAGCGGCACGACTCGATTCTTCGTCGTCACGGCAAGCGGGTCATCGATCTGACGCCAGCCGCGTTGGGACGCTATACGGTACCTGCGGTCAATGGCGATGCGCACTTAGACGCGCCGAATATCAATATGGTGACCTGTGGGGGGCAAGCGACGATTCCGATCGTCGCCGCCGTCAACGCGGTGAGTAAAGTGCACTATGCGGAAATTGTCGCTTCCATTTCCTCGCGCTCGGCAGGCCCGGGTACACGGGCCAACATTGATGAGTTCACGGAGACCACGTCACGTGCGTTAGAGGCGATTGGCGGCGCGGCGCGCGGCAAGGCGATCATCGTTCTCAATCCCGCCGAGCCGCCGATGATCATGCGCGATACCGTGTACTGCCTAACGGACATGGCTGATACCACCGCGATCAGAAGGTCCGTAGAGGCCATGGTCAAGCGCGTTCAGCTCTATGTGCCCGGGTACGCGCTCAAGCAAGAAGTCCAATTCGAAACCGTGTCTGCCAAAGCGCTCGGTGCGTTCCCTGAACTGAAAGAGAGCGGTTCAGCCCTAAAAGTCACCGTCTTTCTTGAGGTCGAGGGTGCAGCCCATTACTTGCCGGCATACGCAGGGAATCTCGACATCATGACATCAGCGGCACTGCAGATTGGAGAAAGAGTTGCGGTGCGGCTCAAGGCAACCGCATGAACTTCGACCCTAAAAGTGCCAAGCTCTACATTCAAGACGTTACCTTGCGCGACGGAATGCATGCCATCCGTCATCAATATTCGTTGGATCACGTGCGCTCGATCGCCCGGGCGCTCGATGTCGCTAAGGTGGACGCTATCGAGGTCGCTCATGGCGATGGACTTGCCGGGTCGAGCTTCAATTTTGGCTTTGCGGCACATACTGACTGGGCCTGGATTGAGGCTGTGGCTGAGGTCTTGAATCACAGTGTCCTGACGACGCTATTGATCCCTGGAATCGGCACGATTCACGACCTAAAGAGCGCCTTTGACCTAGGGGTCCGATCGGTGCGGATCGCGACCCATTGCACCGAAGCCGACGTCGCGAAGCAGCATGTTGAATACGCTCGCGAACTCGGCATGGATGTCGCGGGATTTCTGATGATGAGCCATTTGAGCGCGCCGGATACACTTGCTCAACAAGCGAAACTCATGGAAAGTTATGGGGCACACTGCGTCTACGTGACTGATAGCGGGGGCGCGCTCACCATGGAAGGGGTTGCCGCACGCTTCCAGGCCTATGATCGGGTGCTCAATCCAGAAACTCAGCGGGGCATTCATGCCCATCACAATCTCTCGTTCGGCGTCGCGAATTCCATCGTCGCCGCACAAAACGGAGCTATCCGCATCGATGCCAGCTTAGCTGGCATGGGAGCCGGCGCGGGGAACGCGCCGCTCGAAGTGTTCCTCGCCGCCGCAGACGTCTATGGCTGGAAGCATGGGTGCGATTTGTTCGCCATCATGGATGCCGCCGAGGATCTGATCCGGCCGCTGCAGGACCGACCGGTGCGCGTGGATCGAGAGACGCTGACGTTGGGATATGCGGGCGTGTATTCCTCGTTCCTGCGGCATGCGGAGAAAGCGGCCAAAGATTTCGGCCTCGATACGCGCACCATATTAATGGAAGTCGGTCGCCGCAAAATGGTGGGCGGCCAAGAAGATATGATCATCGATGTGGCGCTGGATCTGCAAAAGCAGCAACTTTTCCGAACCGCCGCTGATTCTCGCTAAATTATTTGAACTCTTGGTCATTGCGTACGCCTATTGCATCGCACCCGTATTGCTGTGCCCGCTTCTCTGTTAAGTACGCACAGCTATAGGCCTTTCTCGGTGTGAGATTTCCTAGAAGATGTCCTTTTTTGCCTTAAGGAGGGGAGTGGAACGCAAGTGGGGGCGCAGAGGTAAGATTATCGGCCGATGGGCATGGGGGGCACCCCAATGAAATGGACGATCGCCTTGAGCTGACGCCGGATGGCAACCCGCCAATCACGTACGACATTGGCACGATTACCCGGCGGATTGGCGACCTGTCTCCAGCGGAGATCGGTTTGACACTCGAGGAAGGTCAGCAGCTGCTGCGCCGAGTCCAGGTCCAGATCATTGGCAGCCAGGCGCACGCCTATGCCCTCTGCCGAAGACCTTGCGTGCATTGTGGAAAACCTAAGCGCAGTAAAGACGTCCGCACCAAATGCGTTCAAACAGTTTTCGGCGCCTTTCGATTTCGGGAACGCCGGTATAAGTCCTGCGACTGCCGCGACCATCCTGACGGGAATCGCCAATGCTTCCCGCTGGGTGAAATCATTCCGCGGCGGACAACGCCAGAGGTCCGCTATTTGTTCGCCGAACTTGGGGCTCTGATGCCGTATCGCGCGGCGTCCCGGATCCTTAAGGTCTGCGGTTTCGGCGATATGCGTGCAAGTCACATGGCGATTCGCCGTCACACGCTGGCTATCGGCCGGGAACTCGAGGCCCAACGGCTTGACGCGGCGGAGGGACAGACTGTCCCAGCGCCTGAGACCGCCAAGTCCTTGGTAGTAGGTATCGACGACACCTATGTGAAGCATCGAGAGCACTTAGTTGCACGACAGTTCCAAGTAACGGCGGGCCGGGTCGAGCGTGATGGAAAGCTCGGCGCTCGTTTCGTCTTTGTCTCGTGGAACCCAGGTTGGACTGACAGTTTCTTCGACGGCTTCCTTCTGCAGCAAGGCATGAAGCGAAATACTGTCATGCGCGTAGTCACCGACGGCGATGACGGTCTCCGCAATTTCGTTCAGCGCGGTTTGCCTAGGCCTATGGAATCGCAACTCGACTGGTTCCATATCGGCATGAAGCTCGAACTCCTGCGCAAGGCCGTCGTCATGCCCGTCACCTACCAAGAGTATCTTGAAGACCCCAATGCCTTTGACCCGTCGCAACGCCGCATTTCGCGATTACGCGATGCCCTGTGGCGGGGTAGATCGTGGCAAGCGCGTCTTCAGTTCGCGTGGCTGCGCGGAGATATCGACCGGGGGGCGTACGAGCACCCTGGCCGATGCGTCCAATCAGTTCGGCGCGCCAGACAAGTCATCAAAGAGTTTCGGTTCTATGTGTGCGGAAACTGCCGAAGTCTCCCGGATTTCTCGAAACAGCGGGCGGCGGGACATCGCATCTCAACGGCGCACGTCGAATCCGTGATGAATCATCTGGTCAACCATCGATTGAGCAAGAAACAACAGATGCGCTGGAGTCCAGAGGGAGCGCACTATCTCCTGCAGGTTCGCGCCGAGTTGCTCAACGGAACTTTACTCGACGGTTATCGATTAGCGAACCTGCGATTTCGGGGACCTTCTGGATTCAGCTACGCAGCCTGAGGCTCCTCACGCCCCCCAAATACGTTCCACTCCCGCGTTCCAAGGTCCTTTTCGGACACGCCGTCCTGAGTGGCGATGAAAGCCAGCACTTCCGAGGAGCGATACTTGGCGGGATAGGCGAGGGCGGCAAATCCGCTTGAGTTCGGCAGGATGTGGAGGTAATAGCCATGAACGACAATCGGTTTGCTCGCGTCATAGGGAAGCAGGGTTTCCATGAGACGATCCGTTTCGCCGTCCGTCCCGGGGCGGGCCTTCGCCGTGGCCAGCACGTCGCACATCTCGATTGCCGTCATCTCGTTCTCGCCGATCCGCCGGAAGCGGATCTCGGCGGATCCGGCGTTCGCATCGAATCGCCACATGCAGTTGCGTGACACTAGGGGAATCGGGAAGGACCGGTTCTCTGCGCCGATGAATAAGGTGGCAATGCCGCGGGACTCACGGACCCACCGGTGCATCTCGAGATACTTTGCACAAAAGGCTGTGCTTGGATCGGGTCGCCGGCGCACCCTTGTAGGCACCCCAGCGCAAACGAGCCGAAGGCGAGGAGGCCGACTGACTCACCGTTACAGCTCCTGCGCAGGCACGAGATGACGCCGGCGCTCGCCCTACCGCCTCCAGCCCTCTTTGATCGACAGATTGTCGATCACCGGTCTGTCACCGGCCGCCTTCCGTGCAATCCGTAGCGCGTCTTGTAGGTCCGAAGCGCCGAAGACGAAACCGCGCAGCACGACTGAATTCCCTTCGATCGATACCGTCACGTGCCTATCGTAGAAATACGGAGAGGTGTGCAACGCTGCCTTTACCCGCTTCCTCAATTCCTCGTCCGCCGACCAGTTCCCGCCTTGCGTTGTGGCGGCCTCGACGGAAGCGAGCCGGCTCCCTGCCCGTTCAGCGGTATCCTGGGCGTTGACCCGCGTGCCAATAGCGCCCAATCCGCAGATCAAGGGTCCGAGACAGGCATACATGACCCCCCTTTTCTGTTTGCATGAAATGCTCATAGCAGCTCTCCTGTGTCTGTACTTCGGACGGTCAACGGGTAGCTTCATAGAGGAACCAGGTGCGCCGCTCCGCCTCGTCGATCCAAACCTCGATCAGGCTTGCGGACGCTACGTCGTCATACTCGTCACATAGAGAATGTGCGCTTCTGAGATGAACGGCCAATTGTCTGTTGTCCTCGCGGAGCTCGGCGAGCATGTCTTCAGCGGAGACAAAGTCGTTGTCGTTGTCAGCGACGCGCTGAAGCTTGGCAATGTGGCCGATCGAATGTAATGTCGTGCCACCGATCTTTCTGACTCGTTCCGCGATCGCATCCGTCGTCGCAAATATCTGTTCACTCTGCTCATCCAGCAGCAGGTGATAGTCTCGGAAATGCGGGCCAGATATGTGCCAATGAAAACTCTTCGTTTTGACGTAAAGGGCGAACAAGTCGGCCAGTGTGACGGTCAAGGCGGCGGAGATCCTTGCTACCGCCCCAGGTTCAAATCCTGCCGGCAACTGTGCGGCTTCTGACCTTCGATGCGATGATTCTCGCGCGTTCATAGTTCCAGTCTCCTGTGAGTTTCCAATATTGAACTGCAGTTTTGCAGACTTTTGTCTGATCATCTGGCGGTCGCCTCCTGAACCTCGCCGGCATCCTGGGCAGCGAGTCGGCCGATGGCGGCCCAGTCGAGTCGATCGCCGCCCTGGGCGATCAGCCGCAGGAATCGGTCGTGCAGCAGGCTGCCGAGGGGCATGGGTACACGCAGAGTCTCGGCCGCGGCCAGTGCAAGACGGATATCCTTGTACCCGAGCGGTGCGGCAAACGCCGCCGGCTCGAACGTACCCTGCGCGATGAGCTCGCCATAGGTCTTGTACGCAGGCGCGTTGAATAAAGAGGAGGTGAGGAACTCAACGTACGCGCGCCGGTCGATGCCGGCCTTACCGATGAGCGCTACTGCCTCGCCCAGCGCCTCGATGGCGGAAGCCAGCAGAAAATTGCCGCTGAGCTTGACGAGATTGGCGGTCCAGGGCTCCCTACTGATCGGGAACGTTTTCTGCCCCATCGCATGGAACAGAGGCTGACACGCATCGAGGGTCGCGGGGTCGCCAGCGGCCACGATGAAGAGCTTCGCGGCCGCCGCCATGTCCGGGCGGCCGAATACCGGCGCGGCAACATAGACTTGCCCCGCATTTGTGTGCGCTTGCGCGAGGCGTCGAGAGAGCGCGACGCTGATGGTGCTCATCGAGACGTGGATCGCGCCCTTGGGGAGATTTCCGATGATGCCGTCCTCGCCCAACGCGATCTCGGATGCGGCATCATCATCCGCGAGCATTGTGATCACAGCGCTGCCACCGCACGCCTCGGCGAGCTGCGTTGCGGCGCGCGCGCCCAGTGCGATCAGCGAGGTGGCTTTCCCTGGCGTGCGATTGAAAACAGTGATGTCGTGTCCGCACCGCGCAAGATTGGCCGCCATCCCTGCGCCCATATGGCCGAGTCCGATAAATCCGAGTTTCATCGGAGAGCTCCTTCGGATTCGATGGCCGGCGTCCGCACCCGAGTTAACGTTGACATGACATTCGATCTCCTGATTGGACTATGAGTACTTGCCTGTCGGTCGATGTAACCAGCCTAGGCGCGATGGATGTTTCGTGTATTGCAGAATCCCGCGCGTCCGTTACGCGTGAAACCGGACGCCGAACATCCGTAACGGTAACTGCAGCCGTCGTTCTACCTGAGCACTGCGGCTGATGCCGCTAAGACACCAGTTGCAGAAGTGCTCGCAATTATTGGTGAGAAGCCGATAGTCGTTCTCGCCGAGCCGCGAGCGCGCGCGCCGGACAATCTCTTCGGGCGAATATTGTGACTCGGGGTGATTGACGAGCCGCACCGGATGCGCGTTGGCAAATCGAGATAGGGACACTTCCTCGACCGGCCCACACTGCCAGAACCCCGATAGGCCCGAATAGTGCACTACGCGACCGCCGCCGACGTACACGCCATGATGGCTGTATCCACGACGCGAAGTTGTCAAGTGCGCGCCCAGATGAGGCTCCTGCTCGAGTCCTGATGCCCTCCACATTGTATCGGGATGCGCGTAGCGATCGAATGGCGCGGCGTCCATCGCAGCTCTCTCTCAATCGGCCGTGGATTGCGAGCTCGCCGCAGTACTGACCGCAGCGTGTTGCGGAGCAATCAATCCGTGGGTTCCGTAGGTGATTGCGCGCAATAGAAACGCGGTAATCAGCACTGCGGCGACGAGTGCGAACATACGAATGGTGTTCATGGGCGTTTCCTCGAGTCGGGATTAAAGTCGTCTAATGAACAAGCTATCTGGGACGTACGACGTAAGTATTTCCGGCTGGGATGCGCCGATTTCAGGTGAAATGGCTCATTGACGCCTTCGCGGTGAGTCGCTGGTGGGGATTGACTCAAGTGGCGCGCCGACGGCACTGCACATCGTGTTTGATTTCGCCGATCCATTTTTCGCGTGGGAGCGGGAGCTGGCGCAAGACCATTCCAGCCGAATGTCCGATCAAGCATTGACCGGAGATGTCCTTGCCATCGTCACGCCAATGTCGAACCCATTGAAGCGCACTTGCAGTGCTCCGGCCGAGCGGGCAGTACGAATGACGTACATCGGGCTGGCGGAATGCGCCGCATCTTCGCTCCGCACCAATTCACAGGGTTAATTGCAGGTTGGCCGTCGCGGATTGTCGAGTGACGGTTTATGATTATGGGAGGGGAGCGACATCGAGAGACCGGGCAATGACAAATATGGTGAGCCTTGGCGCATCCGCTATCTTCCGAGTGTCTTTGCATTCCTGGAATCGAAACGGGTCTGTATCGGAGCCCAACCACGGGCAGGCGGCAGCCGCTTGCAGCCGCGATCGAGCGCGCCTCATGAGCAGCTTGATGTGTGCCTCTGGATCGTTGTTGGCAAAGTGCCGAATTGCATCTGTAACTCGTCGTCCTGATGTTGTAATCAAGCGGAAATGTCCGGTTCGGACGATACCGCCCCCTGTGAACACCGTGGCGGACACGGACTCTCGATGACGACAGCCTCGAAGGTTTGGTAAATTACCGACGCGTCGCGCGGTCTCGGTACGGATTTCCGATAGGCGGCCTACATTTGGCAGAGAAGGTCTCGAGGAGGGCAGGAAGCATGCAAACAGAAATCACGGCTCGCTACTCAAACCTGAGCGACAAGGATACGCGCTCGCTGATTTCAATATTCTCCGCCTATACGGTGTGCGCTACCCTCTGGCTGCTGTTTGCCACTGGAGTGGGGATATTGATGGCCTTCAAGTTTGGGGCGCCGGAGTTTGGTTCCGGCGCGTGGCTGACATTCGGACGGCTCCGTCCCATTCACACGAACGCGACGTTCTACGGTTTCGCGAGTATCGGGTTGGTTGGTCTGGGGTATTACGTCGCCGCACGCTCGAGCGGCGCGAAACTCTACAGCACGGCGCTTGCATGGACCGGCCTCGTGCTCTTCAATGTGGCCGCCCTTGCCGGCACGATCGCACTGGACTTGGGCTACAACGACGGCGATCTCGAGTACCGCGAATGGCCTTGGTGGATCCGCTTGATCTTTTTGGCTGCGCTCTTGGTGACGGGCTGGAATCTCATCGGTACGGTCGCGCGCCGCAGCAGCAAAGACATCTACCTGTCGAACTGGTACATCCTCGGTGGTACGCTCTGGACCTGCATCATTGCCATCGTCGCTATCATTCCCTGGTACCAATATGGACTCGGTCAGGTGGCCGTATCGGGCTTCTACATGCACAACGCGGTGGGCATGTGGTTCACGCCGCTCGCGCTGGGGGTGATCTACTACTCGCTGCCGAAGCTCCTCAACCGACCGATCTACTCCTACGCGCTCGGCGTCTTTGCATTCTGGACGAACCTCCTGTTCTACCCCATCATCGGGGCGCATCATTTCGAGTTCAGCCCGCTGCCGTGGTGGCTGCAGACCATCGCCATCGTGTTCAGCGTGGCGATGCTGGTACCGGTGTGGGGTGGCAGCAGCAATTTTCTACTCACGATGCGCGGGCGCACGCGCGACTTGATTCACTCCTATCCGCTCATGTTCATTTTTGTCGGCGTGATGAGCTATCTGATCGGCTCGACCCAGGGAACGCTGGAGGCGTTCCGGTCGCTGCAGCAGGTGTGGCACCTGACCAATTTCACGGTCGGCCATTCCCACCTGACGATGTACGGCATCATTGCGTTCGCGATCTGGGGCGGTATTTATGCCCTGCTGCCGTTGGCGACTGGCAAGCAGGCGAGCCCGCTGGGGATGGCGCTGCATTTCTGGATGGCGCTGGTCGGCTGTTTCATCTACGTCGCCTCGCTGTCGATCGGCGGCACGATCCAGGGCCTTGACTGGATGCACGGATTGCCCTTCATCCAGTCGGTGATCGACATGCAGAGTTATTACGTGTGGCGGGGCGTGGGCGGTACGCTCATGTTCCTGAGCCACGTCGTGTTTGGCTGGAACGTGTGGCGCATGTGCTACGGGCCGGGGGCAACGGCCTCGCCGCTCGAGTCCTTGCGCGCCGAGGAGGCGGTGGCGTGAACAAGCTGGCGCTGATCGTGGGCGGATCGACCTTGGTCTATGCGGGCCTTGCGCTCCTGATGGGGGTTCTACCCGGCATCGAGCTCTCGAGAGTTCCCGCCGGTGTGGGTGTCGAGCCGCTCAGTACCCTCGAGGCCCAGGGGCGCGAGGTGTATGTGGCGAATGGCTGCAGTTACTGTCACACCCAGCAAGTGCGGCCGCTGGATGAGGACAAGGTGTTTGGGCGCCCGTCGGCTGCGAGCGATTTCAAGTACCAGACTCCGGAACTGCTCGGCTCCGAACGCACCGGTCCCGATCTTACCAATATCGGGGCGCGCCAACCGAGTTCCGTGTGGCAGTACATTCATCTCTACGACCCGCGTGCGGTGGTGCCCGAATCGATCATGCCCTCCTTCGGCTGGCTCTTCGACGTGGTCGATCGGGCGCCCCCAGGTGTGAGTCCGGTCCCCTTGCCGAAAGCCTACGCACCGGCGCACGGCGTCGTGGTTCCGACACGCGAGGCCGAGGCGTTGATCGCGTATCTGGCCGCACTGAAGCAGCCGCCGTGGGCGGCAAGCGAGGCGGCCGGCGAGACGGTTGCGGCGGCAGGCATGGGGAGCCCGGCGCCAAGCGCGAATTCGACGACCCCCGTCGGCGCAGCGTCACCCGCCAGCGGCTACGACGCCTCAAAGGGCGCTAGTTTGTATGCGGCCAACTGCTCAGCCTGCCACCAGGCGAACGGCGAAGGTTTGCCGGGCGCGTTCCCGTCGCTCAAGGGCGACGCCGTCGTCAACAAAGACGACGTCACGAAGCACATCCAGGTCGTGTTGAACGGCCTGCACGGCGCTAGGGTGAGCGGCGTAGTTTACGGAGGTGTCATGCCGCCTTTTGCAGCTACCCTCAGCGATACCGAGGTCGCGGATATCATCGATTACGAGCGCAGTTCCTGGGGCAACAACGGGAAGCCGGTACTCGCCGCGCAGGTGGCGGCTGAGCGGGCAAAAGCGCCATGAGGTCCGATCCATTTCGCTGGGCGGTAACGAGCCGGAGGTCGCTGTGCATCATCATCTGATTGGCCCCTTGTGGGGAAACGTAATCATCATCGGGATTGCCGGCGCCATTACCGTGGCGTGCTTCGTAGCCATGGGCTGGATGCTGCTTTGCCCCGGCGAGACCGACCCCCGTCATCCCAAGTATCTGGTGCTGCGTCATGATCGCTGAACGCGCAGACAAACCGCATATCAGGATCTACCTGGACGACAACCCACAGCCGATCATCGACCGCGAGCTCCCCGCCGACATCGCGCTCGACACGCTGAGTCTCACCGACGGCGTGCATCGACTGGTGATCCGCGCCCGAGGCCAGAACGGGCGCGAAGGCGTTGAGGAGCTTCCGTTCGTGGTGCACAACGGGCCAGGCATCGCTGTATCGGGGCTGCGACCCAATTCGACGCGCAGCGGTACGGTGCGCTTTACCGTGGATGCGTTCAGCACCGATGACCCATTCGACCCGCGCCGCGCAGAGGCGCGCTCGGCGATCCCAGTGTGGGTTTGGGTCATGTCGCTGTTCATTGTTGCGTGGGCTGTGTGGTATGCCGCTCGGATGTGGGACGTACCAGCGTCATACGCGCATTCGCCCACCTACACGCACGAAGCCGCATCTGAGGTATCGAGAAGGTGAGCCGTTCGCATAAGCGAAGTTGATGTATCTCGTTAGTCGATCGATGCGAAGGCTGACCTAGAGGTCTCGAGTCGACGTCAATATTCTCTCGGACGCGTGCTTCGCATCCAAATCTTGCCCTCGTGCGTGTATATGTGGGTAACCGCGCGGCGTGCACGCAACTGTGCGGCATACAGGCCCACCTCCTGCGCGCTCTTCACCGTGCTACCGAGCGCCGAGACCGCGAAAAGTCGCCACCGATCGCTCGGCTTGAGCGGCGCAACGGTGCTTTTCATAAATGGAGGTTGACTTCCCGTAAGCCCCTGGCCATGGCTGATGTTCACTTGCCCGATCCCAGGCGCCGAGACTTCAAGGTCTCGGTTGAGTGTTCGATTGTCAAGCACTGCGATCCTCCGGTGCTCACGATGGTTACCAGTTGCGGAGCCAGCCATTACCGAGTGATGTCGCCTTCCGGACAAAAGGATTACGTACGACAAGTTCCCGAATCCTTTAAGTCTTCCCGCCCAGCAAACCGTGCGGATCGATGACGAATTTTCGCGCGACACCCCGATCAAAGTCGGCGTAACCCTGCGGTGCTTGGTCCAAGGGAATCACTGTCGCATTGACGGCACTAGCAATGCGAATGCGGTCGTGAAGAACCGCCATCATCAACGCGCGGTTGTACTTCATGACGGGAGTTTGTCCAGTAACAAACGACAGTGACTTGGCCCACCCGAGACCGAACCGCAGACCGAGACTTCCGGTGCGCGCCGCGTCGTCTTTAGCGCCTGGATCCTCGGTCACGTACAGGCCGGGAATTCCAATCGCACCCGCCGCGCGTGTCACGTCCATCAGTTGGTTGAGGACGATCGCCGGCTGCTCTGCGCCACCGTGCCCCTTGGCCTCGAAGCCAACACAGTCGACCGCGCAATCCACCTCACGGACACCTAAGATCCTCTCGATGTGATCGAGGACCGTGCCGCCCTCCGAGAGGTCGACCGTTTCGCATCCGAATGAGCGCGCTTGCGCCAGACGCTCCTTGCTGAAGTCCATGACGATGACCACCGCGGCGCCCAGCAGCAGCGCAGAGGCTGCCGCCGCCAGCCCCACAGGCCCCGCGCCTGCGATGAGCACCGTCGAACCGGTCGTCACCCCGGCCGAGACGCAGCCGTGGTAGCCGGTCGGGAGAATGTCGGTGAGGCAGGTAAGATCCCGAATCTTCTCCATCGCCTGGTCTTTGTTGGGGAAACGCAGCAAATTGAAGTCCGCGTACGGCACCATGACGTATTCGGCCTGCCCGCCGATCCACCCGCCCATGTCCACATACCCATACGCGCCACCCGCGCGCTCCGGATTCACATTCAGACACACTCCCGTTGCCCGCTCTTTGCACGTCCGGCAGCCGGTCACAAACGTCCCGGACCATGAGGGTCCGCTTGGAACAGATCAAGCGACACCATGAGCATGAGGCGCCGCTTGGGACCGCGCGACACTTGTAAGGAGTGCGATTCGCGAGGAATTGGAAGTGCGCCGGGCGTGACAGCTGCTTTACGCTGGCGCGACCCGTGCAAGTCGGGAGCACGGAAAGGTCAGACGCCGCTTGCGCTGGGCGCGCCGCGCTGGCCGACGCGGCTCGTCGGCGGTGCCGACAAGAAAGTGCGGCGAGTGTTCCTGGAATGGCGGCCGGAATTAAAAGATTATCGGCCCTGGAATTTCGATCGTTGTATTGGTCAGGGCGCTAAATGTGTACCAACTTGATGATCGCCTTGAGGGCGTCAAAGTCGGCCGGGTTTCGCGTGTAGAGGGGTAAGCTGTTTGCCGCTGCCGTAGAAGCAATAAGTAAGTCCGCCAGCCGAGAGCGACTCGACTGGCCGGCGGCTCGCGCAGCCGCAAACATCCTTCCGTACACACGTGCCGCTTCTGCATCGAAAGGTAATGGATCCCAGGTTGAGCTCGCCCATTGCAATCGGTCCTGACGTCGAGCGCGTTCGTTTTTGTCTTCCGTGGCGTGAGGCCCCGCGGTGAGCTCGGCAATGGTAATCGCGGAAATCGCGGATTCATCGGGCAGCAGCGCGGGGTCGATGAGGTCATGGTCGATGACCACTGAGGTGTCGAGGAGCCCGCGGGTCGGATCAGTCATCGAGGCGCTGGTCTATCAGCGCATCGAGGTCTGCGCGGAATTGTGCGGCGTCGATACGGGGTGCGCGGGCTACTGCCTCGGCGAGCGTTGCCCGGAGCACGAAGCGCCGTGGCTGTATGGGTCGCAACTCCGCAACCGGCGTGCCGTTACGGGTTACGACGATCGTGCGGCCAGCCTCTACTTCGCGAAGTACAGCCGCAGACTGATTGCGGAGCTCACGCTGTGTGATGATTCGGGTCATTTGGCCACTGTAGCACTTGTCGCACCTTGTAGCATATCTTACTTAACATAAGGTATTCTATACAGATAAATACTTGATTATATTGGTTTTTATATCAGATGTATACCAAGGGAGACGGCGCCGCGCCAAGCGACGATATTGTCCACGCGGCTCGTTACAACCTCCAGCACTGATAGAAGGGATGTCCCATGGACCCATGGAGTGACAGTCGAGTACGATGACTAGTCTGACTAGCCGCTTGGAGAGAATCATGTCTAGCCGTCGTTCCCGTTCGCCGTCTTCAGTGCGAAAAACTCCTCAACGGCCTGCACAGGATGGCGCCGGGTCTGCCTGGCAACTGCAGGCCGCCAAGGCGAAGTTCAGCGAGGTTTTCCGCCGGGCCCGTGCCGTCGGCCCCCAAGTGGTTACCCGTGGCGGAGTAGATGCAGTGGTGGTCATTCCGGTCGAGCAGTATGAATTGCTGCTCGCACGCTCAAACCAGCCCAAGAGCCTCGTCGAATTTTTCCGACGATCTCCACTCGCAGGGCTTGATTTACATCTTGAGCGCGACCGCGATACCGGACGCCAGATTGCTCTGTGAGCGGCTTCTTGCTCGATACAAATGTGCTCTCCGAACTCACACGTCCGGAGCCGAACACTTACGTCGTAGAATGGCTCGACTCGGTCGATGAGTCCCTCCTGTACTTGAGTGTCCTAACGATCGGGGAAATCCGAAAAGGTCTCACAGTGCTTACGTCCGGTCGGCGGCGATCATTGCTGGAAGCGTGGCTCGACACTGAACTGACCGCGCGATTCGCAGGACGGGTGCTACCCATCGACTATTTTGTCGTCGATCGCTGGGGCCGACTTGCGGGAGAGGCGCAAGGCCGCGGGGCGCCACTGCCAGTGATCGATGGATTGCTGGCCGCCACGGCCCTTCACCATGACCTGACGGTTGTCAGCCGAAACGTTCGGGACTTTGCGGTAGACGGGCTCAGCTCGCTTAACCCGTGGGACAAGTTGGCGGGTTGAGTTGCTGCGCCCACCTCGTGCGCCCCGGATCAGCGAAGCCCGAAAGGGCATGGATCCGAATCGACGACCACCTGTTCACCATCGACGCGGCGCACTTCACCCGTTGTTGGGCGACAGCGGAGCCTTCACGACCGCTCGCGCGCGGTTGCCCGACAGGCAGTATTCGAGAGATTCTGTGCAAATTGTCACAAATTACTCAGCGCTCACACGCGCAATACGAATTCATAGGGCGCCGACCGTACACCGCGTACCTGCCGCCTACCTGGCGGCCGCGCCTGACCAAGGGTAACGGCTCCTGATCCCCTTTCAGCCGGATTTCTCTTCGATCTCTTGCGGGCATCGGAAGCTTCTTTCCGGAAAGTACCGATGGCGCTTGCGCCGAATCACGACCATCATGGAATCGGTGCAATAATATTTGGGGAGCACAATGCAAGCGACTTTGAGGGATCTGGGCACAGTGATTGAGGACGCGGAGCGATTGTTTCGACGCTTCGTGAGCGAGGGCGGGGAATGCGCCGGCGAGTCCGTGGACCAGTTGCGCGCGAGCCTCGAGGACATTCGGGAGCGATTCATGAAGCTCGAGCACCGAGTGCAACATCAGGTGCGTCGCACGATGCGCGAGACCAATCGATACGCACACGAGAACCCGTGGCAAACGATCGGCGCTGCGGCGGCAGTGGCGTTCGTGCTGGGGGCGCTCACTGCGCGGCGCCGACGTCATAGTTCCTGATATTCCGAGTTGCGGAGCCAGTTCGCGCTCATCGATCGGTCAATCGAAGCCATCGGCGCGCCGTTCGCGAATGCCCACGTGCGTGCGACAGCACCTCGACTCGAGCGCGCTCGCAACGCAGTTATAAAGCGTCGCCGGTGGCGCTCAGCGCGGTACCCACTGGCTGCCAGCTTTCACATAGACTTTCTTAACCGCTGCCCACGCCACTCGATGGGCGATCTCCTCGAGACGGGAATCATCGGCATATTCTTGCCACGCATGATTGAAGGCCTCGCGGTAGATATCCTGCCCATGGCTGGGCAAATGGTTGCGGACTGATGGTGGCAGGTCGTCGTTGGTAACGTAGGGCACAGCGCTCTCCAATGTGATCGCATTCGTGACTTCGCTCCACTTCGCGCGTTGAGCTGAGCATTCCCGTGCGATGCTCGCAATAGGTGTTTTCCGTGACATCAATTGCGGCCACACCTATGTAGTATTCATTCACGGAGGCAGCCATGCCTCAAGGGTAGGTCCGGGCATCCCATGCGTTGATGGGTGAGCGACCTCGTCGTTTCACTGGGTCGAATCAAGTATATTTGTGCTGCCCTAACCTTCGCGCTGCAGTTGTGGAAATACGCGATTCCCGCGCAATCATGTCACTCGAGTGACTTGCGATTACCATGAACGTGGCGGGCATAGCGACCCACGAGCACAGCCTCGGCCACCACCTTTCCCTGCATAGCCTGCGTTAGCATCGATTTGCGCGGTCGCCGCAAGTCGGGCAGCACCTCGTTCAACGCATAGAGTCTATGAAAATAACGATGGTTTCCTATCGGAGGGCAAGGGCCGTCATATCCCGTCCTCTTCCAATCATTGAGACCTTCAAGGATTCCAGGCGGCACGCCATGGCGCGCCAAATCCTCGGGCAGTGCAGAAAGGGTAGGGGTAATGTTGTAGAGGATCCAATGAATCCAGGTGGTCTTGGGCGCCGCGGGATCCGGCGCATCTGGGTCCTCGATGATCAAAGCCAGGCTTTTAGCATCGGTCGGAACTCCCCGCCATTCCAGAGGTGGCGAAACGTTTGCGCCATCACAGGTGTATCGCTGTGGAATCGGACCGTCATTGGCAAACGCCACTGACTTGAGCGACATAGTCATTTCACTGTCCTTGAGAAACGCACCCCATCCTTAGTCGAGGCTTTGTGCATTAAGGAATCTCCCAGATCCGGTACCGCTTTGGCGCGCTATGATCGGCATCGTGCGACAAATAATTAGAATTCAAGCCAACTCCTTGGCGGCGTTTTGCCCGACGATGCGGCCAAAGGCCAGAATCTCTGCGAGATTGCCTCCGCCGGAGGGATAGCGCTGGCCGTAGATAGAGCCCAACTCCCCAGCTTTGTAAAGGCGGGGAATGGGGTTTCCGCACACATCGAGCACCCTGCCCTGAGGGTCGAATTTGGGGCCGCCCTGGGTATTGGGACCACACGGCCAGACCTCGGTGGCATAGAAGGGTCCCTTCTCGAGAGGCGCGAGGACGCGGCGGCCAAATTCGGGATCCTCCTGCTCACGAGCATTCTCGTTGAACGTCGCAACGGATTTGGCCAGGACCGCCGGCTTCATCTGGATGCTACTTGTGTAATCCACGAATTCGTTCGGGCCCTGTCGGGCACGGATCAACACCGCCAGCTCTTCGATCGTATCGGCCCTCATGATCCAGCCGTTCTCGATTTCCTTGCTCTGATCCGTGCTCCAGTAATAGCCGTACTTCGCCGTTTTCGCACCGATAACGTCACCGCCGGGGCCTGTATTGGGTGAAAGCGGTGCTCCCATCGTGCGCACCTGCTCGTCGAACACGAGGTAGGAGGGAATCCGAGGATAGACTCCCTTGAGCGGATCGAAAAAAATGGAATAGGCATAGGCAGAATGCCCATTGTAGCTCTCGTTGAAATAACGCTTCCCGTATTGGTCCACCACCAGATAGCTTGGTTTGGCGATGCCGCCGAGGATCATGCCAACCGGGAAATTCTTGTAGTAAAAGCCGTAATGTTGCGATGACCAGTTCATGTGCCAAAGGTCGGCACCGGCTGCTATCGCCATCAGAAGCCCATCGCCCGTGTTGCTGTCCGTGCCGTAGAAGTAGCGCGGATTACCGTAAAATGCGTTCAGTTTGACCTGGTCATTGAACTCGAAGCCACCTGATGCGAGGATCGTGGCCCGACGCGCCCGGATACTGATCTCCTCGGCATTACGTTCCGCGACGACCCCAAGAATTGCCCGGCTCTCATCCTGAACGAGCCTCTTGCCAGGGGTCGAGTACGCAACCCGGATGTTCTTGCGAGCCTTCACGCACTTGTCCAGGACCTCAAACATCTTGGCGCCCAGACCTGACTTCAAAATCCAACTGCTGATGCCGTCGGCACCGGGCAGATCGGGAAACTCCGCGCCTGCGTGTCTTACCATGTCCGAGAGCTCCCCGACACTCTCCGCGAGCCTCTTCAGGTAGTCCTTGTTGGTCGACGTCTGCATCGCCCAGATTCGGCACAGGGTGTCATCGACGGTGTCGCCGACGCAGGCCTTGATGTATTGGAAAGCCTTCTCTACGTCAGTAGGGCAGATGAATATGCCACCGGATACGTTGGTATTGCAGATATGGCGATCGGCGGGATTCTTCTCCAGGATCACAACGTCGGCCCCGGCGTCCGCGGCTTCAATGGCTGTTATGGCCCCGCCGCCGCCATAGCCCAGCACGACTACATCGGCCTCCTCATCCCATTGGCTCGGTGGAGCGCTGATCGCCCGCGCGGCATTCTGCTTTGTCACATCCTCCTCCACCGACGCATTCAACTCCTTGGTCCTGCATCCCACCATACCTCCTATTTCGTGCGCCATACGGGAAAGATGCAGAACCTAGACGCGTAACCGCAGTGGTTGTTGAATTGCTTAGCCTCTTATGGCATCTAAGCAAATCGACTCACGGCGGCTATCCATCTGGACTATTGAACGAGTTTTGGATAAAGCCGTACGCTCACCGCGCGATCTCAGATCGGCTGGGACGGCAATTGCCCAACGGCGACGGCGCGTCGATAGCTCACGCCAGTTGGCTCAAGGAGGCACTACACCGAGCGTGTGCGCCGAGCGAATCGATTGGGCCCCGACGCTGCCTCCGAAGTCCGCGCCTAGACCCGTCTGCCGCCAAAGGTCGATCTCATGCCGACGTGGGTCGAACAGCATCAACGTGCCAAGATTGAGTTGAGATGTTCAATCTGAATCAGGAAAGGGGAACTCATGAACCACATTACTACTGTCGGTGTCGATCTCGCAAAAGAAGTGATCGTCGTGTGTGCTGGCGATGCCTCGGGACGGCGACTGTTCTTCAAGCAATTCAGTTTCTTGGGTTTTTCGGCTGGGCGGCGAACTTGTCCGCCTGAGGCGATCTTGAGCGCTGTGCGCGAGCCCAACATGCGCTTCGTATCGGTGAAGAGCGTCGAGCAGCAATCGATCCTCGCCTGCCACCGCATGCGCCAGGGCTCGCACGCCGAGCGCACGGCGCTCATCAACAGAACCCGCGGTCTGCTCGCCGAATTTGGCGTCTGGCTCGGGCGCTCCGCAGCGACCCTGTGCCGCTCGCTGCCACGCCTGGCTCAGGATGAAGCCATCCCGCCACGCTTGCGCCGGCTCTTGGTTCAGATGAACACCTTCGCAAGCTCGATCAGCAAATCGCACAATGCGAGGAGCAGATCGCGCAGCACGCCAAACACGACGAGAATGCCCAGCGGCTGAGCGAGGTCAGCGGCATCGGCCCGATCACCGCTAGTGCCGTAGTCGTCACCGTGAGCAATGCGCGTGACTTTCGCAATGGTCGGCAGATGGCGGCTTGGGCTGGTCTGGTCCCCAGGCAGTCAAGTTCCGGCGGTAAGGAACGCCTCGGAGTGATCACCCACACCGATCCGGGTAGCCAATCCCGATGTGTTGCGGCGTCTCGCCCCGGCTTCGTAGCTAAGAGCTTCTTCGAGAGCGCCGCGTTTGACTGACGCGAAGCGAGTCCGCAATCTCTGCTCGAGCACTGCTGCCTTAGTCTACGGTGAATGTCGCATTGCAACTTCGCATAACGGTGAGCATGTCAACAGCGAGATGGCACCAGTGAAGGTCGTTGATTCGGCGTATCGGTCCTGGACAAGTGCAATTGAGCGGCGCGGGATACCGAGTAAATCAATACAACTCCCTCGGAGCCAGGGGTGTGCATTGATGAAAATAAATGCGGCCGGGAACAGCCCGATTTCATACCTCAGCGGGCTTCGGTTTGATGCATATCTCCACGGCCTCAACAAACGAGCTGACTGCATAATCAGCGGCGCCGATACGCGTGGATACGTTGGACTCAATAGAAATCCCGGGCGGCGACACGGTCACGATACGAGCGGCAGGAAAATGCTGGCGAAGCCGCTCGATGGTCTGCTCGTATCGCTCACGTTCTACGCCCGGAAACGCGCTGATTAGAAAGGCGATGGCAACGGCGGCCGGATTCGCACCGGGCGGTCTGGACCCTTCATCAAGGTCTTCCATAGAAATATGACGCGCATCCAGATGTTCCTCCCTCAGCGCGCGAACCAACAGTTCGGCAGCGATGGTGTCACCGGACGCAGCGAGCCCGAGACACAGCAGAATTGAGCCACTCTCCACAGCCAGCGGACCCTGCCACTGTCCGGTCAGCTGCTCACGATGCTGGCGCAGGATGCGTCCTGGGTTTTGATTGTCGAGAACCGAGGAGCGGTGGCGCCGAAAGCGTCTGGGCTCGCCGCTTAGTGTGGACACCACTGTGATGAGCACATTTCGAAGCTTGATACGCTGATCTTCGCTGATTGCGCCCGCCTCGAAATCGAGAGCCGCGAGATGAATTGCCGGCAGAAGGACGAGATCGCAATAGCTGGCGAAGGAATTCCGCTTCAGGAAGCCTCGAGCGGTTAGGAGAATCTCATCGGCATCGCCGGACAAGGCGCGCTGATAGAACTTCTGGGGCTGGCTCAGGGTCTGAGTAACTCCCAAAAGTAGCTCTAGGAAGCGCAGAGCCCGGATGTGCCGGCCTATCACGAGAACGCACAATGTCAAAGGAGTCGACAGGACCAGTCCGATCGGGCCCCACAGTGCGCTCCAGAAGATGGCAGCGACAATGACGGAAAGCGGTGATAAGCCGGTGCGGTGACCATAGAGATATGGCTCAATGGCCTGTGCGGCGATGAGTTCTACAGCGGTGAACAGTGCTAACGTGCTGGCGGCGAGCGACCAACCGGGCGCGACGGCGATTGCAAGCGCGGTGGCCGGTATCGCTGCGAGCCACACGCCGATATACGGAACGAAGCGCAGCAGCGCGGCGATAGCGCCCCACAAAGCCGCCTGTGGCACTCCGAGCAGGGCGAGACCCAGTCCAATTGCCGCACCAACGCCGAGGTTGACGGCAAACTGGGAGACAAAATACCTCGACAGCCGCTCGCCCACATCGTTGAGCGCAAGCGTGGTCAGCCGGATGTTTGCCCCCCCTGCCATACGGATGAATCGATCTCGCAGCGCTTCCTGGTCGAGCAGCACGAACACGAGGACGAGCAGCACTATCCCGGTCGATTCGAGCAGCGCCCACGCAGATGCGAGCAGCGCTGCCCGCGTCTGCAAAGAAGCAGCCCGTTGTGGAGGCGCTTCCATGGCCAGCGAGGCTTTCGCCGAAGATGGCGTTGCCGCGGTCGATGCAGTCGATGGGACGCTGGATTCATCGAGGAGGCGATCGGCCTCTCTCGTTAGAGTGTCGAGCCGGCCGAGGGACATTTCGTCAAGGCTCTGCAGTTTCTGCTGAATGGTGTTCTCGTACTGCGGCAGGGTCGCGAGAATACGCAAAACCTGCGCGCCCAGCAACGCCCCGGTGACGGCGAGGGCGAGCGCACAAGCGAGCACTACTGCGGTTACCGAAGCGGTCTGACCGAGTCCCATACGCCTCAACATGCGGACCAAAGGCGCGATCAGCAGGCTGAGCATAAGTGCAGCCGTAAACGGAATCAGCACGCTGCGCCCAAAATAGAGCAGCGCGAGTAGTGCTGTGAACGCGACCATGCCAAGGGCGAGGTCGCGCAGTGAGCCAGCCGAGGAAGAGTCGGCAGCAATCCCCTGGCTCGGCTTCTGGTCAACTCTTGCCATATGAACGCTTGATCAAGCGACTGCGCCGCTCACGGTCAATGTTACTATCTCCTGTCTGTCACGATTGCCCTATCGCACCGGCGCCCGGTCGCTGACAATCGGCTGTCTTGGTTAGGTCTTTAGGTTCGCCCCTGAGGTATGGCTGACCCGGTAGCTGGGTTTCCGCCCCGTTAACGTGACGACAAAGCGTCCAGTTCCACTTCGATACTGTGCTTATACTCGTCGGACCAGTGAGCGCCAGGTTTCGATTTGTTGGCGTTACTTGACTGCGTGATAGGCGACTTGCGCGCGCCGATCTTTAGCTTAAGGGTGGGGCGGGAAGACGTGGGATTGGAATTGCTCATAGACTCCTGGTGGGGGGCGGGATGGTTAGTGCTGGAGCGTGGGCTGCTGAGGCGCCGATATTGAGCTATCCGTGCGTGACGGCGATCTGGGTTCGACTTCGCGTGCACTGCGGCCCTGCGAGCGTAAGTCCAACCCAATTGCTCGGCCAATCCATATCGCCTACAAGCATTTCGATTTCAACTGCATCCGACTCTTCTTGTCCGACGCGGAAAACTCTGGCGCCGTGGAGTCGATTACCTATTTCAACGTGTCCGACGTTCGCTCGGCGCATGCAGAACTCACAAAACGAGGTGTGGACGGCGTTCCGCGCGCCGGAACGATAGTAGCGATGACGTGCTTATAGATCACCTGCACACTGACGCCCCTCACGGATATAGCGTATTGGTCAAACGCTTCGATCTGCCCCTGCAGCTTGATGCCGTTTAGCAGGAAAATGGACACTGGGATCCGGTCCTTGCGCAAGGTCTCTAAGAATGGATCTTGGAGGGATTGATGAGCGAGATTCACGCCTATCTGCCCGGCCTCGCGAAGCTGGGGATCTGCGGGCCGCTTTTCATCAGAACTCTCCTTAAGCGAAGGCCCGGGCGTTATCAACACCGGACAGCCGCTCTACGTGTGTCCACGCTTCTCGCACCAGTTGACTCAAGGGGGCACTACGCCAGCCGTGTGCGCCGATCGAATTGGCTAAGCTGCGCCCCCGCCTCCAAAGTCCGCGCCCAGACCAGTCTGCCGCCAAAGGTCGATCTCATGCAATATCGACTGCAGTTGCCTGCCCGGCTGCGTGCCGCTATATCCTGCCATATTCCGACGGCGGCGACCGGATGTCTCTTCGTAATCACCGATGAAGTGCGGGGATTGCTTCAAGGAACGACCCGCCCAATCTGTGCGAAAGGGTCCGGGTTCAACCAGCAGTACGTGGATCCCCAATGGCTCGACCTCCCGAGCGAGGGACTGAGAGAGTCCCTCGACCGCGAATTTCGTGGCTGCGTAATAGCCCGAGCCGGGGAAGCCGACGAATCCGCCCACCGATGCCATGTTGACGATAAATCCGTGTCGCCGTGCCCTCATTCCCGGCAATACCGCGCGAATCATCGCGGCCAAACCGAAAACATTGGTCTCGAAGACGGCGTGGATATCCTTGTCTTCCCCCTCTTCGACAGCAGCCAAGTAGCCGTAGCCGGCATTGTTAACGAGCACGTCGATGCGGCCAAACGCGCACTCGGCCTCACCTACCGCGTGCTTGATTTGCTCTGGGCTCGTCACATCGAGCGTGAGCGACAGCGCCTGATTTTGGTGTCCAACCAGGAGGTCATCGAGCTTGCGTACGTCACGCGCCGTGGCAACAACACGAAATCCATGCGCCAAGGCCGCGCGAGCGAACTCCCGGCCGAATCCACTCGAACAGCCTGTAATGAACCAAACCGGTTTCGCGTTTGCACTCATGATAGCTCGGGACGAGCCCTATATCGGAAGGTCTGCCGTCATAACATCGGGAAAAGTATGATGTATTCCTCGACCGCTTCCACCGCATGCTTGTTTGCCCGCTCTTGATGACCGCGCGCTAGTTGCGCATGATGTGCCGCGGTTTCGTGCTTTCCTGCATCGTGGTGCTTTGCCGCTTCCTTATGGTGCCGCGCCGCGTGCTCGTGATGTTCCGCTGCTTTGCGGTGATGCTCTGCTGCTTTCTTCGTCATCGCTTTCTCTCCTCTTGAGATTCATATAAGTATCATTTACCCCAACGCGCTGATGGGTGGCTCTGCCGGATCGTAGCGAGTCGTTGAACGACGGTATCTATAGTTTTTGACTTTCGCTCATTAGCCGAGCCTTGATTTCTGTCTCCGCAGCCAGCCAACCATCAAGCTCACGTCCTCGCACAAAGCCACGGCGCTCCGCGCGGAAATAAGCCGCTTCCGCAATTGCCCGATGATGAGGCTCGCTAAATTGTGGAGCCGGCAACTGCATTGCGTAATACGGTGATGTATTCATAGCCGTGTGTTCAATTTGCTCTCTTCTGTCCCATAGCCGCCATTGGGGAAAATCTTTACGCCGTAGGTGGTAGTACTGACCCACTCCAGGGACCTGCGAACTTCAACGCGATTGCCGGAATTTCCCACGACTCGTTCGGCTGTTCAGCCGCGCCCGTCGAGGGAGCTCACCCGGGCGCGGACGTTTCCTGGCAAAACTGGAGGATGGCAGCGGCCCAAGCGCCCGGATTGTTAACTGCGACGCACGTAGACGCTGAAACTTCCATGGTAGGATCGCCACGGATCGTCTCTGGCACGAGATATGCTACGTCCTCTTTCTCGGCGATTTTCCGGGATCGGTGCCAGTTACACAGGTGCCGTCGTCGTACCACGTCGTCTCTGTTTGATAGCGTGTCAACGGCATCGTGGTGCCGGTCTTCTTCTCTGCAGTCAGATGGCCCGTCGCACGATCGATGGTCAACTCTTCCTTGTATTCCGTAACGTAACCATCATGGTGATTCAAGTCACTCAATTCGTATGAGAAAGTCGTGTCATTGAATAAGCACCGGCCGAGGTGACATTGATTCTCGCCCCACTCGCCGTGTCGGGAAGACCATACCTGATAAGCAGCATTACCAACTTTTATCGTTCGCTGTATCGAATAATGCTGGACCACCCCGTTCGTGCCCGTAAGCACTTCCGCATAAGTGCAGTTCATTATGATTGACTCTGCGAGAGAGCGGCAGGGTGGAAGCAACGCGTAAAGGGCTAGAAGGCAACAAGCCGGGCGGCCGCCGAATGCGTCGAACATGCCGCGCCTGCAGTGCGTTGCCGCCTTATATGACATGTACCGGAATCATATGCCACTCGAGAGATCCAACTCGTATGATCCGCCCGGAAGAACCCGGTGTCGATATGTAGGAATGCCTACTGCTCCGCGGTGATACCGCATTGCGCGGCAGATCGTGAAATGGGCGATATGTGCGAACCAATGGCATCGCAAACGATCATCGCCAACGTTGATCCATTTGGACGATCGCGAGAGGCCGGTTCGACCGAGGAGGGCGGACTTCGAGCGCGGGCGCAGGAATTGCTACGCCCTTCTGCAGGCCCTCTAGGCCTCGATCGCACAATCGATTCTCTATGTATTGGCGCCTTCAGAGCAAGCGCCTTGCAGCGACGGGCAGATTCCTCAATAATGCATGATACGGGTAACGGCTCCTCACAGACCATGCATCTATTACCTCCCCCAGCCACGCGTTCGACAGCTATCGACAACCTTCTATGGCCCAACTGAGGTCCACGACGTTTAGGAAGCAATGAGATCGGATCGGGATTCCGTCGATATAGCGTAAGCCATCGGCGTACCGTGCGTGGTGTGACCCCGAAGAGATTCGCCATCCGCTTGATGTGCGGCGCAAGAGCCCCCTTTTGTTCGTCGAGGGTCTTCATTCCCCCCGCATGCCACCGTGCGGCGGTCCACGCGTTCTTTGAAATGAATACGAGATCGGTGATAGAGCCGCGCTCTTGCATGCGCTCTACTCGACAGGACCCGGCATGCTGCACGCCTTTCGGAAGGCGCGAGATGCGAACGTCACCCACTTTACGGCGCTGACCCAGCCGGGCAGTATGAGGGCGCCAGCCAGTTTAGGGCACAGTTAAGAAGAAATCGGTGCGTAGAAGCAGTTGAATGGGACGACCGCCGGTCATGGCGCCGATTCCAATCCTCATGAGCCGATCCGGCCCGGAAACACGAAGTGTTTCGCCATCTGTGGCACGGAGTACACTGCCTGGAGCCAGGGACACGGACTAAAAGAAATCACACCGGAGGTCCCCACAAGCGCCCGCCTGTGAGCATAAAGTGACGAACATTGCCGGATCGTTTCGGCACGTTAGTCGCCAGGCGATGCCAGTGAAGATTGATCCTAACGGTACGTGCAGCATTCATCCTTAGGAGTCCTTAAATGTGGCATCATGGGTGTTGGTCGCAGCACCGGCTCTGAACACTTCGAGTGCGTTCCAGTCTATCGTCGTCGGGGTCACGTCCGCGGTGGCAACCACGACCGGTTGCTCTGTGCCGCTGATGGCGCTCACGGCAGGGCACTTCGAACCGCGAGGAGGCCGATCCCATGTTGAAAATTGCCATTCTCGACGATTACGCCCGCGTGGCGCTGGACTCGGCAGATTGGTCACGACTCCCAGCAGGGGCGGAGATTACTGTATTCGACCGACACCTCTCCGAAGAGGAAGCGGCGACCGCGCTGCTGCCCTTCGAAGTGCTCTGCACCGTCCGGGAACGGATGGCCCTGCCGCGCAGCCTGATTCAGCGCCTGCCCCACTTGAGGTTGG
>Ga0187890_10000060_pt1 | contig 77596 bp, 70 predicted proteins | sample June2016WEW_21_1_FD_133005 | JGI IMG/M metagenome (GOLD analysis project Ga0187890, IMG submission 133005) | Peatland microbial communities from SPRUCE experiment site at the Marcell Experimental Forest, Minnesota, USA - June2016WEW_21_10 | ecosystem: Environmental > Terrestrial > Soil >... | reverse complement strand
TTCGGATAAACGTGCGGAAATCTACACCGCGGACACCGTATGGTCGCGCGGAGTGCGCGGCACGCGTACCGATTTCATCACGATTTACGACTCGCAGACCTTGGAGGCGACGGGCGAGATCGTGTTGCCGGGAACCAAGCGTGCACTCATCACGGCGATGGAAGGGATGTTCGCGTTCACCGACGATCAGCGTCTCGGCCTCGTGTTCAATTTCACGCCCGCGGCTTCGGTCACCGTGGTCGATCTCGTGAAGCGCCAGCCGCTCGGCGAGATCGAGATTCCCGGGTGCATGCTCATCTATCCGTCCGGGCAACGCGGATTCTCGACGCTGTGCTCGAGCGGCACGTTGCTCAATATCCGGCTGGATGCCGCGGGGGCGGTGGCGACCCGTAGCGAATCCAAGCCGTTCAATCAACTCGACTCGGACCCGTTGTTCACGGCGAGCGCCGCGCTCGATGGCGTGCGCTATTTTCCGAGCTTGCACGGCCGCGTGCAGCCGATCGACATGAAGGGCGACGATGTGCACGTCCTGCCGGACTGGCCGCTGGTGAGCTCTGAGGAGAAGGCGGCCAACTGGCGACCGAGCGGCTGGCAGCTCATCGCGAGTGACGACAAGAAGCTGCTCTACGTCCTCATGCAGCCCGACGCGCAGGAAGGTACGCACAAGGATCCCGCGACCGAGGTTTGGGTGTTCAACGCGGCGACCAAGACGCGAGTGCGGCGGCTGCGTCTGGCGCGGCCGGGTTCGTCCGTCGCGCTCACGCATGGGGCCGATCAGCTCATGCTGGTCCAGGCCGGGACGCGGCTCGATGTCTACGATCCGCAGGGCGGGGCCCTGATACGCAGTCTCGACCTGCCGGGTCTGCACACCCGCATGCAGATGGAGCCCGCACATTGAGCGTCGCCCACGAAGTCGCAGGCGTGTTGCTCGCGCAGATCGCCGCGTTCCTCGCGGTGCTGCTCATCGCCTCCGCGCTCCACAAGGCCGGCGGCTGGCGGCGCACGCGGAGCGTCGTGCAGGACTTCGCCGGTGTGCCGCGCCGCGCCGCGTCCGCCGCAGCACTGGCCGTGTGCGCAGTTGAAGCTTTGGCCGGTGCGCTGCTCATGCTGCCCGATCATCGACGCGCCGGCGCGGTGCTCGCCAGCGCGATCCTCGGCGTCTACCTGGCGCTGATCGCGCGCGCCGTGGCTTTGCACCGCGGAGTGGTGGACTGCGGTTGCAGTTTCGGTGCCGGGTCGAGAAGGCTGGGGACGTTCGAGGTCGTACGCAACGCAACGCTCCTCACCGCCGCGCTGCTCCTGCTCACGTGCACGGGCGCGATCGCAGCCATTGCGCCGTCGCAGCTGCTTGCCGCATGCGCGCTCTTCGCACTGTACGGCGCGATCGATCAAATGACGGCGCTTCAGCCGATGCGCCAGGGTACGGTGCTATGAGCTTCGTGATCGCCTCGCAGATTGCCCTGTGGGCGGCGGTGCTGGCCCTCGGAGTCGTGTGCATGGCGCTTGCGCGGCAGATCGGCGTGCTGCACCAGCGTATCGCGCCGGCGGGAGCGCTCGCGCTGCGCCAGCCGCTCAAGGTCGGAGAGCCGGTTCCCGAGATCAGCTTGACTGCCCTCGATGGGACGGCGGTACGCATCGGCGGAGCGCGCGGCGGACGCAGCCAGCTGGTGCTGTTCGTGTCGCCGGACTGCGCCGTCTGCGAGTCACTGCTGCCGGCGGTGCGCTCGGCGCAAGGCGCAGAGCGCTCGTGGCTCGACATCGTGCTCGCGAGCGACGGCGATGCGGACCGACAGGTGCAGTTCGTCAAGGACAAGGGATTGAGCAAGTTTCCTTATGTACTGTCCGAGCAGCTCGGACGCAGCTTCGGCGTCGCGAAGCTGCCCTACGCCGTGCTGATCGACGAAGGGGGCAAGCTGGCCGCAACCGGGCTCGTGAATACGCGCGAGCACCTGGAGAGCTTGTTCGTCGCAAAGGAGCACGGCGTGGGCAACATTCAGCAATTTCTGAGACAGCGCGATTCGAAACGCGCCTCTGCGGGAGAATGACGTGGATCAACTGGATCGATTGGCGGAAAAGATGCTGCGCGGCTTTGCCAGCCGCACCTCCAGACGCAATGTCTTCAGCATCCTCGGCGGCTTCCTCGCCGGCGCCGCGACGCTGCCTTTGTTGCCCGTAGCGAAGGGCGGCGAGGCGCCGGTCGCGGACCCGAACGATCCCAACTCCGGCGAAGAAGCGCCGCAGGTGTCCGGGAATCTGCAGGATCCGGGCGATCGCACCAAGTGCGATTACTGGCGCTATTGTGCGATCGACGGATCGCTGTGCTCGTGCTACGGGGGAACCGTCACCTCGTGTCCTCCCGGTACGGAGATGTCGCCCATCACCTGGATCGGCACTTGCCGCAATCCCGCGGATCAGCGCAACTACATCATTTCTTACAACGATTGCTGCGGCGGCGTCGCGTGGGGACGCTGCGCATGCCAGAACAACCAGGGTGATCGGCCGATCGTGCGGCCGCAGACGAACAACGAGGTGACGTGGTGCTTCGGCACGAAGAGCCAGTCGTATACCTGCACCGTCGCGCTCATTCTGGGCGTTGCGCTCGACCAGAAAAAATAAAGCGGCGATAGCGTGTCGGGCTACTGGGTGAGGAAAGCGCAGCTCCTCGCGATCGCGTCGGCGGCCATCGCGTGGCCCTCCCCCCATGCATTCGCGCAGCCGGCGGGCGTCGCGGATCCTCAGCGTGCGTGGCAGAACTGGACCTTGAACTGTCAGGGCTGCCACCGATTCGACGGCTCCGGCTCGGACGCCACCGCTCCGGGGATCGCGGGTACCGTCGCGAAATTTCTTCACGCCCCGGGGGGGCGCGAATATCTCATCCGCGTTCCGGGCGTCGCCACCTCACCGCTGTCGGATGCGGATCTGGCCGAAGTGGTGAATTGGATGCTGTGGCGTTTCGACAAAGAGCACTTGCCGTCGGATTTTCGGCCGTACACTGCGGCCGAGATCGCGCCGTTACGCGCCCGGCCGCTGCGGCTCGAGGCCTCGGAGACGCGCCGCGCATTGTTGACTCAGGTGGAGGCGCAATGAACCAGAGCCGCGCCGACGATCTCGAGGCTCGTTTGCGCGCCCTCGAAAGAGTCTTGGAGAGCGAGCGCGCGGCGCGCACCGACGCCGAGCGCAGCAGCCGCTTGAACGGAGAGGTCCTCGCCACCCTGGCGCACGAGCTGCGCAACCCGCTGAACGCGGTCCTCGGCTGGGCAACCATTCTCAACCGCCGCGACGACTTGCCCGAGCCGGTGAGGCAAGCGGTGCAGGCTATCGAGCGCAACTCGCGCCTGCAGGCGAAGATGATTTCGGATCTGCTCGACTGTGCCGCGATCAGCGAGGGCAAGGTGCGCCTGGTGACCGAGACCATCGACCCCTATCCGGTCGTGCGCAGCGCTCTGGAGGGGGTCGAGGCGGCGGCGCGCGGCGCCCTGGTATCCGTCGAGGCCTCCTTTGAGGAGGAGTCGATTCGGGTCGAGGCGGATGCGGCTCGCCTGCAGCAGATCGTCGGGAACCTCCTGACCAACGCCATCAAGTTCTCGGACCGGGGCGGGGCTGTGCGGCTCACGGCGGGCCGAAACGGAGATTCTTTCCGATTGGTAGTGAGCGACCAAGGGAAGGGCATCGAGCCGGAATTGTTGCCCCGCATTTTCGATTGGTTCATTCATCCGGACGCCACCGCCGGCCGCAGCCATGGCGGTCTCGGGTTCGGCATGGCAATCGTCAAGCAGCTCACCGCTTTGCATTCCGGCACCATCCGGGCAGAGAGCGCGGGGAAAGGCCTGGGAGCCACCTTCACGCTCGAGCTGCCATTGTGCGACGCAGTATAGATGCTAGGGAATTCCCCTAAAGAGTGATAGTCGAACTGCTCAGCGATTTCATGTAGTATGCGTCCCGGCTCGTGAATTACTACTTAGGTCAGTTTCTGGTCACTGCCGCCGCGGCGCGGCGTCATCTTGACCACAACCATCAAAGCAGCTTTCTTCGATCCAGGTGGTCATTGCGCCAGCCCATGGCTGGTGCTCGGCCGATTGTCTCTCTTGCAGTTAGGTGTTTCTAAATGACGAAAATGTATGTTGGCAATCTCCCGTTCTCAATGGACGAGTCCGCGGTGCGTGCTTTGTTCGAAAAGCACGGTCCCGTCCAATCGGTTGCGCTGATCAATGATCGCGACACCGGTCGGCCCCGTGGGTTCGGCTTCGTTGAAATGGCGAGCGCGGACGCGGCTCGTGCCATGCAGGCCTTGAATGGCCACGATGTCGAAGGGCGAGTGCTGAAGGTGAACGAGGCGCAGGAGCGCACCGGCGGTGGCGGCGGTGGCGGCGGCGGCGGTTCTCGCGGCCCGAAGCGCTGGTAACAGCGCCTTCTGACGTGAGCTAGAAGACTGGGGCCGCAGCGATGCGGCCCCAGTCGGCGATATGGGTTTACGCTAGAGGGCGATGCGCCTATAATCGCCGCCCTCGACAGGGGATGCCAGCAAGCTTAGAAGCAGAAGCGGGCGATCCTGACGGGAACGTTCGAACGAATGCTTGAATGGCCCCTCGGAGGGGCCATTTGTTCGTTGAAGAGGCGTTGAAGAGGATAGGGGGCCGATGGTCCCCTTTTTTGTTTTGAGGGCCGCGATGCGTGAGGCCTTGATGCGCTTGCTGGAGCCGCCGATCGAGGCCCTAGGCTTTGAGTTGCTCGACCTCGAGCTCGCGCAGGCGGGACGCGGCGGGGTTCTGCGGATATTCATCGATCGCGTGAACGGGCCGGATACGAGCGTGACCGTGGACGATTGTGCGGCGGTGAGTCACGCGGTGAGCGAGGTGCTCGAGGTCGAGGATCCGATCAAGGGCAATTACACGCTGGAAGTCTCTTCGCCGGGATTCGATCGGATATTGCGCAAGCGCGCGCATTTCGAGCGCTTCGTGGGCGAGCGGATATTCGCCGAGTTGAAGCTGCCCCTCGAGGGGCGGCGGCGCTTCGTCGGAACGTTGAAGTCGATCGGTAACGACTCGATCTTAGTGGAAGTCGACGGGCGGCCCTACGAGCTGCCGTTCGAGCGAATTCAGAAGGCAAGATTGCGGCCGGAGTGAGTCAGGAGCTCTAAGGACATGAACAAAGAAATTTTGATGGCAGTAGACGCCGTTTCCAACGAGAAGGGCGTCGATAAGGAAATCATCTTCGACGCCCTCGAGGCGGCGCTGGCGTCCGCGACCCGCAAGAAGCACGGCGAGGAACTCGACGTGCGCGTTGCTATCAATCGCAAGACGGGCGGCTACGACACGTTTCGTCGCTGGAAGGTTTTCGCGGACGACTCCTCGGAGCTCGAGGTGCCGGAGCGCGAGCTGCGCATGGACGATGCGCGCGAGATCGACAAGGACGTGGAAGTGGGCGGCTACGTCGAGGAGCCGATGGAATCCGTGCCTTTCGGGCGCATCCTCGCGCAAACCGCCAAACAAGTGATCGTACAGAAGGTCCGCGAAGCCGAGCGCGCGCAGGTGGTGGATGCCTACAAGGATCGCGCCGGCACGCTGGTGAGCGGCATCGTCAAGCGCGTCGACCGCAACGGCGTTTACGTCGACCTCGGCGCCAATGCCGAGGGTTTCGTCGCACGTGAGGAAATGATCCCGCGCGAGCCCGTGAGGTCACAGGACCGCATCAAGGCATACCTCAAGGAAGTGCGCTCGGAGCCGCGCGGTCCCCAACTTTTCTTGTCGCGCACCGCCCCGGAGTTTCTGATCGAGCTGTTCAAGCTCGAGGTTCCGGAAGTAGGGCAGGGCCTGATCAACATTCTGGCGGCGGCCCGCGATGCGGGCGTACGCGCCAAGATCGCCGTTCGCTCCAATGACCCGCGTGTCGATCCGGTGGGCGCTTGCGTCGGCATGCGCGGATCGCGCGTACAGGCGGTCTCCAACGAGATCGCGGGCGAGCGCGTCGACATCATTCCCTACGACGAGAACAGCGCGCAGTTCGTCATCAATGCCATGGCGCCTGCGGAGGTCACATCGATCGTGGTCGACGAGGACTCGCACTCGATGGACATCGCGGTCTCCGAAGACAAGCTCTCGCAGGCCATCGGCCGCGGCGGCCAGAACATCCGTCTGGCGAGCGAGCTCACCGGCTGGGAATTGAACGTGATGAGCGAGTCGCAGGCGGAGGCAAAGAGCGAAAGCGAGTCGCTTGCCCTGCGCGAGACGTTCATGCAGCAGCTCGACGTCGACGCAGACGTCGCGAGTATCCTGGTGCAGGAGGGCTTCTCCACCATCGAGGAGATCGCCTACGTCCCCGCGAGCGAGCTGAACGCAATCGAGGAGTTCGACGAGGAGATCGTGAAGGAGCTGCGTACGCGCGCGCGCGATGTGCTATTGACGCAGGCCATCGCCAGCGAGGAATCGATGGATGGCGGGGAGCCGGCGGCGGATCTCGTGGAGCTCGCGGGCGATGATCTCGCCAAAGCGCTGGCGCGCAAAGGGGTGCGCACGCGCGAGGATCTGGCGGACTTGGCGGTCGACGAGCTGGTGGAAATGGGCGGCGTCGACGAGAAGAAGGCCGCCGAATTGATCATGGATGCACGCAAGCATTGGTTCGCGGAAGAGGAAAAGGCTTAGGAGCAGCGGTATGGCAGATGTAACGGTCGCGCAATTCGCCGAGGTCCTCAAAGTGCCGGTCGATCGGCTGCTGCAGCAGCTCGACCAGGCGGGGATCAAGGTCGACAGCGCGGAGGACATGATCAGCGAGGATGCGAAGCATGAGTTGCTCACCCATCTGCGGCGCAGCCACGGCCGCGACGATGGGCACGTCGACGCGGCACCGCGCAAGATCACGCTGCGTCGCAAATCGCAGTCGGAGCTGAAGCTGGCAAGCCCGCAGGGCCGGGCGCGCACCGTCAATGTCGAGGTGCGCAGCAAGCGCACCTACGTCAAGCGCGAAGTGCTCGAGGATCAAGCGCGCCATCAGCAAGAGGAATTGGATCGGCAGCGCGAGACGGAGGAGCAGGCAAAGGCCGCGCTGGAGCGCGCCGAGCACGAGCGGCTCGAGAAGGAGCGTCTCGACCGCGAGCGTCAAGAAGAGGAGAACCGGCGCCGAAGCGACGAGGAGAACCGCAAGCGTACCGCGGAGGAAGAGGCGCGGCGGCAGGCGGAGGTGCAGGCGCGCGAGCAAAGCGAGCGCGAGCGCAAGGCGGCGGCATCCGTGGCGGCCAAACCCGCCAAAGTCGCACGCGAGACGCAAGACGATAAGGCGACGCGCTACGGCCGGCAGGAGCTGCACATCGTCGGCGATGTGAGCTCGCGGCACAAAAAGAAGAAGTCGCGCGACGGCCGCCGCCGCGCGATGGGCTCCGAAACGGACGCGAAGCATGGCTTCGAGATGCCGACGGCGCGCGTCGTGCGCGAGGTTCCGATCACCGAAGCCATGACCGTCGGCGAGCTGGCGCAGAAGATGGCCGTCAAGGCGACCGAGGTCATCAAGACATTGATGAACATGGGCGTCATGGCGACGATCAACCAGACCATCGAGCAGGATACGGCCATGCTGGTGGTGGAGGAAATGGGCCACACCCCCGTGTTGCGCAAGGAAAACGTCATCGAGGAAAGTCTGCAGGGCGAGACCGATACCACGCTCGAAGTGGTGCCGCGGCCGCCGGTGGTCACGGTCATGGGACACGTCGATCACGGCAAGACCTCGCTCCTCGACTACATTCGCCGCACCAAGGTGGCGGCCGGCGAGGCGGGCGGCATCACGCAGCACATCGGTGCGTACCACGTGGAGACCGCCAAGGGCATGGTGACGTTCCTCGATACGCCGGGCCACGCGGCGTTCACCTCCATGCGCGCCCGAGGCGCGCAGGTTACCGACATCGTCATCCTGGTGGTGGGCGCGGACGACGGCGTCATGCCGCAAACCATCGAGGCGATCCAGCACGCTCAGGCCGCCCAAGTTCCGATCGTCGTCGCGCTCAACAAGATCGACAAGCCCGAGGCCGATCCGGAGAAGGTCAAGCAAGAGCTCACCAAGTACGGCGTCATTCCCGAGGAATGGGGCGGCGAGAACATCTTCGTGAACGTCTCGGCGCGCACCGGCCAGGGGGTCGACCAACTGCTCGATGCCTTGCTGTTGCAGGCCGAGGTGCTCGAGCTCAAGGCACCGATCGACGGACTCGCCGCCGGCTACGTCATCGAGTCGAGCCTCGAGAAGGGACGCGGCGCTGTCGCCACCGTGCTGGTGTTGCGCGGCACGTTGAAGCTCGGCGATGCGTTGCTGATCGGACAGGAGTTCGGACGCGTGCGTGCCCTGTTCGATGAGGCCGGAAAGCCCGTCGAGAGCGCCGGCCCGTCGATTCCCGTCGTGGTGCTGGGTCTGTCCGGCGCTCCGAATGCGGGCGACGAACTGCTGGTCGTCGAGAGCGAGCGCAAGGCGCGCGAAGTGGCGATGCACCGTCAGGCCAAATCGCGTGACGTCAAGCTCGCGCAGAAGAGCGCGAACATGCAGGACGTATTCTCCACCATGGGGGAGACCAAGCCGAACTTGGTACAGATTCTGGTGAAGGCGGACGTCCAAGGGAGCGTCGAGGCATTGCGCGACGCTCTCAAGGCTCTCTCCACCGAAGAAGTGGGCGTCAACATAGTCGCCTCCGGTGTCGGCGGTCTCACCGAATCCGACGTCACGCTGGCGGCGGCTTCGAAGGCCCGGATCATCGCCTTCAACGTGCGTGGCGATGCGGCTGCGCGCACGGCGATCAAGGAACACGGCGTCGACGTGCGCTACTACAGCATCATCTACGAGGCCATCGACGACATTCGCGCGGTGCTCACCGGCATGCTGGCACCCGAGGTCAAGGAGCAAATCGTGGGCCTTGCAGAGGTGCGCAACGTGTTCCGTTCGAGCAAGTTCGGCACGGTGGCGGGCTGCATGGTCATAGACGGTTATGTACGCCGCAACTTCCCGATCCGCGTGCTGCGCGACAACGTGGTGATCTTCGAGGGGGCACTGGAGTCGTTGAAGCGCTTCAAGGACGACGTCAACGAGGTTCGCGCCGGAACCGAGTGCGGCATCGGCGTGAAGAACTACAACGACGTGCGCGAGGGAGATCAGATCGAGTGCTACTCGCGGGTGGAGGTGGCGCGCACGCTCTAGCGTGGCGCCGCTCATGGCCAAGGACAATCCGCGTGCGAAGCGGCTCGGCGAGCAGATCCAGCGCGAGCTGACGGAGCTCCTGCGCCGGGAGGTGAAGGACGAGCGCATCGGCAACGTCACCATCACCGCGGTGGACGTCACCGGTGACCTGCGCAGCGCCCGCGTGCACTATCTCGTGTTCGGCAAGGACGGACCGGATCCGCAGGTGCAGGCGGGCCTCACCAGTGCCGCCGGCTTCCTGAGGAATGCGCTGTCGAAATCCCTGATGATTCGGCATACACCGACGCTGAGCTTCGCGCTCGATACCTCGATCGCGCATGGCGTGCGCCTGACGCAGCTGATCGATTCGGTGACCAAACCCGGCAAGTCGGAATGAGCGTCGCGGAGGCGCGCGCAAGCGGCCCTGCCGACGTGCACGGCATTTTGTTGCTCGACAAGCCGCTCGGCCTCTCCTCCGCCGCGGCGGTCGCGCGCATCAAGCGGCTGTTCGCGGCGCGCAAGGCCGGCCACACCGGCTCGCTCGATCCGCTCGCTACCGGGATGCTGCCCATCTGCCTCGGCGAGGCCACGAAGTTCGGCGCGTTGATGCTCGAGGCCGACAAGACCTACCGGCTGACCTTGCGCCTCGGCGAGCGCACGCCGAGTGCGGATCTCGAGTCCACGGTGATCGAGCGGCGCGAGCTGCCGCCCCTCACCGCCCAGCAGCTCGAGCGCTCGCTCGCCGAGTTTCCACGGCGTTACGAGCAGGTGCCGCCCATGCATTCGGCTATCAAGCAGGACGGCAAGCCGCTATACGTCTACGCGCGTGCAGGGCAAACCCGTGAAAGGGCAGCGCGCTCCATCGTCATTCACGACCTGCGATTGATCGATTGGCGCTCGCCCGACCTCACCTTCGATGTGCGCTGCACGAAAGGCGCGTACATGCGGGTGCTGGCGGAGGATCTGGCACTGCGCGTCGGGACCATCGGCCACCTGGTAGGGCTGCGCCGTCTCGGCGTAGCCCCCTTCGCGGATGCACCCCAGTGGACCTTCGAGGCCTTGGAGGGTCTGTCGCCGACCGAGCGCGCGCGGTTGCTGCTGCCGGTCGATGCGGCGCTCTGCGATTGGCGGCGGATCGATGTGCCGGCCGAGGGCATCGAGGCCGTTCGCCAAGGCCGCAGCATCGCGGTGAGCCTCGAATGCAGCGGAAATGTGCGCATTTACGCGCCCGGGCTTGGTTTCGTGGGCTTGGGGGCGGTCGAGCCGCCCGGGCGGCTGGTGCCGCTGCGGCTCATTTCCGCGGCCACGAATCGAGCTTGAGAGCGGCGCGCGCGACGCGTACAATGCGCGCCTCTTTAAAGGTCATAAGTTATTGATTGAGGTTTGATTTCCATGCCACTTACTCGTGAAGAAAAGGGCGGCGTCGTCGGTAAGTTCCAGCGCAGCGCGCGCGATACCGGCTCCCCCGAGGTTCAAATTGCTCTGTTGTCCGAGCGCATCAACGGCTTGAGTCAGCATTTCACTACGCACAAAGCCGACCACGCCTCGCGTCGCGGTTTGCTGAAGATGGTGAATCAGCGTCGCAAGCTCCTCGACTATCTGAAGAGCCGCACGCCCGACAAGTACGCACAACTGGTCGAACGTCTCGGCCTGCGCCGCTAGCTCGCACCGTCTTTAGGCGGCTGCGTCTCAATTACTTCCGATAGAAGGGGCCTCAGTGAGCCATTCGAAGAAAAGCTTTCAATTTGGAGAACACACCGTAACGCTCGAAACGGGAGAGCTTGCGCGTCAAGCCGACGGTGCTGTCCTCGTCAGCATGAACGAGACGGTGGTGCTCGTTACTGCGGTGGGCATGAAAAAGCCGACTCCCGGCCGCGACTTCTTCCCCCTCACGGTCAACTATCAAGAGAAGACCTATGCGGCGGGCCGCATTCCGGGCGGCTTCTTCAAGCGCGAGGGCCGTCCCACCGAGAAGGAGACGCTCACCTCGCGTCTGATCGATCGTCCCATCCGGCCGCTGTTTCCGGAAGGATTCGTCAACGACGTGCAGGTCGTCGCCTCAGTGCTCTCCGTCAACTCCGAGGTTGATCCCGACATTGCCTCGCTGCTCGGCGCCTCCGCGGCGCTCGCGATTTCCGGCATGCCGTTTCTCGGCCCGATCGGCGCGGCGCGCATCGGCTACAAGGACGGCAAGTACATTCTGAATCCCACCGCCACCCAGCTCGCCGATTCGAAGCTCGATCTCGTGGTGGCGGGCACCGCCGAAGGCGTGCTCATGGTCGAATCCGAGGCGAAAGGTCTCGATGAGGACACCATGCTGGGAGCCGTCGTTTTCGGACACGAGCAGATGCAGATCGCCATCAAGGCGATCAACGAGCTCGTCGCCGCGGCCGGCAAGCCGAAGTGGTCCTGGGTTGCACCGGAACCGAACACGGAACTGAAGAACGCCGTGGCCTCGCTTGCCGAGAAGCAGCTGGTGGCGGCCTATGCCGTCACCGAGAAGCAGCAGCGCTACGCCAAGATCGCCGAGGTCAAGGGCGCGGTGCTCGCCGCGCTTTCCGCGGGCGAGAATGCCAAGTTCACCGCCGATCAAGTGGGAACCGAGTTCTTCAACCTCGAGTACCGACTGGTACGCGAGCGCATCCTCGAGGGTTACCCGCGCATCGATGGCCGCGACACGAAGACCGTGCGTCCCATCAACATCCGCACGGGCGTGCTCGCGCGCACCCACGGCTCGGCGCTCTTCACCCGGGGCGAGACCCAGGCGCTGGTGGTTACCACGCTCGGCACCGGGCGCGATGCCCAGATCATCGACGGCCTGACGGGCGAGCGCAAAGAAGCATTCATGCTGCACTACAATTTCCCGCCCTTCAGCGTGGGCGAGACCGGCATGATGGGCTCGCCGAAGCGACGCGAGATCGGCCATGGAAATCTGGCGAAGCGCGGCGTGAGGGCCGTGATGCCGGACATGGAGAAATTTCCGTACGTCATTCGCGTGGTGTCCGAAATTCTGGAGTCGAACGGCTCGAGCTCCATGGCCTCGGTTTGCGGCACCAGCCTCGCGCTGATGGATGCGGGCGTGCCGATCAGCGCGCCGGTCGCCGGCGTCGCGATGGGCCTCGTCAAGGAAGGATCGCGCTTCCAGGTCCTCACGGACATCCTGGGCGACGAGGATCACCTCGGCGACATGGATTTCAAGGTCGCCGGAACCAACAACGGCATCACCGCCCTGCAGATGGACATCAAGATCACGAGCATCACGCGCGAGATCATGAAGGTCGCGCTCGAGCAGGCCCGTGCCGGGCGCCTGCACATCCTCGGGGAGATGAACAAGGTCCTCGCCAAGCCGCGCGAGAACATGTCCGAGTGGGCTCCGACCATCATCACCTTGAAGATCGATCCGGAGAAGATCCGCGACGTCATCGGCAAGGGCGGCGCGGTGATTCGTCAAATCACCGAGGAAACCGGCACGTCGATCGACATCGAGAACGACGGCACCGTGAAGATCGCCTCCGTGCAGGGTGCCGCCGGCCGCGAGGCGCAGCGGCGCATCGAGTTGATCACGGCCGACGTCGAAGTGGGCCGCGTATACGAGGGTCGAGTGGCGCGCCTCATGGATTTCGGCGCGTTCGTGACCATACTCCCGGGGCGCGACGGCCTGGTGCATATCTCGCAGATTTCCGAGGAGCGTGTGGAGCGCGTGGGCGACAAGCTCAAGGAAGGCGACGTGGTGCGCGTGAAAGTGCTCGAGGTGGACCGCCAGGGCCGGGTCCGACTCTCGATGCGCAATGTCGACGCCGCCTGACGAGCGCCGCGACCCCTCAAGGATTTTGCGTTCCATAGCGCGCGCGGCGGCCGCGATTCTCGCGGTCGCCGTTGCGCTGTGCCCCCCGGCTCGCGCATCGCTCGGAGAGATCGGCGAGGGCGCCGCGCAGGCGGATGGGCTCTATCTCAACTGGATCGACCGCAGGGGTGCCCCCGGCAAGGATTTCTTTGCCTTCGCGAACGGCGGCTGGATCAAGTCGCACCCGATCCCCGCGGACCGCGCCTACTGGGGCGTCGACACACTCCTCGAGCAGCAAAACCAGATTTTCATCCGCAACCTGATCGAATCGCTTACGCGGGAGGATTGGCCGGACGGGACGCCGCAGCGCAAGATCGCCGATTTCTACGCGAGCGGGATGGATGAGCGCGCGATCGAGGCGGCAGGCGCGGCGCCGCTCGCGCCCGAGTTCGCGCGCATAGCCGCCATCAGCTCGCGCGAGCAGTTGCCACAGGCGTTCGCGCACCTGCAGTCGATCGGCGTCGAGGCGCCGATCGTGATCGGACAGATGCAGGATTTCGCGGACAGCACGCGGGTCATCGCGGTGGCGAGCCAGAGCGGCCTCGGCCTGCCGAATCGCGATTACTACTTGAAGGACGAGCCCGCCTTCAAGGCGGCACGCACCGCCTACATCGCGCACATCGCGCGCATGCTGGTGCTCCTCGGCGACACCGCCCCTGCTGCCGCCGCCGAATCGAAGGCCGTGGTGGCGCTCGAGACCCGACTCGCGCAGGCCTCGATGAGCGACGTCGAGCAGCGCGAGCCGCACGCGATCTACCATCCGATGACTCTTGAGGCATTGCACGCGATCGCGCCGCATCTCGATGTGGAGCAGATGCTCCCCGAGCTGAAGATCCCGCAAATCGATTCCCTCAACGCGGGGATGCCCGAATTCTTGAAAGCCGTAGACCGCGAGATCGCGAATACCTCGCTCGCGGACTGGAAGGCGTATCTACGCTGGCAACTGCTCGATGCCTACGCTCCCTACCTGTCGGCGCCCTTCGCCGGGGAGGATTTCCGCATGACGGCCGAGCTCACGGGCGCAGAGGAGCTGCAGGAGCGCTGGCTGCGGGTTCTCAAGGCCGAGGACGATGCCCTGGGGTTTGCCATCGGACAGCTCTATGTGGCGCGCAAATTCCCCACCGCCTGGAAGGAGGCCGCCGTCGCCCTCGTTGGCCGCATTCGCGATGCGCTTCACGATGACCTGGGCACGCTCTCCTGGATGTCGCCGGCGACGCGCGCGGCCGCGCAGCAGAAGCTCGACCTCATGCAATTGCGGATCGGCTACCCGGATCAGTGGCGCGACTACGCGGGCCTCGTGATCGACCGCGGTCCGTATGTGCTGAACGTGATGCGCGCGAATGCCTTCGAGGTGCAGCGTCAGCTCGCAAAGATCGGCAAGCCCGTCGACCGCAGCGAGTGGTACATGACGCCTCAGACGGTAAACGCGTACTACGATCCGTCCATGAACAGCCTGACTGTTCCCGCAGGCATTCTGCAGCCTCCGTATTTCGACCCGAATTTCTCGGACACCGTGAACTTCGGCGCCACGGGCGTAACCGTCGGACATGAGATGACGCACGGGTTCGACGATGAAGGGGCGCAGTTCGACGGCTACGGCAACCTAAAGAACTGGTGGGCCCCGCAGGACCTCGCGAGATTTCACGCGGCCACACAGTGCATCGCCGAGCAATACTCGCGTTACACGGTGGGCGCAGGAATGCACGTGCAGGGAGCGCTGGTCACCGGCGAGGCGACTGCCGATCTCGGCGGTCTGGTGCTCGCGTGGCGTGCGTTGCATGCAGCGTCGCCGGCCGCGCCCGCGCACCCGGTTGTCGCGGCAGAGTTCACGCCGGACCAGCAATTCTTCATTGCCTTTGCCCATTCATGGGCAAGCGTAACCCGCCCGAAACAGGCCGAGAAAATGGTCACCACCGATCCTCACCCGCCGGCGGAAGATCGCACCAACGCTTCGCTCGCGAACAGCCCCGACTTTCAGACCGTTTTCGGGATTTCAGCCCCGAGTCCGATGGTCAAAGCTCACCGCTGCATTATTTGGTGAGATTCGACTCGTCGCGGTCTTTATCGCCGTCGCGCAGCCGTACCGGAGTGAGCGCCTTGTAGCTCTCTTCCGCGCGGGGGCGCGGGGAGGCGATGTCGGGGCTACCGAAGGACTTCGGCCGCTCCCGCATGGGATGGTGCTGACTCAAGAACTGCTTCAAGGACTGCTCCAAGTGGCCGCTCACCGCGCTCTGCGCATTGCTTCCGTAAGAGCGGATCACGTTGACCATGAAGTCCTGCGTCAAGATCGGCTCCGGCAAATGCTCCTGTTCGGCGATCACCTGCAACAAAATACTGCGCGTGATATCCGCATTGTTTTTCTTATCCACCACGACGAAGTCGATCTTCTCGACCACCAATCGCCTGACGTCCGCCAGGGTGATGTACCGGCTTTCAACGGTATCGTAGAGGCGGCGGTTGGGGTATTTCTTAATCACTCGCGGATCGCTCATGGGGCTCCTCGCTCGTGTTGGCCGACGCGCTGCCGGAGTATGCCGGTTCGTGCCTGAACCAATAGGCCAGTCATGGATACTGCAATTCAAGGATAGCGCAACGCAGCGTTAAGGCAAGTTACCTTTTCCGACGCCCCTGTAGGACTTTTCCGGTGCGGCCCGCGTGAGCGCGGGCCGCCGGGCGAGCCGGCGGAGATCCCAATGCTCCGTGCCCCAGGCCCAGGCGGTGGCGAGAGGGGCACCCGCGAGCGAGGGCGGGGGAGCAAGTCCCAGTAGCTCAAAGACATACAGAAGCTGGGGCAGCGCCGCGTCCGGCTCGAGCGCGACGCTCCGCGCCGATTTGGAGAGCTTGGTGCCGTCGGGCTCGACCAGCGCGGGAACGTGCGCATAGGTGGGGGTGCGAAGTCCGAGCTGCGTTTGCAGATAGATCTGAGCCGCCGTGTGGTCGAGCAAGTCGGCACCGCGGACCACTTTTGTTACGCCCTGATACGCGTCATCGACCACGACGGCAAGCAGGTATGCGAACCAGCCGTCGCGGCGCTTGAGAATGACGTCGCCGGAAGAGAGAGAGACATCCTGCCGGAACACGCCTTGTACACAGTCCGCGAACTGCACGAATCCAGGCTCGACTCGCAGCCGTATCGCCATATCGGCGCTCGGCTGTCGGGGTCCGACTCGACAACGGCCCGGGTAGCGCGGCTCATGTGCGAGGTCGAGCCGGCTGCAGGAGCACGCAAACGTCAGTCCGCGGCCACGTAGATCATCGAGCGCCGCGGCGTAGGCATCGGTTCGATCCGATTGCTTGAGTACCTCGCCGTGCCACTCGAATCCGAACGCCTCGAGCGTGGCGAGAATGCGTTCTGCCGAGCCCGGAACTACGCGCGGCCGGTCGACATCCTCCATGCGCACGAGCCAGCGGCCGTGATGGGCGCGCGCATCGAGGAAGCTGGCGGCTGCCGTATACAGGGAGCCGAGGTGCAAATCGCCCGTGGGCGAGGGCGCGAATCGCCCGACGTAGCCCGGACCGTCGCTAGCGATACCGGTCGTCGCGGTCGCCGTACTGCTTTTCGCGGCGTTCGCGCCGCTCCTGAGCTTCTACCGACAGCGTGGCCACCGGGCGCGCCTCGAGTCGCTTGATGCCGATCTCCTCGCCGGTCTCCAAGCAATAGCCGTAGGATCCGTCCTCGATGCGTTTCAGCGCCTCATCGATCTTGCGGATCAGCTTGCGCTCGCGATCGCGCGTACGCAGCTCCAGGCTAAATTCCTCTTCTTGAGTGGCGCGGTCGTTGGGGTCCGGAAAGTTGGCTGCCTCGTCCTTCATGTGCAGCACCGTACGGTCGACCTCGACCATGAGGTCGCGCTTCCAGGTCTGCAGGATGCGCGCGAAATGCTCGAGCTGCTCCTTGCTCATGTACTGCTCGCCGCGGCGGGCGATGTACGGCTTGACGTTGCGCGGTCCCGCCAGAAGACTCGCGGATCCGGATTGCTCGACGTCGCCGTCCTCGTCGCTCGGCGGCGTGCGGGTCGGCATGACCAGCGGGCGCGGATCGAATCTGACGGTAGGCGGCGCCCTTTCAGCGCTCGAAGCCGGCCCATTGGTCACGGCGGCCGCAGGCTTTGCGGGCACCGTGCCCTGGGGTTTGGGACGCGCCGGTGCGGCATTGCTTGATATGTCGTGTTTGGATTCGTGTTTGGCCGAGGACGATTTCGTGGTCGGTTTGTGCGGTTTCACTGTTACCTTCGATATGTGGCCGGGTGACGCTCGCGCTGCCTTTTTGGCAGCTACCGCTGTCTTGCGGACAGCCGCTTTCTTCGGGATCGCCTTTCCTGGCTTCTTCGCCGCTTTATTGGCTTTTTTCGAGGGCATTTGGTGTCTCCGCCTCCAAAGAGAGAGCGCGCGATTATACCGACGCAGTACGATGTGTACAGCGTAGCGATGCTACTGGTTTTCGAGCGTGTAAACCATTGAAAAATAAGTATATTTAGGAGGGGCAATGGCCGTGCGCGAGAGTGTCCCGACGAGCCGAGCCCCGGATCTCCTCACTTTCGGGCCTAGGGAGGCAGGGAAATGGGGGGCGCAGGCATCCATCCCGGCCGACGGTGCTCGACGATCACGGTCGTATAGATGCCGCCGCGCACGTTGAATTCCGCGCTGAGGCGCATGAATCGCGGCGCCGTCGCCGCTACCAGCGTGGCGAGAATCTCGTTCGTCACCGCCTCGTGAAAGGCGCCGCGCGAACGAAACGACCAGATGTAAAGCTTCAAGGATTTCAACTCGACGCATCGCTCATCGGCGACGTATTCGAGCTTCAGCGTCGCGAAATCCGGCTGGCCGGTTTTCGGACACAGGCAGGTGAACTCCGGGATGGTCATCCGGATGGTGTAATCGCGATCGGGCGCGGGATTTGCGAAGACTTCGAGTGTGTTGCTCATCGAGTCGAGGGGTTTACGAATGTGTCGTTTACTTTACACTACGGGCCACATCGACGGCACGCGCGCATCGTCGGCGGCCGCCGCTCATTCGCCTCGACAAATAAGGGTTGATCACGACTGATGCGACTCACCAAACTCAAGATTGCAGGCTTCAAGTCATTCGTCGATCCCACCGTAGTCACGTTTCCCTCAAGCCTCACGGGCGTCGTCGGCCCGAACGGCTGCGGCAAATCGAACATCATCGATGCAGTGCGCTGGGTGATGGGCGAGATTTCCGCCAAGCATTTGCGCGGCGAGTCCATGGCGGACGTCATCTTCAACGGATCCGTGGCGCGCAAGCCTCTGGGCAGCTGCTCGGTGGAGCTCGTCTTCGACAATTCGGAGGGGAAGATCGGCGGCCCTTATGCGAGCTACAACGAGGTGGCCTTGCGTCGCTCGGTGAGCCGTGACGGCACGTCGGATTACTTCATCAACGGCACCAAGGTTCGGCGCAAGGACATCACGCAGTTGTTCCTCGGCACGGGCCTCGGCACGCGCAGCTACGCCATCATCGAGCAAGGCATGATTTCGCGAATCATCGAGGCGCGCCCGGATGATCTACGCGCGTTTCTCGAGGAGGCGGCGGGCATCTCGCGCTACAAGGAGCGCCGCCGCGAGACCGAGAGCCGCATCGCGCAGACCCGCGAGAACCTCGATCGCTTGAACGATTTGCGCGAGGAGGTCGAGAAGCAGATCCGTCATCTGCAGCGTCAGGCGGCTACTGCGCGGCGCTATCAGGCACTCAAGGAAGAAGAGCGCAAATTGCAGGCGGAGGTGTTTGCGCTGCGCTTGCAGGGTCTCGATGCCGAAGCGGGCGTCCGCGACGCCGCTACGGTGCACTGCGACACGGCCATGCAGGCGGCCCTCGCGGACCTGCGCGAGGCCGAGGCGCGCATCGAGAAGATCCGCGTCGAGCAATCGGCCAAGTCGGATGCCCTGCGCGCGATTCAGGAGCGCTTCTATGCGGCCGGCGGCGAGGTCACGCGGGTCGAGCAAAACATAGCGCATGCTCGCGAAATGCGCGAGCGCCAGAGCGCCGACCTCGAGCAATCCGAGGCGCAGGTGACCGAGCTTGCCGGCGTCATCGAGCGCGACCGGACTCAGCTCGAGGCGCTGGCGCAAGAGCTTGCTACGGCCGTGCCGGGTCTCGATGCTGCGCACGAGGAGGAACGCGCCGCAGCGCTTGAGCTCGAGCGCTGCGAGCATGCCCTCACGACCTGGCAGCAGCTCTCCGACGCACATGCCCAGTCGGTCGCCTCCGGACAGCGCGAGACCCAGGTGGAGCGCGCCCGCATCGAGCAACTCGACAATCAGCAACACCGGCTGTTGCAACAACGCGAGCGTCATGAGTCGGAACGCTCCGCCCTGGCGCAGCTCGAGCCGACTGTCGCCCTGGAGACGCTGGCGCAGCAGGCAGACCTCGCTCGCGATGCCGGCCAGAAGGCGTCCGCCGATCTTGCGCAGCTCCTGCAAGAGCTCGCCACCGCCCGCGAGCAGGAGCGCGAGCAGAGCGAGGCGCTCAAAGCGCTGCGTGCCCGCTGGCAGGAGTCTCTCGGGCTGAAGGTGTCCACCGAAGCCTTGCAACAAGCCGCCCTCGGTAAGGCTTCCGGGAAAATCACCGAATGGCTGAAGTCGAAGTCACTCGATCAGAATCCACGAGCGGCGCAACAGCTGCGGGTGGAGCGCGGTTGGGAGCGCGCAGTCGAAACGGTGCTCGGCTCTTATCTCGAGGCCGTGTGCGTTGACGAGCTGGATTCGATCACGGATCTGCTGGGCGGTTTCGACGGCGGTCATCTGGTGCTCGTCAGCGCGGGTGCCGAGGCTGCCGCCCCCGATCCCGCGAGCCTCAGAGCCCGTGTGTCGGGCGCACCTTATCTTTCTTCGGTGCTCGGCTCGGTGTTCACCGCCGAGACACTACCCGAGGCGCTGCGGGTGCGCCGCAGCCTCGGCGCCGGACAGTCCGTGGTCACGCGCGACGGGGTCTGGCTCGGCGCGGATTGGCTGCGCCTGTCGCGCGATCCCGAGCCGCACACCGGCGTCATCGAGCGCGAGGAGACGCTCCGCGGGCTGCGCGCGGAAGTGAGCCGCCTCGAGGCGGAAGTGAAGGACGCGGAGCAGGAGATCGAGCAGCGACACGAGCGCGTGCGCGATTGCGAGGATCGGCGCGAACGGCTGCAACAGGAAGTGAACCGCCTGCACCGCGAGCACGTCGATCGGCGCGCGCAGCACGATTCCGCGCAGGCTCGCAGGGCCGATGCCGAGCGCAGGTTGAGCCAGCTCGAGACGGGTCTCGCCGACGTGACCGCCGAGCTCGATCGCACGAGTACCGATCTGCGATCCGCGCGTGCCCGTATGGAAACCGCCATCGATGTGCTTGCGGCCCTCGAGCCGCAGCGGATCGAGCTCGAGAACGAACGCGAGCGGCTGCGCACCGAGCAGAACGCGGCGCGTGCGGCCGCGCAATCGACACAGCAGCGTGCACGCGAGCTGGCGCTCCAAGTGGAGTCCCGCCGCACCTCGCACGCCGCGCTGGAGACGACGCTCGCGCGCCTCGACAAACAGCAAGGCGACCTTTTGCAGCGCCGCGACGAGCTGCTGCGCCAGCTGGCTGCCGATGAGGCTCCGCTCGCGGCGCTCGAGGCCGAGCTCGAGCGCGCCCTCCAAGCCCGCACGCAGGTCGAGAGCGAGCTGCACGCCGCCCGTGTCGCGAGCGAGGATCTCGATGCGCTGTTGCGCGAGCGCGAGAGCGAGAAGGCCGCCCTCGACGAGCGCGTCGAGGCGGCGCGCACTGCCCTGGACGATGCCCGTCTCGCCGCCCAGCAAGTACGCGTGCGACGCGAGAGCATCGCCGAACAGCTCGCGGCCACCTCGTTCGAGCTGTCGGCGCTCCTCGCCGGACTCGCGCCGGAGGCGACGGCGGAGACCTGGGAGGCGGATCTTCAAGAGACCAAGGGAAAAATCGAGCGCCTGGGACAGGTGAATCTCGCTGCCATCGGTGAGTTCAAGGAGCAATCCGAGCGCAAGGAATACCTCGACCGACAGTGCAAGGACCTGACCGATGCCCTTGAGACCCTCGAGGTTGCGATGCGCAAGATCGATCGCGAGACGCGTACGCGCTTTCAGGAAACCTTCGACAAGGTCAACGCGGGGCTCAAGGAGAAGTTTCCGCGCCTGTTCGGCGGCGGACATGCGTATCTCGAGATCGAGGGTGAGGAGTCGGAGGGCTCCGGCGTCTCGGTGATGGCGCGTCCGCCGGGAAAGCGCAACAGCACCATCAGTCAGCTCTCGGGTGGAGAGAAGGCGCTCACCGCGGTCGCGTTGATCTTCGCGATCTTCGATCTGAACCCGGCGCCGTTCTGCCTGCTCGACGAGGTCGATGCACCGCTCGACGACAACAACATCGGCCGCTTTTGCGACATCGTGCGGGAGATGTCGCGCAGCGTGCAATTCATTTTCATCACCCACAACAAGGCGACCATGGAGATGGCGGCGCAGCTCGTCGGCGTGACGCAGAGCGAACCCGGCGTGTCACGTCTGGTCGCGGTCGACGTCGATGAGGCCGTGCGCATGGCTGCGATGTAGGAGTGTTCGCGACACAGCAGAGGTTTGCGCAAGTTGGACGAGCTGCGTTGGATATTGTTGGGCTTGGGTCTCCTGGCGATCGGGGCCATCTGGCTGTGGACGGTACGCGGCTTCCGTCAGGCGCCCGGCCATGCCGAGCTGCGCGAGCCCACGGTCACCGCTCCCCATGGGTCGAGTGCGCCGGTGCCCGAAGCGCCGCCTCCCGAGGCGCGCGAGCCCCAGGCCGATAAGCGTGACTGGGGCGTGCCGCCCCTCGAGCCACTGAGCATTCGCACGGCGGACTTTGCCGATGTGCCCGCACTCGATCAACCCATGCTGACGCACGCCGATCCGGTCGATTTCAGCCTGGATTCGAGCCGGGCGACGGGTCAGCCGCGCTTCGCGCCGTCCTCTTCGGTTAGCGCCCGTCCCACGCGACCGCCGGCTTCGGTGGCCTCTGCACCGGTGGTGCGCGCGCCCGTCATCGAGTTCGAGCTCGACGAGGGGACGGGAGAAATAATGGGCGCCGAGGAAGAGGTGGCGGCGGAGGACGAGGTGCGGGAGGCAGAACTCGCACGGGCAGAGGAGGCGGCGCCGGCACAGGAGGCCGCGCGCCGCAGCCCCGAGCACAGCGACCGGCACGCGGCGGTCGCGCCGCCGTCCGCCAACAAGAGCGAGAAGCAAAAAATCGTGACTGTGCGGGTTTGCTCGGTCGGTGAGACGCGCTGGGCTGGTACGGATCTCATGAGCGCGCTCGAGGCGCTCGGGCTCGCCTACGGTCGTTATCAGGTGTATCACCGCAAGCACAGCGACGGGCGCAGTATCTTCTGCGTGGCAAGTCTCGTGGAGCCGGGAACCTTCGATCTCTCGACCATGCAGGACGAGCAGTTTCGTGGTGTGTCCTTGTTCGCCGTCCTGCCCGGGCCTATCGAGCCCATGCAAGCTGTGGAAGGATTGCTCTCCACCGGGCGCGAGCTCGCTCGAACGCTTACCGGCACCCTGCAGGATGCCAAGGGGATTCCATTCTCCCCACAGCGCACCGAGGCGCTGTTGCAGGACGTGGCTCGCTTCCAGGCGCTTCTGGTCTGACTTCGTCGATGGCGGGCAGCAAAGCGGATGAGGCGAAGCGCGTCGATGAGCGACGTGCCACGGAATTGCGCGAGCTCCTCGACCGCTATAACTACCGGTATCACGCGCTCGACGATCCGGAAGTGCCGGACGCGGAATATGACCGACTCATGGTCGAGCTGCGCGACATCGAGGCGCGCCATCCCGATATCTCGACGCCGGACTCACCCACGCAACGCGTCGGCTCCGCTCCGCTCGCCGCCTTCGGGACCGTCCGCCATCTCATTCCCATGCTTTCGCTCGATAATGCCTTCAGCGAGGAGGAGGTGCGCGATTTCGATCGACGCGTGCGCGAGCGCATGGGGCTAGAGAGCGTCGTGCGCTATTCGGCGGAGCCGAAGCTCGATGGGCTCGCGGTCAGCGCGCGCTACGAATCGGGTGTGTTCGTGCAGGGCGCCACACGTGGCGACGGCGAGACAGGCGAGGATGTTACTCAGAACCTGCGCACCATCAAGGCGCTGCCGCTGAAGCTTCGGGGGCCACACCCGCCGCGCGTGCTGGAGGTGCGCGGCGAGGTATTCATGCCGCTCGCCGGATTCGAGCGCTTCAATCGCGAAGCGCTGGCGCGCGGCGAGAAGGCTCTCGTCAATCCCCGCAACGCTGCGGCGGGTAGCCTGCGGCAGCTCGATCCGCGCATGACGGCGGCGCGCCCCCTCGATATGTTCATCTATGGCATCGGCTACGTTGAGGGCGGGGAGCTGCCCGGCCATCACAGCGATGTGCTCAAGATGCTGCGGGGCTTGGGCTTCAAGATCTGTCCACAGACGCGCGTGGTCGAATCGGTGGAGGGCTGTCTCGGATACTTCCAGGACATCGGCACGGCGCGCGCAACCCTTCCCTATCAGATCGACGGCGTTGTGTACAAGGTCGACGATATCGAGCTGCAGCGCCAGCTCGGCTTCGTATCGCGTGCTCCGCGCTGGGCCATCGCACACAAGTTTCCCGCCGAAGAGGCGCTCACCACGGTGCTCGGCATCGAGTTTCAAGTGGGCCGCACCGGCGCGCTCACGCCGGTCGCACGCCTCGCCCCGACGTTCGTGGGCGGTGTCACGGTGAGCAACGCCACTCTGCATAACATCGACGAAATGACGCGCAGGGACGTGCGGGTCGGCGATACCGTGGTGATCCGGCGGGCGGGCGACGTCATTCCCGAAGTCGTGCGGGTGCTGCACGAGCGTCGCATTGCCGGCGCTCCAGCGATCGAACTGCCGACGCATTGCCCGGTGTGCGGCTCGCCCGTGGTGCGGGAGTCCGACCAAGCGGTCGCCCGCTGCAGCGGCGGCAGAACTTGCCCGGCGCAGCGCAAGGAGGAGATCAAGCATTTCGCCTCGCGCCGCGCGCTCGACATCCAGGGTCTCGGCGACAAGCTGGTCGAGCAGCTGGTGGATCGCGACTGGGTGAAGACGCCCGCCGATCTGTTCGAACTCGAGCCCGCGCAGCTCGAGACGCTCGAGCGCATGGCCGAGAAATCGGCGCAGAAAGTTCACGCGGCCATTCAGGCCGCCAAGCGTACGACGTTGCCGCGATTTCTGTATGCGCTCGGGATCCGCGATGTCGGCGAGGCAACGGCGCTCGCGCTCGCGCAGCACTTCGGCGACGCGCGCGCTCTCGCCGACGCCTCCGTCGAGGAGATTCAGCGTGTACAGGACGTCGGGCCGATCGTCGCCGGCAGCATTCGCGCTTATTTCGACAACGCCGAGAACCGCCGGCTGCTCGAGCGGCTGCTCGCAAGCGGCATCGAGTGGCCGCCGATGGAGCGCCCCAAGGGCACCGGGAACGTCACGGGCAAGACCTTCGTGATCACGGGCACGCTCGAGCAGATGAGCCGCGACGCCGCGCGCGACGCGCTTCTCGAGCGCGGCGCCAAGGTCACCGGCAGCGTCTCGAAGAAGACCGATTACCTCGTCGCGGGAGCCGACCCCGGCGGGAAACTCGACAAGGCGCGCCAGCTCGGCGTCGAGGTGCTGGACGAGGCCGCGTTCTTGGCGCTCCTGAAAAGCTAGCGGGCCCTTTCGGGCCCGCTATCACCAAGTAACCTTCACCCGGCCCAGCGGCCGGACGCGTCGACGCTATTGCTTCGGCGTGGAGCTGGGCGCGCTCGCCGGGGGCGGCGTCGCGCCGGGGGGTGTGGCCGACCCTGCGGGCGAACCCGACATCGCGGGTCCCGTCGGAGCGGCGGCCGCGGGGGCGGGGGCGGGGGCGGGCAGGGCGTCGGGCTTCTTCTCGACCTTCGCCTGCTTCTTCAAGTCCTCCACATACGCCTGGAGCTTCTTGCGCATGACCGCGTCGGTGAGCTGGGGCTTCACTTGGTCGAAGGGCGGCGGCGCCGCATCGCGAGTATCCTCGAGCTGAATCACGTGCCAGCCGTACTGCGTCTGCACCGGCGTCGGCGAGACCTCGCCTTTCTTCAGGGTCTTCACGGCATCGGCGAATGGCTTGACCATGCGCGAAGTCGTGAACCAGCCGAGATCACCGCCGTTGTTCTTGGAGCCGGTGTCCGTCGACTGCGCTTTCGCCAAATCCTCGAATTTCGCACCACCCTTGAGCTTCTTGATGATCTGGTCCGCCTGGTCTTTGCTGGCGACGAGGATGTGGCGGGCGTGATACTCGTTCTTGTCCATCTGCGAAATGGCCGTCTCGTATTCCGCATGCAGATCGGCGTCCGACGGGGTTTGCGACTTTACGAACTTCTGCGACTCCGCATCCGCCAACACGCGCATGTGCAGGAGCGCGAGCTGCGCCTGGGTGTCCGGGTCCTTGTCGAGGCCGTCCTTCTCGGCTTGCGCGGCCATGACCTGCATGGTGATCAAGTCATCGAGCACTTGGTTTTGCTGATCGGGTGTCAGGCTCTGCACTTTGGCGTTGCGCAGCAGATTCTTCTCATAGATATCGAACTCGGGGCGCGTGAGCGAAACGCCGTTGACGATGGCCACCACGGGGGCGGCGGGGGTCGTCGTGGCGGGAGTCGCGTTCTCCGGCGCTTTGTTGCAGGCCGCGAGCAGCGTGACGGCTGCAACCAACGCGCCCAACGGCGCCTTCAAAAATAATCTCATGAGATTCCTTTAGAGAAAACGAGCGACTCGGGCCAGCGTGGCCGCGCACCCAGGGGGCGGCAGTTTAAGATAAATCGTGGAAATTGGCGAAAAATCGCCTTACCTGGGCGGCGGCAGGGCCTCGAGCGCCAGCGCGTGGATCTCCGCCGGTATCAGGTCGCCCACAGCAGCATACACCAGGCGATGCCGGGCGACCGGGGCGAGTCCAAGGAACGCCTGTGCCACGATGCGCACCCGAAAGTGACTGGCGCCTCCGGCCGCACCGGCGTGTCCGGCATGCAGGTGGCTCTCATCCTCGATGGACAGCTCGAGCGGCGCGAACTCGCGGACCAGGCGCTCGCGCAGCCGCTGCTCCCGATCGGTCACGGCGGTGCGGCCTGCGATTCCACCCGACGCACCTTGCCGCTCAGCCAGATCACCTGGGGAATCATGAACACGACCATCGCGGCGCTGATGCCGAACACCTTGAATTTCACCCACACGTCGTCGTCGAAATTTCGCGCGACATACAGGTTCGCCGCCGCGAGCAGTGCGAACCATGCCACCCAGAGAAAGTTGATCACTCGCCAGGCGCGGGGCGAGATCTCGAGCGGTTCATCGAACACGCCCTCGAGCATGCGCCTCGCGAGCGGTTGTCGGCCGATCACAGTGCTGCCGAGAAAGACCGCTGCGGTCAGCGCGAGCAACACGGTGGGTTTCATCTGGATGAAGCGCTTGTCATGCAAGAAGAGCGTGGCGGACCCGAGCACCAGAAGAACGGCGACGGTGATGACGTGCATGGGCTTGAAACGCCCCGCTCGAAAACGGTGCACCAGCATGACCGCAGTGCAAGTCACCATGAGCGAGCCCGTCGCCCAGTAGATGCCGGCGAGCTTGAACACCACGAAAAATACGATGAGGGGTGACCATTCGAGGAGCTGATTCATGCGCGTATCATAGCCTCGAAACCATGAGCATTTATCTGCAACTGCATCCAGTATCCCCGCAGCGCCGGTTCATTCGTCAGGCGGTCGAGTGCCTGCGCGCAGGGGGGGTGATCGTCTACCCCACGGACTCGTGCTACGCGCTCGGATGCCACATCGGGGACAAGTCCGCGCTCGAGCGAATCCGCAGCATCCGCGAGACCGACCGTCATCACCATTTCACGCTGGTGTGCCGCGATCTGGCGGACGTCGGCAAATATGCCGTCGTGGAGAACTGGCAGTACCGGCTGCTGCGCACCCACACTCCCGGGCCGTACACCTTCCTCCTCAAAGCATCTCGCGAGACGCCGCGCCGCTTGAAGCACGAGCGCCGCGGCACCATCGGGTTGCGAGTGCCCGATCATCCGGTTACGCAGATGTTGTTGACGGAGCTCGGCGAGCCGGTCATGAGCTCGACCTTGCTGCTGCCGGGCGAGGAGCTGCCGCGCACGGACGCCAAGGAAATCTACGATCTGCTCGAGCAGAAAGTGGACCTCGTGCTCGACGGTGGCAATTGCGGGCTGGTGCCGACCTCAGTTATCGATCTCTCTGCGGGGCATGCGGAGGTGGTTCGCGTGGGGCGCGGCGATGTCACCCCTTTTGCGGGCGCGGTCCCCGTATAATGGCCGCACAATGCGGGCGAACGAGCTCGTGTTTTTTATAAATAACGAGTGCAAGCATTGGATTTATCTGTTTTTCTTTACAAGATTTCCTATTGGACAATTCCGGTACTCTTTGCGATCACGCTGCATGAAGTCGCGCACGGCTGGATGGCACGGTACTTCGGCGACCGAACTGCAGAGATGCTCGGGCGCCTGAGCCTCAACCCGTTGCGGCACATCGACCCCGTGGGCACCGTGCTCGTGCCCGGAATCCTGCTTGCCACGAGTGGAATGCTGTTCGGTTGGGCGAAGCCGGTGCCGGTGGCCACGAAGGCATTGCGTAATCCCCGGCTTGCCGGGATCCTGGTGGCGCTCGCCGGGCCGCTCGCGAACTTCGCGATGGCGGGCTTGTGGTGCGCCGTGCTCGCGGGCATCGTGCGCATTAATGGCAACGAGACGCTGATTCGCTGGATTGCGTCGATGGCTCAGGCCGGAATCTTGATCAACGTCATTCTGGCCTTGTTCAACTTGCTGCCCATTCCACCTCTCGACGGGGGCCGCGTGCTCACCGGCTTTCTGCCCTCGCAATGGGGCGCGCGCCTTTCGAAGTTCGAGCCGATCGGGCTGTTCCTCGTCGTCGGTCTCTCCGTGCTCGGGCTGCTCGGCTGGCTGTTCAATCCCGCCATGCACACCATCGGCCGGGTCATCACCGACGTGATGGGTCCGGGAGCATGACGGGGCCCATCCAGAATCGCCGGGTGCTCTCCGGTATGCGTCCGAGCGGCATGCTGCATCTCGGCAACTATCACGGCGCGCTCAAGAATTGGGTCGAGCTGCAATATCAGTATGAGTGTTACTTTTTCATCGCCGATTGGCACGCGCTCACCACCGGCTACGAGGACACCTCGTCGGTGGAGGAATACGTGTGGACCATGGCCATCGACTGGCTCGCCGCGGGCTTGAACCCGGGTGTCGCGACCCTCTTCATCCAGTCGAAAGTGCCCGAGCATGCCGAGCTGCACCTGCTGCTGTCCATGATCACACCCCTCGGATGGCTCGAGCGCGTTCCTTCCTACAAGGACCAGCAAGCGCAACTCGCCGACAAGGACCTCGCCACCTACGGGTTTCTCGGCTATCCGTTGCTGCAGTCGGCGGACATCCTGTTGTACCGGGCGCAGTACGTGCCCGTCGGCGAGGATCAGGTGGCGCACGTCGAGATCACGCGCGAGATCGCACGCCGCTTCAATCACATTTATGGACGCGAGCCGCAATTCGAGCAGAAGGCCGAGAAGGCCATCAAGAGCCTCGGGGCGCGCAACTCCTCCATGTACCGCTCGCTGCGCAAGGCCTATCAGGAAAAAGGCGACGGCGAGGCCCTCGCCAAGGCACGTGCTCTCGTGGAATCGAATGCACGCTTGACGGTGGCGGACCGTGACCGCCTTTTCGGCTATCTCGAGGGTACGGGCATCGCCATCTTGCCGGAGCCCGAGGCGCTGCTCACCGCCACGCCGAAGGTCCCCGGCCTCGACGGCCGCAAGATGTCGAAGTCGTACAACAACACCATCGGGTTGCGCGAGCCGGCTGATTCCATCGTGAAGAAACTCAAGGCCATGCAGACCGATCCGGCGCGGGTACGTCGCACCGATCCGGGCGATCCCGACAAGTGCCCGGTTTGGGATCTGCACAAGGTGTATTCAAATGCCGACACTCAAGCGTGGGTGCAAACGGGTTGCCGCACTGCCGGCATCGGCTGCCTCGAGTGCAAGGCGCCGCTCATCGACAAGATCGTCGAGGAGATCGGCGCGATCTCCAAGCGCGCGCAGGAATTCGAGGAGAATCCCGAGCTCGTCCGGGGTATCATCGCGGAAGGTTGCGAACGCGCGCGCGCGGCGGCGCGCGATACGATGGATGCGGTTCGTCAGGCGATGGCACTGAACTACCGTTGAGCTCCCGCGGAGATCCGATGAAACCCGACCTCACGCTCGTGCCGAAGACGCCGACTCCTCCGCAGGCAGCCGCGACGCCTATGCGCAACACGCAGACCGAGATGCCGTTCGCGGTGGTGGAGGGTCAGCCGGTGACGGAGCTGCCGCGCGATTTGTACATCCCGCCGCAGGCTCTCGAGGTGTTTCTGGAGGCCTTCGAGGGCCCGCTCGATCTGCTGCTCTATCTGATCCGCCGCCAGAACCTCGACATTTTGGACATTCCGATCGCCGAGATCACGCGACAATACACGCGCTACATCGAGCTCATGCAGGTGCTCCAGCTCGAGCTGGCCGGCGAGTATCTGCTCATGGCGGCGACTCTCGCGGAGGTGAAATCGCGCATGCTGCTGCCGCGTACTCCCTCGGTGGAGGCGGGCGAGGATGGGGATCCGCGCGCGGAGCTCGTGCGCCGGCTGCAGGAGTACGAGCGCTTCAAGCGCGCGGCCGAAGGTATCGACCGGATCGCGCGCCTCGAGCGCGACACGTGGGTGGCAACGGCCGAGCTCGTCGATCGCAAGGTGACGCGCATCGCGCCCCAGGTGACGCTGCAGGAAATGCTCCTGGCCTTCCAAGAGGTGCTCGCGCGCAGCGACATGTTTGCGCATCACCACGTGCAGCGCGAGCCTCTGTCGGTGCGCCAGCGCATGAGCGATGTACTGTCGGCGTTGAATTCGAGCTCTTTTTTGGACTTCGTGCGCCTGTTCCGCCCCGCAGAGGGGCGTCGCGGCGTCACGGTCACCTTCGTGGCCGTCCTCGAGCTGTTGCGCGAAGGATTGGTGGAAATCGTTCAATCCGAAGCCTATGGACCCTTGCATGTGCGTCTCGGCAATCCGGCTCGACACTTGAAGCTGGTTGCCGATGACGATGGCGGCACCGCTGCCGCGGCCAACGACGACCTTTCGAGAAGCCAATGAATGACCAATATGTACGCAACGTGATCGAGGCCGCGCTGCTCGCCGCCGGCCGCCCACTCGCCGCCGATGAGCTGGTCGGCTTGTTCGATGAGCGCGACGGATCGGCCGCCGACGAGGTGCGCACGGCCATCTCCGCCCTGCAGGCCGATTATGAGACTCGGGGCATCGAGCTGGTGGAGGTTGCAAGCGGCTATCGCATTCAAATCCGCTCGGCTGTCGCGCAGCCCGTGTCGCGGCTGTGGCAAGAGCGGCCCACCAAGTACTCGCGCGCCTTGCTCGAAACCCTCGCTCTGGTGGCGTACCGTCAGCCGATCACGCGTGGAGAGATCGAGCAGATTCGCGGCGTGACGGTGAACCCGAACATCATCAAGACGCTTCTCGAACGCGGCTGGATACGAGTCATCGGGCATCGCGACGTCCCGGGTCGTCCCGAGCTGCTCGGCACCACGCGCGAGTTCCTCGATTACTTCGGCCTGCAGAAGCTCGACGACCTGCCGACGCTCGCGCAGCTCAAGGAGCTCGAGGATCTGCGCGTGCAGCTCTCCCTGCCCGGCGCCGAGCCGGCCGTCGAATTGACAGATCCGGCCGCGGCCGCGGCCGAAACCCAATCGAGCGCGAGCGCCGCCACGGCAGAGGCGACGGATGCGGCGGAATCGTCCGACGAGGATGAGCTCGAGGCCGCTCAGGCCGATGAGCCGCGGCCGCAAGGACTCGTCGCCCGTCCGGCCTCCGACGACGCGGATTGATGCCGCCTCGCTCGCCACGCGCGGAGCCCGCGGGGCGGCGAGGGGCAAGCCGCAAAAGCCGCAACCGCAAGCCCGGTAAGCAGGGCACTGCCTCGGCGCAACCGGCGCGGGTGCAAAAGCTACTGTCCGCCGCCGGTGTAGGCTCGCGCCGCGAGGTGGAGCGCTGGATTCGTGAAGGGCGCCTGCGCATCAACGGCGAGCTGCCGGCGCTCGGCGCGCGCCTCGGCGAGCGCGACCGCGTCACCCTCGACGGGCGTCTCGTACGGCTGCACGCAGCCCCCAGCGAGGGGCACGTGCTCCTCTATCACCGCTCGCCGGGAACTCCGCTCGATCTGGAGGAAGCCACCTCGCGAGCCGCGGAGCAGCTCGGCGTACCTCGCGTGCGGGGCCGATGGCTTGCCATTCAACGCTTGCCACCGGTGGATGGGGGCCTTGAGCTGCTGACCGACGACGGGTCGCTCGCCCACAAGATCTCGCGCGGCCTGCATGCCCTCACCACCGACTACGTCCTGCGCATGCGCGGGCCCCTGAGCGATGCCTTGGTGGAGGAGTTCCGCGCAGCGCTCGAGTGTGAGGGCGAGGCCATGACCATCATCGCCGCCGAGGCTCAGCACGGGGCGGGTCAGAATCACTGGCTCAACGTCACGGCGCGCGCGACGCGCTCGGCGCAGGTGCGTCACTGGTGGGGCGCGCGCGGCTTCATCGTGAGCCGGCTCATGCGCGTGCGTCTGGGGCCGGTGCAACTGCCGCGCGACCTGCCGCGCGGCCGCTCGCGCGCGCTTCCGCCAAGCGAGCGGCGAGCGCTCCTCGAGGAAGTTGAGGCGGCCGGCTAGGCGACGCGGATTCGGCGGCCTCGCCGGCCGCACCCGGCCGGCCGCCGCACCTGGCCGGGGGCGCCTAGCCTTCCGGCTTCGGCTGAGTCGCGGCAAGCAGCTCGCTCAGGTATTGCTGCCACACCGCAGCCCAGCTGTGCGTGCTGTGTCCGTAGGTTTGCGCGGATACGGGTAACAAGATGAAGCGCGCGTTCCTGATTTTCTTGACCTCGCGTTCGGCGATGCCGAGATCAGGTGGATTGACGAAATCGTCGGCTGAATTGATCCACGTGACGCGCACCTGGATCTTGTCGAGACCGCCGGAGGGGTCGTAGTCGCGCGAGGCGTTGATCTGATACAGAAGATCGTTCGCATCGAGCTCGGGAACCTCCCGGTCCATGTACGCCTTCAGGAACTCATCGGCGGCTCCGGGCGTCGGCAGCGCGGTCTGCATCTGAATGGGCGCGCTGCTGGCGATCAGCATGAAGCCGGCAGCGGCGTGCAGTGCCTGCATGGGCTCGCTGCGATATTCGCCCTGCAGCCATTCGGGGTCCGTGCGGATCGAGTCCATCACCAGATCGCGCCACAGACGATCGCGGCCGGCGATCGGCACGGGAAGACAGGCGAGCGGCATCGCGGCATCCATGAAGCCCGGATACTGCTCCGTCCAAAGGAAGGTGTGCATGCAGCCCATCGAGGTGCCGAGGATCAAGCGTAGATGATCGACACCCAAAGTCTGGGTCAAGAGCGCGTGTTGCGCGCTCACCATGTCGTCATAGTCGTATTGCGGGAAGTGTGCGTGCAGGCCGTCGCTCGGCTTGCTCGAGGCGCCGTGTCCCAGAGCATCCGGCAGGATGATGTAGTAGCGCGCCACATCGAGGAGCTGCCCCTTGCCGAACAACACCCCGGCGAATCGAGGTGCGAGAAAGCTGTGGCCCGAGCCGCCCGTGCCGTGCAAAAGAAGCACGGCGTTCGTCACCCGCCCGTGCTCGTCGCGGCGCGGCTTGCCCAAGGTCGTGAAATGCAAGCGCAGCTCCGGCAATGCCTCACCAGAGGCGAAACGGAAATTCGGAATGACATAGTCGCCTTCGAGCGGCCGCAGCCCCGCGGGGAGCTGCGGCGCGGGGAGCTGCGGCGCCGCGGGCTGCGGCGCGGCGGCCAATATCGTGTGAGGGCCGATCAGCACCAAGAGCGCGGCGCAACGCAACCCGTAGGCGATGGACCTCGTTGCTAAGGGCTCATTGCGCATCGAAGTACTCACCGTCCATGCCGCGGCCTTGGGGGCTCAGCAAATACAAGAACGGCGCCGTCACCGAGCTCGGTGACGGCAGGCTGTTCGGATCCTCCGCAGGATAGGCGGCGGCGCGCATGGGGGTGCGCATGCGACCGGGATTGATGCTGTTTACGCGGATGTTTGGCTCGCCCTCGAGCTCCTGCGCGAGCATGCTGCGCAGCGCCTCCAGTCCTGCCTTGGATACGGCATACGCGCCCCAGTACGCGCGCGGCTGCCGCGCGACGCTCGAGCTCACGAAGATGACGGAGGCGTCCGGTGACTTGCGCAGATTGGGGAGCAAGACCTGCGTGAGGATAAAGGGCGCCGTGAGATTGACATGCAACACCCGGCACCAGGTGGGGACGTGGTATTGCTCGAGGGGCGTGCGATCGCCGAGCAGGGCGGCTGCGTGCACCAGTCCGTCCAGCTTGCCGAATTCCCGGTCGAACGTCTCGGACAATCGGTCGTAATCCGCGGCCGTGGCGCTCGCGAGGTCGAGTTCCACGATGGCTGGCGCAGGCGCGCCGAGTGCAACGACCTCATCGTACAGTCGATCCAGTCTGGCGCCGTTGCGGCCGGCGAGGACGACGCTCGCACCCGCGCGTGCGCAGTCGATCGCGAGCGCCCGCCCGAAGCCGCCGCTCGCTCCGGTGATGAGAATCGTGCGACCCGACAGGTCGACGGGCTCTGATGCTGCCGGTAGTTCTTTCGCCGATGATTCCATCGATGCTCCGCTCATGATCGGCGCGCGGCGCGGCGCGCCGTGCTCCAGGCGAGATACAAATCGCGCAGTGGCCGCGGGCCGCTCTGCGGGCGGCTCGCTCGCCGCGCGCCGAGCGCGGCGAGCACGAGCAAATGCCGCAGCGACCCGTGCTCGGAGCGCGGCAGCGCCTCGCTTGCCTGCGAGTAATACTGCAGCGCGCGGCGGTGCAACTCCTCCAAGTAGGATTGTAAATGAACGGGCGGCTCGGCGGAGCAAAGATCCGCGTTGTCGACGTTCGCCGCGAGCAATTCGTCGACTGGAAAGACCACGCGGCCGAAGCGCGCCGCCCGCCGGTAGCTCGAAATCGCGTCGTCGAGATATAGAGCCGCGGCGAGCGCCGATTCGGTGCGACGAACCGCCTCGGCGGCGGCCGACGGCGGCTCGTCCGCAAAGTTTGCCGCTACCGCGAGCGGCCCGGCCCACAGGGCCGACGCGTGCGCTTCCAGATCGGCGCCGCGCTCGAGAGGTGCGCCGCCGATCTGCCGGGCAGTCGCCTCGAGGGTCTTTTCCAGGGGCGTGAAATCCACCTCGCCGGCGCGAGGGCCCGTGCGCGGTAGTGAGGCGAGAAAGCGGCTGATCGGATGCACGGGCGCTCCGCGGCCCAAGCGCTCGATCTCCTCGCGCCACCAGGCGAGCTTCAGGTACGCGGCGGCGAGCTCGCCGGCGGGATCGATGAGCGCGCGCCATTCACCGAGCAGTGCATAGACGCCGAGAAGCGGCTCGCGCATGGCCGGCGCGGCGAACAGCCAGCTCCAGTATCGCGGCGAGCCCGCCGGCACCGCGCGGTAGGCGGCCTCAAGTCTCCTCGGATGAGCCGGCATCGGGGATGGAGCGCGAGTCATTGGGGCCGGCGATGCGCGGCACGCGCGTCAGCGTCTCGACCGGCTCGATCAGCTCGAGCTCGCGATTGACGCGCAGGCCGAGCCCCGGAAAACGCCGCGCGGCGGGCATCACCTGCTGCTCCAGAGAGCCCACGGCCTTGTTGAAGGAATCGACGCTCGCACCCAGCGACTTGCCGAGTTTCGCGAGGTGATCGCCGAACGCGCCGAGGCGTTTGTACATGTCTTCGCCGAGCTTGCGGATCTCGGCCGCGTTCTCGGCGAGGGCTGCCTGCTTCCAGCCGAGCGCGACGGTCTTCAGCAACGCCACCAGGCTGGTCGGGGTTGCGAGCATGACGCTCTGGCGGAGCGCTTCATCGATGAGGTCGGGATTTTCCTGCAGCGCCGCGGAGAGAAACTGATCTCCGGGGAGGAATAGCACGACGAAATCCGGGCTGTGCTCGAACTGCGCCCAGTACTGCTTCGAGGCCAGCTCGCGCACCCGCGCACCCACCACCTGCGCGTGCCTTTTCAGCTCGCGCCCGCGATCATCCTCGGTCTGCGCCTCCACGGCGGCGAGGTAGGCGTCGAGCGGTGTCTTCACGTCGACTACGATGTCGCGCCGTTCCGGCATGTGCACGATCATGTCCGGGCGTATCGCGCCCGACTCCGTCATATGATAGTGCTGCTCGGTGAAGTCGGCATGCGCGCTCATGCCCGAAAGCTCCACCAGGCGCTTCAGCGTCATCTCGCCCCAGCGGCCGCGCACGTCGGGGCGGCGCAACGCGGTCACGAGGTTGCGCGTCTCGCGCGACAGGACGTGCTGTCCGGTCGTCAGCAATTCCATCTGGTTCTTGATGCCTGCGAAGGCGTCGATGCGCTCGCGCTCGATGCTCTGAATCTGCGCCTCGGTCCGGCCGATCGCCTCGCGGATAGGCTGGATTAGAGTCTCGATCGCGGCCTCGCGTTCCTTGAAGGTCGCCGCAGCATCCTGCTTGTCGCGGTCGAGCCGCTCGCGAGCGAGCTGCAGGAACATCTCGTTGTTGCTCTGTAAGCTGGTGCGGGCGAGCTCGCCGAACACGGCTTGCAGCTGCTCGCGCATGCGCGCGATGGCGCCGTCACGCTCGGCCGCCGCGCTCTCTTCGGACTTGACTTTGATGCGCAACAACTCGAGCTCGACCCGCAAGGCATGCTCGCCCTTGGCGCGCCACAGGAGCGCCATCAGAAAGCCCACTGCGCAGCCGCCGATCCCGGCCAGAAGCACGCTCCAGAGAGTCATGGCTCGCGATCGAGCCAGCCGATCAGATCCGCCGGCCGTTCGATGAATCCATCGCCGCCCCAGGCGGGCCAATCCTCATCGGCGCGCAGATACCCGTACACGGCGACGAGGGCGCGCATGCCTGCCGCATGCGCCGCCTGCATGTCGCGCTGCGCGTCGCCCACGTAGATGCACGCATCGGGGGCTGCGCCGGCGAGCTTCGCCGCGTGCAGCATGGGCAGAGGATGCGGCTTGGACTCCTGCAGCGTATCGCCGCTTACCACGCACGCAAAGCGCGCGCGCAACCCGAGCTGCTCGAGCAGGGCGTCGGTGAGGCGGCCCGGTTTGTTGGTAACGATGCCGGCGGCAAGGCCGCGCCGCGAAAGCTCCACGAGCACGCCGTCCATGCCCTCGAAGAGGCGCGTCTCGGCGGCGAGACGCGCGCCGTAGAGATCGAGAAAGCGGCGCTTGAGGAGCGCGGACCGCTCCGGGTCGGCGTCTGGAAAGCCGATCTGTACGAGACGCGAGGAGCCGTGACTTACCTGGGCGCGCACCTCGGCAAACGGCAGAGGCGCAAGTCCGTGCTCGAGGCGCAGCGAATTCAACGCGCCGACCATGTCGGGAGCGGTGTCGATCAGAGTACCGTCGAGATCGAACAAGATCACCGAGAGCGCCAATCAGGCCTCCCGCCGGAAGTGCGCGAGATAGTTCACCGTCGCGTCGGCGGAGAGCCGAAATGCGCGCGTGAGCGGATTGTAGGAGATTCCGGTCACGTCCTCGAGATCGAGGCCTGCCGCGCGACCCCAGCGCGCGAGCTCCGAAGGGCGGATGAATTTCAAGTAGTCGTGGGTTCCGCGCGGCAACACCCGGGCGATGTATTCCGCGCCGATGATGGCTACGGCGAATGCCCGCGGATGACGATTCAGGGTCGACACGATGACATCGCCGCCGGGTCTGACCAGGGCGGCGAGCGAGGCGACCATGGCTTCGGGATCGGGGACGTGCTCGAGGAGCTCCATGCAGGTGACCGCATCGAAGTTGGCAGGTTGCTCGCGCGCGAGATCCTCCGCCGACACGGCCCTATAGTCGAGCTCGACCCGACTCTCTAGCGCGTGCAGGTGTGCGACATCGAGACATGCCTGGGAGAGATCGATGCCGAGCACGCGCGCGCCCGCGCGGGCCATCGCCTCGGCGAGAATCCCGCCGCCGCAGCCGACGTCGAGCACGCGCGCGGGCGTGCGGATCGGCGCGCCTTTTCCCGCAAGGGAAACCAGGCGATCGACATACTTGAGCCGCAGCGGATTCAGATCGTGCAACGGCTTGGAGGGACCTTGGGGGTCCCACCAGCGTTGCGCCATGGCGTCGAACTTGGCGACTTCCGCCGCATCGACATTGGAAGAGGGGGCGGAGCTCATGTCGGCGCTATCCTCGCGCGTGCCTCCACCGCTTTCAAGCGGGCGGCGAGCTCGGGCCAGTCCAGGCGCGTGAACTGTCCCTCGCTGAGCAGTTGCCGGCCGGCGACCCACACATCGCTCACGAGATCTCGCCCTCCCGTGAGCAGCACTTGGGACAGCGGCTCGAGAGCCGGTTGCGTGGCGGGTCCGCCGAGGTCGAGACAGCACAGATCCGCCCATTTGCCCGCCTCCAGCGAGCCGATTTCGGCGTCGAGTCCGAGCGCCGCGGCACCGCCGCGAGTTGCCGTCTCGAGCACCTCGCGCGCGTCCAGCGCCGGGTGCTCGCTCGCGATGCGGCCGTGCAGCGCGAGGAGCTTGATGTCGCTCCACAAATCTTGCGCCGTGCCCAAGGATTCGCCGTCGCTCCCGAGGCAGAGGCGCAGCCCCGCGGCGCGCGCGGCGGCGAGCGCCTCGATGGGCGGCAAGCCGTCGCCCCGGGCAAGATCGGCGGCGAGGCAGAGAGCGATGCTTGCTCCGGCGCGATGGATGAGCTCGAGTTCCGACTCCTCGAGGTTCACGGCATGGACGGCGATCAGTGCCGGCGTGAGCAGCCCCTGGGATTCGAGCCGCGCGAGCGGCCGCATGCCGTGCCGGGTCATGGATTCATCGATGTCGCGCCGCGAGCGATTCAGCGCAATGACGATGCCCGCATCGAGCTCTGCCGCCAGAGTGCTGATACGCGCAAGTGTCGCATCCTCGAGGGTGTAGGCGCGCAGGGGCGCGAACACCGTGGATATAGAGGGATGACCTTTGTACTCGTCGCGCAGCTTGAGCGCGCGCGTCAGATACTCCGCGGGACCGCGGGCCCAGGGGCTCGGTTGCGCCGCTACGGGTAGCCCGATGACTGCGCGCAGACCCTGCGCGGCGGCCGTATGGGCGGCCTCACCCGGAAAATAACCCACGTCGCAAAATGCCGTCACTCCCGACTTCAGCATGTTGGCGATGCCGACCGCGGCCAGGTCCGGCGAGAACATCGATGCGGCGCCCTCGCCGGGCAGCGTGCCGATGCGGGTGTGGGCATTTACCAGGCCGGGCATCAGCAGGTGGCTCGGCCGGTCGAGCGAGACGCGCGGCGCATAGCGCTGCTCGGCGGCAGCGGCCGGCACGATCTCGAGAATCCGGCCGTCTCGCACCACCAATGTGTGCTCTTCCAGAAGGTCGTGGCCGCCGGACATGGGCAGTATCCAGCGCGGCGTAATGTGCATGTCGGAGGGCGCTCTCGGCATGGCGGCGAGTATATCGGCTTATCCCCGCCGGGGCTGAAGACGGCAGGTGATCTATGCTAGAATTCGCGGATGTTGAGACCCCGTCTCGCCTCCAATCAATCCGTTTAATTTGTAGCCCAAGGAATCATCCGGACTCGCGCATATGGCCGAGATCGCACGCGAAATATTGCCCGTAAATCTCGAAGAGGAGATGCGGAAATCCTACCTGGATTACGCCATGAGCGTGATCGTGGGCCGCGCGCTGCCCGATGTGCGGGACGGCCTGAAACCCGTGCATCGGCGCGTGCTGTACGCCATGCGCGAGCTCGGCAACGACTGGAACAAGGCATATAAGAAGTCGGCGCGCGTGGTGGGCGATGTGATCGGTAAGTATCATCCCCACGGCGATCAGTCCGTATACGACGCCATCGTGCGCATGGCGCAGCCGTTCTCCATGCGCTACCTGCTGGTGGATGGCCAGGGCAACTTCGGGTCGGTCGACGGCGACCCGCCGGCGGCGATGCGCTACACGGAAGTGCGCATGTCGAAGCTCGCCGGGGAACTGCTGGCCGACATCGACAAGGAAACGGTCGACTTCGTCCCGAACTACGACGAGTCGGAGACCGAGCCCGCGGTCTTGCCGGCCCGTGTTCCCAACCTCTTGATCAACGGCTCCTCGGGAATCGCGGTCGGCATGGCGACCAACATCCCGCCGCACAACTTGCACGAGATCGTGTCCGCCTGCATCGCGCTGATCGATAATCCGGACATCACGCTCGCGCAGCTCATGCAGATCGTTCCGGGGCCGGACTTCCCGACGGCCGGTCTCATCAACGGTGCGCAGGAGATCGTTCTCGCCTACAAGACGGGCCGCGGACGGCTGCACGTGCGGGCGCGCACGCACATCGAAAACATCGGCAAGGGCGAGCGGCAGGCGATCGTCATCACCGAGCTGCCGTATCAGGTCAACAAGGCGAAGCTCATCGAGCGCATCGCGGATCTGGTGCGGGACAAGTTGATCGAGGGCATCTCCTCGGATGGGTTGCGCGATGAGTCCGACAAGGACGGCATGCGCGTCGTGATCGAGCTCAAGCGCGGCGAGGTGCCGGAGATCCTGCTCAACAACCTGTACGCGCAAACGCAGATGGAGCAGGTGTTCGGCATCAACATGGTGGCGCTGGTCGACGGCCAGCCGCGGATTTTGTCCCTGAAGGACATGCTCGACGCGTTCCTGCGTCATCGGCGCGAGGTCGTCACCCGGCGCACCGTTTACGAGCTGCGCAAGGCGCGCGAGCGCGGCCACGTGCTCGAGGGACTCGCGATCGCACTCGCAAACATCGACGAGATCATCGCCGCCATCAAGGCGTCACCCTCGCCCGCGGAGGCGAAGGTTGCCCTCGTCTCGCGCGTCTGGAACTCGGGGGCCGTCCCGCAGATGTTGGAGCACGCGGGCCGAATCAGCACACGTCCCGACGGGGAGTCGCCGCCGCTCGGCCTGGTCTCCGGCGGCTATCGGCTGACGGAGATTCAGGCGCAAGCGATTCTCGACATGCGCTTGCACCGGCTGACCGGCCTCGAGCAGGAAAAGATCATTGCGGAGTTCGAGGAGCTGCTCACGCTGATCCGCGACCTGTCCGACATCCTCGCGCGTCCGGAGCGTCTGCTCGAGGTCATCCGCAATGAGCTCGAGGCGATCCGCGACAACTTCTCCGACAAGCGCCGCACGGAGATCATCTCGACGCACGAGGATCTCACCATCGAGGATTTGATTTCCCCCGAGGAAGTGGTGGTGACCTTGTCGCACGGCGGTTACGCCAAGGCTCAGCCGGTGTCGGACTATCAGGCGCAGCGGCGCGGCGGCCGCGGCAAGGCCGCGACCATCGTCAAGGACGAGGATTTCGTCGACCGTCTGTTCGTGGCGAACACCCACGACACGCTGTTGTGCTTCTCCGACCGCGGCAAGCTCTACTGGCTCAAGGTCTACCAGCTCCCGCAGGCTAGCCGCGGCTCGCGCGGCAAGCCCATCGTGAACCTGCTGCCCTTGCAGGAGGGCGAGCGCATCAGCGCCATGCTGCCCATCAAGGAGTTCGAGGAGAGCAAGTTCGTGTTCATGGCGACGAGCCTCGGCACGGTAAAGAAGACCTCGCTCGCCCTGTTCTCGCGGCCGCGCGCGAGCGGCATCATCGCGGTGGCGCTCGATCCCGGCGACAAGCTGGTCGGGGTCGCCATTACGGACGGCACCAAAGACATCCTGCTGTTCACCACCGGCGGCAAGGCGATCCGCTTCGTCGAGGACGAAGTACGGCCGATGGGGCGCGAGGCTGCGGGCGTGCGCGGCATTAAGCTCGCCGAGGAGCAGCGCGTCAATGCGCTGATCGTGGCTGAGCCGGGCTACATCCTGACGGCCTCAGAGAACGGCTTCGGCAAGCTCACGCCGCTCGAGGAGTTCCCGACTCATGGACGCGGCGGGCAGGGTGTGATCGCGCTGCAGATCACCGATCGCAACGGCCGCATGGTGGGCGCGCTGCAAGTGAGCATGGATGATGAGGTCATGCTCATGAGTCAGAGCGGCGTGCTGGTGCGCACCCCGGTCAAGGAAATCTCCGTGGTGGGCCGCAACACCCAGGGCGTGCGCCTGATCCGGTTGGAGGAGGGCGATCAGCTCTCGGGCCTCGACCGCATTGCCGGCGAGCCGGGCGGCGGCGATTCCACGGCGGAGGGTGACGCTGCTGCGGGTGACGGAGCGGACGATTCGGACACGAGCTCCGGCGAGCCTGCCGGCTAGCCGGGCCGCAGCGGCGATGCGCTCCTACAACTTTTCACCCGGTCCGGCGGCGCTGCCCACCGAGGTGCTGGAAGAGACGCGCGATCAGCTGCTCGATTGGAAGCAATCCGGCATGTCGGTCATGGAGGTGAGCCACCGCGGCAAGGCCTTCATGCACGTTGCCGAGGAGGCGGAAGCGGATCTGCGCGAGCTGCTCGGCGTTCCGCGCAACTACAAGGTGCTGTTCATGCAGGGCGGCGCGTCCGCACAATTCGCCCTGGTCCCGCTCAACTTGAGCCGCTCCGATTCCGTGGCCGATTACCTCAACACGGGACACTGGTCGAAGAGGGCGATCGCCGAGGCGCGGCGCTACTGCGCGGTGAATGTCGCCGCGGACGCCGGCGGCGAGTATCTGCGCGTGCCGCCGCAGCGCGAGTTCAAGCTGAGCAGCGAGGCTGCTTACCTGCACTACACGCCGAACGAGACCATCAGCGGCGTGGAGTTTCACTACGTGCCGGCGAGTCGCGGTGTGCCGCTCGTGGCCGACATGTCCTCGACGATCTTGTCGAGGCCCGTCGATGTCTCGAAGTTCGGCCTCATCTACGCCGGGGCGCAGAAGAACATCGGCCCGTCGGGGTTGACCGTCGTCATCGTGCGCGGCGACCTGCTCGGCCACGCACGCGAGGAAACCCCCTCGGTGTTCAACTACCAGCTGGTGGCGGATGAGGGATCGTTGCTCAATACGCCGCCGACCTTTGCCTGGTACGTGGCCGGCCTCGTCTTCAAGTGGCTGAAGAAACAGGGAGGCCTCGCGGCGGTGGGTGAGCGCAACCGGGCCAAGGCCCAGGCCCTTTACGCCGCCATCGACGGCTCGGCGCTCTACAAGAATCGGGTCGCGAAGGACGCACGCTCCTGGATGAACGTTACGTTCACGCTCGCGAAGGACTCGCTGGACGCGCTGTTCTTGGAACAGGCGGCAGCCGCGGGTCTGCACAATCTCAAGGGCCACCGCGTTCTCGGCGGCATGCGCGCGAGCCTGTATAACGCTGTGCCGATGGCCGCCGTCGAGGCGCTGGTCGCCTTCATGCGCGAATTCGAGCGTAAGCACGGATGATGCGCACATGAGCAGGCCGAGTAAGCCGCGAAAATCCCCGAAGCAGCGCACGCGGTCCGCGGCGCGCGAAGGCAGCGCGCCGAGCGGCGACCTCGGCGGCATCCGCGCGCGCATCGACGCGATCGATGCACGCATCCACGAGCTCTTGAACGAGCGAGCTCGCTTCGCCCAGCAGGTCGGGATCTCGAAAACCGCGAGCGGCAAGGCGGTCGATTTCTACCGGCCCGAGCGCGAGGCGGAGGTGCTGCGCAAGGCGGTCGAGCGCAATCGCGGCCCGTTACGCAACGAGGAGATCGCGCGATTGTTCCGCGAGATCATGTCCGCATGTCTCGCCCAGCAGGAGCCGCTCAAGGTGGCATTCCTCGGTCCGGAGGGCACCTTCACCCAGGCCGCCGTGCTCAAGCATTTCGGGTCCTCGGTGCGTGCTTTGCCGCTGCCGGCGATCGACGAGGTGTTTCGCGAGGTGCAGGGCGGAATCGCGGACTTCGGCGTCGTGCCGATCGAGAATTCGAGCGAAGGCACGGTGAGCCACACCCTCGACATGTTTCTCGGCTCCTCGCTCAAGATCTGCGGCGAGGTGGAATTGCGTGTCCAGCATCACCTCATGGGTCGGATGAGTGCGCTCGCCGACGTCAAGCGCGTGTGCGCGCACGCGCAGGCGCTTGCGCAGTGTCGCGGCTGGCTGGACGAGCACCTGCCCGAGCCCGAGCGCGTCCCGGTCTCGAGCAACGCGGAGGGGGCGCGCCGCGCCCGCGACGAGCGCGGCACGGCGGCGATCGCGAGCCGCGCTGCCGCGGAAATCTATGGGCTCACGGTTCTCGCCGAAGAAATCGAGGACCGCTCCGACAATACCACCCGCTTCCTCGTCATCGGCCGCAAACTCTTCACATCGAGCGGCGTCGACCGCACGACGCTTCTGGTGTCTGCGAGCGGTACCGACGATCCCGGCGCCCTGTTCCGTCTGCTGGAGCCGTTCGCAGAGCACGGCATCAACATGACGCGCATCGAATCGCGGCCCTCGCGCAAGCGCAAGTGGGACTACGTGTTTTTCATCGACGTCGAGGGCCACGTGAGCGATCCGCCGCTCGCCAAGGCGCTGGCTTCGCTCGAGGCGCGGGCCTCGTTGTTCAAGGTGCTGGGCTCCTATCCTCGGGCCGTGCTGTGACCGCGCCACCCGCAGCGGCAGGGCGCCCCGGCATCCTCAGGGGCATCGAGGCTCGGCCGGTGCGGCGTGTATCGGGGAGCGTGGCCGTGCCGGGCGATAAGTCCATTTCGCACCGCTCCATCATGCTCTCGGCGCTTGCCTCCGGCGAGAGCGAGGTGCGCGGCTTCCTCGCAAGCGAGGATTGTCTTGCGAGCCTCGAGGCGATGCGCGCGCTCGGCGTGCGCATCGAGCGGCCCGAGCCCATGCGCGTGCGCGTGCACGGTGTGGGCTTGCACGGCTTGAAGGGCGCGGCGCGTCCGCTGGACATGGGGAACGCCGGCACGGCCATGCGACTGTTCGCAGGGCTACTCGCCGCGCAAACCTTCGACTCGGTGTTGATTGGCGACGAGTCGCTCATGCAGCGGCCCATGGAGCGTGTGGCGCGGCCGCTGCGCGAGATGGGCGCGGACGTGCGCACACACGACGGCAAGCCGCCGATCGAGATCGGCGGCGGCCGGCGCCTGCACGGCATCGACTATCGCATGCCCGTCGCGAGCGCGCAGGTGAAATCCGCGGTGTTGCTCGCGGGCCTATACGCCGAGGGTGCGACCACCGTGCGCTCGCCCGCTGCGAGCCGCGACCACAGCGAGCGCATGCTGTCGAGCGCGGGGGTGCGCATCGAGACGCAGGGCCTCGCCACGACGCTCTATCCTCCGGCGAGGCTCGAGAGCCAGTCGCTCGAGGTCCCGGGCGATTTCTCGTCCGCAGCCTTCTTCATCGTTGCGGGTCTGCTCGCGGCGCCGCCGGAAGGGCTGCTTCTCGAGAACGTCGGGGTCAATCCCACCCGCACGGGCCTGATCGATATCCTGCGCAGCATGGGCGGGCGCATCGAGATCGAGAATGCACGCTCGAGCGGCACCGAGCCCGTGGCGGATTTGCGCGTGCATCTCTCGGCCCTGCAAGGCATCGATGTGCCCCCGGCCGCGGTGCCTTTGGCCATCGATGAGTTTCCCGTGTTGTTCATTGCGGCGGCCTGCGCTCGAGGACAGACCCGCGTCACGGGCGCGGAGGAGTTGCGCGTCAAAGAGAGCGATCGGATCGCCGCCATGGCGGCTGGATTCGACGCCATGGGCGTCGAGCACGAAGCCACTCCCGACGGCATGCGCATCGAGGGCAAGCCGCAGGGCGCGGCCTTTCGCGGCGGCGAGATCGACAGCCGTGGCGACCACCGCATCGCCATGGCCTTCTGCATCGCGAGCCTGCGCGCGGCCAAGCCCATCGCAGTGCGCAATACCGCAAACGTCGCCACGTCTTTTCCGGGCTTCGTAGCGCTCGCCCGCGCGGCGGGTCTCGATCTCGCGGAATTCTCGAGTCCCGCCGCATGACCCCCACCTCCGCTTCGGCCGACGTGCCCGTCATCGCCATCGACGGTCCCTCCGGCTCGGGCAAGGGGACCATCAGCCGTGCGGTCGCAGACACCCTGCAGTGGCACTTGCTCGACAGTGGTGCGCTGTACCGATTGGTCGCGCTGGCTGCGCGGCGTGCGGGCGTCGAGCTTGACGACGCGCCGGCCCTGTCCCGCCTGGCCACCCGCGCCGACATTCGCTTTGGATCGGGGCCTGCGGGCGAGGAAAGGGTCTGGCTGGACGGCATCGAGGTCACCGGGGACATTCGCACCGAGGCGGCGGGCGGGGATGCCTCCAGGGTGGCCGCCATTCCGGCCGTGAGAGCCGCGCTATTGGCGCGTCAGCGGGCTTTCGCCATACCCCCTGGTCTGGTAGCGGACGGGCGAGATATGGGCACCGTCGTATTCCCCGGGGCACGGGTGAAGATATTCCTCACGGCGAGCCTCGATGAGCGCGCCCTCAGGCGCCATAACCAGTTGAAAGAAAAGGGGGTTACTGCTACCCTTGCCGCCCTTTCGCTGGAGATAGCCGAGCGCGACAGGCGCGATATTTCGCGCTCCGCCTCGCCTCTGGTCGCGAGTGCCGATGCAGTCGTGCTGGACACGACGGGGATGCCCGTCAACGCGGTGGTAGATCGGGTTCTGGAAATTGCCCGCGCACGGCTAGCGGGTGGCCCTGGATAGACAAGGCCGACGAGATTTGGTTGCGGAGATCAGGGATCGATCGCCGTCATTATGGGTAACCCCTGGCGCACACGGAAATGAGCCTGGGCAACGTTCGATAGAGAGCACATGACAGAAAGTTTTGCGGAACTGTTTGAACAGAGCATCGCGAGCCAGCGGATTCGTCCTGGCACCATACTCAACGGCCTGATCGTCGAGGTCGGCCAAGACTACGTCATCGTCAACGTCGGTCTGAAGTCCGAAGCGGTCATACCGTCGGATCAATTCAAGAACGAGAAGGGCGAAATCGAAGTTCACGTCGGCGAGACCGTCGAGGTCGCGCTCGACAGCGTCGAAGACGGCTCGGGCGAGACCCGACTGTCGCGCGAGAAGGCGAAGAGAGCGCGCACCTGGACGCGGCTCGAGACGGCCTTCGAGAAGCAGGAAGTGGTTACCGGCATCATCACCGGCCGCGTCAAGGGCGGGTTCACCGTCGAGATCGACAACGTGCGGGCGTTTCTTCCCGGCTCACTGGTCGACGTGCGACCGGTACGCGATCCCTCGTACCTCGAAAACAAGCCGCTCGAGTTCAAAGTCATCAAGCTCGATCAGAAACGCAATAACGTCGTGGTATCGCGGCGTGCCGTGGTGGAGCAGGAATACAGCGCCGAGCGCTCTGCGCTGCTGGACAACCTTCAGGAAGGTGCGGCCGTCAAGGGCGTGGTCAAGAACTTGACCGATTACGGCGCGTTCGTGGATCTCGGCGGCATCGATGGCTTGCTGCACATTACCGACATGGCCTGGAAGCGGGTGAAGCATCCCTCCGAGGTAGTGAAGGTCGGCGAAGAGATCGACGTGCGCATCCTCAAGTTCGACCGCGAGCGTCAGCGCGTCTCTCTCGGCCTGAAGCAGCTGGGCGCGGATCCGTGGCAGAACATCGCGCGCCGCTATCCGGCGAACACGCGGCTGTTCGGCAAGGTCACGAACATCGCCGATTACGGCTGCTTCGTCGAGATCGAGGAGGGCGTCGAGGGCCTGGTGCACGTCTCGGAGATGGACTGGACCAACAAGAACGTGAATCCCGCCAAGGTCGTTCACGTCGGTCAAGAAGTCGAGGTCATGGTTCTCGACATCGACGAGGAGCGCCGCCGCATCAGCCTGGGCATCAAGCAATGCAAGACCAATCCCTGGAAGGAGTTCGCCGAGAACTACAACCGCGGCGACAAGGTCAGCGGTCAGATCAAGTCGATCACCGATTTCGGCATCTTCATCGGTCTCGCCGGCGGCATCGACGGCCTGGTGCATCTGTCGGACATCTCCTGGGATCTGCCCGGCGAGGAAGCCGTGCGCAGCTACCAGAAAGGCCAGCAGGTCGATGCCATGGTGCTGTCGATCGATCCGGAGCGCGAGCGCATCAGCTTGGGCGTCAAGCAACTCGCCAAGGATCCGTTCTCCGCGTACATCGCCGATCATCCGAAGGGCAGCATCGTGCGCGGCACCGTGCGCGAGGTGGATGCCAAGGGCGCGATCATCGATCTGGGCAACGGCGTGGACGGCCAGCTGCGAGCATCAGAGCTGTCGCGCGACCGCGTCGAGGACGCACGATTGCTCATCAAGGTGGGCGATGAGGTTGAAGCGAAATTCACCAATGTCGACCGCAAGGGCCGCAGCATCTCGCTGTCGATCAAGGCGAAGGACATTCACGAGGAACAAGAGGCGATGCAGAACTACCGCACTGACTCGCCCACGGGAACCAGCCTTGGAGACTTACTGAAAGAACAGATCTCGGGCCAGGATTGAGGGATATCCACCCCGGTTGCCGGGGTGCTCGGCGGCCCACGAGGGCCGCCGCGTTCACCCTATGCCTTTCTAGGACGATACGGATCGATAATGACGAAATCGGAACTCATCGAGATCATTTCGGCCAAACAGAAGCACTTACCGGCGAAGGACGTCGAGCTCGCCGTTAAGCAACTCCTGGAAATCATGAGCGATGCGCTGGCGACGGGCGAGCGTATCGAAATCCGCGGTTTCGGCAGCTTCTCTCTGCACTTTCGTCCTCCGCGTCAGGGACGCAATCCCAAGACCGGTGAGGCCGTCGCCCTTGCAGGGAAGCATGTGCCGCACTTCAAGCCGGGGAAGGATCTGCGCGAGCGTGTCAACGACGGCGCGGATCAGCCGATTCGCGACTGAGCGCCGCGCTCTTTCCGGCGTTCCCGCCCGGCGGCTCGGACCATGCCCGACCTTTCCTTGCTCGCCTGGTTGCTGATCCTTTCGGCGCTGGTGCTTGGCATTCTCGCGGGGCATTTCGGCTGGGGCAAGCGATGGACCAGGGGCGTCGGCTCCCGGAGTTTCGGCAAGCTGCATCCCGATTATCTTACGGGTCTTGATTACCTCGTCACCGAGCAACCCGACCGGGCGCTCGACATGTTCTTGAAGCTCTTGGATGCGAGCGCGGACACCATCGAGACCCACTTCGCCCTCGGTGCGCTGTACCGCCGGCGGGGCGAAGTGGAGCGTGCCATCCGTATTCATCAGAATCTCCTCGCCCGCGACGAGCTCGCGCCCGAGCATCGGGAGCAGGCGCTGCTCGCGCTGGCGCAGGACTACCTGCGGGCGGGACTGCTCGATCGCGCCGAAGGGCTTTTCCAGAAGGTCGCGGAGGCGCCGCGGCTGCGCGCAAGCGCGCTCGCTGCGCTGCGCGGTGTATACGAGCGGCAGCACGAGTGGCAGCAAGCGCTCGATACGTATCGTCAGCTCGTGCGCGTCAAGGCGGCGCCGCCGCGGCTGGTGGCCGCGCATTATCTGTGCGAGCTCGCGGCGCTCGAGATCGAGCGTGGTGCCATCGACGCTGCGCGCGCTCTGCTGCGTCAAGCGCGCCGCGAGACTGCACCCTTTCCGCGCGCCGCGCTGCTGCGTGCGCACATTGCCGATCAGCAAAATGATCGCGAGCTCGCCACCCGCCTGTTGCGCACCGCGCTCAACGAGTGTCCCGAGCTCCTTCCCGAAGAGCTCCCGCACCTGCTCGCGCTAGCGGGTCCCGACAGGCGCGACGCTCTCCTGTCCGAGCTCGTGGCGCAGGCGCGCGAGCGCGGCGGCCCGGATTTGAAGCGCCTGGTGTTCGCCGCGATTGCCGCGGATCTGTCGGCTGCCGCACCGTTGCGCAATGCGCTCGAGACCGTGTTCACGCAAGACGCGACGCTCAATGCGGTGTGGCAGGCGGGTCGCGGCGATGAGCAGCGCGTCGCTCGCGAAGTCGGAGCATTGCTCAATCACGCCGAACGATATCGGTGCAGCGAATGCGGCTTCGCGGCTCGCAACTTCTACTGGCACTGTCCCGCATGTCAGTCGTGGCAGACGTTCGAGTCCTACGCCCTAGTCAAACTGCGCTGAAAATCCGCTATGATTTGGCGATGGCAAATCATCAAACCGTAAAAACTTGCGTATTCCCCGTCGCCGGCCGCGGCACGAGATTCTTGCCCGTGACCAAGGCGAGCCCCAAGGAGATGCTGCCCATCGTCGATAAGCCGCTCATTCAGTACGCGGTGGACGAAGCGCTGTCAGCCGGCGCCGACACGCTGGTCTTCATCACCGGCAGCTCGAAGCGCGCCATCGAGGATCATTTCGACACCAACCCGGAGCTCGAGAGCGTTCTGCAGCAACAGGGCAAGCAAGAGCTCTTGGACGCACTGAACGGCATCCTGCCGAGCTGGGCCTCCTGCGTGTACATACGTCAGCCCGCGCCCCTCGGTCTCGGGCACGCCGTGCTGTGCGCACGGCCGGTGGTCGGCAACGCGCCGTTCATGGTGCACCTCGCCGACGACCTGATCGACGCGCGAGTGCCGTGCCTGAAGCAAATGGCGCAGGTGCACGAGAAGTGCGGCGGCAGCGTGCTCGGCGTGCAAAACGTGCCGAAGAGCGATACCGACAAGTATGGCATCGTGACCCTGGAAAAGCCCATGGTCGAGCGCCTCGGCAGGATAATCCACATCGTAGAGAAGCCCAAGCCGGACAGGGCGCCGTCCACACTCGCCGTGGTCGGGCGCTATCTACTGTCCGGGTCGTTGTTCGAGGACCTCGCGAAAATCGGTAAGGGCGCGGGCGGCGAGATCCAGCTCACCGACGGTATTGCGCGGCTCATGCAGCGCGAGCCCGTGTACGCGTTCGAGTTCGAGGGCAAGCGCTACGATTGCGGCAACAAGCTCGGCTACCTGCAGGCGACCGTCGAGTTCGCCCTCAAGCATCCGAGCTTGGGCCGAGAGTTCGCGGCGTATCTGAAGGAACTCGTGCCCAAGCTCTGAGAGCTAGCGGCTACGTTGCCTGAAGCCCTGGCGGCCGGCATCGCGCTGCCGCGAGCCCTGCGAATGCCGCGCACCCGAATGGCGGTTTCCGCCATGCGGCCGCGCATCGCGGCGCTCGCCGCTGCGCTGACCCTCATGGCGGGGCGGGCTGCGCGCCCCGCCGATCGTCGGCTGCCGCGGCTCCGCCGAGATCTCGAATGCCGGCGTCGCAACGACCGGCACGCTGCGTTTCAGTACGCGCTCGACGTCCCTGAGCAAGCCCTGCTCATCGGGTGAGACCAACGAGACCGCGTGCCCGGAAGATCCCGCGCGGCCCGTGCGGCCGATTCGATGTACGTAGTCCTCTGGAACGTTGGGCAACTCGTAGTTCACCACGTGCGGCAGCTCCTTGATGTCGAGACCGCGCGCCGCGACCTCGGTGGCAACGAGTGCGGTGATCTCTCCGCGCTTGAACATGTCGAGGGCTCGCACGCGCGCTGCCTGGCTCTTGTTGCCGTGGATCGCGGAGGCTTGAATGCCGGCGCCCTCGAGCTGCTGAGTCAGACGATTCGCGCCGTGCTTGGTGCGCGTGAAAATGAGCACCTGCGCCCAGCTTCCCTCGCGGATCAAGTGCGCCAGGAGGTGGCGTTTGTGGTCCTTCTGAACGCGATAGGCGCGCTGTTCGACGAGCTCGATGGGCGCGTTGCGCGGGGCGACTTGAATGGACAGGGGGTCGGTGAGCAGCCGCTCCGCGAGGCCGCGGATGTCGTCCGAGTAAGTGGCGGAGAACATCAGGTTCTGCCGACGCTGCGGCAGCAGCTTGATGATGCGCTTGATGTCGTGAATGAAGCCCATGTCGAGCATGCGGTCGGCCTCGTCCAGCACCAGCACCTCGATGCGCGATAGATCCGCCGCACGCTGCTGAGCGAGATCAAGCAGCCGTCCCGGTGTCGCGACCAGGATGTCGCAGCCGCTACGGAGCCCGCTGATCTGCGGATGGATACCCACGCCGCCGAACACTTGCAGCACGCGCAGCGGCAGGTACTTGCCGTAATCACGCACGCTCTGGGCGACCTGTGCCGCGAGCTCGCGGGTGGGTGTGAGCACGAGCGCACGCGGTGCGCGATGGCGCTCGGCGACGTCCGCGGCGAGCCGCTGCAGGATGGGCAGCACGAATCCCGCAGTCTTGCCCGTGCCGGTTTGTGCGCCCGCGAGCACGTCGCGCCCCGCGAGCACCGCCGGAATGGCCTGAAGTTGAATGGGGGAGGGTGTGTCGTAGCCCTTATCGGCAACAGCACGGAGTAATTCGGGCGTCAGCCCGAGATCTGAAAATGACATCGAATATCCTCAAATTGACTCGCACGGCGGAGCGCAAGGCATCCGGAGCGGTCAGCAGCGAGGAGAGAATCGGGTTACGAGTGCGTCGAAGACGGACCGCGAGCCGAGGGCGGTACTGACCGTACACCGACCTTGATTTGGCTGCGCGCATGGTACAGGGTGCGCGCGTTGCCGTCCAGCGGTCAGAGCGTGACGTAGGTTGGAGCATGCCATGAAAGTCGAGGAGTACCGAGCACGATGCCGTCGGCTTGGCCGAGCTCGTGCGCCGCGGAGAGGTCGAGGCACTCGCGCTGACCGAGGCCGCGCTCGAGCGTATCGACGCGGTATCGCTCTGCGGCGTACCGTTCCTCGCCAAGGACATCAATATCGAGGTCGCCGGCATGCGGCTCACCTTCTCTTGCCGCTGGCTGGAAAGTCTCCCGCCGGCGGCCATGGATGCGCCGCTCGCGAGTCGCTGGCGAGCCGCGGCGGCGGTCGCCTCGGGCATGGTGCCGATCGCGCACGGCACCGACTCGGGCGGCTCCATTCGCGTGCCCGCTGCCGCCTGCGGCCTGGTAGGACTCAAGCCGAGTCGCGGCTGGGTGCCCACGGGTCCGTATCACGATGAGCTCGCCGGCGGCCTAGACTGCGAGCACGTGCTCGCTCGAAGCGTGCGCGACTCCGCGCTCATGCTCGAGCTCACCTGTGGTTCCTGGGCCGGCTCGCGCACGTCCCTGCCGCGCGAGCGATTCGCGCGCGCCGTCGGTGCGGACGTGCCGCCGCTCAACATCGCCGTCATCACGGCCGCTCCCGGCGCGGCGCCCCTCGATGAGGAGATCGGTGCGGCGGTGGAGGAGGTGGCGGCTCATTTGAGCCGGGCCGGGCATCGCGTGAGCGCAGCGGCGTTGCCCAGCTCCGCGGACATTGGCGAAGCGGCGGGCATTCTATGGCTCACCGCCATCGCGGAGGATCTCGAATTCTACGAGAAGCGCGTGGGACGCCCGCCGGAACCTCACGAGCTGGAGGCCCTCACCTGGGCGGGCGTTGCGCTCGGACGCCGCTCGAGCGCGATCGATTACGTGCGCGCGCGGCGCGTGCTCACCGCGGCGACGCGCGACATGGCGGAGCGTTTCGCGGAATTCGACATTTTGCTGCTGCCGACCACCGCGCAGCACGCCCCGCTCACCGGCCAGATCGATGGGCGGACGGCGGCTTTCGACCTCGGCAGCTGGACCGCTCAGTCTTACGGCTACGCGCCCTATACCGAGCTCTTCAACGTCACGGGTCAGCCGGCGGTCTCGCTGCCGCTCGCAGTCTCGCGCGGTGGGCTTCCGATCGGCATTCAATTCGCCGCACCGCTCGGCGCGGATGCACGCTTGATCGCGCTCTCGGCGTGGCTCGAGTGCGAGCGCCCCTGGAGCGATCGGCTGCGCGCGCTGCGCCTGAGGCTCCCTTGAATCTCTGAAACTCAGGAGGCGCTCGCCAGGAACGGCGTTCTCACGACGCCCTCGACGAGAAGGCCCGTGAGCTCGTGCGCCGGGACGGGCGGCGCGAAATAAAAGCCTTGTCCCTCCGGACAGTGCCGCTCCTTCAGGAATTGCAGCTGATCGCGCGTCTGAATACCCTCGGCGACCACGCGCATGTTCAAGCTGCGGCCCATGTCGATCTTGAGCGCATCGATGGGGAAGCGCTTCATGTAGCTCAAGCTTGAATAGCCCGTGCCGAAATCGTCGAGCGCGATGCGCACACCGAGCCCCTTCAGGGCGCGCAGGATCTCGGCCGTCGACTTCCAGTCCTGCATCATGAAGGTCTCGGTAAGCTCGAGCTCGAGAAAGCGCGGCTCGAGCCGGGTCTGATCGAGGATCTGCTGTACGTTCGTGAGAAAGTCCTTGGCGCGAAGCTCGACCGCAGAAACATTGATCGCGATGGAGATGGGCGCAAGGCCCTCGTCCTGCCACGCGCGTGCTTGCTGGCATGCGGTGTCGAGAACCCAGCGGCCGATGGGAAGAATGAGGCCCGACTCCTCGGCCACCGGAATGAACCGAGCCGGCAGCACCAGGCCGTGACGCGGACGATGCCAGCGGATGAGTGCCTCGACGCCGACCACGGCCCCGGTCTCGAGATCGATCTTCGGTTGATAGTTGAGCACGAACTCGCGCCGTGCGATCGCCTGGCGCAGGTCGGTCTCGACTGATTGCCGCTCGATGGCGTTGGCGTTCATCTCGGGCCGGAAGAACTGATAGTTGTTGCGTCCCGTGTATTTCGCCTGATACATGGCGAAATCGGCGTTGCGCAGCAGGGTTTCGGCATCCGCCGCATCGCCGGGAAAGGTGGCGATGCCGATGCTCGCCGTGATGCGCAGGTCGTGCCCGGCGATGCGATGAGGCGCGTCGAGTGCGACGATGATTTTCTCCGCGCAGAACGCCGCGTCGTGTGGATGCACGACGTCCGCCAGCAGCACGAGGAACTCGTCTCCGCCTTGACGGCTCACCGTATCGGAGCTGCGCACGCAGGTTTGCAGCCGCTCCGCCACGGATTTGAGGAGCTGATCGCCGATGGCGTGACCCAGCGAATCGTTGATGTGCTTGAAGCGATCGAGATCGATGTACAGCACCGCGACCGAACTGCCGGCGCGGTGCGCCCGCATCATCGCCTGATCGAGCCGGTCGCTGAGCAGAGTGCGGTTGGGCACGTCCGTCAGGCTGTCGTGGAGCGCGAGCCGCGCGAGCTTGTGCGACAGCTCGCGCGCGATGGTGACGTCGTGCGCGACCATTACTGCGCCGATGACCCCGCCCTGGCGGTCGTGGATGGGCGCCGCCGAGGTCTCGATGGCCAGCTCGGCGCCGTCGCAGCGAATGAGCATGCAATCCTCGGCGAGGCCCACGGTGCGATTCTCGATGATGGCCTGCGCCGTGGGGGTGGCGATCGGGTTGCGGGTCACGACATCGATGAGCCGAAACACGTCGTCGACGGCGCGTCCCGAGGCTTGCGCCTGCGTCCAGCCGGTCATTCTCTCCGCGACGATGTTCAGGTACGTGACACGGCCCCAGAAGTTCGTGCTCACTACGGCGTCGCCGATCGAGTTGAGCGTGACCTGCGCGCGCTCCTTCTCCTCGAAAAGGGCATCGGCGTTCTCCGCGCGCGCGATTCCTCGCTCGATTGCAGTGCACGCTCCACGGCACGGCGATCGGCGACGTCGCGAAATACGATCACGGCCCCAGTGAATTGTCCGTCGGTGTCGCAAATCGGCGATGCGCAGCCCTCGATCGGAATGCGCCGACCACCCGGACTCAGAAGAGAGGTGTCGCCGATAAGATCGATCTTTTTGACGCCCTGCCGCAGCGCCTCGAACAAGCTCGCGGGCGCCGCGCCCTCGTTCTCGCGTCTGATGCGCAGCACACCGGCCAGAGGTTGCCCGAGGATGTCGGCCATGGGGCGGCCGATGATTTGGCCCGCAGCGAGATTCAAGTAGGTGACTTCGCTCGCGGAGTTGACGACGATGACGGCGTCGGCGACGCCTGCGAGGGCTACCTCGTATTGATGTTCTCTCGGCTGTTGCAGTTCCGCGTCAGAGAGAGCTACCACCGCTATCGATCCGGGCGCATAACCAAGAGCCATCCTACGCGCGCCTTCAGGAGGGCCTCAGGCGGTGAAGTCCCAATTCGTCGTAGGAACCCACTGATACGGTAGCTGCAGCTTTTCCCTGCGTCGCCGCGACAGGATTCCCTCAGTGTAGCCGTTGGGCTGCTCGCGGCCTTCGAAAACAAGGTCACAGGCGGCCTGAAAAGCGATGTTGTGCGCGAGGCCGGCGGTCATGGGCCGATACGCGGGGTCGGCGGCGTTCTGAGCATCCACCACCGCAGCCATGCGCTCGAGCGCCGCACGCACTTGCTCAGGGGAGCACACGCGATGCAGCAGCCAGTTGGCGACGTGCTGACTCGAGATCCGCAGCGTGGCACGGTCCTCCATGAGCGCGACGTTGTAAAAATCCGGCACCTTGGAACAGCCGACACCGAAATCGATCCAGCGCACCACGTAGCCGAGAATGCTCTGGGCGTTATTGTTGAGCTCCTCCTCGATTTGCGTCGGCGTCCACTCGGGGTGGCTAACGAGCGGCGGGGTGAGCACCTCCTCGAGCGCCGCGCGCGGCCGCGCGACGAGCTGACGTTGTACCTGGTCCACATCGACCTGGTGATAGTGCAGAGCATGCAAAGTGGCGGCGGTTGGAGAGGGCACCCAAGCGGTATTCGCTCCGGCGAGCGGATGCGCGATTTTGCTTCGTATCATGTCCGACATGCGATCGGGCATGGCCCACATACCCTTGCCGATCTGCGCGCGGCCACGCAGGCCGCACGCGAGACCCACGTCGACGTTGCGCCGCTCGTAGGCGTCCAGCCATACGGCCTTCTTGAGATCGCCCTTGCGCGGCACCGGCGCCGCCAGCATGGAAGTGTGAATCTCATCGCCAGTGCGATCGAGAAAACCTGTGTTGATGAACACCACGCGATCGCGTACCGCGCGAATGCAATCGGCGAGGTTCACGCTGGTGCGTCGCTCCTCGTCCATGATGCCGATCTTGAGCGTGTTTTCAGGAAGTCCCAGCAGCGTCTCCACCTCCGCGAAGAGCTCTCCGGCAAAGCCGGCTTCCTCGGGGCCGTGCATCTTGGGTTTGACGATGTACACCGAGCCCGTGCGCGAGTTGCGCCGCGCACCCGATCCCCGCAAGTCGTGCAAGGCGATGAGCGAGGTGACAGCCGCATCGATGAACGTTTCGGGGATGGGTGCGCCGCCCAGCGTGACCGCATCGCTCCACATGTGATGCCCGACATTACGCACCAGCATGAGGCTCCTGCCCGGCAACACGAGCTCGGATCCGGAAGGTGTGCGGTAGCGGCGATCGGGGTTGAGGCGCCGCGTCAGGGCGTCGCGTCCCTTCTCGAAGGTCGCTTGCAGCGTTCCTTGCATGAGCCCCAGCCAGTTGCGATAACCCAGTATTTTCTCATCCATGGCCACAGTGGCCACCGAGTCCTCGAGGTCCTGGATGGTGGTGACGGCCGACTCGATCACGACGTCGCTCACGCCGGCAGGATCATCGCGTCCGATGTGATGCGCGCGGTCGATGTGTAGCTCGACGTGCAGTCCGTGATGTTTCAAAAGAACGAGGGCGGGGGCGTCGGCGCTGCCTTGATAACCCACCAGCGCGGCAGAGTCTTTGAGCGCGCTCTCACCGTGCGCGAGCGCGACCACCAATCCGCGCCTTGCGATTCTAAAACCCCGCGCCTCGCGATAGCTTCCCTCGAGCAGCGCGAAATGGTCGTCCAAGAATTCGCGTACGAAGCCGATCACGCGCGCGCCGCGCTCCGGATCATAGCCCCCGGCGCGACGCGGTCCGTCGATCGCGTCCGTTCCGTAAAGGGCGTCGTAGAGACTTCCCCAGCGGGCATTGGCGGCATTCAGGGCGTAGCGCGCGTTGGTGACGGGAACCACCAATTGTGGACCCGCGATTCGCGCGATTTCCGCATCCACGTCGGCGGTGCCGACGGTAAAAGCGCGCGGCTCCGGCTGCAGATAACCGATTTCCGCCAAGAAGGCGTGGTAGCTCACCGGGTCGAACAACGCGCCCGGATGGCGGCGGTGCCAGTGGTCGATCTGCGATTGAAGCGCGTCGCGGCGCGCGAGCAGAGCTGCGTTGCGCGGCGCCAGACGCCGCACGAGCGCGGCGAATCCCCGCCAGAAAGCCTCAGGTTCCACAGCCGTACCGGGAGCGGCTTCCTGCCGCACGAAATCGTGCAAGCGAGAATCGATCTCGATATCTTCCACGCGTACACGCGCGGTCTTTTGCATCGCCTCGCTCACGGCACATCGCTCCCAGTCCGAACGGCGTCATTGCCGAGATCGATTGTAGCGGACGCGTTGCGCGGTTGATGCTTGGTGCACTGCTGGGCGACGGCGCCACGAATGATCTCTGCGAGGCGCAGTGCGCCCGGCCCAGCGTAATCGCGGTCGGCAAACACGAGATAAAGATCGGCCCAGCGTTCGCCGCCTTCGCGCAACGGTAGCGGCGCGAGGGAGCCGCTCGCGAGCTCGCCGCGTATGGTGTCCTCGGCAAACCAGGCGAAGCCCAGGCCCCTGGTGGCGGCGTAGATGGACGTGGCTTTCTGGCTCACCGTCCAGATCTGCTCGGCGCCGAGCCACGTCCCCCCGCGGCGCTGACTGCCGCTGTCGCGGATGACGAGATGCCGATACTTGCGCAAGTCCTGCAACGTGAGCTCGCGACCCAGACGATGCAGCGGGTGATCGGGGTGAGCGGCCGCTATGAATCGTACCGGCATCAAGCGATCACCGGCGAAGCCGGCGGGCACGGTCGACCCGATGGCAAAATCCACGCGGCGCTCGAGCAGCGATTCCTCCGTGCCGCTGAGCACCGTCTCATAGAGCTCGATGCGGGTATCGGGTTGCTCTTTCGCGAACGTGCCGAGGCAATCGAGTAGCAGCCAGGTGGGAAACACGATCTCGACCGCGAGGCGCAGCTCCGGCTCCCATCCGGCCGCCAGGCTTCCCGCGGCGGTTTCGAGCGCCCCGGCTTCTTCCAGGAGGGCTTTCGCGCGGCGGTAGAGCACTTGCCCGGTCGGGGTCAGATGCGCCTTGCGCCCGATGACCTCGAAGATCTTGACGCCGAGGAGTGATTCCATCTTTTGCACGGCGTAAGTCACCGCGGACTGACTCTTGTGCAATGCGGCGGCCGCTTGGGCGTAGCCGCCGGAGTCCACCACGGCAAGCAGCGAGCGCCATTGCTCAAGGGAAATGCGCGGATTCAGTGTCATTCATCTATCTAACTCATAGATATGACCTAAATATTCTACTTTTATATCTATTTAATCAATATATAAAGGGATCCAGGAATTATCTCTGGAGGATCACATGACCACACTGCTACAGATCAAGGCGAGCATCAGCCACGACCAGGGGTTGTCGAGCCAGCTCGCGAACAATTTCGTCGCGGCTTATCGGAAAGCCCACTCCGACACCCACGTCGTGGTGCGCGAAGTCGCCTCGGCCGAGCCTGTCCCACACCTGAACGGGGAGCGTTTCGGCGCGTTCATTGCCAAGCCCGAGGCGCGTACCGACGCGCAGCACGCGGTCGTCGCGTATTCCGATGCGTTGATCGAGGAGTTGAAGCGAGCCGACATCGTCGTCCTCGGCTTGCCGATGTACAACTTCGGCGTACCCTCACAGCTCAAAGCGTATTTCGACCACATTGCACGCGCGGGGGTGACGTTCAAGTACACCGCCACGGGGCCGGTGGGCCTCCTGACGGGTAAGAAGGTCTACGTCTTCGCGGCCCGGGGCGGGCTCTATGCAGGATCGCCGCTCGACACTCAGACCGGTTACGTGCGCGACTTTCTCGCGTTTCTCGGCATGAAGGATGTGCAGTTCGTCTATGCCGAAGGCTTGGCCGTGAGCCCTGAAAGCCGCGAGGCGGGTCTCGCCAGGGCGGCCGCGGAGATCGCGGCGCTCGCGGCGTGATGCACCGTCATTTTCAATGGAGAATTCAATGAGCATTCGCACCTTAGTACATGTCATCGAATCGATGCCCACTGCGGACGGTGCCGGCGTGAAGCTGCGCCGCAGCCTCGGCAGCCAGCGCGGCCTGCACGTCGATCCATTCCTCATGCTCGATGAGTTTTATTCGGACAATCCGCACGATTACATCGCCGGCTTTCCGGCGCACCCGCATCGCGGTTTCGAGACCGTAACCTACATGCTCGACGGGCACATGCGGCACGAGGATCACATGGGCAATCGCGGGGACTTGGGTCCCGGCGATGTGCAGTGGATGACCGCCGCCCACGGCATCATCCATTCGGAGATGCCGCAGCAGAGTGAAGGCCGTCTACGCGGATTTCAGCTATGGCTGAATCTGCCGTCGAGCGAGAAGATGAAGCCCGCGCGCTACCGCGACATTCCCTCGAAAGAGATTCCCAACGTTGCGCTTGCGGGGGCCGGTGAGATCCGCGTGATCGCAGGTACGGTCGAGGTCGACGGACGCGCGGTGAGCGGACCGATCAATGGAGCCGGGGCGAAGGTCACCACCGATCCGCTGTTCGTCGACGTGCACCTTCCCGCCGGCGCGGAGTTCACGCTGCCGATCGAGGCGAGCTACAACGCCTTTCTGTACGCCTATGAAGGCAGCGTCGAGATCGGCCCCGCGGACGCTGCGAAGCCGCTGCCGCATCGCGCCGCGGGTGTCCTTTCCGCCGGCGAGCGCGTTCGCGTTCGCGCGGGCGATGGTGACGTGCGGTTCCTCCTCCTGGCGGCGAGACAGTTGCGCGAGCCCGTGGTGCAGTACGGGCCCTTCGTCATGAATACGAGAGAGGAGATCGAGCAGGCACTCGCGGATTATCGCGATGGCCGGCTCGCGGCCGCATGATGGCTTGGGTCATGCGATGCCCCTGAGCCGCGGGATGGCCGCGGCTCAGGTGATGCCGGTGAACGTGCTCGCGAGGAGCGCGTGCACGCCGTTCCAGCAGATTTGCACGCCGATGCAGAGCAGGATGAAGGCGGTGAGACGCACCACGACGCCGGTTCCGGTGGGTCCGAGCTTGCGCAGGATGACATCCGCATAGCGGTAGCAAAGATAAACGCCGAGCGCGACCAGCAGGATGCCGATCGTGTGGGCGAAGACGGTGACGAGCAGCGGCCGAAATCCCGGCGGTGGATTGGCGCCCAGGGTCAACGCGACGGAGATCGATCCCGGTCCCACCGTGAGCGGCATGGTCATCGGATAAAAAGCCTGCTGGCTCAAGTCCTCGCTGCTCGGCGCCGGCGCCGAGCTGCGATCGACCGCCGGTTGAGTATTGGGACTGTTGAGTAGCTGCCACCCGACGAGGCACACGACGATTCCGCCCGCGACCTGCACGGCGGGTATCGACAGACCGAAAAAATCGAGCACGTAGGCTCCCGCCAATGTCGAGGCGATCAACAGTATGAAGCTGTTGATCGCAACCAATTTTGCCATCCGCGTACGCTGTGCGCTCGTGAGCCCGGTGGTCATGGCCAGATAGATGGGAGCCCCACCGAGCGGATCGACGATGGGCAAGAGTGCTCCCAGCGCCAGCCCCACGATCGAGCCGAAGTGCAAGACAGCTTGGAAGACGGACGAGGTGAACATGACTCGAGGTTCCGCGTGATCCGGCTCGAGTGAGTCTACCGTCAACGCCCTGCAGGGCGTTAGGGGGGGTGCGACGCGGGCGACTCATCCCCGAGGGGCAAACCGCTGAGGCCACCGTCCTGCGCATGCTCGGTCTTGCCGAAGAGGCGCTTGAGGCGGCGCCACGCGCTGCGTAACAACACGGCCTTGGGCGAGAGCGGAACGTGGTTGATGGCGATCTTGCGGATGTGGCGATCGACGGTCCATTCGGCACTCGATCCCCGCTGGAATAGGACGGAGGTGCCGGCCGTGATGTGGGTCGAGAGACCGGTCGCGAGATCCTTGATCCGCGCATCCCCTTCGATGATGTAGACGATCTCATCGACAATGTAGTGCCACACGAAGCGCCCGCGGGTGCATTGCCACTCGTGCACGTTGGCGCCTTGGTCGGACGTCTCGAATATCGGACAGCCTCTGGCTTCAGGCGTCCCGTCCACCACCCAGTCTCGATTGATCGGGGCCGCATGCAGACTTCGCCGCCCGTGCGAAAAAATGACATGAGACATCGCGCCGTAACCTTCCTATCGACTCAAAGTCCGCGGGAACGCCCAAGCTGTGCGATTGTTTACATTTGACGGCAAGCACGAGCGGATACACGTCACGCTTTCCGCACCCAGCCGCAGCGTCGCCGATTCAGCCGAAAGAGAATTCGGTGGAACGCAGCTTGGCGTTGTGAGGGCATTCCGACGGGGCAAGCGTGGGCGTCTTGCCGGCCGAGCCATCCGCCGGGGGCGGGAGGCGACCAGCCCGGTGCGCAGCCGCCCAAGCAGTAGAGAGGCGGCTGGCGTCCCGGATCAAGATACGCGGGGCGAATTGATGAAAGGAAATCTGCTACCCGCGGGACGTTGAGACGTAGCGACAACTCCAGCGGTTCGAGGAGAGTGGTGATTCCGGCTGAGCTCCTTCGCGGGGCCCGTCTGATCCCCTCTTGCCTCTACGATCTCTCGTTCTGCGGTAGCAGTTTCTCGTGAGCTATATAAGGCGCCTCGCTCGAATGGGGCGTCAAGCGTCTAATGTGCCCTAATCATGCACTTATCGCCCACGTGGGTGCCGTTTCCTGGGCATTGCTATCGAGCCGCCATCCGATGCGTATCCTCCCAACCGCCCCCGAGGGCTCGGACGAGATCGACGCTCGCGCGGAGCTGCAGCGTGTCGAGATCGAGGGCCTGCAGTTGCGCCTGCAGTAGGGCGGTCTGCGAGGTCACCACAGTCAGGTAATCGGCAGCGCCCTGCTTGTAGAGTGCGATGGATAGATCCAGCGTACGCTGCGCGGCGTCTACCGCGGCCTTTTCCTCTCGAGCCGCGTCGTAATAATGATTGAGGCTCGCGAGGCTATCCTCCACTTGCTGGAACGCCGCGACGACCACACCGCGATAATTCGCTGCCGAGGCATCGAACTCGGCACGTGCCTGGGCGACCTGTGCCCGGCGCAATCCGCCGTCGAACACGGTGAGTAGCGCGTTCGGCCCGATTGCCCAGAAGGTGCTCGGTGCGCTGAGCCAGTTCGAGAACCCGGTGCTCTGGACGCCGCCCTGTCCACTCAGCGTAAGGGAGGGGAAATAGGCGGCGCGCGCGACGCCGATATTGGCATTGGCCGCAATCATGCGGCGCTGCGCACCAGCGATGTCCGGGCGGCGCTCGAGGAGGGTGGTCGGTACCCCCGTGGGGATCTGCGGAAGCTTGATATCCACGATTGCGGGCGTGATGGAGAACGTCGAGGCCGAGACGCCGAGGAGCGCGGCTATTGCGTGTTCCATGAGGGCGCGTTGCGCAAGGATTTGCGCGGCCTCGGAGCGTGCCGCGTCGAGTTGTGTCTGTGCTTGCGCGACGTCGAGGCCCGCGGCGATGCCGGCACCATGGCGCTGCTCCGTCAGGGTGAGCGCGTGCTCGTAGGCCTTGACGGTATCGTCGAGGATCGCATTCTCGCGATCGAGGCTGCGCAGCTGCACATAATCGTCGACGAGCTGAGCGAGCAGCGAAAGCCGCGCATTTTCCAGATCCGCTGCGGAGGCCTGGGCGTTTGCCTCGCCCGCGAGAACTTGGTTGCGGATCTGTCCCCAGAGATCGAGCTCATAGCTCACGCTGCCGGCGAGAACGTTGTCATCGTAATAGCGCGGAGTGGTGGGCCCAATCAGCGGCGCATGCGCGGATTCACGGGCGCGCGCGACGCTCGCATTCAAGCCGAGCGTGGGGAACAGTCCCGCACGCGCCTGATCTCTCAGGGCCTTGGCCTGTGTGTAGTTGGCGAGCGCTGCCGCCAGGGTAGGATTCCCGCCAATGAGGCGCTTCTGCAAGTCGTCGATTTCCGGGGTCTCGTACAGCATCCACCAGCTGTCACGCGGCAGACGATCGGCCGGTTGTGCCTGCGTCCAGGGCGCGAGCTCCTTGTAGGAGTTCCCGGTCGGCACGTCGGGTACCGTCATGCGCGGCGCAAAGGAGCAGCCGCCGAGTACGAGACCGCCGAATACGACACCGCCGAGCGCGAGCGTGAGCGCGCTGGACCAGAGACGGCCTCTAGCCATGGTCATTCTTGATCTTGGGTCGGCTGTCGGCCACAGAGGTGGCGGGGGGACTGCCGACCACGTGCACAGCGTCCCCGCCGGCGATGCCGTCCGGCGGATTCTGAATGACCCGATCGCCCGCAGCGAGGCCGGAGGCGATCTCGATCACGGCACCCAAGTCTCGTCCGATGGTCACGGGTTTCAACGCGACACGATTGTCGGCGCCGACCGTGGCGATCGACAGACCCTTGGCGTCGAATATCACCGCGCTCGAGGGCACGCTCAGCACGTTCGGGGGAGGCGCAGCCTGCAGATGGATGCTGGCGTAGTCACCCGGCATCAGCTCGCCCGTGCCGTTATCTACGATGATCTGCATGAGAGTCGTGCCGGTGCTCGGATCCACGGCCTGCGCGGACGATTCGACCGTTCCGCTATAGGTCTTGCCGGGATGCTCGGGCACCGTGATGGTCGCCTTGGTGCCCGAAGGTACGCTGGGCACGTAGTTCTGCGGCACGTTGACATAGATGCGAAGCTTCTCGGTTTCCGAGACCACGAAGAGCTCGGCGCCCCCGGTCGCCCCGACGTTGATCAGCTGGCCGATGTCCGTTTCCCGCGCCGTGACGATACCGTCAAAGGGCGCAATCAAGCGCTTGAAACCGGCTTCCGCGACCAGCCGATCGACGTTCGCTTGCGCGGCCTTCACCTGCGCGAGGTTGGCATCCGCGGTGAACGTGCGTTGATCGACGTCTTGCTTGGCGACGGCATCCGTGCCCGCGAGCGACTGCCAGCGCTTGGCCGTGATGTCCGAGAGCTTCGCATTCGCCTGCGCGACGTTCAGATCGGCTCGCGCCTGCATGAGCTGCTGGTCGAGGTCCGGCGTGTCGATCTCGGCGAGCAACTCGCCTGCCTTGACCTTGCTGCCTATGTCGTGCTTCCAGCTCTTTAAGTAGCCGGGGACGCGTGCGTAAATAGGCGCGCGGATGTAAGCCTCCAGGCGGCCCGGTAAATCGAGCCCGGTACGATTTTCCACGCTGCTCGGGACGACCACGGCGACGTTCGGCACGGCCTCTGCTTCGGTGAGATCGTGGATGCGGGAATTCTGTGCGGCTCGCGACACCACCCCGTACACCAGGATCGCGAGGATCAAAATCAAGAAGGACAGGCCGGCCACGCGCAGCCGGTGAAGATCCGGGCGAGCCGTACTTTGATCATGCGGAGGCATTGGGTTCTCCCAGTTGAGCTTCCTGCTCCGGCAGGGCGCGGTAGTTGCGGTGAATGATGCTGAACACGACCGGCACGAAGAACAGAGTCGAGACCGTCGCAAAAATTAGGCCGCCGATCACGGCGCGGCCCAGGGGCGCATTCTGTTCGCCGCCCTCGCCGAGGCCGAGGGCCATGGGCAGCATGCCGATCACCATGGCGAGCGCCGTCATGAGGACCGGCCGCAGACGCACGAAGCCGGCCTCGAGCGCAGCCTGCGTGGCATCGCCGAGCTCGGTGAGCTTCTCGCGCGCAAAGCTGATCACGAGCACGCTGTTGGCCGTCGCCACGCCCATGCACATGATGGCGCCGGTCAAGGCCGGAACCGACAAGGTGGTGTGGGTCGCAAACAGCATCCAGACGATTCCTGCGAGCGCCGCCGGCAAGGCCGTGATGATGACGAACGGATCGGTCCACGACTGGAAATTGATCACGATGAGGAAGTAGATGAGAACCACGGCGCCGAGCAGGCCGAACAGGAGCCCGGAGTACGCGCTGTACATGGTCGCCGTCTGGCCCACCAGGGCAATGATGGAGCCTTTTGGCTTGTGCTTGTCGTTCCGCGCCATGATGTCACGGATATCGGCGGAGACCGACCCGAGATCGCGACCCTGGACGGTCGCGAAAATATCCACCATGGACGAGATGTCGTATTGCGAGACCACCGCATCGGCGTGCGAGCGACGGATGTCGGCGATGCCCCCGAGCACGGTAGTCGGCGCGCCCGTTGCGTTGATGGGTAGATTCTGCAGAGCAGGGAGGCTGTCGAGCTGGTACTGCGGAGTCTGCAGCGCGATCGGATACGTGACCCCGTTCTTCTCATTCAGCCAGTAGGTCGGCGCCACCTGGCTGGAGCTCGCGAGGTTGACGACCAGGCTGTTGGTCACGTCGGCCGCAGTCACGCCGGTGTACTGCGCGCGCGTGCGGTCGATGTTGACGTCGAGAGTGGGCAGCCGCGCCGATTGCTGAATACGCGCATCGGCCACGCCGGTCACGTGACGGATCTGGGCCAAAAGCTTGTTGGCGTAGGCAAAGTCTGCGTTGAGATCGTTGCCGCGGACCTGTAGATCGATCGGTGCCGGTGCGCCGAAATTCAGGATCTGGCTCACGATGTCGGCCGGCAGGAAGGAGAAGGTGAGGCCCGGAAAGCGCCGGGGCAGTTCGCTGCGCAAGCGACTGATGTACTGGGGAGTCGGCGCGTGCCCCTCATTCAGCGAGATCTGGATGTCGCCGTCGGACTCGCCGATGGTGCCCGTATTGTTGTAGATCGTATTGATCGACGACAGGTAGGTGCCGATGTTATCGACGATGGCGCCGGTCTCCCTGGGCGGAATGATGCTGCGGATCGCCTTCTCCACATCGCCGAAGCGCGCGGCGGTCTCCTCGATGCGCATGCCCACCGGTGCGCGCACGTGCATCAGGATCTGTCCGCCGTCCACCTGCGGAAAGAAGTTGCGCCCCAAGAAGGGTGCTAGCAGGAACGAGAGCATCACGAATCCGAGGAAGCCGGGAACGAACAAGCCACGATGCCGGATCGCCAGGTCGAGCAGACCGTGATAACCGGCACGCAGCCGGAAGAAGCCTGCCTCGAAGCCGCGTTGCAAGCGCACGAGCGGGTTCTTGGACGGCGGCTCGCGGGTATGGTCCTCGACATGTCCCATGTGTGCCCGCAAGAGATACTTGGCCATCGTCGGCACGAGCGTCCGCGAAAGAAGGAAGGAGAAGACCATCGCGAACATGACGCTCTCGGCCATGGGCACGAACAGGAACCGCGCCACGCCGCTCAAGAAGAACATCGGGACGAACACGATGCAAATGCACAGCAGGGAGACGAACGCGGGCACGACGATCTGGGATGCACCGTCGAGGATCGCCTGCTCTACGCCTTTCCCCTGCTCGAGGTGATAGTTGATGCTCTCGATCGTCACGGTGGCCTCGTCGACGAGGATGCCGACCGCGAGCGCGAGACCGCCCAGGGTCATGATGTTGAGTGTCTCGCCGAGCGCCCAGAGCGTGCCGATGGCGCCGAGGACCGACAGCGGAATCGACGTGGTCACGATCAGGGTCGAGCGCCAGCTGCCGAGGAACAACAGGATCATGAGGCTCGTGAGCGCCGCGGCAATCACACCCTCGCGGACCACGCCCTGGATCGAGGCGCGCACGAAAAGGGACTGATCCCCGATGGGCTTGATCTCGAGCTCATCCGGGAGCGAGGGCTTGATGACACCCAGCATCTTCTCGATGCCGCTGACGATGTCGAGCGTGGACGTCGAGCCGTTCTTGAATACGCTCAACATGACCGAGCGGCTGCCATCGACGTGAACGATGTTCGTCTGCACCGCGTTACCGTTGTGCACGTGTGCCACATCGTGCATGTACACCATGGTCCCATGCACGTTCTTGATGGGTAAGTCGGCGAGTTCGGAGATCTTGGAAGGGGCGTTGTTGAGATTGATGGTGTACTCGTAATCGCCGATCTTCTCGGTGCCTGCGGGGGTCAGAAGGTTCTGAGCGGCGAGCGCGCTCGCGACGTCCTGTCCGGTCAAGCCGAGCGACTGCATGGCGCCGGTATCGAGATCGTACATGACCTGCGGGGACTTGCCGCCGAAGGGGAATGGAATCCCGGCGCCCTGCACCGTGACGAGACGCGTACGCACGAAATTGAGACCCAGATCCGCGAGACTCTGTTCGGTGAGTCCCTTGCCCGAGAGTGCCAGCTGGATGATGGGCACCGTGGAGGCGCTGTAGTTCAAAATGAGCGGAGGCGTCTCGCCCGGCGGAAGCTGTTTGAGCAGGGTCTGCGCGATCGCCGTGACCTGTGCATTCGCGGTCGCGATGTTGGCGGTCGGATGAAAGTAGATCTTGACGATGCCGAAGGTCGTGTACGAATTCGCCTCGATGTGCTCGATATCGTTTACCGTGGTCGTGAGCGCCCGCTCGAATGGAGTAATGACGCGCCCCGCCATCTGATCGGGCGGCAATCCCTGGTATTGAAACGCGACGCCGATGATGGGAATGTTGATGCTCGGGAAGATATCGACCGGCATGCGCAGCGCCGCGAGTGTGCCGAGGATGAAGATCAGCAGGGCGGCGACCACGAACGTGTAGGGCCGACTGAGCGCAATCCTGACTATGGCAAGCATGCGAAGCAGCCTAAGGGAGCCGGCAATCGGGACCATTTCGGCCTCGTTTCAGTTGAAACGTGCGGCGGCGAGCTTGACATCGGCGCGCGACGGGGAACGCCGATCATCCATGCATGGGGGACGCCCTGAACATCGTCGTCTATGAAGAAGACTTCCTGACCCGTACCTTGCTCGAGGAATGGCTGGGCGAGGCGGGCTATCGTGTGCGGGTCGGCAATCGTTGCAACCCGGGGTCCGATGGACCTTGCGATCTCGTGATCGTGAGCGTCTACATGCCGAAGCACGGCGGCGCTGAGTGCCTGCGCGGTATTCAGGGATCTCACCCGGGAACGCCCGTCATCGCCATATCGGGTCAGTTCCGCCCGGGGCTGGCTGCGGACGGCGCAACCGCCCAAAAGCTCAATGTCCGTCAGGTCGTCGCCAAGCCCTTGACGCGCCACGAACTTCTGGAATCCGTGCGCGGTATAATCGGAGGCTAGTCGCTAACGACCCGTCACCCTCGCATGTCCTCAGCAAACGTCCCCGTGTCGCCCGCGAGCGGTGCGATCCGCTTCAATCGGCTACAAATCGGCGTGGTCGTGGTCGGCGTGCTGCTCATTTGCGCATTCGCGGGCTCTTCCACTTACGATGCGTGGCGCTCGTATCGCTACTCGATCGCGGCCACCGAGCGCGAGCTTGGGAATTTGGCGAATGCCCTCGCCGAGCAGACGGCATGGAGCCTGGAGGCCGTCGATCTGTTGCTGCTCGATACCGCTCGCTGGTATCGAACCGAGGGGCAGGGGATTCCACCGGATGCACGCAACGCCGCGCTCGCGGCGCGTGCCAAAGGCGTGCAGCCGGTGCGCGAGGTCACGATCATGGATGCCGAGGGGAATCAGCTCTATCGTTCGCGCGGGGTCTCCACGCCGAACCACAACGCCGCCGACCGCTCGTATTTCATCGCCCAGCGAGACGACCCCAACCGGGGAATGTTCATGAGCGAGCCGCTGATCACGCGCTCGGAGGGACGCAGCGCGGTGATACTTTCGCGCCGCATCGACGACGCCGCGGGGCATTTTGCCGGCATCGTGGCGGCCAACATGGACCTGGAGGACCTGAATGAGTTCTATAGAGCCGCGAAGGTTGGACCCGAGAGTCATATCGCGCTGTTGCGCGACGATGGCACGCTACTCGTTCGTACTCCAGGTGTGCCGAGCGTCGTCGGCCGCAAGTTCCCCGTGCTCACCGCCGATCCGGCCGACGCCGATGGGCGGGTGGTGAATCCGATCGACGGTCGTGAGGACTTCATTGCGGTCGCCCCCGTGAGAAATGCGCCTCTGCGACTCGCCGTCACGCGCGATGCGGAGGTCGCTCTGCGGCCCTGGCGGGACGAGACCATCCGCGTTGCGCTGCGAACACTCATCGTCGTGCTGCTCGGTGCATTGCTGCTGGCGCTCCTATTGCGCCAGATCAAGCGGGTGGCTAGCAGCCAACGGGCATTGCGCGAAAGCGAGGAGCGCTACGCACTCGCGATGGAGGGCGCGAACGAGGGCCATTGGGACTGGGACGTGCCTGCCGACCGGCTGTTCTTGTCGCCTAGAATGAAGGTGCTGGGCGGCCAGAGCGCCGAAAGTCCCGTGGCATCGGGAAGCGAGTGGATGAGCCGCATGGCGATGCATGAGGAGGACAGGCCCCGGGTCGAGGCCGCGATGCAGGAGCACCTTGCCGGTCGCGCGCCGCGGTTCGAGTGCGAGTATCGGGTGCATCACCCTAACGGCGAGTGGCATTGGCTGCTGGCGCGCGGCAGATGCTCGTTCGATGTAGCCGGCAAGCCGTCGAGGTTCGTGGGCTCAGCCATCGATATCACCGACCAGAAGCAGGCACAGCTCGAAAAGGAACGCTTGGAAGCGCAGCTCCGACAGTCACAGAAAATGGAGGCGGTCGGCACGTTGGCGGGCGGCATCGCCCATGACTTCAACAACGTCCTTGGAGCCATCCTCGGCTACGGGGAGCTCGCCGTGCAACACTCGGCCGGCAACAGCGCTCTGCGCCGCTATCTCGACAACGTCATGCATGCGGCGGAACGCGCCAAGCTCCTGGTCGAGCGCATTCTGGGCTTCAGCCGCAGCGGCTTGGGGGACCAGGTGCTGGTCAACGTGCAATCGGTGGTCAGCGAGACCCTCGAGTTGCTCGCCGGCTCGCTCCCGACGGGGATACGGCTCGAGACGCGGCTCGAAGCGGGAGATGCCGCGGTGATCGGCGACCCAACGTATTTACATCAGGTCACGATGAATCTGTGTACCAACGCCGTGCAGGCCATGGAGCGAGGCGGGGTGCTGGGCGTCACGGTAGAACGCGTGCAATCCGCGCAAGCCCGAACCCTGGCACGCGGCTCGCTCGTACCGGGCGAATACGTGCGGCTCACGGTCACCGACACCGGTACGGGAATACCTCGGGAGGCGATGGAGCGAATCTTCGATCCCTTTTTTACCACCAAGAACGTCGGCGAGGGCACGGGGCTCGGGCTCTCGCTGGTGCACGGGATCGTCGCCGATCTCGGGGGTGCGATCGAAGTGAGCTCGAAGGCAGGCGCGGGCACTCGCTTCGAAATCTGGCTGCCCGCGGCTGGGGAAACGGTTGCCGCGAGCAGCGAGGCCGCGGGCGCGCTGCCCCGTGGAAACGGAGAAACCGTGATGATCGTGGACGATGAGCCACAGCTCGTGGAGCTTGCGGAGGAAGTGGTGGCTCGAATCGGCTACGAACCGGTAGGATTCGTGTCGAGCGCGGCCGCGCTGCAAGCCTTTCTCGCCGACCCGCAACGCTTCGATGCGGTCATTACGGACGAGATGATGCCTGATCTTGCGGGGACGGAGCTCGCGCGGCAAATCCGGGAGCTCCGACCCGCGATTCCGATTCTCTTGATGAGCGGGCGCGCCGTTGCCGCCGTGGTCGATCGCGCAACGGAGGTCGGCGTCAACGAGGTGCTGCGCAAGCCGCTGCTCAGGCGAGAGATTGCGGAGTCGCTCGCCCGCGTTCTCGGCCCGAATCACTGAAGTTCAGGAGGTAGCGCATGTCGGAGGTCACGCACGCACACATCCTGGTCGTAGACGACGACCCGCAGATCCGCAGCCTGCTGGACGAGTACCTGACCGAAAACGGGATGCGCGTCAGCACGGCGTCGAGCGGACGTGAAATGATGCGAATCTTGGACGACGAGACAATCGATCTGGTGGTTCTCGATCTGCGGCTCAACGATGAGGACGGGATGTCGCTCGCGCGATCGCTGCGTGAGCGACTCGCCGTCTCGGTGATCATGCTCACGGGGGTCAGAGACGAAGCCGACCGGGTGATGGGACTCGAGCTCGGCGCCGATGATTATGTGACGAAGCCGTTCAGCCCGCGGGAATTGCTGGCGCGCATCCGGACCGTGCTTCGGCGCGCGAAGACCGCAACCACCGACGCCGCTCCGCGCCGGGAGATCCGGGCGTATCGATTCGGGGGCTTCGAGCTCAATCTGCGCACCCGCCGATTGAAGCGTCAGGACGGTCGACCCATCAACCTGACGAATGGGGAGCTCAACTTACTCGCGGCCTTGCTCGCGGCGCCCGAGCGGATACTCACCCGAGATCAGCTGCTCGAGGCGAGCCGGGTCTATGACAACGAAGTCTACGACCGTGCCATCGACATCCAGGTGCTTCGGCTGCGACGCAAGATCGAAGAGGATCCTGCGCACCCGCGCTACATCGTCACAGAACGTGGAGTGGGCTACGTGTTCAGCGCGCAGGTCGAAGTGGTGTACTGACTGAGCGCCGCTGCCGATAAGCCGCGTGTCCTATGAACTATAGGACATGACTTGATGCTCCTACGTGAGCGGATCTCACGAATTCGCTAGAAATACTCACTTGCCGCCATGCGATGCGGTCTCTACTGTACACGGAGGGCATATCGACCTGATGCGCCGCTACGATGCTGCACAACCAGGCGAGTACCCGCAAAAGGAGTTTTCGCGATGAAGTTAAGATCCATGTTCCTCATGATAGCCGTGGTCGCAAGTGCCGCCCCTTTGACATTTGCCGCGACGCCTGCAAGTGCCGTGCTCCTCACCGGAGACCCGGTCGTGATGCGCATCAGCAAGGATGAGTTTCGCATCGTATTCGGCATCGAAGGCAGGAGCTGCATGCCGCAGGGATGCAATGGCTCGGTGCGCTATCGGGTGAATTGGAAAGCGTCGGATGGCACGGCTCGCTCGGAACGGAAAGAGGTGAATTACACCGTCTCGCCCGACGTCGCGCGCACTGTCGCCGTGGACCGCCAGTACCTCGATACCGCCGAGGGCGCGCACACCGTCGACATCGTGAATGTGAAGGTCGACACGATCACGCGACGCGATTAGAGCTCAATAGCCGCCTGTCCAACGGTGAGGCGCAGTACGCCACCGAGCCCCGGCAGCAGGAATACTGTTACGCTTTGTCCGCGTAGATCAGGCGGCCGGGCCCAAGCCCCGTCATGATTGCGGGCAGGCTGGAATCCGCGACGGCGAAGCAGCCCTCGCTACGACCGAGCATGCCGGAGTAGCCGATCATTGCCTTACTCACGTACCAGGCACCGTGCACGACGATCGCCCGAGGAAGCGCGTTGCTATTGGTCGGGTCGAGCCCCTCGAGCCGCATCGAGTGACCATGGGCACCGATATAAAGAGAACCTGTTCTATAGGCCCCCGCGGAAGTTGCGTTGGAGCGGGGCTCGTTGGAGAAGCGCTCGAGCCATCCGGTATGAGAGGGGTCGGAACCCCTGCCGTGAGCGACCAAATGCGACCGCACGCTGCCGTCAGAGAGGCTCACCAAGTGAAATCTCGGCGCACGGGAGGGGAGGGAGAAATCGGCGACGCCGATGAAGTCCCGGTACGTGATGCTGTCGCGGTGTCGCTCCAGTGAATCGAGCGCACGCCGAAGCAAGCTCGGCGCGATCTGGCCGTGGATACCTTCGGTGCGTCCGAGAGCAAGCCTGGTGCCCGCGGACACAGCAGCCAAGCCGGCAAGCGCAAGTTGGATACAAAAGCGGCGCGAATATTCCAAGACGTTGAGCCCCCGCCCGATTAGTCTACCATAGACCTGCATTATCCGAGGAAGTTCACGTGTCGGTCATGGGGCGAGCGATTCGCACGGCTGCATTCACTTGCCGAGCGAGTTTGCGCGACGGCTCTTCGAGATCTCACCCAGCGGCATGACTGTGGTAATCGGCACCGAGGCGACCGAGCCCGAGCGGGTGGCGCATCCGGGCTATCTCGCTCCCGTGAAGTTCGTCGGCGGACAGCCGATCGAGCGTGTGCCATTGGAGCCGACCGAAGAGGACTGGCAGCCTGAGTTTTCTCCGAGCGGGCCAGTCAGCATCGTCCTCAGTCAAGGTAGCCAACGCGTTGTCGTCTATCGCAACGGTATAGAGATCGGCCGAGCGCGATTGAGCGTCGCCGGCAACGCCCCGCTCATCGATCATGCGCTGGTACTTACGGAAATCCCGAGCGGCGTGCCCGATCCCTACGTTCCCGATCCGACGAGATTCAGCTGGTTGAGAATCGGTGTGGCCGGACACATGGGAGAGCAAGGCACCCGGGTCGATCCAACGGCGGTTGCCCGACTCCAGATCCCCGCCGACTTCGTAGCCAAGATCAATGAAGTCCTCACGCCGGGGGCGACGCTGTTCGTGACCAACGCGGCGCTCTATCCGCAAACGACCGGATCCATGCTCCAGCTCGTGGATTCCGATCCCCCGACCAAAAGTCGGTCCGGCGCTTTGCGCGGCTCCTAATCCCGTCAGCGGACTCGGACGGGCAGCGTCTCGGCTGACAGCTGCACTTCATCACCCAACCCATAATAGTAGTAGGCGGGTCGCGAGAGGAGCCGCAATAGCATGAACAGACGGAAGCGAAGTCGCTGCACCGCCCCCATCGACCGCGCCGGCAACAGATTCTCGTGCGACACGTGCACGATCCATTGGCGCGCGTCCGTCGGCAGCTCGATTTCCTTGAGGCGAGCCATGCCGTCGAGCGCGCGCTCCACGTTGGGTTCCTCCATGAAGCCGAAGCTCAACTCGACGCTGATGATGCTGCCACCGTTGCGGCCCTTGTCGAACACCGTGACCACGTACCGACCGTCGTGAATGTACGGCACCTTACGGTGTGCGATTTCGACGAAGATCAGGTTCCGGGGCAGCACCCCGTATCGGTCCCACAATAACTGCAGCAGCGCCGGAGTGTGGTCCGACTCATGGCGCAGCACCGTAGGAGCCATTAGCACTGCCGTGCGCTCCATGAAAAACCGGCTGCTTCGATGGAGCTGGACCAGCTCTGCGACAGTCATGGTCCTCTTTTTCGAGTACGCGGCGAATGTCGCTTTACGGCCCCAGCGCCAGGTCGCCATCACTAGGAATACCGCCGCGCCGATCGAAAGGGGAACAAATCCTCCTTGCAGGAACTTGAGTGAGCTTGCCAAGAAAAAAGATCCACTGATCGCCGTCAGAGTCCCCCAGAGAAGTCCGGTCGGAATCGTGCGCCAGCCCCAACACAGCCTCGAGACTGGAAACATCGCCGCTGACGTAATCACCATCACACCGGAAACCGCGAGTCCGTAGGCGGCTCCGAGCGAGGCGCTCGATCCAAAGGCTATGACCAGAATGATGCAGCCGGCATAGAGGGGCCAGTTGATGCACGGAATGTAGATCTGGCCGGCGTGCGCGTGATGAGTGTGAAGCACGTTCAACCGGGGGAACAGCCCGAGGGCGGTTGCTTGTGCGGCGAGCGAGAAGGCGGCCGAGATGAGCGCTTGAGAGGCAATGATCGTCGCGGCCGTCGCCAGCAAAGTCATCGGGTAAAGCAACTCCGGCGGGACCAGGCTGTAGAAGATCTTGCCACCGACGATCGGCGCGCCGCTCAGGAGGAACGCGCCTTGGCCCAGATAATTGAGCAGGAGCGCCGGATACACCAGACCGAACCAGCTCATCCGGATCGGAAGCACCCCAAAGTGTCCCAAGTCGGCATACATTGCTTCGCCGCCGGACACGACGAGCATCAGGGCGCCGAGAACCAGGAGCGCCTCGTAGATTCCGACGCGGCGGAGAAACAGCAGACCATGGACGGGATTGAATGCCTGCAAGATTTGTGGGTGGTGCGCGATCTGATGCACGCCCCGTTCTCGTGACTCAGCGGGACACCACCGTGGCCCAGGAAGATCTGGTCGAGAGCGTAGAGCGGCGAAGTGCCGATGTCGCCGTAAACGATTCCTGCCGCGGCGATGGTCAACGCCGCGGCGCTGCCGCGGGGCGCATGCGAAGGTGCGCCGCGGTCGATCACAGCCGCAATAGACGGATCAGTGCGCGGCCGATGCCTGCAGCGGTTCCGCAGCCAAGCGCCGCGTTACGGCTAGTAAGTCGGCGGATATTTACCGGCTCCATCGGGACTGTTCAAATCCAATAGCGCTTCCGAGTTGCCGAGCCGCGAGATGTAGTCCGCCAGCGCATCCATTTCTTGAGGGCGCATGCTGCGCAGTGCACTGAGCATCTCGGGTGGTGCGAGTTCCTTGTGGGAAGTGGACACAGCGTCGACCTGCCGTCTGAGGTAGGGATAATGTTGACCGGCGATGCGCGGCACTCGATTGCCCGCTTCACCCGCACCGTCGACGCCGTGACAGGCGGCACAGATGTGTGCGTACAGCTCCTGCCCCACGCGCAGATGCGTGCCCGATCCCTGAACCGGACGGGGGTTCGCCTCAAGCCCCGAAAGATAGCGTGCGACGGTGACGACGTCGTCGTGATTTGCGAACGTCTTATGTGCGGTCACCACTTGCATGGCGGTGTCTACGCGCGCTCCCGATTGGAACAAGAGCAACTGCTTTTCCAGATAACGCTGTTGCTGTCCCGCGAGGCTCGGGATGGTGCCATCCGGCGACCCCCAGGCATTCGGTTGATGGCACACGACGCAAGGTGCATACAGACGAGCTCCGCTCGAAGCGGAAGGCGCGGCCTGCGCAACGCCGCAGATTGCCAAGGCCAATGCCGCCGGGACTAACCGAGCCCGCGATTGTCGGTAGGGGTTTCGCATGGGGTTAGCTTAGTCGTGCCGTGGGTTCTGACACCTAGGGGAACTACCTACGCGGCGGCGCCGGGCGATAGTTCCCATAGGTTTCGCGCCTCGCATCATGCACCATTGCCTTTAATCGGCATCTGGCTCGTACCGGGAGTGAACATGGTGGGCCCTCAATGATTGGTTTGCGGCAATGCCGCGTATCACTTTTGGCCGCCCTAGCGCTGAGCGGCTGCGGGTCGGAACTAGGCAGTTCAAATACGAATCCGCAGCCTACGACGCTCGGCTACGCTTACGTAGCTTCTGCGGGACCCAGCCCGAGCAGTGCCGCGCGATCTACGAGTACGCGATCATGAGCGACTATTCCGTGTCGCCATTGGTGCAGGCAGCGATCGGCGCCGGGATCGACCCTGCGGCGGTCGTGGTATCCCAAGGCCATGTGTACGTCGTCAATGTCGGGGACGGCACGATTTCTCAATACAACATTGCGTCCGATGAGACTCTGATGCCGATGAATCCGGCTACCGTGACAAACGCGGGGATGCATACTTTTGGCGTCGCGCGCAGCACGGCAACAGTCGATCCGACCGGCAGCTTCTTATACGTCACCAATGCGGCGGACAACACGCTATCGCGGTTCAGCATCGCTAGCGATGGCCAATTGTCACCGCTGACGCCCTCAACCGTGGCTACTGGAGTCGAGCCGGTATCAATTGTCGTCGCGCCGGTGGCTGACAGTCCGTCTGGATATTACCAGTGCCTTCTCCATCGTCTATGTAGCGTGTAACTGTAATGGGGCACAGTGCAATGGTTCAATCATGCAGTTTTCCATAGGCGCCGGCGGAGCATTGACCGACACGGGCGCGATCGCCACTACTGGAAGTCATTATGACGCTGTCAATATCGTGCTAAATCAAAGCGGCGCGAAGGTCTATGCCTATGTGCTGAGCAACGCTGTGGGGGTAGACACCAACACCGGCGCGCTATGGCAATACGGAGTGGAGAGTAGCGGTGAGCTCGCGGCCGCGAATCCGCCGATGCTCAATATCGGGCCGGTAGCCCTCGCGCAAGTTGTACAAGTCGACTTGCTTTATGTTTTGACGACCAATTCGGGCGCCAGTGCCAATACCGCGAGCACCGGGGGCAACATCAACTTCTACAGCCTGGGAGCCGATGGAGTCGCGACCCTGACAGCTACCACGAAGATCAGTGCTCCCTCCCCGGTTAGCATGGGTATGCTGTTCTTGCTCGCACCATAGCCGATTAGCGATACACCACATGCGAATCCTTCGCAGGTACTTCACCGGCTCGAGGTCAAGAGCGTTTCGAGCCATGCGATGACGGCGACGTGCACGGTGTCCATCTCGCTGTACTGCAGGCGCTCGGCGGGATAGCTTCTCAGCAGTGTGCGCAACGCGTCGCACGCGGCGAGATCGGTGCCGAGGGAGTAAAGCGGGTCACTGTAGGTATGGATGCTGAACGCGACGGCGCGTGTCTCGGGCAGGCGGCGCAAGGTCTGACGTTCTACGCGCACATGTAGCAGCGATGGCGCCAACGAGGGATCTTTCGCCAGTCGAGCGCTCACGGATTTCAATGCCGCATGGTTGGCGGCGTGGGGGTCGGGGGGGAAGAATATCGACCCAATAGGTGTTAGCTGCCAGTTAAAACGGGCGCAAAGCACGTCCTGGTGAACTGAGGCAAGAACGCGATCGATTCGGGGCCCATGGAGCATCGTCAAATTCGGGACGGGTTGATGCGCCCAGCGCACATCCTGGCCTACCGAAGCCACCAAGCGACCCGAACTCGAGTAGGCATTGGAAGCTGCGGTGATCGTTTGCCGCCCATCGATCTCCTCGAGCAGCATCAAGTCTTCCTGCACGAAATCACTGAGCTGCCATAAGGGCTCCATCGATTCGTCGTTCAAGTCCCAGGAGCGGGTGCTCGCGGTGCATGTCAGGATCGCGTCGGATTGTGAGAACAGCGCTGCATGGTCCTCGATCAGGTGGGTCACCACCGCGCGGCGCAGTTCGCGCTGCGCCGCCAGGGATGCCGGCAACGTCTTGTAGAGGCGGGCAGGGGAGAGCAACAGACGCGACCTTTTGGCGCACATGAAATTCTCATAGTCGTGGTCAACGAGCAACCAGTGACAAGGCTTGATCGGCTGCAAGCCAATCTGAAACGCCGGCGCCGCCCATCGATACGGACGGAAATGCGGGGCGGATTCGAAATACTCGTGGGCCATGGACTGCGACCTA